>Ga0105049_10009120_pt1 | contig 11441 bp, 9 predicted proteins | sample MAT06_FD_78087 | JGI IMG/M metagenome (GOLD analysis project Ga0105049, IMG submission 78087) | Freshwater microbial communities from Lake Fryxell liftoff mats and glacier meltwater in Antarctica - MAT-06 | ecosystem: Environmental > Aquatic > Freshwater > Ice > Liftoff microbial mat | place...
CCTGGCCGACAGCGCACGGCGTGACGAGGTCGCACGGTTCTCCGAGTTGATGTCGCGCCGGAGAGATATCTGGCGCGCGGTGAACGGGGTGATCGAGCGCGCCGGGATTGACGCCGAGCTGTCGCGGATCTCCGCGCCCACGCTCGTGGTCGTCGGCGACGAGGATGTCGCCACCCCACTGGCCAAGGCAGCGAAGATCGTCTCGGGGATTCGCGGTGCGAGGCTGGCGCGCATCCCGCATGCTGGTCACTCGTCCACCGTCGAACAGCCAGTCGCGGTGAACGAGGCCATCGAGGCGTTCCTGGCGACGCTCTGAGGGATCGACGGGGACGCGATCATGACCGCGATCCTCGTAGCCGATGACAGTCAGACCGTGCGAATGGATCTCGCCGATACCTTCGAAGCGGCGGGCTTTCGTGTGTTCTCGTGCGCCACCACTGCCGAGGCGCGCACCACGTTGCGAGCGCACTCGATCGCGGCAGCGGTGATCGATCCGGCGATGTCGAACGGGGACGGCCTCGCGCTGATCGCACAGATCCGGGGCGAGCAGGTGCTGCGCGAGCTCCCGGTCCTCGCCCTCGCCCGGCACGAGGACCTGGGCTCGCGCGGCGAGCTGGTCGTGGCCTGTGATTGCGTCGGCAAGCCGTACGACCGCACGTACGTGGTCGCGCGCGTTCGCGAGCTGGTCGGTGCGCCACCGACCCGCGACGCGCTCCTGATCATCGCGAGCGACGGATCAGCGGATCTGATCGCGACGTTGACCCGCGCCGGCTTCGCGACCGACCTCGCGCAGACCGGAGCGGACGGCCTGACCGCGGCGGCCACCGCCCAGCCCACCGCGATCGTGATCGGCGCGACCACGGACATGGACGTGCCGTCGTTGATCCGCCGGTTGCGCCAGACCCCATCGCTGCGCACCACGCCGTGTCTCGCGCTCGGTAATGCCGGCGTCGAGCTCAAGGCCCTCGAGGCCGGCGCCGATGCGTTCGTGCCGTCGCTGGATCACGAGCTCGCGCTCGCGCGGATCCGGGCGCTGCTGCGGTCGTCGAGCGCGTTGCCCGGCGAGGGCTCGCTGTCGCGCGTGCTCACCGTCGACGATGACCCCGAGTACGTCGACGTGCTCGGGAGTCGGTTGCGCAAGCGCGGCTTCGACGTGGTGTCCGCGAGCTCGGGCGAGCAGGCGATCCAGCTGCTCGGGACCCAGGGCGTCGATTGCATCCTCCTCGATCGCACGATGAGCGGGATGGGCGGCGTCGCGACCTGCAAGTACCTCAAGTCGAACGCGGTCACCGCCGACGTGCCCATCATCTTCCTGACTGCCACCGAGCAACGTGAAGCGGTGATCGAAGGGCTCGCCGCGGGCGCGGACGACTTCGTCTCGAAGGCCGCCGGCTTCGATGCGCTCGCGGCACGGATCCAGGCGCAGCTGCGACGGCGGCACACCGAGGCGGAGCAGCGCGAGTCGCGCGAGGCCCTGCGACGGAGCGACATCGCGGTGTTCGAGGCTCGGGCCGCGCGCGAGCTCGCCGATGTCCGGGCCCAGCTCGCCGACCAGCTCGTGACCTCGAATCGCGAGCTCGCTGCGGCGAACCGCGAGCTCGAGTCGTTCGGCTACACGATCGCCCACGATCTCCGCGCACCGCTGCGCACGATCGGGCTGTGCACGCATGCGCTGAAGGATCGGCTGCGCGACCAGCTCGATCAGCCCAGCCTCGATCACGTGCAGCGCGTGTTCGCGTCGATCACGCGGATGTCGGATCTGATCGAGTCCCTGCTCGAGCTCGGCCGGATCCAGCGCCACGCGATCGGTCGGCACACCGTCGATCTGACCGCGCTCGCGACGGCGGTGATCGACGATCTCTCGCATCGCCATCCCGATCGCCACGTCGAGCATGCGATCGCTGGTGAGCTCAGCGTCGATGCCGATGGGCGGCTGATGCGCGTGCTCCTCGAAAATCTGATGAGCAACGCCTGGCGCTACACCACGAGCAAGTCGGCCGCGCGCGTCGAGCTCGGGGTCGAGCTCCGCAAGGGCGAGCGCGTGTTCTTCGTCAAAGACAACGGCATCGGCTTCGACACGACGCACGCGGCGCGGTTATTCTCCGATGGCATCGGGCTGCAGACGGCGCGGCGGATCGTCGAGCATCACGGCGGCCGGATCTGGGCGGAGGGTGCGTTGGGTGCCGGCGCGAAGTTCTCCTTCACGCTGCCGGCCTCGAGCTAGGGCCGAAACGACAACAGCCCCGTTGCCGGGGCCGTCTTCATGCTGATCGCGGATGGATCAGAACGGAGCTGCGGAGTACGGGAACACCGCGAGGATCGCAGGGTGACCCTGCGCCGCGTTGCCGGGGACGCCGTTCGTCAGGCCGTTCTTGTTGTTTCCGGCACCAGCGGCCGAGCCGCTGGCGTACGCCACGCCGTCGCTGGTCAGCGCGCGAACCTGACCCGCGAGGCCATCGTTCTGCGCTCCCCCCGTCCCGGCCAGACCACCGATCAGGTAGTTGTACGTGACGTCGATGACGTCGTCGTCGAGCCGGCGCCCGCCGCACAGCAGCGGAAGCGGCGCGGTGGGATCACCACAGGGCGTGAGGTAGTCGTTCTGCTGGGCCGGTGCCGCCACGATCGCGGTGTCGATCCGCATCACGTCCGGCACGAACTGCGCGAACATCCGATCGGCGTACGCCTGGGCCGCCTCGGCCGTCGCCGTCGTGAGCGTGGTACCTGTGAGCGGGTTGCCGTTCGTGAACAGGTCACCGCCGACCGTTGCACACGGCACCAAGCCGGGCTTGAGTGCCGTGCCGTTGGCGCCTGCTGTGAGACCGAGTACGCCGCTGACGAGACAGGAGCCGAGGTAGATCGCCTTGAGTACGGTCTTGGCTTCGCCGACGACCAAGTTCAGCACGTCCGTGGGCACACCAGTGAACGTCGGAGCGGTCGCGTTGTAACCCGCGAGGAAGCCGTCGGTGAGCAGGAGTGCCTCGGCGATGCCGGGACGAGCGAGGTGCTCGATCTGCGTGAACACCTTTGGCGGGACCACGTTGTCCGGAAGGCACATGCCAGCCGTGAGCACGGTGCCCGCGCCGCAGACCGCGTCCGCAACGCACTCACCGCCGACGGCCGTCGTGCCAGAGCCGCACTCGGTGCCATCACCGGTATCGTCGCCGCAGCCGATCGCGAGAACTCCGACGAGAAGAAATAGCTTGTTCATGGTCGAGCTCCTTTCACTGCGCGAGCGAGATGGTGGACCAGGTGTCGAAGATCGTGCCGCCGAGGTTGGCGATGGGCACGTTCAAGACGATGGCGGTCACGTTGTAGTTCTTGGTGAAGTCCGGAGCGCACTCCGGCGGATTGAAGAGGTTCACGTTGTCGCCGTCGTTTTCGGGCGTACCGAGGACGCCAGCAAGGAGCCCTTGACCCTTGCAGTTGGGCGCGAGACGGCCGACCGCGGTGGGATCGCCGATCCCGGCAGCGCCACCGAAGAAGCGCTCGGCGAGGAAGGTGCGCACCTGGAAGAAGCGCAGCACGTCGAACGTGAACGAGTCGGCGCGCATGCCAACGAAGTACCTGAAGTTCACAGCACCTGCCGTGCCGGCGTTGATCGTCAGCGCGCTGCCGCCGGCCTTCGAACTCGTCAGGCTCGTGCTGAAGCCGCTATCCGGCGTGCCCTGCACGACGCCATCCTGGAGGACGGTCATCGTGATCGCCTGGACGCCCGTGGCGTCCGGTGCAGCGGCCTCGAAGCGGAACACGAAGTTCTCGGCGGTGGTCGCCGCAGCCGTTCGCGCACTGACGTTACTGACGTGAAACTCGTAGCGGGCGTTGGTGTTCATGAAGTACTGCTTCCCGGGCAACGAGCGCGGGTTGAAGTACATGATCATTGAAAGATCGTTCGGCGTCGCCGGATCGGTTGACCTGAAGACGAAGTGGTCGGTCAGGTTGAGCGACCGTGGCTTCGTGTCGTTCTCACCATCGTCGTGATCCGACGCCTCGCCAGTCGAGTACGTCGTCGCGACACCCGCGACGGCGACCAAGCTGGTCAGAATTGCTAGCCCGATTAACCGTTTCATCTCGTCTCCTCTTTTAAGTTTCAGCCGGCGCCAAGCGACCGGCCATGAACGACGTTGGTTGGTCGTTATCCCACAACCGTTACGATCCATCCGCCCGGTCGGATCGACCCCTTACATCAATCTCCAGATCGTCTTACAGAAGCGCAAAAAGCCCGCGTCTGGTCGCCCCAGGCTACCAGCCACCGTCTACCGTACAGAGGGTGTCAGGTCGGGGCAATTCTCCATGTCGCTTTCCGCTCGAACGAAGCTGCTACTGACGGGTGCGATCGCGCTCGTGATCGGTGGGGTGATCGCGGGTGCGCTCGCCCTGATCGTCTGGCCAGTGCGAACAGGCTCTACTTCTTTCGTGACAGGGGCGCTCGGTCCCAGTTCAGCCGAGGTGAAATATCGCTTCACAATCAACAACATCGAGCCCCGCGTCGAGCTCGACTCGACGATCCAGGCGCTCGAAGCCCGGGTGAAGACGCTGGCGCAGCCGATGGATCTCTCGGAGCTCGCCGACCTTTACTTCCGACGCGCACAGCTGACCGGTGACAACAAGGACTACACGCGCGCGGCAGAGCTGGCACACCAGTCCCTCGCGATCATCGCGTACCCCAACGGTTCGACCCTGACGCTCGCGAAGCTGGCGAACGCGAAGCACGAGTTTCGCGAGGCCCTGCGGCTCGCGCACGACTACAAGGGCAAGTCGGTCGGCGTGCCGATGATCCAGGCGACGGCGCTGCTCGCGCTCAGTGATCTGCCCGCGGCGGCGGCGGCGGCGGACGAGGCCGTGGCGGGCAAGCCCGATCCGGGCACGTACTTGATGCGCGCGCTGGTGATGCAGGCGCAGGGACGCGATCGCGAGGCGGCGCTCGACTTCGCCGCGGCGGCCCGGACCGAGGATCACGGCGATCCGCTGGGCGCGGCGCGGCTGCGCACCCTGTGGGGTCGGTTCCTGCTGCATCGCGGCGAGCGCGCCGGTGCGGCGATGTTGTTCGATGAAGCGTTGCGGATCGTCCCGGACTTCACGCTCGCGCAGGCGCAGCGCGGCGAGCTGCTGTTGCGCTCGGGGCGCGCGAAGGAAGCGGCGCGCACGTTCGAGGCGGCGTTCGCGGCATCGCGACAGGTCCGGTACCTGATCGATCAGGCGCGGGCGCGCGAGGTCGACGGCGATCTGCAAAACGCCGAAGCGATCCGCAAGCAGGTCGAGACCATCGTGCGCGCCGAGCTCGCCGAGGGTGGGTTCGGGCACCGGCTCGATCTGATCGAGGTGCTGACCGATCGCGGCAACTCGCCGTCGCTCACGGAGGCGGTGAACCTCGCGCGCGAAGAGGTCCGGCTGCGCCCGAGCGCGGAGGCGCGGTTCCAGCTCGCGCGGGCGTATGCGCGGATGGACTCGAACGAGCCCGCGTACGTCGAGATCCAGAAGTCGCTCGCGCAAGGTGCACACGAGGCGAAGTACTACGAGCTCGCGAGTCGCCTCGAGAAGCGGCGTGGCAGTGCAGCCAGGGCGACCTTCTATCTGCGCCTCGCGAACGAGCTCGATCCCGAACCGAGCGGCTGGCGCGATCAGGGGATGCCATGAAGGTCTTCGTCTTCCTCGTGCTGCTGTGCGGCGTCGCGCGCGCACACCCGCTCGACACCGGTTATCTCCGCGTCGAGACCGCGGGGACCACGCTCGCGATCACGTTCGACATCGACGTCGCGCTCGCGGCGCAGCAGCTGAAGGTCGAGCCCGGTGCGCTCGATGCCGTGGTCGGTCCGCGCGCGACCGAGCTCGCCACGTCGCTGTATCGCACCGCCGCTCCGATCGCTGGCGAGCCGTGCATCTGGGGCACGGCGAGCGCTACCCGCAAGGGCGCGACGGTGACGATGCTCGACTCCGCGACCTGCAAGGGCAGCGAGGTCCGGTGGGATCTGTCGTTCGGGCTGCGGATCGCATCGACGTTCCAGATCCTCGGCAAGGTGATCGACGGCGCCGGCGAGCACGTGATCTCGATCGACAAGCACACGACCGGGCTCGTGATCTCCGCGACCAACGAGACCACGCTGGGGACAGCGGTCAAGCACGGGATCGAGCACGTCGGGCTGTTGCCGTCGGCGTGGCACGGGTTGCCCGAAGGACTCGAGTGCCTGCTGCTCGGGTTGCTGTTGCTGCTCGCTGGCGGTGGCCTGCAGGCGCAGCTGTCGCGCACGTGGATGCTGGTCATCGGGCACGCGATCGGGTTGTCGATCGCCGGCGTCCTGCCGGTTCCGCCGATCGTCGGCGCGGGGATGCTGATGCTCGGGATCGCCGCGATCAGCGGATCGCTGGTGACCGGCAAGCTCCCTCGCCAGCGCTGGATGTTCGCGGGGCTGGCGGGTGGCGGCTACGGCATCACAACAATCGCGTTTGCCGGTCACCCGATCGGCTTCCTCATCGGCTTCGCGATCGCACAGCTCGCGCTCACGATCCTGCTCGGGTCGGTGGTCGGGATCGTGCTCACGCGCGAGGAGCTCGCCAAGCGCAACGTCCCGATCGTCCCGATCGCGGCGATCGTGCTCGGAGCGGGCGCGATCTACGGCGTCGTCCGCTGGCTCTGAAGCTTGGCTGGGATGAACGTCATCGCGCGCTCGGCGAGGGCGGTGATCGTCAGGCTCGGGTTGACGCCGAGGTTGGCGCCGACCGCGGAGCCGTCGACGACGTAGAGGTTCTGGTAGCCGTGCACGCGGTGCTGGTGATCGATCACGCCCTCGGAGGCGGTCGCACCCATCACGCAGCCGCCGATGCAGTGCGCGGTCATCGGCATCTTGAACAGGATCTCCGACGACGACGTGATCGCGATCCCGTCGAACGCCTTGGCGGCGCGCAGCGCGAACTCATTCGCCGCGGGGATGTTGGTCGGGATCCGATCGCCCTCGGTGACGAGCAGACGGGTGAACGGCCAGTACCAGCGACGCTTGAGGCGGAACCTGAGCGTGGCGTCGATCGTCTGCATGACGAGGAAGATCAGCGTCTGGCGCGCGAACCCGAACGGCCAGCTCGCGCGCGCGAACTTGATCGGGTGGCGGAGCGAGCTCCACATCCACGCGAAGATCCGCTTCCAGCCCTCGCCGGTGACGAGCAGCGTGGCCATCAACCCGAGCACGTCGCTGCCGCGCGAGTAGCGGACGGCCTCGATATGCGTGCAGTGATCGATGTGAATGCCGGAGCCGATCGCGATGCCCTTCGACATGTCGCGCGCCTTGTTGCGCCGGCCCGGGAACCGCACGCCGACGATCGACTCCGAGTTGGTTCGCACGTCATAGCCGAGCCGATCCGAGATCGCGGGTAGCCGGCCGCGCTGCTTCAGCTTCATCAGCAGGTCCATCGTGCCGAGCGCCGAGGCGGCGAGCACGACGTGCCGCGCGGTCAACGTGTGGCGCCGCTTCGCGAACCATGCGGTGGAGCGCTCGACGGTGAGGCGATAGCCATCGCTGCCGCGCTCGCCGAGCGGCTCGAGATCGACGACGCGGGTCTCCGCCATCACCTGCGCGCCGCGCTTCTCGGCGAGGTAGAGGTAGTTCTTGTCGAGCGTGTTCTTCGCGTTGAACCGGCAGCCGACCATGCAGCCGCCGCAGCCGATGCAGCCCGAGCGTGCGGGGCCGTCGCCGCCGAAGAACGGATCCGGCTTCTCGATGCCGGGGCCGTCGCCGAAGTAGACCGCGACGTCGGTGCGATAGAACGACGCGCCGACGCCCTGGTCCTTGGCCATCGCCTCGAGCATGGTGTCGGCCTCGCCGAGGATCTCGTTCTGCGTGACGCCCAGCATGCGGCGCGCGGTGGCGTAGTGCGCGGGCATCTCGTGCACCCAGTCGCCGAGGCCCTGCCACGAACCTTCACCCCACACCGAATCGGGCGGGACGAGCATCGTGTTCCCGTACGTGATCGAGCCGCCACCGACGGCGTTGCCGCACAGGATCATGACGTGGCGAAACGGCCGCATGTTGTAGAAGCCATGCAGCTTCATGCCGGGTCGCCAGATCCAGCGCCGCAGGTTCCACGTGCTCTTCGGGAAGTCGCTCGGGTTCCAACGCCTGCCCATCTCGATCACGCCGACCGAGTAGCCCTTCTCGGCGAGCCGGCAGGCCGAGACGCTCCCGCCAAAGCCGGAGCCGACGACGAGGTAGTCGAAGGATTCTTCCAAGCCGACTCAGTATGGCCGATCCGGGGCGTCTGCACTGTCGTAGATCGTCGGTGACGATGCTGGCGTGGACGGTCGTGCGCGGCGACTCGTGACCTGAGGTAGCAGCTATTCACCAGGCATGATCGGGGCTGGGTCACGCGAACCGCAAACTCGATCGATCACGACGCTACCGGAGCTACCCCTGAAGCGAGACGCAACTTCGGTCGATCAAGGCGTCAGCACCTCGTGCGTCGCCACCGCACCGAAGCCTTGCGTGGTCGCGCCGCCCGGCACGTAGACTCGATCGCCACTCGCGGCGGCACCCATGCCGTGACGAGGCGTCGGCATCGGCGCGAGCGCTTCCCAGGTGTTGGTCGTCGCGGTGTATGCCTCGACCTGCGAGAACACGCCCGAGGCTGCAGCGGGATTACCCTCACCACCGACGACGATCAACCGATCGCCGAGCACGCCGCACGCGGTGCCGCCGCGCCCGGTGATCATCGGAGCTTTGGTATCCCACGTCGTGCCAGTGAGCTCGAAGGTCAGCGGCGACGTGCTCGGGATCGCGGCCATGCGCCCGCCGGCGACGTAGAGCTTGTTGCCGATCACGCCACCGCATGCGTGATCGCGCGGTGCGGGGAGCGGATCGAGTGCGGTCCATTGATCGAGCGCGACGTCGTAGACGGAGACGTCGGAGACCGCGTTGCCGTTGCGAAAGCCGCCGGCGACGATCAGCTTGCCGTCGAGCGAGCCCGCGACGGCGGCGCCGCGCTGGGTGCCGGCGGGCATCGAGGCACGCGCAGTCCACGACGTCTCGGTGGCGGGGTTCCACGTCCAGGTGTCGCCGATCGCGGTGAAGCTGGTGGTCGCGAGCGCGCCGCCGACGACGATCGTCCCATCGACGACCGCGGCGTTGACGTGATGCACGGCCATCGGCAACGCGGGGCCGGCGGCGTACCTGCAGGTCGCGGTGTCGAACACCTGCACGGCCGTGGTGATCGTCAGGTTGTTGAACCCGCCGAGGATGTAGACCTTGCCGGCGAGCGCCACCACCGCGGTCTCCTGCGTCGGGCCGAGATCGAGCGGCGCGGCCGTGGCCCATGGTGCGGTGTCGTCGCATTCGCCGGCCGGCGGGGCGTCGCTCGCGGAGGAATCCGGCGTCACGGGCTCGGAGCTGCCACCGCACGAGGCCAAGGCAAATAGGACGATCCTCATGCGGCGATGCTACTGCGTTGACAAACGATCGGGTGACGCGATCGCCTCTGGTCGAACTACACGTGTCACCCGGGCCAGCCTTCGCTGCCGACGAGCGGGACGAAGCGGACGGCGCCGAGGTCTTCCTCGTCGTACGTGAGGTCATCGCGCCGCGTGATGCGCAGCAGATTCTGGTGATCGAGCGGACCACTCGGCACCACGAGCCGGCCACCGATCACGAGCTGCGCGAGCAACGCCGGCGGCGGCTTCGGTGCACCCGCGGCGACGCAGATCGCCTCGTACGGCGCGCCGGCGGACCACCCGAGCGAACCATCGGCGTGCTGGACATCGACGTTCGTCATCCCGAGCCGGGCAAGGCGCGCCGCGGCGGTGCGTGCGAGCAGCTCGATGCGCTCGACGGTGACCACCTCGCGAACGATCGCGCCGAGGATCGCCGCGGCGTAGCCGGAGCCCGCGCCGATCTCGAGCACGCGCTCGTGGCCCTGGAGCCCGAGCTTCTCGACGGTGATCGCGACGACGTACGGCTGCGAGATGGTCTGGCCGTCGCCGATCGAGAGAGGCGTGTCGTCGTAGGCATTCGCGATCGCCTCGGGCGGCACGAACTCGTGGCGTGGCACGCGGCGAAACGCGTCGAGCACCAGGCGATCGGCGATGCCGCGGCGAACGAGCTGCTCGTCGACCATGCGATCGCGCAGCGCCTGGAACGTCACCGTCGATCCACGCGCTCGAGCTCCGCCTCGAGCACTTTTTGTAAGCCCGCCGGTCCCCAGTACATCGCGACCAGGAAGCCGAGCCAGATCCACACCAGCTTGTTCTGCACCGAAACTCCGGCGGCGTTCGCGAGGATCGAGAGCAGCTGGAGGACCAGGAACGAGCCGACGAGCAGCCCGGTCTGCTGGCGGTCATCGCGCGTCGCCGCCCAGACCAGCGCGCGCCAGGACCAACCGATCGCACGCTGCTTGCGTGACTTGATCAGGGCCCACAAGCGGAGCGCATCTCGATCGAGCGAATCCTGGAGCAGGGCGAGCTGCACGTGGCGGTCGGCGTCGGCGACGTTATCGTTGCGCAGCGCGATCTCTCCCGCGATCACGTTCGCGGCGACGTCGGTGCCGCTGGCGCGCAGCGCCTCGCCGACGTGGAGCGCAGCAACGTCGACCCGGCCGGAGACGAGCTCGAAGCGCGCAGCGGCGACGCGGGTGGCGAGCCGAGTCGGAGCCAGATGGATGGCACGGTCGAGCAGGTCGCGCGCCTCGTCGCGTTCGCCGCGAGCGTTGCGGATCTGCGCGCCGAGGACGTGAATCGCGATCTCGGTCTCGCGGTCGAGTCCACCACCGAGCGCGACGTGACATGGCGCCCACGCATCGCCCGGGCGCTCGCGTGCGAACAGCGCCGCGGCCATCACGTAGTGGGAGTACGGCGAGCCGTCGAGCTGCAGGGCGCGCCTGGCCTCGGCTTCGGCGCCGGCGGTGCGGCCAGGCACCAGCAGTGCGAGGGCGAGCAGGGCGTGGGCGCGAGCGTGCGCCTCGTCGAGGTTCAACGCGCGGCGCAGGAGCTCGACCGCTGCTTTCCACTCGCCGGCGCGAAGCTCGCGCTCGGCGGCGCGAACCAGCTGATCCGGATCCCAGTCGACGGTCTCGCTCATCCGACCACGCCTCCGAGGCCCATCACGATGATGTCCCACAGCGGGTCGTCGAACAGCCCCTGGACGTATGGCCGCAGCAAGATGCCGCCGGAGAGCACGAACGTCGTCGTCCGCGCGGGGCCGCCGTCCAGCTCGTAGACCTGATACGCGCGCGACTGGATCGTGGTGAGCGCGTGCGCGATGCCGATCTTCCACGTCACGATCACGAGCATCGCGAGCTGCAGCAGCGTGCGGTTCTCGATCAGCTCGCGATCGTCGGCCCACAGCAGCAGCGAGCCGAGCAACGCCGTGACGAGCAGCTGGACGACACACAGCGCGATCTCCTTGCGCTTGGTCGGGCTGCCGAGCGCGATCGCGTTGACCACGAACCACGGCAACGACATCCACGAG
>Ga0105049_10009123_pt1 | contig 11439 bp, 7 predicted proteins | sample MAT06_FD_78087 | JGI IMG/M metagenome (GOLD analysis project Ga0105049, IMG submission 78087) | Freshwater microbial communities from Lake Fryxell liftoff mats and glacier meltwater in Antarctica - MAT-06 | ecosystem: Environmental > Aquatic > Freshwater > Ice > Liftoff microbial mat | place...
TCAAAGAACAAGATGCCCCAAATGAATAAATATAGATTGGTTATTTCCACTTTGTTTCAATAACCCGCTCCAACCCCTACCCTATGAGTACATTGAGGGTAGGGACTGCCGCGATACGTTCAACACGATTATGCAGGTAGTAGGCAAGCGTTGCGTAAATTTTCTCCAAATCCAAAGAAGGTAATTCCTCTAGAATTTCCTCTGGTGAATATCCTTGCAGGTAATATTGAATCACATTATCAATACCAATGCGATGGACTTTGATCCGAATGTCATCTGGGTCTAAAAACTCAAAATAATCTTCTAGTTGCATCTATCTACCTCTCTACAGTCTTTTATAGCGGTTATCGTTTACGTGAGGTACACCCGTAGGGGCACGGCAGTGCCGTGCCCCTACACCTCGCAATATAATGTTGTACCTCATCTGAATGGGAACCGCTATAGCATTATTCTAATTACCCTTTACTAGTTCCATCCGATCGCTGGGATACTGTTGCTGCATTTTTCCAAGTCTTAAAGCGTCAGGGACATAAAATCTCTAATTTTCAATGCTTTGTATCTATGATTATGATTATGGAGACAATAAACTACTCCAAGAGCGATCGCCAAACCTATTACTCCAAAAACTTTCTATGTTCTGCTCAAAGGATGAAAAATAAGGAAGATTGTAAAGAGTTATAACTTAAAACATTAATTTCAAAGACTCGCTCATCCTCCTCAGAACTCCGTTCATCTCAATTTCCAATGCCCAATACCCAATCCCCAATGCCCAATTTCCAATGCTGCCCCAACACTCGTATGATCAACATATCAGGAAAACATAACAGCCAGATTTTTACCGCAAAACATGGGCAGTATTTGGGAAATCGATTTTTACTCCCGTCCGATTTTGGACGATAATCAGAAAAAAGTTTGGGAAGTCTTAGTCTGCGAAAGCGCTTTGGATATCAGTACAAAAGCAGATTCTTTGTTTCGCTATGCTCAATATTGTCCCAGTACCCAGGTAAATTCGGGCTGGTTGCGGACAGCATTACAGGAAGCTATTAACCAAGCTGGAAAAGCACCAATTAAAATCCGCTTTTTCCGCCGCCAAATGAACAACATGATTACTAAAGCCTGCCAAGACTTGGGCATTCCCGCGCAGCCTAGCCGCCGTACTTTGGTTCTCAACCATTGGTTAGAACAGCGCATGGAAGAAGTGTATCCTCAAGAGGCAGGGTATCAAGGGGGGGCTAATCCCTCAGTCCGCTTGGAGAAACCTTTGCCGCAACGTTTACCAGATGCTTTAGAAGGACAGCAGTGGGTATTTGTTAACTTAGATGCTGCGGATTTGGCAGAAATGCCAGAGTGGGAAATTGGCTTTGGTGAAGCTTTCCCCCTAGAGTTGGCGAAAGTTTCACCCGAAACCCGTATTCCTGGGATTTTAATTTTCTCACCTAGAGCGTTGCCCTTGGCAGGCTGGATGTCTGGTTTGGACTTGGCTTTCTTAAGATTTGATACTAGTGAAGAGGGGAGATTACTTTTAGAAACTGGTGTAACTGAAAGCTGGATTGTGGCAAATATCAAAAAACCTCAACTTTTAGCACAAGCCAAAGATTTTGAAGAAGCCAAGCAAAAAGCTAACGGAGTGCATTTTATCGGTGTACAGTCTGATCCTAAAGCAGAATCTTTTGCTGGTTTTTGGCTGTTGCAAGAGGTTAATCTCTGAAAATGGGCATGGGGCATTGGGCATTGGGCATGGGGACAGAATCACAAATGACAAATGACTAGATCCGTTGAGACATGACAATGATTTGGGATAATTAACTGCGTCCATCAGTGTTGATCTGCCGTTTCAAATCGTAACTGTAAAGAAACGCTGATGATTTTTGGATAGTTATCTGCGTTCATCGGCGGAAAGTCTGATCGTTGGCTTTTGACGATCGCACTTTCCCTTTCAGCGTTGATATACGGTTCAAAATCCACAATTCACGAAGAGTCATGGGTTCTGAAAATTTGTCACAAGATACACTAGCCGAACAGTTGCTGGAACTAGCTATAAAATCTGGAGCAGAAGCTGCTGAGGTGTATCAGTCGCGATCGCTTTCTCGTCCAGTGTTTTTTGAGGCAAACCGACTCAAACAGCTAGAAACTAACCAATCTGAAGGCACAGCACTACGGCTTTGGCGAAACGGGCGTCCGGGACTGATGGTGGCTTACGGTTCTGTCCTCGCCGAAGTAATGGTGGAAAAAGCTCTGGCTCTAAGTCAACTGAATCAACCAGAAACAGTAGAATTAGGCTCTAACTCTCAGCCCTCCTACCCAGATTTAGGGGAAAGTGTGCCGATAGAGATTTTGGTAGACTGGGGCAAAGAAGCGATCGCGCTCATCCGCGATGCCTATCCCGATGTTCTTTGCAATGGTGACTGGGAATGTGATGCTGAAACTACCAGAATAGTTAACACTAAAGGTTTAGATTGTTACTACACTGATACTACCCTCAACTGCTATATATCAGCAGAATGGGTGCGTGGCGATGATTTTTTAAGTGTTTCCGATGGCCAAACCAAGCGGGGCGAACTCCACCCGGAAATATTAGCTAACCAAATTTTACAACGGTTAATTTGGGCCAGAGAAAATGTCTCATCTCCTACTGGTCGCGTCCCGGTTTTATTCACTTCTAAAGCTGCTGATATGCTTTGGGGCACTGTCCAAGAAGCTTTGAATGGCAAGCGAGTTTTAGAAGTAGCTTCCCCTTGGGGAGAACGTTTGGGTAAGGCAGTAGTTGCACCCAGTCTCACCCTCTACCAAGATCCAGAAGCTGGCCCTTATAGTTGCCCTTTTGATGATGAAGGCACTCCCACTAAATCTTTAGTATTTATCCAAAACGGAACTTTACAACATTTTTATGGCGATCGCACCACCGGCCGCCAACTCGGTACTGACACCACTGGAAATGGTTTTCGCCCTGGTTTAGGTAGCTATCCTACCCCTGGTTTATTTAATTTTCTGATCCAGCCAGGTTCAGCATCACTACCAGATTTGATTCAACAACTAGATGATGGCTTGATTGTGGATCAAATGCTAGGTGGTGGCGGCAGTATTTCTGGAGATTTTTCAATCAACGTTGATTTAGGCTACCGCGTGCAAAATGGCCACGTAATTGGGCGCGTTAAGGATACGATGGTTGCAGGTAATGTTTACACAGCCCTCAAGCAATTGGTTACACTGGGCAATGATGCTGATTGGAATGGTTCTTGTTATACTCCATCTCTGATAGTAGAAGGGCTATCCACTACGGGGAGAAGCAATTAAATAAAGTAGGGGAATGGGCATGGGGCATGGGGCATTGGGCATGGGAAGAAGTTCCAGAGGCAGAGTGTAGGCAAAAAATCCTTCCCTCTGCTCCCTGCTAAGACCTCCCCGGCTCCCTCATCCTCCTCATATCATATGCCCTATGCCCTATGCCCTATGCCCTATGCCCTATGCCCAATTCCCAAAAATTATGTCTCTTTCTGTTCTGAATCAGCGCTTTCGCACCTGGTGTCAGCCTAGAAGAGGTTTAGCGATCGCCGAAGCTTGTGTTATCGGTCTGGTTGCTGCTCTATCTGCGGTGTTCCTGAAAGTAGGATCGGGATGGCTGGGGACATGGCGAGTCCATACTACCTATCTGTTCCCGGCATGGCTGGCACTACCAGCAATTGGTCTTGTCCTGGGGTTTGTGGCTGGATGGTTGGTGGATAGATTCGCACCAGAGGCTTCTGGTAGCGGTATTCCACAAGTCAAAGCAACTCTTGCAAATGTGCCGATGAAACTATCCTGGCGCGTGGCAGGTATAAAGTTACTCAGTGCCATCATCGCCATCGGTTCGGGCATGACTCTGGGACGACAAGGCCCCACTGTTCAAGTAGGGGCAAGTTTGGCAGCAGGGATGAGCCGTTGGGTTCCTACCTCCCCAGATCATCGACGGCAAATGATTGCAGCAGGTGCGGGTGCGGGTTTAGCAGCTGCTTTCAATGCCCCGATCGCAGGTGTATTGTTTATCGTTGAAGAGTTACTCCAGGATTTATCAGGATTGACTCTGGGAACTGCCATTATCGCCTCCTTTATTGGTGGGGTGATATCCCGACTTTTAGGTGGTGGCTCTCTTGACCTTAACCTGCAATTGACGGAATCTTCCAGCCAATTCTCCATTCCAGAAATTCCCTTTTTCGTGCTTTTGGGGATTTTGGCAGGGCTGTTGGGTGCATTGTTTAATCGCGGCTTAATATTTAGTATTAAATTTTATAAAAAATTACATATCAGCTTACCGTTGCGGGTAGCTTTGGCTGGATTTCTTTCTGGTGTTGTCGTGTCCATGCTCCCCGCATCCTTTCGTGATAATACGGGATTACGGGAATCATTAATTACTGGAGGTTCCCATCCAACAGTAGCAGCGATCGCCTTTGCGGCCCAGTTTATCCTCACACTGATAGCATTCGGTTCAGGAGCGCCGGGGGGATTATTCGCTCCCAGTCTGATTTTAGGTTCTTGTTTAGGACACATCATCGGTGTCTCTGAGCTATACATCACCGGAACAGGTTCTCCTACTACTTACGCGCTAGCGGGTATGGGGGGATTTTTTAGCGCCGTTTCCAAAGTGCCAATCACAGCAATTGTGATTGTGTTTGAGATGACTACAGATTTCAATCTGGTGCTACCTTTGATGATTGTTTCTGTAGCAGCTTACTTAGTTGCGGATAAGGTAGTGCCTGGTTCGCTTTATGAGAAACTTTTGGAATTAAAAGGTATCACTCTCACCAAAGAAGCTCCTATGGAAGGAGCATTAACCAAGTTAACTGCAAAAGATGTGATGCAAGAACGGGTAGAAACTCTAGATGCAGAGATGAGTTTGGAAGAAGCAATGCAATCCTTTGCTCGTTCTCATCATCGCGGTTTCCCTGTGGTAGAAGATAGCAAGTTAGTAGGGATTGTAACGCAATCAGATTTGCTGAAAATCCGCGATCGCAATTTAGCCAATGATATTTTCTTAAAAGAAATAATGACACCTGTCCCGATGACAGTAACACCAATCCATACCCTAAGCAATGTGCTGTATTTACTCGATCGCTATCAAATCAGTCGCTTACCTGTAGTGGATGGACGGAAACTGATCGGAATTATTACTCGTGCAGATATTATTCGGGCGGAAGCAGATCATCTCAATTGTGATAACCGGACTCTTAAACTGCGACCAGAACCTTCATACATAGTTTACCAAACGCGATCGCCCAGCATCGGCAGTGGTAGATTATTAGTGCCAGTAGCGAATCCCGAAACAGCAGGTATTTTATTACTTATGGCAGCAGCTATTGCCCGCGATCGCCATTATGAAATAGATTGCGTACAAGTGATGCTGATACCCCGTCACAGTTCCCCATCGGAAACGCAAGTAAGAACGGCAAAAAGTCGCCGCTTGCTACGACAGGCGGAAGTTTTAGCTAAAAAGTGGAAAATTCCCTTGCACACGCAGATACGAGTTACCCACGATGTAGCGCAGGCAATTTTGGAGACAATCAACGAACAACATATCGACCTAATTTTAATGGGATGGAAAGGTAACACATCTACCCCTGGTCGGATTTTTGGCAATGTTGTAGATACCATCATTCGCCAAGCCACCTGCGAAGTAGTTTTAGTAAAATTAGGCACAACTGGGCAATCCTTCAACCGTTGGCTAGTCCCAATGGCTGGTGGCCCCAATTCCCCACTGGCAATTAAATTGCTACCGGCTTTAATTACATTGGGAAATGATCCGCAAATTCACTTGACACAAGTGTTTAAGCCATTTGAATTCAAGCCAGATATGTCAGTTTCAGAACAAGCCATCCGCCATTTGATGCGTCGCCGCAAATTGTCGAGTACTGTAATTGCTCTCCCAGTCCAAGCTAATTCAGTCGCTGAAGGTGTGATTAACCTAGTGCAAACCGAAGGTTACGATGTTGTAGTTTTGGGAGCATCGCAAGAGGGATTGTTGCAGCAGGCGATTCAAGGTAATATTCCAGAAGCGATCGCCTCTGGTGTAGAAAGTACAGTGATTTTAGTTAGGGGGGCAATTAACAAGTAAGTTGGTGCGAATAAATCGAACTATGTGAAGTAATGTAAAATTATTGTAATCAAGTTTGTAGTAAGGACTTCAGTCCTTCTTTTAGGACTAAAGTCCTTACTACAAACCTTTAATTATTTACGCAGTTTTACATAACAAACACTGAATCTTCCATTTTTCACTAATTAAATGTATACAAAAAACATTTCCTTAAATTTTAACTAAATGACCATCAACTATTTTTGCTAAACTTGTACGAAACTGGCTAAAATCAAAAGCTTCAATAGTTTTTTGCTGTAAGTATTCTGATTGGTAAATTACTGGGTTATAGTAATCGCCTTGCAGAATTTGAATTAGATTGTCGGCAATTTCTTCAACGTTATCAGGATCAACTAAACATCCTAATTTTCCCTCAACTAAGGGTTCTATGGAACCATCTTGTTTACCCGCCAGCACAGGTTTACCACAAGCTAACGCTTCTAGATAAACAATTCCAAATCCTTCTCCTTTGCTAGGCAAAGCAAAAACATCGCAAAGATTATAATAATCACATAATTCTTCATCAGGTACAAATCCTGCAATAGTGACACAATCTTGTAGATTTAAGTGGCTAACTAAAGCTTGAATTCGAGGTATATCATCCCCTTTCCCTACAAGGATGAAGTGAACATTAGGTAAATGCAGACGCACTTTAAGTAAGGCATGAAGGATTTGATCGTAACCCTTGTATTTTGCCATGCGCCCCATCCGCGTTACTGTTAGAATCACGGGCTGTTTATCTGTTAAATTATATCGCTTGAGCAAGTAGTTAGGCTTAGGATTTATTTTAAATTTACTGGCATCAAACGTATTAGTTAAAATTACTATTTTCTCAGCGTCAATGTTTTTATATTGAAGCAAGCGCTGGCGAGTGTAATTACTAACACTAATAATTTTATCTGCGTTTCGTAATGCTAATTTTATAGCATTGTTTTCAATATCCCAAACTTCTAAACCATGAGCAACTACCCAGTAAGGAATCCCAGTGATAAGTTTTAGAATATAACAAGCAATGGTATAGTTAACATGAGTTGATATGACTACAGTGGGACGTTGGATAATAGCCAAAATAATCATTTTGGTAGCAAATAAAATAGTTTGCAATAATCTTGGTAAATCTCCAAAATAATGGAACTTTGTTAAACTTAAAAATTGCAAGTTTTGCCGCTGTTTTAAATTACGCTTGTCATACTTCAAAAACACATCATAATTAGCTTCAATATATACCTCTTGTAAAGCTTTCAACAAAAATGTTGAGTAAACTTGAATACCTCCTTTAAAATCAAATATATTCGGAAATATTAAGTAAAAATGATGTTTATTAATCATAAACTTTTTGAAAATCTCCACTATTTTCAGGCTTTAATTGCATAACAAAATCCTTTCGAGAATTGATAGCTGCTGCTATAAAATAAAACTCAATAGTTGTAAAAATATAGTCTTCAGTAAAAAAATCTAACATTTGAGACGCTAAAAACATAATAATCGGAACAGTAACTAGAGAATTAGCATATTTAAGTTTCAATGTTATTCTTACTAAAAAATTAGTAAATAAGAATAATCCAGGAATTCCTTGTTCTGCTAAGACATTTAAAAATATATTATGTGCATGATAACCTTTCTGTCCCCAAACTTTTACTCCTATCTTTTCTGGAAAAACTCCTATGCCTATACCAGTAAGTGGCTTTTTAATAGTTTCATTAATAGCTGCCTGCCATATTTCATGCCTTGACAAGCCTGTTTTTATTATAGTAGCCAGCGTTTTTTTATTTGGATTTATTAAATTTGAATTTTCTGAAAATACATTAATTAATGGAAATATTTTACTATTTGCCAAACCAATTCTCTGTGTAGAAACTGGTACGGTTACAATGCATAAAAATAAAAAGCTAGTTAGATAAATCATTTTTTTAAAACTAATAATTTTATATATTAGCAAAAGAAACATACCAATCATGAAAGTTAACCAACCATTTCCACTTGCAGATAAAGCTAAAGAAATTATAAAAATTAATTCGCTGACATATAATTCAATTTTAGAAATCTTATTCTGCTTTTCTAAAATCAGGCTTAAACATAATCCAATGGCTACTATTACCCCAAACTGATTAGGGTTTTGCATAATTGAACCAATCTCGGGATAAAAGCTGGGGAATTTTAATAATTTGAAAATCCAGTGGTTGGGAAGTAAAACTTCTAAAAAACCCAAAACTGCAATTATCTGTAGTAAATATAATATGCAACGATAGTAAAATGTTAAAGATGGTGTTTTTGTATTCTTAAAAGTTAACAGCAAAAAAGCAAAAAATAATATGTAATAAGTTGAATATTTCATACTATAAGTAATAGCAATAGTTGGAAATTGGCTCATTAATGAGGAAAGCCACATCCACAAATACATTAAACTTATAGATATCAAAATGACTTTATGCTTTTTAACAACTTCTGGTATAGATTTTAAAGACAAACTAATTACACCAAAGCTAAATGCAGGAAGTAATAAATAATGAATACCAATATTTATTCCAGGAAATTTAATTCGCCCTAGAAGCGAAGAAAATAGTATGAGCAGGAAAAATATATTAATCATAACTTTGTAGTTGTGGATACTTGTTTGACAACAAAAACGCTAAATTAAACCCACATTCGCAGGTTTAAGCAGAGATTATGATATTTTGTCTCAGCTAAAATACTGAGTACCTAAAGAATATTATCATATTACAGTCATTGTCGATGTACGTAAACTTAAGAGCGATCGCCAGCCCCTCGATTTACTAAAAATAACCAACGGTGAAGCTCTGAAAGTTAAACTAGGAGCGCAGTTATGTTCGCCAATTTTATTTTTGGGAAATCCCAGTTAACAATTTAACCGCGCAAACTTGCCACGCCCTCACTCTCCAAGGCTTGCAGTCATGTATACACACGAACAAAGCCTGTCGATGCAGGCTTTTCCCGTAATTATCATTAGGACTGACACAAAATTAGAACGCAACTCATTATTAAAAGTTAGAACGGGAGCCGGTGGAACCTACCGCATTAGGGTCACGATAAGCTACATTATCAACGTCTTTGCGGCTCTTACGACCAAATAAACCAAATAAACCGAGCAAGCCCAACAAACCCCAATCACCATCCCCATAATTTCTGTCGGTAGCAGCGCGGTCTGTAGTAGTATCTGTAACAGTCGCATCAGGAGTGGTTGTTGTTTGAGCAGAAGCAGGCAGAACTGTAGGCAAGGTAGCCAAACTTAGAGCTAGAGCAGTACTTCCGAGAATTTTGGAGACATTAAAGCTTTTCACGATCACATTCCTCAATTGAATTGCTGCAAGTAGTAGTTAAAGCATATTAAGTTCTGACACCGCCAGCATCAATCTTTAGCTGCAAATATAAATCCGCTTAAAGGTGCATTAGTGATCGAGTAAATAAGCATTTTGGTATAGGTTATATTACCGGGTATGGCAACTTATGCAATAGTGAAATGACAAACATCGGTAATTGAAGATAATATTTCCGCCGCGATCGCATAAAATTGTGAATCTGTATTTTTCTGCTCCAAACTATCGGTAACTGTCAAAATTTCTCCTCACTGAGACAATTGCCAAATCTTAATAGTATTATCTTCACTACCACTGACAAGGGTCTTGCCATCAGGGCTGAAGGTTACGGATGTTACAGTGTTGGTGTGCCCCGTCAATGTTAGAATTTCCTCTCCTGTGGCTGAATTCCATAATTTGATGGTGCGATCGCGGCTACCACTAGCAATTATTTTACCATCGGCACTGAAGGCTACAGATGTGACAGTGTTGGTATGTCCCGCCAGCGTGCGAATTTCTTTACCCGTAACTAAATTCCAAAGTTTAATGTTGCGTAGGTGTAGCCCGTTGTAGACATCGCGGCTAGCACTGGCTAAAACTTTACCATCTGGGCTGATAGCCACGGCTGTTACTGTTTGAGAATTTCCCTCCAATGTGCGGATTGAGTAACCTTTTGTCAGATTCCAGATTTTGATAGTCTTGTCAAAACTGCCACTGGCAAGAATCACCCCATTAGGGCTAATAGCTAGCGATCGCACCCAGAATGTATGCCCTGTCAGTGTCCGAATTTGCTCTCCTGTTGCTAAATCCCAGATTTTGATGGTGTTGTCATCACTACCACTAACCAGAGTCTCGCTATCAGCACTGATGGCTAAGGCATGAACTGAATCAGAATGCCCTTTAAGAGTGCGAATTTGCTTTCGCGTCGCCAGATTCCAGATTTTGATGGTGTCGTCATCACTTCCACTAACCAGAGTTTTACCATCTGGGCTGATGGCTACCACATTCACCTGCTGAGAATGTCCGTCGAGTGAAGAGATTTGTTTACCGGTTGCAAAATTCCAAAGTTTGATTGTGCTATCGCCCCCACTGCTGACAATGGTTTTGCCATCGGGGCTGATAGCAACAGATAAAACCGAGTTTCCATGCCCTTGCAGGGTATTAGCTAAGGAAACCTTACCCAAAGTAATCTTTAGTGGTTGAACTAAAAACGCTTCATCTTTGCCAGAATTATTATGCTGAGTCAGCCGAGAAACCAAACTCGTCTGAATCCGGCGAAAATGTCTATACCAAGATTCTTGAAATCCAAACAACAGAATCAAAGCACTTCCCAAGATTAAAATTCTCACTAAGGGATAACTTTTTGGTAAATCTGGTGCTTTCGTTGGTGGTATTTTTCCAGAGGATTTCCCAGCTGGTGGTAGCGCGAGGAGTTGTTTTGGACTCAAATCTCTAAGAACTTCATCGGCTGACTGGTAACGTTCATGGATATCTTTTTTCAAAAGCTTGTCGATGACAAAATCCAACTCAGGATTTAATGGACTCCGCAAATATTCCCGCCAATTACTCACCCAGGCGTACCCAGATTCCATCCACAACTCAAAGGGGGAATTTCCCGTTAGCAGATGAAAGCAGGTAGCCCCCAAACCGAACAAGTCACTGGCGGGGAAAGCTTTACCATCTCTAATTTGTTCCAGGGGTGAATAACCATGTGAACCAATGGATGTGCCAGATTTCTGCTGAACTCTGGCGGTAAATTGCTTTGAGGAACCAAAATCAATCAGGCTTAATCGCCCATCACTTTTATTGCGGATAATATTTTCTGGCTTGATATCTCGATGAATGACTTTGCGATCGTGGATAAATTTCAGGATGGGCAGTAAATCTAACAAAATAGATTGAATTTCCCTAGCGTTATAAGTCTTGCGCTGTTGCAACTCCTTTAATAAATTCTCTCCATTAATAAACTGCTGCACTAAATATAGGCAGCCGTCTTGGTCAAAGTAAGCTAGCAAAGTCGGA
>Ga0105049_10009124_pt1 | contig 11438 bp, 10 predicted proteins | sample MAT06_FD_78087 | JGI IMG/M metagenome (GOLD analysis project Ga0105049, IMG submission 78087) | Freshwater microbial communities from Lake Fryxell liftoff mats and glacier meltwater in Antarctica - MAT-06 | ecosystem: Environmental > Aquatic > Freshwater > Ice > Liftoff microbial mat | place...
CGAGGTGCAGCGTGTCGAGGCCGCCGAACGCGAGACCGGCGCCCGAGAGTCCGCCGATCAACGCGTGCGAGCTCGACGACGGCAACCCGATCATCCAGGTGAACAGGTTCCACGCGATCGCGCCGAGCAAGCCGGCGAACACGACCCACACATATGCCGGGTGCGGCACTACGTGGCCGGCGGAATCGACGATGGTCTCGATGTCGATCGTCTTCGCGATCGTGTCGGCGACACCCTGGTGGAAGATGAAGAGCGCGATGAAGTTTGCGCTGGCCGCCCACCACACCGCAGCCCGCGGCGAGAGCACCCGCGTCGACACGACGGTGGCGATCGAGTTCGCCGCGTCGTGGAACCCGTTGATGACGTCGAAGATCAGCGCCACCCCGATGGTGACAATGACGATCAGGCCGACCTCAGTCATCAATCACGCATGCTCGAGGATGACGCCCTCGATGATATTCGCGACGTCCTCGCAGCGGTCGGAAGCGTTCTCGAGGTTCTCGTAGACCTCTTTCCACTTGATGACCGTGATCGGATCCTTCTCTTCCTTGAACAGGCGGGCCACCGAACGGCGAAGGATCGCGTCGGCTTCGTTCTCGAGGCGGTTGATGTCGATGCAGAGCTTGAGGGTCCCGAGCGGATTCTTGAGCTCGCGCAAGCCGCGCATCGCGAGCTCGACCTGCTGGGTGGAGCGATGGAGCACGTCGGCGAGGTCGCGCACGTCGGAGGTCATCACCGTCAGCTCGTAGAGCTCGATGCGCTCGGCGGCCGCCTCGACGTAATCCATCACGTCGTCCATCCGCGTGATCAGCCGGTGGATCGAGTCGCGATCGATCGGGGTGATGAACGTCTTGTGCAGCGCCTCGACACAGCGGTGCGTGATGTTGTCGGTCTCGTGCTCGATGTCCGAGATCCGCCGGCACTTGGCCGGGATGTTCGCGCCGGTGGTGACCAGGGAGAGGAACTCCTTGGAGCCTTCGATCGTGAGCGCCGCGTGCTGTTCGAAGAAGTCGAAGAAGCTGGTCTCGCGAGGCAGGAACCGGCCGAACATGTCTGCCATTCTGTAACATGGCCGCCATCAGACCGTCATGAAGGTTGGAAGGAACCGTCCCGCAGGTATCGCAGCGTCAGCGTGCGGGTGCGCGTGTCGTTCATGATCCACGTGTGTGTGGCGTCGACCTCGGCGAACCCGCCCATCCCCTCGAGCCGCGTCTCCTCGACGGCGACCGTGCCATCGTGCGCGATCCCCGGAGCGAATCGCCGCGCCACGGTGAGGCTGCTGGGGTTGACGAAGGATCGGGCGCGAGTCCCGGCGATCACCGCGAAGTCCCCTGGCGGCGCCGGCCAGGGCGCGCCGTCGGCAAGCTCGGCACCGGCAGGGCCGTAATACCAGCGAAACACGGCATTCGCGGTCAGGCCGGCGGCGAGCTGACTGCCGCGATTCGGCGGCGCAAGCATGACGATGCGCTGCCAGTGGATTCGCGGATCGTGGAGGTGGCGGACGATCACCCCGCCCATCGAGTGGGTGACGGCACACAGCGGGCGCTCGCCGGCGTGCTCGACGATCCAGTCCGCGACCTCGCCGGCGAGATAGCTGATCGAGTGACGCCGCGACGGGTACGTGCGCCCGAACGTGTCGAAGCCGTGCTTGCGAAGGAATCTCGCCATCCCGGCCATCGAGCCGTGACCGCGGGCGAGCCCGTGCAGCAACACGACGAGCGGTCTCATTCGCGGTCGCGCTTGTCGAGAACAGAGTCGAGGTCGGAGGCTTCGCGTTCGTCGTCAGCTTCTTCGATCACGCGGCCCGGATGATTCGGCGGGAACAGCGCCTCGAGGTGCTTGGGCTTGACCTCGGTGACCACGCGGATGACCTCCTTCGAGAGCTCGGTCCGCTCCTCGCGCAGCACGCGAACCTCGCGGCGAAACGCGAAGCGCCTTGCGAGCGTGCCGAACGCGCGGCGCACGAGCCGGATCCGATCGAGCACGCGCAGGGTCGCCCAGCCGGAGAGTGGCAGCATGATCGTCGCGGTGATGCCCCACCACATCCCGAGCTGCCACCACACGTAGCCGATCGTAGCGGCGTACGCGAGGACGACGAGGCCCATGCCGATCAGCATCTTCGTCGTCGCGACGACGTCCTTGCGTGGCGTCAGCTTGCTCGACGCGATGCGCGCGAAGATCAACGGAGGCACGTGCAGCGGCGCGGCGGGCACGGTGAGCGGCAACCACCACATGATCAGGATGATCTGGCGGAACATGCGCGCGACGATCTCGAGCTTGCTGAGATCGCGCGCGAGCTCGCGGTCGGTAAGACCAAGCTCGTCGAGCTTCTGCTGATACGCGCGCACGCGCTGCATGATCTCGAAGACCTTAGGGTGATCCGCGAGCGCCGCGTAGTACGTGTTGAACCGGCGCGCGAGCTCGACGCGGTCCTCGATCGAGATCTCCTGCGGCTGATAGAGCCGGCGCACGGTATCGAGCGCACGCACGGTCTCCCAGTCGGGCGCGTTGATCGTGAGCCGGCGCAGCGCGTTGCCGATGTCGTCGGTCACGCGCTTGACGGCATCGGCGGCCTCACTCGGATCGATCATCAGCGGAGTGCCGTACTGGACGAGCACGCGGCTGCGAAAGCGCTTCGGATGGATGAACGTGAGCCCGCACGGCACCACCGCGATCGGACCACTACGCTTCGCTCCACCGAGGGCGAGTCGCGCAGCGCCGGTCTTGAGCTTCGAGAGCTGCGACTCGTCGTGCGAGATGCCCTCGGGAAAGATGCCGATCGTGCCGCCGGTCGCGAGCACCGCGAACATCGCCTCGAAGGCGGCGTCGTTGAGCTTCGCCATCTCCGCCGGATCGCGCGACGGCATCGACAGGGTCGCCGGGATCAGCTTGCCGTCGGCCTCGAGTTTTCTGGCGAGCGGCACCGCACCGAGCCCGCGCAACACCGCGCGCATGATGCGGCCCTTGAACAGCGTGTCCTTCGCGGCGAAGTGAACTTTACGACCGCAGGTGGTGATGATCAGGATCGGATCGATCAACGAGTTCGGGTGATTGCCGGCGAAGATCACCGGTCCGGGCGGGATGTTCTCGAGCCCGACGACCTCGACCTGACGGAAGAACACCCGCGTGACCGTCCGCAGGAACCACGCGAGGATCCGGTAGGCCACGGTCCAGGGTATCCTGCGTGGGCCCTGGGTTGGCGTTTCGCCTTGCCGGTGTTGGTAATGGCGTTGTTTCCAATCGCCATGACGGCTCAGCTCGATCGGATCGTTGCACGCGCCACCGCTCGAGAACGCAGTCCAGTGATCTGTGATCGGTGCCCGTTCCCTGCGTTGGCAGTTTCGCTTGGCCGGTGTTGGCAATGGCGGGTTTCCGCTCGACCGCGCAAGGCGCCATGACGCGATCAATCGGATCGTTGCTCGAACCAGCGCTCTCGATCGAGAACGCAGCCAGGCGTTGGCGTCTCGCGAAATGGCGGGGAAAGCGCTCGACCGCCAAGGCGCCATGACGCCGAAAAAAAACCGACCCGGGCAGGATTACCCGGGTCGGCCAGCCATCCTCGGCACCGCAGTCTCACCACCGCAGCACCGAAACTTGGTGGGTCCGCGCTGGCTGGGGGGAGAACACGCTGGCGGGCCCTGAAGTGTTTGGCTTGGAAGGGCTGCTCTCTCGAGCGTGACCAGACGAAGTGCAGTCGGAGTGCCACGATCTGGTCTCCGCTGGCCACGCGGAATCGCGAATTTGCAAGCCGCTGGAAACTCGTCTAGCCGGCAGCTTCGAACGTCAGTCCGGTGCGACGTAGCCGGTCGAGTAGCCGCTGTCCCATCGCAACCGACGGGGTCGAGATTCCGGGCGCGCCGAGCTCGTCCTTGGCGAGGCAGAGAGCCGACTCACCGAGCATCTTCGCGGTCGACCCGTAGCCGGGATCCGCGTCATCAGCTGCCAGATAGATCAAGTGGTCTTGACCGTCCTCGGCGACGAACCGGACCTTCCAGTGCCCACGCTCGCGGGCCCCCTGCGACGGTCCCGAACCGGGTTGGGGCACGCGCTTCGCGAGGAGCTCGCGCAGCTTCGGGCGCTTCATCGCGAACGCGACGGCACTGAGGAAGCCCATCACGCCAACCGCACGCACGAGCCCGGTCGGCTTGCCCGGTGCCGACATCACTTCCCGGTAGATAAAGTTCTCGCCCCACGGGAACCCGCCGAGTGCATGTGCGCGACGCACGACACGCGTGTTGATCTGCGCCATCACGAACGGGACCGTGAACATCTTGAGGTGCGGCTCCCACCCGATCGACGACTCGTCGCGCACGCGCGGACGCGAGCCGTTCGGGTCCGGATCGAGCCCGTACGGATTGCCGAGGTTCTTGCGCACGGCGACGTCGGTGCCGGCCTCGCGCGCGGTCTCGAGGGCGCTCGCGATCGTCCCGCCCGACAGCCCGCCGGACATCTCGCCGAACAGCGCGGTGACCTTGCTCGCGTGGCGACCGAACCGCCGGTGGAACTCGTGCTGTGCCGCGAATGTGCCGAGGTCGCTCGGGATCGAATCGAAGCCACAGGTGTGAACGATGCGCGCCCCGGAAGCCTTCGCCCCTTCGTGGTGCTGATCGATCATCCGGCGCATCCACTGCGGCTCGCCGGTGAGATCGCAGTAGTGCGTGCCGGCGGCGGCGCAGGCCGCGAGCAGCTCGCTGCCGTACTTCGCATAGGGACCGACGGTGGTGCACACGACCTTGGTGCGCTTCACGGTGGCGTCGACCGCCTTGCGATCGAGCGTGTCGACGATGAGCGAGGGAACGTCCAGGCCGAGCGCATCGAGCTTCGCCTGCGAGCGACCCGCGATCGCCCACCGCGGCTTGTCGGCAGATCTCGAGATGTACTCCGCGACGAGGCGGCCGGTGAAGCCGGTGGCGCCGAACACGATCAGATCGAAGTCACGCGTCATAACGAGGGTAGTCCTTTCCACGGTCCGAGCGGAAATCCACCGGCGATCGCAGCGATCGTGGCGGCATCGAGCGTGATCTGTGCGGCGCCTGCGAGCTCGGCGACGTGCGCGGGGTTCGACGACTTCGGGATCGCGAACGCGTTGCGAGACAGATAGGCGAGGGCGAGCTGGCGCGGCGTGGCACCGAGCTGCGTCGCGAGTGCCTCGAGTGGCTTGCCGACGAAGCGACCGCGACTACCAAACGGGCTGTAGCCGACGGGCGCGATGCCATGCGTGTTGCAGAACGGGATCACGCGATGCTCGATGTCGCGTTGCCCGAGGTGGTAGAGGACCTGGTTGCAGGCGACCTGGTCGGGCGCGAGCGCGATCGCCTCGGCGAGCTCCTCGTCGTCGAAGTTCGACACGCCCCAGTGGCGGATCTTGCCCTGCTCGCGGAGCGTCTCGAACGCGCGAACCGTCTCGGCGAGTGGGTGTTCGCCAGCCCAGTGCAGCATGTACAGATCGAGATGCTCGACGCGCAGGCGCGAGAGGCTCGCCTCACACGCGGCGAGCGTCCCGGTGTAGCTCGCGTTCTTCGGCAACACCTTCGACGCGAGGAACACACGATCGCGCCGCCCGACGAGCGCATCACCGACGATCTGTTCGACGCGTCCGTGGCCGTACATCTCCGCGGTATCGACGTGAGTCATCCCGTGGTCGATCGCGGCCTGGACCGCGGCGATGCACGATGCAGGATCGTCACGCTCCATCTGCCAGGTTCCGATGCCGATGATCGGCAGCTCGAGCGCTAGCCTGCCGAACCGGCGGGTCTTCACCGCGGCATCCTAGCGTATGCTATCGGCGTGTGAGGCTGGTCGCGCAACTGTCGAGGAGACTCTCGCTCACCTCGGTGGCACCACCACCGACGGATGGCGCGCGTCGTGCTGCGGTCGTGGCCCTGCTGCACGAGACTCCCGAGCGCACGCGCGTGTTGCTGATGAAGCGCGCCGAGCGCGTCGGTGATCCCTGGTCGGGTCACATCTCGCTGCCGGGCGGCGGCTATCACGCGCACGAGGACGCGACACTCCTCGACACCGCGATCCGCGAGACCCGCGAGGAGCTCGGCTTCGAGCTCGCACCCACGCAGCTGCTCGGCAACCTGGAGCCGCTCGGTCCGCGCAGCACGGGACCGACACCGATCGAGGTCACCCCCTTCATCTTTCGCTGCGTCGAGCCGCCCGAGGTCGTTGTAGGTCCGGAGGCACTCGCGGCGTTCTGGCTACCGATGGATGTCGCGATGTCGGGGGCGCTCGACGAGATGTACACGTACCCCGGATCGCAGATGACGTTCCCGAGCTGGGCGTTCGAGGGCCACGTGATCTGGGGCATGACACGCCGGATCCTCGACGATCTCGTCGCCGCGGCGGGCTGAATCCGTCCACGGCGCTGCGGCGCTGCGCACCGACGCGCGACAGCCAATCGTCGCCAGGCGCAGCGCACTGCTCGCCGGACCGGTGAGCGTGACGTCGACGCTGGGATTCGACAGGCACCAGCGATCGCAGTCGCCCGCGGAACGCTGCCGTCCCAGTGCTATGACGCAGTGCGTCGTGAGCACGAGCGCGTGTCAGATCACCGGCTTGACGAACGCGGGCTCGGGCTTCCCGAACAGCCAGCCCTGCAGCAGCGTGATGCCGCACTCGAGTACGGCGTCGCGCTCCGCCGGCGTCTCGACACCTTCGGCGACCACGCGTCCACCGAGCTCGCGGACCAAGGTCGCGATCGCACCGACCACTCGACGCTTGGTGGTGTGGCGCTCGAGATCGCGGACGAGCGACATGTCGAGCTTCACGATCTCGGGCTCGAGCGACGCGAGCGCACCGAGTGCGGCGTAGCCGGCACCGAGGTCGTCGACGGCGATCTGATAGCCGAGGTCGCGCAGCTCCTTGGCGCGCGTCGGACCGGCGACAGCATCGAGGCCGATCCGCTCGGTGATCTCGATGACCACACGATGCGCGTAGGGGATGAGTGGCCCGTCGGTCCGGAACAGATCTGGATCGGTGAGCTCGAGACCGTGCACGTTGACGAACAGCAGGGCATCGAGCGGTGCACGGACCGCCTCGCGTCCGACGACGGCACGCACCGCGCGTCCGAGATCGTGGACTCGTCCGAGGCGCTCGGCCGCGCCGATCAGCACGTCGGGTCGCTTGAGCGTCGGCTCGTCGGTGCGCATCAGCGCCTCGTACGCGAAGACCTGTTTGGTGCTGAAATCGACGATCGGCTGGTACGCCATCCACAGCTGGGCGAGCGCGCGATCGAACCGGGCGGCGAGCTCGGTCGCCTCGGGGCTCAGCACGTGCTCGGCGAACAGCGCGGCGCGCCGGCGCATCCGCGCGACGCCGTGACGACGAGCGGCGCGTGCAACCGAGGTCGCGAGCGTCTCCTGATCGAAGGGCTTGGCGAGGTAGGACAGTGCGCCGCTGTCGATCGCGCGGACCGCACCGTCGAGCGATGGGTCGCCGGTCATCAGCAAAACCGGGAGCTCGTCGTCGTAGTTCCGGATCGCGGCGATCAGGTCATACCCGGTGGAGCTTGGCATATGGATGTCCGAGACCACGCAGTCGAACAGCTCGCGACCTTCGCGCATCGCGATGATCGCGTCGGGAACACTCTCGACATCGACCACGCTCCAGCCCTCGTGCTCGAGCTGACGCCGTACAGCGCGCCGCAACGCGTGGTCGTCATCGACCACCAAGACTCGCCCTAGAGTGCCTTTCACAACCACGAGGAATGCCCTCCGCCTCCCAGACCGGTAGTATATCGATCGTCGATGCCGGCTAACGTAGAGGACCATGAAGCTCGGCCAATGTCAGGTGGGGATCCACGCCGCGTCGCCGACGTCGCGCTCGCCGCCGCCGTGAGGTCCCACGCAGACGCGGTCTATCTGGAGCCAACGGCCGGCGGTGAGTCCTACGTGATGACGATCGAGCGGGGGGCGAGCGTCCTCGCCACAGTTCCCCTCGACGCACAGCTCGGCACCGCGGTGATCGCGCGGCTCGCGTTCATCGCCGATCTCGACCTCGCGGCGGCACACGCGACCAGTGGCGTCGTCCCGGTGCGTTCGGGCAATCGCGAGGCAGAGGTGGTCATCACGGTGCGGCCCGGCAACGAGCTTCGCGCCGATCTGATGCTCGCTCGCCCGCGTGGCAAGATTGCCGCGCACGAGTCCGCGCCCGCGGTTGGCCCCACCCCCGGCGATATCATCGGTCAGTACCGCGTCCACGAGTTCCTCGGCGAGGGCGGCATGGGGACGGTGTACTCCGTCGAGCACATCGCGCTCGGCCGCCAGTACGCACTCAAGGTCTTGCGCACGCGCGTGATCGAGCGTGATGCCACGGCCGCCCAGCGCTTCCTTCGCGAGGCCCGCACCGCGGCGCGCGTTCATCACCCCAACATCGTCGACGTTTTCGACTTCGGGCACCTCCCCGATGGGCGCCCGTACTTCGTGATGGAGCTGCTCGAGGGCGAGAGCCTGGCCGATCGCGTGGCGCGTGGTCCGCTGCCACCCGCCGAAGTCGTCACGATCGCGCGCCAGCTTGGCGAGGCGCTCGCGGCTGCGCACGATCGCGGCGTCATCCACGCCGACGTCACACCGTCGAACGCGCTCGTCGTTCGCACCGAGGATCCCCAGGAGCTGTTCGTCAAGCTCGTCGATTTCGGCCTCGCCGAGCTCGCGGGCGAAGGCATGCGCGACGAGAATCCCGAGTTCGTGCTCGGCACGCCCGCGTACATCTCGCCCGAGCAGCTGCGCGGCCTGCAAGCCACCGATCGCTCGGATCAGTACGGCCTCGGCGCCGTGCTCTACGAGATGCTCACCGGCCATCCGCCGTACGAGCACGAGGATCTCCGCAAGCTGTGCATGATGCACATCCAGGCGCCGATCCCGCTGGTCGAGAGCCCACACGGCCCGCTGCCGCCGAAGCTCGCAGACCTGGTCACCACGTGTCTCCAGAAGACTCCACAGGCGCGATTTCCCGGCATCCGCGCGCTGCTCGCCGCCCTCGACGAGATCGAGCGCGTCACCGATCGCCGCGGGTGGAGGCGGTGGTTGTCGTCATGAGTACCCCGAAGCTGCCGCTGGTGATCTGCGTCGACGACGACGAGGCGATGCTCGGCACCGTCGTGCGCTGCCTCAAGCGCGAACAGATCGAGATCCGCTCGACGCTGTCGGCGAGTCAGGCGCTGTCGTGGATCTCCTCCGACGATGTCGCGGTGCTGGTCTCCGACTACGACATGCCCGAGATGACAGGTGCGCAGCTCGCCGGTCATGCGCGTCGGGTGCGTCCCGAGACGGTGCGAATCCTGCTGACCGGTCAGCGCACGCTCGCGACCGCGATCGATGGCATCAACCAGGGCGAGATCTTCCGCTTCCTCAACAAGCCGTTCGACAACGAGAACCTGCGCGCCGCGGTCAACGCGGGAGTCGCTCGCAATCGCGAGCTGCTGGCGATGTCGGGCGATCGGGAACGTCGCCAGCGTCGCGAGGCGCTGCGCACCGCCCTCGAATCGGAGTATCCCGGCATCTCGCGCGTCGACCGCCGGCCGGGCGAGCCCTACGAGGTGACGGCGGATCCGTGGTCGGATGCCGTTGATCTCGCGATGCCGGGGCTGACCGCGAAGATGGAGATTCCGTGACCATGGACGGCCTGGGTCATCTCGATGACTCCGAACGTCCCTGCAGCCGTCACCTTCTCGATCTCGATACGTTGTTGTATTTCGCCGCGCTCGGCACGCGCACGTCGAGCTTCAATCACGACATCGCGTCGAAGCTCCAGGGACTGATGATGACGATCGACGAGGTCACCGAGCTCACGGTGTCGCCGGAGCTCAAGCTCGCCGCCGAGACCGCTCACACGGCGGTGGCCGAGCTCAATCAGCTGCTACAGCAGAATCGCGCGCTGACCAAGCCGCCGGTGGTGACGCGCACGTCGCTGCACGAGCTGGTCGCGAAGGCCGCGATGCGCGTCGGCGTGATGTTGCGTGGCGCACGCCTCACGGCGGAGGTGGAGGTCGAGGTGGCCGTGCCGCTGGTGACGCAGGCGATCGCGCTCTCGATCGATGCCGCGGCCGGGCTCGAGCGTCGGCGGTCGATCGAGCTGGCGACGCGAGTCGAGGATGGTCGGGTCGAGCTGACGCTGCCGATCGTCGCGGGGGCCGCGCCGACCGGCGAGTCGCTCGCGATCGCGGCGTGGATCGTCGCCCGCGATCGTGGAGAGCTTCGCTGTGGTGAGCGCACGATCGTGATCCGCTTACCGGTGGTCTGATCGGGGACCCGAACGTACAAGCGCGCGGGCGGCCGGCGTGAGCTCGTAGATCTCGAGCACGGCCTCGTCGATCGCTCGATCGAGCGAGGGGTCGTCGCACGAGAGGCGTTGCTCGACGAGCGCCTCGATCGCGGCGCGCGCCGCGGGTATCGGCGTCGCGAGCGGCAAGGCGCAGAGGTACGCGAGCTTCGGTCGCACCGATCCGTTGAGCGCGGGTGGAAACCGCTGGCTTGCGTACCAGCCGTAGAGCGACGAGTTGAGCACCGCGAGCAGGTAGCGATCTTGCGATGGCAGGATCCACACGGTGGTGTCGGGCACCACGCCGCCCGGCAGCAGCGCGCACGTTGGACTGGTCTGGATATCCTGATAGACGAGGCGCGGCGATGCTGACGCGGCGAGCGCTCCGACGGGATCTTGCAGCTCGTACCAGCGATAGGTGCCGCGCTTGCGCCCGGGCCACGAACCTTCGTGATCGAGCGGGCGGGGCTCGAGGGCCTCGCGAAACTGGGCGAGATGCGCGGCGATCGCGGGATGCGCGGCGAGCTCGGTGCCGCGATCGATCAACAACACGTGGCGTTCGCTGACCGCTCGCCAGCGCCGGAGATCGCGACCCTTGAGGAACGGCCGGACGAGGGGGCTGTCGAGGCGATCGGCGGTGGCGCGATCGATGACAAAGGCGCGATTGCATCCGGTGACCACGCCACGTGCAGGTCGAGCGGGAAGCACGTCGCCGAGCGCGGGCCACGTCGCCTCGAGGCGCTCGATCAAGGCGCGGACGGCGGGTTCATCGATGTGCCAGGGGGCATCTCCGACCACGAGGGGAACCCCACGCACGCGCAGCGCGGTCTCGACATCACCGTCGACCGCACGATGACCGCGCGGAAGCGTCGTCTTGCCGAGCTGTCCCCACGTGATGCACGGAAATGCATCGGCATCGGCGAACACCGGCAGGCGCGCGACATCGACCACGCCCTCGACGCTGCGGTGCTCGGTAAGAAAGCCGCGCAGGGCGCGTCCGTACTCGACGGTGAGCCACTTGTTCGGGGTGATCACGCAGTAGCGACCGCCGGGCCGCAGGATCCGATGCGCCAGCTCGAGAAAGTAGACGTACAGATCGGCGACGCCGGTCGCGGTCCGCCAGCCGACCAGCTTGGTCGCGAGCTGCTCCTGCCGCACGTACGGCGGATTGCCGA
>Ga0105049_10009125_pt1 | contig 11437 bp, 14 predicted proteins | sample MAT06_FD_78087 | JGI IMG/M metagenome (GOLD analysis project Ga0105049, IMG submission 78087) | Freshwater microbial communities from Lake Fryxell liftoff mats and glacier meltwater in Antarctica - MAT-06 | ecosystem: Environmental > Aquatic > Freshwater > Ice > Liftoff microbial mat | place...
CTGTCGAACGCCCAGTGCAAACTCTTCATGAGCGCGATGCCGTTTCGAATAGTATCCGGCCCGTCGTTGGCAACCGGACGAATATGCGCCGCGTCGGTCTCTGCACGCCCGCGTCCATTGGTCATCCGAATCCCAGTGAGTGCGCACTGTCCAGCATAGACCTTCTCGACAACCCGATAGTGAAATGATGCATCACGCACCCGTTGATTTCTCACGATCTGTTCGATCGGACGTGTAGCCACATCAATGAGTTCCGCGATATCTGAAAGGCCCTCTCTGAACTCCGCGCCTGCCACACCGGCTGCGACTGCGATACCAACCCTCACGATTCGACTCGCCTCCTCGTGCGGAATTTGGAGTATCGCGGTCTGAAGTGCGTTCCCGGACACGTGAGTCTTACCCAGTGGCACCGGTGCGTTGAAATCCATCGAGTAGCGAAGTTCGGCAAATCCGTGCGTCGGATCTGTTGGGTCATCCCAAAGACTCTCGACGAATGCGAATCCGGTAAACGCCGATCGTCCTCCAGTCTTTGAATCAGCGGACTTTCCACCGCGGCGGGGTTCGTACATGAGGACGAGCGCGCCGACTAGCTGCTCGATCGTGGCTTGATATTGTTGCTTTGGGTAGTGATAGGCTAAGCCTGGAATGTCCTTGTACCCGGGGTAGCGACGCGTGACCAATACACCAGCCTTCAACGAAGCGTTCACTGAGTTTCCGTAGCCACAGGTAAGAGCACTGACGTCCCCAAAGAAAGTGGGCAGGTCGCTACAGGAGTGTTCGGCCGATAGGTTAGCGGTCCAAGCTCCCGTGGGGGTAGGGGCAGACCGTGAAGAAATCGAAGTTCATCGAAGAACACATTGTCTACGCTTTGCGCCGGACGGAGAGCGTGACCGCGATGGTGGATTTCTGCCGCCAACTCGGTATCAGCAAAGCCACAGTCCACCTCTCAGCGCGTTCTCTTTGTGGCCACTTTTAAGTGGCCACCGATGGGCGGATTTGTGTGGTCACCGAGTGCTTCCGGCTCCGCGGTCCACTCCGAGAATGTCCCAAACGCTGGATGTCGGCCGAGTGCATCGGTAATCTGTCGAGGCAGCGCGGGCGCCTGAACGCTGAGCCACTTTCGCGCGACTTCGTACGCGCTTCGCTCCGGCGTCCACTGATTCGCCCGCTTGGGGCCGGCGAGCAACTCCCACTCGCCAAGTGACGTGATAGTGGACTTTCCTTTGATGATCATCGTCGCGGCCGGGGTATTTTATGGGATGATGGTTGCGTCATTTCGGACGCGAGAACTTGCCGACACGGCGCGCGCGCGGATAGGGTCATTGATGGCACGTCGCTCTTGTTGCGCGAGGTTTACTGATTCATCTCGATGAAGTCCGCACAGGTCAGATCCGGCGCAGAATTCCAACCCATCGCGTGGCGGAAGGGGGCAGGCTTCGCACCGAAGTATTTGCCCGGGTTGAGCGAATTTGGTGAAATGTAAAGCGACGATTGCTTGCAGCCGGAACTTTCGATAAACGCCATGCGACACGGGAAACTCCCGAGTGCTGACTCTTCCGGAATCGCGCATCAAGCGAATTATTAGCCAAGCATGTTGAAACCTCATTCCGGCGACCATGTCTTCGCTTTTTTTCAACTCATAACGAAATGCCTCGAATCGCGCGCGAAGACTCGATTGTCCGGCTCTCGCCGGACGCAATGCTGGACGCCATTATCAACGCATCCGCCGCTCACGGGTTCACGGATCCGGTTCCGCTTTCACGCATCCGTTCAGCAAGGCGCCTGCCGATCAAGGCTGGCCTCTACGTGCTCGGCTTCAGCACGGGTGAGTACTATGTCGGACAGTCCGTCCATCTGCGTCAACGGCTCCTGCAACACTGCGGTAAGCACGAAGACCTTGCGTGGGTGTGCCTGAGCTACATGCCGCGATCAGGGCGGCTTCGCGCGGACCTCAGCGCCAACGAGCGAAAGGCGATCGCCGATCTTCGCTGTGCACTCGACCCGCTCGGAATCCGGACCCGCGGAGTCGCGAGCGTACCGTGGACGAGAGCCCCAACCCCGTTCGACACATTGGTTTCGCAGGAGGAGCAACAAGAGTGGCTCGACGACCCCTACGCGATGCTCGAAGATGGGGAACGTCCGACACGACACATCGACGCGGCTTCAATCGAAGCACGATTCCGGAAGCTGTCGGAACATGCAGATTGGCCAGCGATTCGCCGGGTGATTTCGCTCTACACCGCAAATATGCTCCCGCGACCGCGAATCACGGAGGCACAGTACTGGGGCGTATCCTGCTTCCCGAGCGGCGGCCCGGCGATTCGAATCAACATCAGCTGGCAGACCACCTTCGATGTGTTTCTGGAGAATGACAACCCGACATTCGCATTCTATGTCCCGATTTCGCTGATCAAGCAGCACTACGGCTTGGACCAGACCGCCGAGTACCCGAACGTATCGCCGACGGTCACGATCAGTGATGGCGAGGGGCTCGAGATCCACGTCAAACAGGAGGCCATCGGGCTTTCAAAGGGCGGCGCAAGTCAGATCGCTATAACGATCGCCGATGCAGAATCGGCGATCGCGTTTCTCTGTATGCCGCCGACGATCCTGATGCTGCGCCAGTTCGCCCTCGGTCTGATGAAGCAGGGAGCAAACCCTCGGCCGACTTCGCACTGCACCCTACTCGCGGATGAGATGCTGCGAGGGTCCCCGGAGGTGCTCAAGCATGACGAGCTGGCGAACCCCGATTCACCGACCGCATTGCCGCCGGTGCCAAGCGAGCTGTCGATCGCGTCGATCGCCGGTAAGTACCACCTCATCGAACGAATTTCTTCCGGTGGGCAGGGCGAAGTCTGGCGGGGTCGTACCGACGGCGGTTCGCCGTGCGCAATCAAGTTGGTGCCGAGGCCCAGGCGGTTTCAAGATCGGGACGAATTGTCACGCCGTTTCGATGATGAAGCAAAAGCCGGACGGCTTGTTCGCAGTCCGCACGTTTGCGAAATGATCGACGCAGGAACGGTCGACGCGCTCCCCGCTGTCGGCCTCACCCACGGTGCACACTACCTCGTGCTGGAGTTCATCACCGGCGGCACACTATTCGATCGGAACGAACGGACAGACGAGTTCGAGCTACACGAACTTCGGTCGTTGTCCAAAGCCATGTGCGGCGCACTGGCGGCCGCGCACGAACTCTCGCCGCCAATCGTACATCGGGACATCAAGCCGGAGAACATCATGCTGCCGAACGGCGACGTCGCGCGCGCGAAGCTCGCTGACTTCGGCATCTCCCGACAATTCGGGGATACGCAACTGACCACCGTCGGCGGCGTGACCGGCACGTGGGTCTACATGTCGCCGGAGCAAGTTTCGGAGTCGTGGTCCGCAACACCGGCAGCCGACCAGTACAGCCTTGCACTCGTGCTTTGGGAGTTTGTCCTGTACGAAGTCCCGGGGTTGACCAATACGGAACTGGGCACTCGTCGCGTCCGAAAGCGCGGCATCCAACTCCTGTCCTTCGAGGTTGAAGGCAAGCGTCGGCGCAATCTGGAGCGGGTGTTTCAGCGCGCACTCCAAGCCGATCCGAACGCTCGTTTCGGCTCCATTCGCGAATTCGCGGCGGCGTTTGACGAAGCTGGGATCGAAGACCGACTCTGGAGTTGATCGGTCAGGTGATTCTGTATCATCGGCGTGAGCTGATAATGCTTGGCGTTCAGCTCTCGCCGACTGTCCGACACTCGTGATCGCTTAATGGCCTCGGCCAGCCTGGCCGTCCGCTCGTTGAACGAGACGAATCCGCGCTTCTGTGCCGTGGTCTTCACGCTGATTCGGCGACCATCAGCTCCGATCGCGTCGAACCCTGCTTGATTGACACGTCGGGCCAGCTTCCCGCCGACGTGTCGTGCACAGTAGATCTCGCTAAGTCGCCCGATCAAGTGACGAGTTTCCGTTGGCTCGCATCCGAAGGCTTTCACCTCCAGCGCAAGAAGGCGCATGTACTCCTCGTACGATCAGTCCAGCTGCGCAGCGGTCATCGGAATGGACGCGGACCTTTGTAGCAATAGTCGTTTGACCGAGATGATGGGAGACGTTGAACTGTTGGTGAGCCTGAAATAGACGGGCCTGCCATTCCGGTACAGACCCTTCAGAAGCCTTATGTCGAAGTGGAAACCGAGCCAAACTTTCCAGTCGGTTTCCGAGTTCCGCACTAACGCCGCGCATTTCATCGCGCACGTGCAGGCGGCCCGCGAACCGGTCAGCCTCCCGCAACACGGTCGGAGCGCTGCCGTGCTCCTCGACGTCGGCTCGCACGAAAGCATGCCGGACGAACTGGCCCTCCTGCGGGACGTACGGAAGGCCGAACAACAGGTCGCAGCCGGGAAGGCGGTCGCGCATGCGGCGGTCGCGAAGAAACTCCGAGCACGTCTGCGCACTGCCTGAGCTACTTTCCCCCCCATGAACCGCAACGACCCGTGTCACTGCGGCAGTGGCCGCAAATTCAAAAAATGCCACGGCGCGCCCTCCGCCACGGGGCCCGACCTGGGCACGCTCTCCATCGTGCGTCGGTCCGAACTCGCGCGCGCCGCCGCATGCAAGACGCTCGACGTCCAGCTGCACGACGAAATGCTTGCCTGGGCCGCGCGACACCTTGGCCCCCAATGGATCAAGAACGCGGTCAAATCATTCTCGTGGCACGACCTGCCCGAGGTCCAGCCGGGCGAAGATATGATCCTCAGTACCTGGATGATCTATCACATGCCCATCAGCGACACCGACCCCATGCCTCTCGCGTGGCGCTATCGTGAGGCCGCGCGGTTGCATCGCGATCCCGCGAAAGAACGTCTCGTCAATGCGCAGCTCGAGGCTACTATCGGCGTGTGGGAAGTACAATCCGTCGAGCGTGGCGTCGGCTCACAGGTGAAGGAGCTGCTGACGGGCGCGGAACGGTTCATCTACGACGCGTCATCGACCAAAACACTCGAGCCGTGGCTCGCCCTGCTCGGCTACGTGGTCGACTGCGACGGCATCAGTTTCTTCGGCGGCCTGCATTATCAGCCGCTGCTGCCGATGGACGTCGAAGAGATTGTCCGCGCCACGCGCAAAGCCGCGCATGTGCGCACACGACCCGTACCGCTTGACTTCCTCCTGAGCTGTGACCGTCAGCTCGACCTGATCGATCAGTGGCGCAACGCAATCGATCGCATGAACGAAGCAGCCGACGGGCGCGTCCTGCACAACACCGATGGCGAAGCCATCAGCATCCACACAGATCGTTTCGACGTGTCCGTCCCGCGTGCGGAGATTCTGCGACGTCTGGCGACCATTCCCGGCGCCGAACCGCCGGAGCGCGAGGGTAAAGAGGACATCATTGCGGTGCTGCGCGAGGCGTCGAGCGAGTCGGTTATGATGGGCCCCACCGTCGTGGGCCGAATCGTGCTGAACGGCAAGACACTCACCACCGAGACTAACTCGGTTGCGCGCGCCGATGCATTGAAGGCCGCGATCGAACACGCAGCCGGCGACGCCCTCCAGTTTCGCATTCGCAAATCAGAGAGCATGGAATCGTTGCTCGAGAGCCACGCGACGTCGCCTTCGCCAAACGTCTTCACCAGCGAATCGGAGAATATGCCGCCCGAAGTGCGCGAGGCGATGCGGCAGATGATGGCGAAGTACGACGCGCAGTGGCCCGACACCAAAATCCCGGCACTTGGCAACGTTACGCCACGCGCTGCGGCGCGCGATCCGAAACTGCGGCCCGTACTCGAGCGATTACTCAAGGACATGGAGTCGCGCGGCGGACCGCGCGGCCCGGGAATGGGGATGGACATCGCGGCGATCCGGCGGGAGCTGGGGGTGTAGAGGCGGACGATTGGGTCGGACATACCCGCGCCGATCTGGCCGTGAGCCGTAGCAAGCATTGCTACCTCGTTGCGATCGAGTCGGTGCCGCTTCAACGGTGCTCCACGTGGCGAGTACAAGAACCCGTCAGCCCTGGCCGAGGCAGCACAGTGCTCGTTGATGAGTGCGCACCGGTTCGTGGAGGAGTTGCGAAGCGAGGGCTTTCTTGATGAGCCGACGCACTGGGCGTCAGACACGTCAGCGGCGTGCCGCCGTACGTAAGGGTCGACCGTGCGTCGGTCCTTCCCGGCGGACCAGATGCGGTCGCGGCATCATGCGAGTTGCGCAATGTCGAGAGCGGAGAGTCGCCCGATCTCATTGTGCGGATCCCGAAAGCCGTGAAGTCGGTGTTTCGCGGCGTCGTGTGTCCGAACGGTCTGGCGTGCAGCGACATCATTCAGGTTTGGCTCGATGTGTCGAACCACGGATCGCGCGGTGTGGAGCAGGCGGAGTTCATCTGGAAGCGTCACTTGCGCGATGCATTGGGGCTCTCGGCCAGTATGGCTTGAGCATGGATGACAGAGTCAGTCTCCAGTCGACGTTCATCGACAGTCTGGCCGTTAAGGCTCGGCGTACGGCGACTCGCCCCTTCGCAACTGCGCGTCGATCTCGCGGACAGAATTGAGCACATCGTCGAAGGCTGGCGGTTCGCCAAAGATCATCGACGACATCGCGACATAGTCCCGTTGCAACGCGGGCCGCATCCCCTCCGTCGGCATGACATCGAAGCCTCCTCCGCGCGCCTTCGCGAGATTGAACTTTGGCCGATCGAAAAACAGTTGCGCGTGTCGAACGCAGTCCGCGCCGAGTGCCCGATTCGCCAGCGCCGTCTCGCTAACGCCTGCCGCATGCAGACAGTGCAAGTCGTAGTAGTGCCGCGACACGCGCGCCCCCTCATTACGAAGTGCACCTTCCGATGCGAACCAGTTTGTGAGGCCGTGCGCGATAGTGATCTTGTCCCAGAACGTGCGACTAGCGTCGATGGTCGTTATGTCGGGTACCGATAGATCAAGTTGCGGCAGCTCGCGCGCGACGTAAGGCGTGATCGTCACGGACGAGTGCGGATCGAGCGCGGATTTCGCCCCGGACTCGATGCGCACTACGGGCTGAATGTATGAAGCATTGGCCGGCTGTTGAAACGCGGCCGGGTAGCGCACGATGAGCGTCTGCCCCTCCGCATCATCATCGGCGAGAACGACCCTGTCGATGTCGCCGGTCGCTTCCGCAACGATCGCTGCCAGCTCGGGCTTGAGACGATCCGCGATGTACGCGCGGCATTTTTCGCGTATCGCATCGAGCTCCCTGTGCTGTGCTTTCTTCGTCATCCGCTCCATATCCGCTACCGCACAATCGAGATCCTCGCGGAACACGGTGACGTCGACATCCTCGGAGAATCTCTGGATGAGATTGTGCGCTTTCGAGAGCGACGTGCCGCCTTTGAATAGGAGCCGCGGACTACCAGCCGGCAGCCGATGATAGAGCGCGTCCAGCACCCAGCACACCCAGAAATCTTTCTCGACGTTCTCGGGCGTCGTCCCGAGGCGCTGTGACGTGGTGGCGAAGAGATCTCGGCGATCGGCCATGCTCGATCCGATCACCGTCTGGTAGTCGGTTGCAGTCACGACTGTCGCCCTGTTGCGTTCTTGTCTTTCGTCTTCCTGCTCTTTTTTGCGCGCGTACGTGGCTGGGCAGCCTGTCCGGCCGATACCTCGCGAAGAAATTCTTGTATCCAGATCGGGAGCGCGGACAGGCCCGAGCGGATATCAGCGCGAATCGCCTGTCCGTGCCTTGGATCATCGAAGAGTGTTCGCAGCGTCGTGGCGATCCTCGTTCGCTCGTCAGCGTTGCTGAGCGCGTCGTGCAGCCAATACAGCGCTTGCACGGCGCGCATCGCCGGCCGACCAGCCCAGAATAGCTTACTCGGTGCCGCCGTGCGAAAACGGATCTCCTGGTTTCCAAGCCGGATCGGCTTCAGCCGTGCATCAACCCACACGTCAATCTTCGCGGGGACGGCAGTCGTTAGTCCCAGATCATTCGCGGCGGTCATTCCGTCGACCAGGACGCGCACCTGATCGCGGCGCGAGACGGCGTCGATGACTGCTCTGTGGTCTGCCGCGGTCGGCTGTCCCGTCAGTTTATTGAGCCGTGGACGATCGTACAGGCCTCGCCCAATGCGCCGTATGCGGTCCGCAGCGGTCAGTCGCTGCAGCGCCTTGTCCACCGCCTCGCGATTCGCGAGATCTGCGAAATCGTTCGGCGTCCACACGGCGTCGGGGTCAGCACGAATGCGATCCCAGACAGCACTCTGTGCGTTGACGGTCACGGTCGACATGTCCGAACTATACGTCATTTTTCGGACTCATCGCAAGACCTGTCCGAACTATACGTCATTTTTCGGACATATGGAAACCCCAATCAGGCGTTTACCGTCGCCCCACCGCCGCCAGCCCAGATCACCCCCGAACTCCGCACGGCGCGGGGGGATATCACCGCGATCCGGCGGGAGCTGGGGGTGTAGCCGCGCCCTCCCATTTCCCGTCATGCCCCCCGCGGCCGTCCCCCCTTCGCCCCATTCGCTCTCGCCGCGGCAGCTTTCGCCGGCGAGGTGGTCGCACCTGCGAGCCTCGCAAGTTCCCGCCGACGCGCCGGGATATCAATCGCCGACAGCAGCAAGCCCGGGACACTCAAGTCCACAATGAGCGCCGGCCACTGAATCGCGATGCCCGACGGATCGAGCCCGACCAGTCGCGGCGACGCCGTTGACACGCGGCGCAGCGCTGGAATCATCGAGACCGGAAATGCGAAACTGCAGCCGTTGGTGAGTTCGAGCGACACGCGCTTCTTTAAGGCGTCGTATTTGACGCGCGTGGCGCGCGTACCTCTGGCGCGGGCCTGACGCTCCCGTGCCCGGGCCGCCGGGATCTGCGCGATGATTTCGGCGTCAGCGATAGTCGGTCGCTCGAACGCGCTTGGCAGGACGGAGATACCGCTGCCATCGCCGCGCTCTACGCGCCGACCGGCCGCCTTCTGCCCGCCAAACGCATCGCTGTCGAGGGGCCGGAGGCTATTGCTGCGTTCTTTGCCGGCGGCGTATCGCGCGTGCTCCTCCGGTTCACGCCGGAGCAGCGGATTGAAGACGAAATGCTCATTTACGAGGCCGGCGTGTGTCACGATCTCGAGCGGGGCTCAGAGACGCTGCGTGAACGTTGTCACTACGCCGTGGTCTGGGTGCGCAGCGGTGAGCGATGGCTCATTCAGTCACATGGCTGGGGCACCGCCATCTGACCGGCCGTCGCGATTACCGCCTGCGCCCGTCTTTACGATCGTCGGGTGCTCGCACGCTCGTTGGCCGGCCGGGGCGACGTGTTCATTCCCCACTTCACATACGTGCGATACGCGTACCCCCATGGCACCGCGGCGATCAGCACCGGCGTCCACATGAACACCTGTGCCGTCTCCTCCGCCGATGAACCCGCGAGCGCACCCGTGCGCCAGAGCGGAAATGCGACCACAGCGAGCCAGAGCATTTTGTATCCGATCGTGACGAACATGATCGGCAACATGCGCAGTGGATGTAGGAGTCCGAGCACAGCCAAGGTGGGATAGGTTGCCCAGAGGCACCAGACGACCCCCTCCGTGGGATCCCACGGACCCTCGTGCGTGAGGATCGTGCGCCACGCAGCAGTGGCGACGAACGCCGCCATCAGGAAATAGAAGACCCGCAGCATCCAGATGTGGAATGGCCGCACGCCCTCGTAGCGCTCGTGATCGGGCGTGAAGAACCAGGCGATGGACATCAGTGACGCGTCCTCTGCAGGAAGGGTGGGCTTTGATGACATTGGCAAGCAGCAATACCTCTGCCGTGCCTACGAAGACATTGCGTTGCGTGTTTCGCGCTCGACCGCCGCTACAGACTGACATGCGGCTGCAAGAGTGCGGCAACTCGCGTTCGCAACGCCGGCACTACTTCAGCGACGAACCACGGGTTTTTTATGAGCAGCGTCAGTTCGAGCCGCTTCAAGCTGGCCAGCAGCGCCGCCGCCCGCCAGAGCGGCGCGCACTCGGCCCGCGGTGGCAGGGCGCCATTGGAACCGGTGCCCGGATAGCAGAAGCCCATCGGCGGGATCGCGATCTGACCAACGTCGTAAAACGTGTCGCGATCGATCCCCATCCATTCGCGCAAGCGATCGCCGCTCGCATCGTCGAACGGGACGCCCGATTCGTGCACCGCGCGCCCGTGTGCCTGCCCGAACCTCGGTCAGCAACTTCACCAGCGCTCCCTAATCCGCATTCATGGAACGACCTCAATGGACGCCGTCATAGTGGGATGGTGCTGACAATGGACTGTGTCTCCCGTTCGGACGCGCAACTGCGCGCACGTGTACGTGAGGGCGCAGATCTCGACACTGACCGCGCGCGCCGCCTCGGCACGGCTGCAGCCGCTCCCGCCGGCGACGCTCGCCCCGACCCATCTCCGCGTGCTGTTCGTGCGCCGTGAAGATTACCAACGCACCCTCAAACGCCGCCTTCGCGTCCTTGTTCGCGATCTTTGGGATGAAGGTGGTCGCCACCAGTCCGTTCACCGCACGATGGTACCGTAGTTCATTGGCCGCATACGCACGATCGAACGCGACACCGCGCAGGTGACTCATCGACTCGGTGATTTTTCAGAGTCCGTGAGCCGCTTCTGACTCACACCATCGTCCTGTGCTTCGACATTCAGCCGCTTGGCCAGTGCGACCACACCACCACTGACCGCTGTGTGATCGCGGATCATTGTTTCGGCGAACTTTTTGATGTTCGGCGACTTTGAAAGGGCGAGCGCCAGGTGCGCGTAGCGGATGTTGATCGCGGCGGCGAGGACGGCGACGTGGGCCATTTGGAGATCGTTCAGGTCGGACTGGGCGTGGACCGGCGCGGCAATGAGTGCGACGGCGGACGCGGCCAACAGGCGAAGAGCGTTCATGGGGAGTGCCTCAGAATCGAAGGTATTGTGGAGTGGGGTCAATAGTGAGCCGGTGCGGCTTGAACCGGGTGACATGATCCTCATTCCGCATGGTGCCGAACATGTGCTCTCCGACACCCGGGACACGCCGTGCCGCACCGTCGACGCCGTGCTGCGCGAATCCGGGTTTACGGGTGAGGGCGCGCTGGTGATTGGAGGCGACGACACCGGCAGCCCGACGCGCAGGGTGTGCGGTCACTTCGCCCTCGATGATTCCGCAGAGCACGCGCTGCTGGCGTAGCTGCCATCGGCATTGGTCATTCGTTGGGCGGCGCTCGAGTCGCTCGGCCGCACCGCCGCCATGGGCCGCACGGCCTTCGCAGAGGCCTTTCGCGATGTCGGCGGCGAAACGCCTCTGCAGTACCTGACCACGTGGCGCATGCAGAAGGCCAAAGTACTGCTCACCGGCACGCGCTGGACACTCGACCGGATCGCCGAAACCGTGGGCTACGATTCCGGAGCTGCGCTGTCGCGCGTGTTCCGTCTCACGGCTGGTGTAAGCCCCGGCGCGTTCCGTCGAACCGCTGAACTCGC
>Ga0105049_10009130_pt1 | contig 11434 bp, 4 predicted proteins | sample MAT06_FD_78087 | JGI IMG/M metagenome (GOLD analysis project Ga0105049, IMG submission 78087) | Freshwater microbial communities from Lake Fryxell liftoff mats and glacier meltwater in Antarctica - MAT-06 | ecosystem: Environmental > Aquatic > Freshwater > Ice > Liftoff microbial mat | place...
GTAACTTATACTGGAACAGCCACACCTGCAGCTACTTATATTTGGGACTTTGATAATCCTTCTACTCAAAGCAGTGGTTCTTCACAAGGTCCGTATCAAATTTCATGGGACTCCTCAGGTATTAAAACAATCACCCTGCAAGTAATTGCTGCTGGTTGTTCTTCAAATGTTGTAAGCACGCAAGTTTTAGTAAATCCAACACCTACAGCAGATTTCGTAATTGACCCGATTGCATGCTCTGGACAAACTGTAACAATTACTTATACAGGAACTGGAACAGATGGTGGTGGCTACGGTTGGGGTTTTCCGGGCGGAGTAATCATCACAGGAGGAAGACGTGGCCCGTTTGAAATAAGATGGGATTCTGTTGGCGTCTTTGGTGTTACATTAACAGTAACAGAAAATGGCTGTACCTCACCAGGAAATGAAGTATTTGTTACCATACAACCTACTCCAACATCAACCTTTACTGTTGAAACTCCAGTTTGTGTGGGACAACCTTCTACCATTACTTACAACGGAAACGCAAGTTCCACGGCAACTTACAATTGGAATTTTGCAGGAGGAACTGTTCAAAGTGGTTCTGGCGTTGGTCCTTATGAAATTATTTGGAATACACCAGGCACAAAAGATGTCTTTCTTTCAGTAACGGAAGCTGGTTGTACTGGAAATATTACCACGCGTCCTGTGGTTGTAAATTCTATTCCAACTGCTAGTTTTACAGTCGGAACGCCTATTTGTGAAGGCCAGCCAACAACAGTAACTTATTCTGGTAATGCTGGTGGTTCAGCTACTTATAATTGGAATTTTGGAGTTGCAACAGTAATTTCAGGTATCGGTCAAGGCCCCTACACTATTTCATGGCCGAATGCGGGAACCTATAATGTTTCTTTAAGTGTAGTTAGAAATGGGTGCGCATCTCCTCCATTTACCTTGCCTGTAGTAGTGAATGCCATTCCAAGTGCACCCTTTTCAGTAGAGTCTCCTGTATGTCAAGGGCAGCCCTCTACTATTCAATACACAGGAAATCAGACGCAAGGAACTGTTTTTACATGGAACTTTTCAGGTGGTCTTGTAACTTCAGGTTCATTAGGAGGACCTTACGAAGTTTATTGGGTAACACAAGGAACAAAACAAATTTCACTTTCCATTACATCGCCCGCAGGTTGTCCTTCTCAACCAGCAGTTTTACCTGTAATTGTGAATCCAACTCCTACAGCAACTTTCACTGTAGAAACTCCTATTTGCCTTAATGAAACATCCACAATTGCTTACACAGGAACTGGAAATCCAAGTGCTCAATATACATGGAATTTTAATGGTGGAAGTATTGTCTCAGGCGGCGGTCAAGGTCCATTTGAAGTGCAATGGGGAACTCCAGGAATAAAAACGGTGAGTGTCTCCGTTACTGAAAATGGGTGCGTATCGCCTACAATTAGTCAACAAATAAATGTAAAACCTTTGCCTTCTGGCTTCTTTACTGCTCAATCTCCCGTTTGTGCATTTAGTACTACAAGCATTGTATACTCCGGAAGTGCATCTGGTGCCGCATTTTTTAGTTGGGATTTCGATAACGGAACGATAGTTTCTGGAACCGGACCTGGCCCCATTCAAGTGTATTGGGAAACATCTGGCCCTAAAAACGTTAGATTAGTAGTCACGGAAGACGGATGTAGTTCTATTCAGGAAATACAAATTGTCTTAGTAAATCCAATTCCAACCAATTCATTTACAGCAACATCACCTGTTTGTATAGGTGATCCTTCAACGGTGGCTTACACTGGAAATGCATTTCCAAGTGCACAATATAACTGGAATTTTGGAGACGGGACTGTACAATCAGGAGCTGGAAATGGCCCTTTTCAAATCGTGTGGTCTACGCCGGGTTTGAAAACAATCACATTAAATCTTAGTCAATTTGGCTGCCCTGGACCAGAATCAGTGCAAACAGTTCAAGTAAATCCATTACCAGATTCTCCTTTTATTGCAGATGAAAGGGTTTGCGTGGGTGTTTCTGCTACAATAACTTACACAGGTGTGGCTTCAGTTTTAGGAAGTTACAATTGGAATTTTAGTGGAGGAACAATTTTAAGTGGTTCTGGACAAGGTCCGTATGAAATATTCTGGAATACTCCAGGAATAAAAAATATATCACTTTCTGTTATTGATAATGGTTGTCCATCACCAATAACTACTGCACAAGTAGAGGTTATTCCCTATCCAACTTCCGATTTTATTGCAAACCCATTAGCTTGTGAAGGTTACGCTACAACTGTAACGTATACTGGAACAAGTCTTCCAACAGCAAATTTTGATTGGGATTTTAATGGAGGAACTGTTATTTCTGGCGCAGGTGCTGGTCCATACCAAATTTCGTGGGACATTACAGGTATTAAAACTATAAGCCTCACCGTTGATCAATTTGGATGCTCTTCAGCTCCTAGTGAAGTTACTCTAAACGTTGCTCCTACTCCTGTTTCTGATGCTGGTAATGATTTATTGATTTGCCCCGGACAAACTGGTCAGTTAGGTGTGATGCCAGTAAATGGATATGCATATCAATGGATTCCAGCAACAGGATTAAACAATCCAACAATTGGAAACCCAACGGTTACATTAACCAATTTTACCAATGAAATTCAAACAAGTGAGTACATTGTAGTAACCACATTAGGTAATTGTTCCGCTTACGACACAGCAACAGTTAGCGTATTTCCATTACCACAAGTTTTTTGGCAATCACCTGAAGGCCAATGTTTTCAAGGTAATTCATTTGATTTTAACATGTCAGGAAACGTAAGTAACAATGCCGTTTATAATTGGGACTTTGGTCAATTTTCTAATCCTCAAACATCGAGCAGTTCGGCTCCACAAGACGTATCTTTCACAACAACAGGAATGCATATTGTAACATTAAGCGTTACAGACGGAACATGCAGCAGTCCTGCTTATACAGACTCTATAGAAATTTTTCAAATGCCCATTGCCAATTTTAGCGGAGATAATCTTGAAGGTTGTCCTCCTTTGAATGCAGATTTTCAGAACCTTTCCTCAGATTTCGGAAACCAAACATATCAATGGAATTATGGGAATGGAAATGCACAAAGTGGATTTGATCCAGATTACACCTATGAGCAATCGGGCAACTTCTCTGTAACTCTTACTGTTACTACGGAAAATGGATGTGTATCTGAATATATTTCTCACTCTATGATAACTGTTTACCCTGAACCTCAAGCAGGATTTACTGTAAATCCAAATGTGCTCACAACAGCGCAGCCAATGGCTAATATTACGGATGAATCTTATGGCGCGATATCTTGGTTTTACTCTTTGGGAGATGGAGACACTTCTTACATGAGAAACTTAACGCATAATTACTATACACCAGGCGATTACAAATTGTCTCAACACGTTGTTAATCAGTATGGTTGTGTTGATATCGCAACGTACCAATTAAAAGTAGAACCAGTAATTACTTTTTATTTACCCAATGCATTTACACCTGATGGTGATGGAACAAATGAAATTTTTAAATGCTATGGATTAAATATAGTAGATTTCAGAATGGAAATTTATAACCGTTGGGGAGAAATGGTTTTCGAATCGAATGATATTGATGTTGGTTGGAATGGCAAATTGTTTAACGAAAAAGAAAGAATAATGTCGAAACAGGACGTGTATGCCGTAGTAGTTTATGTGCGAGATACCTTCGATTTACCACCAAGAAGAATTGACCACAGAGTAACGCTAGTTAGATAGGATTACCAGTATTGGTTATGTATAGCAGTAATTCATTATTGGGAAGCAGTTCAAAAATCAATTCAAAACTCTGCTTTTTCCCATTTTTGAGGATACTACCTTTTAACTCTTTACTACTTAAGCTGTAAGGAGGTAAATTAATAAAAATTTCTTTTCTAAAATCCAATCCTTTTTGGGAATAACTTTTATAAATTGCTTCTTTTGCTCCCCAAATAAGATGCAAACCAAGTAATTGGGGCCAATCTTGCAAGTTTATAAAATCAGTATCGTTTAAAAACCGAGGCGCTATTCTCACTATTTTTTCCCTCAAAGGCTCTATATCAATACCAGGTTGAAAAAGCGGAGTAGTTTGAATAAACAACCAGTTATTAGAATGACTTACAGACACATGCCAATTTGTTCCTTTCAGAATTGGTTTTCCATTCAACTCATTTTCAATTTTAATCGAATCATTCTTAAAAATGAATTGAATTAACTGTTCTTTTAGGGCGTTCATTTGAGGAGAACCTCGCTTAATATTATTTGAATCGAAGAAGCTCCCTACTACTTTAATATACTGATTGTCAATTATCCATCTTTCCAAAATGTGTTTATATTTTGATTTTCTAACATTTGTTTTTCAAACCAAAATTATTCGTATTTTTGGTTAATTATACAATCGAAAATGAGAAAAATTTTACAAACCATCATTTTACTGCTTCTTCCCGCCTTTTCTATTGAAGCACAAATTACAATAAACTCCGGATCAACTCCACTAAATTACGTAAATAACTTAGTAGGCGCGGGAATTAGTTTTTCTAATGTTCAATATCAAGGTGACGCAAATGGAATAGGATTTTTCAATACAACCAATCCTGTTTTAGGTTTTAATAATGGGGTAATCCTCTCTTCTGATGCAGTTCAAAATGCTGATAATGCGAACAATCCCTTTTTAACAATTTTAACAGGTTTAGATCAAACCAGCCTGCCTGAATTGGTTCCCTTTGTAACTAATTGCTTTTCTCCTCTCAATGATGGTTTAATTTTACAATTTGATTTTATCCCTCAATCAACTCCTGTTTCTTTCAATTATGTTTTTGCATCCCAAGAGTATGGCAATTTTGTATGCACTCAATACAACGATGCATTTGCGTTTCTAATAAGCGGTCCTGGAATTATAGGTGAACAAAACTTAGCTGTTGTGCCTGGAACCTCAGATCCTATAACCATTTCAACTATAAACGATGGTGTATCTGATGGAACTGGAGGGAATTTATGCATATTAACAAATTCAGCTTTTTATAATCCAACAGCAAATGAGTCATCAACTGGTATTAATTTCAATGGATTTACAACTCCTCTAACCGCAGTTGCCAATGTAATACCTTGTCAAACATATACCATCAGGTTAATGATAGCTGACGGATGCGACGGCTCTTTAGGTTCTGCAGTGTTTTTACAAGCCAATAGTTTTGGCTCAACTCCAGTTTCTATCAATACTCTAACACTTAATAATGATTCTTCAACTTATGAAGGTTGCGCCCCTGCAAGTATTGTAGTTACTAAAAATGATCTTGGACTGTTAAACTCAGATGTTTCTGTAGATTTAACCATTCAAGGCACAGCTACTTTTGGAGTAGATTATACTGGTTTATCACAAACAGTAACCATTCCAGCAGGTTCTCTTACAGCTACAATTTCTTTATCAGCTATAGAAGATGGTTTAGCAGAATCAACAGAAAGCATTATTATTTCTTACCCTGTGGGCTGCGGTTTGTTTGATACATTAGTAATATTCATTCGAAATAAACCTCTTTTAATTGTAACTCCTGACCCAGCACCGTCTTTATGCGGAGGACAAGGTCCCGTTATAATATCTGGGAATGTTACTGGTGGTGTTGCCCCAATTACTTATAGTTGGTCTAATGGCTTAGGAGCTGCGCTCTCTGCCAGTGTGAATCCTTTAGCTACAACAACTTATACATTAACGGCAACTGATTATTGCGGCACGATTTCAAATGCATCCGTTACAGTACCAGTTGGGACTACACCGGAAGTTCCTGTTATTCAGCAACCTGTTGGTCCTTATTGTGAAAATGAAACAATCACTATAACAGCTTCAACTGCAACACCAGGTGCCTCGCTCATCTGGAGCGGCCCCGCTTCTTTTCTTTACACAGGATCTACTGTCTCTATTCCAAATTCTACTGTTGCTAATTCTGGTAATTACTCTGTTTTTGCATCACTCACAGGTTGTGATAGTCAACCTTCAACCATTAACGTATTGGTAAAACCAAGACCAACACCACCGCAATTAGGTTCTAATTCACCTGCTTGCGAAGGAACAACTTTAAGTCTTTCTGCAATTACGACTCCTGCTAATTCGGTTATAACTTGGACCGGTCCAAATAGTTTTAGTGCCACAGGTGCTGCACAATCTATCGCTTCGGTTACATTGCAGGCGTCAGGTGTTTACGCTGCAACAGCTGAGCTTAATGGCTGTGTTGCTACTGCTGCTGGAAGCACTTTAGTAGTTATTAACGACACACCAGATGCACCTAATGCAACAGCGAATTCTCCTTTATGCGCAGGTTTTGATTTAAATTTAACATCAACTTCTATAGGAGATAGTTATTTATGGACAGGGGTAGGAGCATGGACTGCTAACACACAAAATGCTACAAGAGCTGCTATTAATAATACTCAGGCTGGAACTTATGCATTTAGTGTAACAGTTAACAATTGCACTAGTCCTCCAACTCCTGTAACTGTAGTTGTAATTGATGCCGCATTTATGCCTTCTATTGGAAGCAATACTCCTATTTGCGAGAACAATACTCTTACATTAAATACACCTCTCGTAACAGGTGCAACTTATCATTGGTCTGGTCCAAACGGCTTTTCATCTAACCTTCAAAATACTGAAGTAGTTAATGCTACAGAAACTAATGAAGGAATCTATTCATTATACTTAGTTATAGGAACCTGTACCACTGCAACCAACTCATTTACCGGAGTTATTAATCCGAAACCGGTTGCTAATGCAGGTTTAGACGTACAAGTTTGTTCAGAACAGGACATAACAATTGGTGAAAGTATTCAACCAAATTACTCTTACACTTGGTCTACTTCTGAGGGAATAAATGATTCAACAATTTCAAATCCAACTTTTAATCAAATAAATTTAACAGGAATTGTTGTTCCCAAACAATTTATCTTGACAGTAACTTCTTCAGGCTGTCAAGATCGTGACACGGTAACTGTAGAACTAAATCCTCAGCCAATTGCAACTTTTGTTGCGCCTCAACCGCAATGCTACAGAGGAAATAATTTCAATTTTGAAGCAGAAGGAATATATTCTGATTTGGCAAGATTTGTTTGGAGCTTTGGCTCTTTAGCTTCTCCAGATTCTTCTGGATTGAGTGCCCCTCAAAATGTAACTTTTAATACTACAGGACAGCAGTTGGTTAGGCTTGTAATAATAGACAGGGGCTGCCTAAGTAACACATATATTGTTCCTGTTAATGTATTGAAAATGCCTGTTGCCAATTTTAGCGCTAATAGAGTAGAAACTTGCGAACCAAGTTTAATTGTATTCAACAATACTTCTGAAAATGAAAATGGGATTTTAAATTATTCTTGGAATTTCGGAAACGGGAAGGTTAGTAACCTTAAAAACCCATCAATTTTATATAACAATAGCGGTATGTATGATGTTTCACTTACGGTTAGCGATTTAAATAATTGCTCGGATACCTATGAAATAAAAAACATGATTACTATTAATCCCACTCCTGTTGCTGAATTTTCACTTTTCCCAGCTGTTACAACTATAACAGAACCTTTGGTAATTATTGAAGATTTATCTAAGAATGCAACTGAATGCAAATACATTATTGGTTCTATTGATACAGTATTTACGTTTGATAGAGACTATACTTTTCCGGATACGGGTTCTTACAATGTAACGCAAGTGCTGAGAAATCAATTTGGCTGCATGGATTCAATTACTAAAATAGTAAGAGTAGACTTAGGATATAAAGTTTATATTCCCACTGCGTTTTCTCCCAATAACGATGGTATTAATGATAGATTTAGAATTTATGGAGAGGATATTTTCGAATGCGAAATAATGATTTTCAACCGATGGGGCCAACTCCTGTACACTTCTTATGATATGGAAAACGGTTGGGATGGAACGATAAGAACCAATAACAATTCAGTTGTAGGCGGCACTTATGTATATTCAATTTCTCTTAAGGATAAATTAGGGAATAAGTTTGATTACGACGGAACAGTTACTTTATTGAAGTAAACTAAAAGAGCAAATTTTCGTTTTCAGCAAAATGCTGCATTAAATACTCTTTTGTCTTCTGTATTGAATTTTCTTCTGAATTAAAAAAATGGGCTGATACGACGCCAGCAATTCCTGTTTTTAAAAACAAATCGGCAAAATCTTCATGAGTTCTTACTCCAATCGAAGCCATTATTGGCACTTTGGTTGAATTTGTTATAGTATTTAACATTTCATTAATATCATCATTTTCATTGTGATTTTTTGCAATGGTAGATATTAAGATCTCTCCTGCCCCCCTTACTTCCACCATTTTCACCCAGTTTACCAAGTCAATTTCTGTTCTTGATTTTCCTCCATTTAAGTATACCTTCCATGAACCAAAACTTTGCCGTGTGTCTATTGCTACTAATAATGAGCTTTTACCATACTCTTTCACAATTTTATTAATTAGTTCAGGATTTCTAACAGCAGCAGAGTTCACATAAATTTTTGAAGCTCCATAAGAAAGTAACTCTTCCACTTCCTTCGTAGAATTAACTCCTCCTCCAAATATGAAAGGGATTTTTATCGATTTTGAAACATCTTTTATAAACCGGGCAAGGTTCCGACGCTTTTCTGCTATAGATGTGACATCCATAAAAATTATTTCATCAGCCCCATCTGCTTCATATCTTAAAGCTTTCTCTATGGCCTTAGCATAATCAAATACATTTTTTGATTCTATGCTTTGTATTTGTCCATCCGTAGTAAAAATACTAGGTATGATTAGTTTTTTCTTAATATTTTCCATTCTATAAAGCAAATGTAAAAGATTATTAAACAGAAAAAAACAGTTTCTCTTTCTGTTGCTTGATTTAGAATGAACTTTTGGTACATTGCGACGCTAAAAGTAAAATCTGAACCAAATGAGCAACGCTACTAAACATCCTAAAGGACTTTATTTCTTATTTTTCACTGAAATGTGGGAACGTTTTAGTTATTATGGAATGAGGGCTATTTTCATTCTTTTCATGACTGATAAAGCAATAGGACTTTCAATGAATGATGCAGATGCATCTACAATTTATGGAAGCTACACAGGATTAGTATATCTAACTCCGCTTTTGGGAGGCTATTTGTGTGATAAGTATTTAGGAAATAGAAGAAGTATTATTATTGGTGGATTGTTAATGGCCATAGGACAATTTTGTATGTTTTTGAGTGCGTCTGTTGGAAGTGAAGGAGGCGTTTCTATTATGTGGGCAGGACTAACAGCAATTATAATTGGGAACGGATTTTTTAAACCAAACATTTCAACTATGGTCGGTCAATTGTATCCTGCAAATGATAGAAGGATTGACAGTGCTTTTACTATTTTCTATATGGGCATCAATCTTGGAGCATTTTTCTCTCCCTTGGTATGCGGATCTATGGATTTCAAATGGGGGTTTTTAGCAGCTGGAGTAGGAATGTTAATAGGTTTAGCAACTTTCATTTTATATCAAAAGAAATATCTTGTTTCTGAAGACGGAAAAGAAATTGGATTGGTAGTTAAAAAATTAGACGCAAAAAGTATTGTCACCATCATTGGATCAATCGCAATTATTTTCTTTATGTTAAACTTTAAGCAAATGTTTAGAAGTGATATCGACATTATTAGTTACTTCATATATGGTGCTATGGTTTTGATGCCAATAATTATTTTCAGCGACAAAAGTTTATCTAAAATTGAAACGAAACGCATTATTGTAATTTTTATCCTTGTATTTTTTGTAATATTTTTTTGGGGGGCATTCGAACAGGCGGGAGCATCATTAACCTTATTCGCGGAACGACAAACGGAAAGAACTCTTTTTGGAAGGGAGATGCCGGCTTCCTATTTTCAATCTGTAAATCCTTTAGCTGTTATTGCACTAGCGCCAGTATTTACTATTATTTGGGGGTTCTTATATATCAGAAAATTAGAACCATCATCCCCAAAGAAAATGGCGATTGGTTTGGCATTGGTAGCTTTAGGGTACGTTGTAATTGCTATTGCTGTTAAAGGATTAGGGGTAGCAGAAAAGGTATCAATGTGGTGGCTAATTGGCTTGTATGTCATTCATACAATGGGTGAGTTATGCTTGTCTCCAATAGGACTATCAATGGTTTCTAAATTGGCTCCTTTACGATTATCTTCATTGATGATGGGAACTTGGTTTTTGGGAAACGCCGCAGCTAATAAATTTGCAGGAACATTAAGTGCTTTAATTCCGCCAACTGCTGGTGCTGAAACAACTACAGGTCCATTAGTTTACCCTTCATTTTTAGGCTTCGAAATCACCAATTTATTTGAATTCTTTATGTTGTTTATCGTCATGACCGGAGTCGCAGCAGCCATATTATTCGTTTTGAGTTCATGGTTGCAAAAAATGATGAACAACAACCATGTAGAAGGAATCGATTTATCCATAGAAAACAGATAGGTAATATTTTTCATATGTGGAATAAACATCCTAAAGCTTTACCGTATTTATTTTTATCCGAAATGTGGGAACGTTTTGGATACTATTTAATGATAGGAATTTTCACCCTTTACCTTAAAGACGTAGAAGCTGGTTTTGCCTTGTCCGAAAAAGAAGCTTCCGATTTGTACGGAACCTTTATTGCCCTAGTATTTTTAACGCCTTTTATAGGAGGTCTGGTTGCCGACCGTTATTGGGGTTATAGAACTTCTATCATTATAGGCGGATTATTAATGGGGGTAGGTTATTTTATGATGGGAATTCACAATATCAAAATTCTCTACATTGCTATGACGTTTGTAATTGTCGGAAATGGATTTTTTAAACCTAACATATCTACTTTATTAGGAAATTTATACTCCAAAGAAAAATACAAAGAAAAAAAAGACGAAGGATACAACATATTCTATATGGGAATCAATATTGGTGCTTTTATTTGTAATTTTTTCGGAGCTGCATTACAACTGCTATTAGGTTGGCAATATGCTTTTATGGCGGCTGGTTTAGGGATGTTTTTGGGTGTCTTAATATTTATTCTTGGCACCAAATATTACAAGGGTTACGACCATAAAAAAGGAACACAATTAGGCGACATGCCATTTTACAAAATTGTGCTTTTCATTTTACTCCCATCGGTAGTCTTTGGAATCATTGGCTGGATGCTAAAAGGTGTTACCTCAGGAACCAATCCAAGTGGTTACGTTTTCGGATCTGATAGCACAGATGCTTTCATTTTTGCCTGTATTCCGATTGTCTTCTTTTATGCCAGTTTATATTTTAAAGCAAAACCGAATGACAAAAAACCAATCGGAGCCCTGCTATCTATTTTTGCAGTAGTAATTTTATTCTGGGCGGTATTTAAATTAAACGGTTCTGCACTCAATACATGGGCTGATCGATATACTGACAGAGA
>Ga0105049_10009132_pt1 | contig 11432 bp, 2 predicted proteins | sample MAT06_FD_78087 | JGI IMG/M metagenome (GOLD analysis project Ga0105049, IMG submission 78087) | Freshwater microbial communities from Lake Fryxell liftoff mats and glacier meltwater in Antarctica - MAT-06 | ecosystem: Environmental > Aquatic > Freshwater > Ice > Liftoff microbial mat | place...
AAATTATAGGTACCGAATGGAAGGCAAAGCTCCAAGCGGGAGCTGGAACCGGCATGGGAGGAATGGGTGGAATGGGTGGAATGGGTGGAATGGGTGGAATGGGAATGGGCTCGGGCGGACCGGGAGGTGGCGGCATGGGTGGTGAGGGTAGTGAAGGAGCATTCGGTGGAGGCTTCACTTCCACGAGTACTTCAAGTTCGATCGATAAAGTACGTTGGTTAGCAACGTCTCAGCAAACTCTGCTTGATCAAGTCGTTCCGTGGTTCAGGAAGAACCAAGAACCCTCGATCCTGGACATCTATTACACCCAGGAGGACATGTGGTTACTGACGGGCATTATGAAGATCATTGATGCCACCAACGTTGGCGCCAACGAGAATTTCCAAACCGTGGTCAGGGAAATTGAGTTTATTCGAATGGGAAAGCATGCCAGCCGAAATGCCGGATCCATCACACAGAGCACGGGCGGCGGATTTGGCGAAGGCGGCATGGGTATGGGAAGTTCCGGAGGCATGGGTGGCTCTGCAGGCATGGGTGAAGGTGAGGGCTCAGGTTCCGGAGGCATGGGTGGCTCTGAAGGTATGGGTAGCTCTGGAGGAATGGGAGGTTCTGGAGGTATGGAGGGATCGGGTAGTGAAGGTAGCGAGGGAATGGGCGGTGCGACTTTCGAAGCTCAAGATCCCGCTGACAACCGCTACATCAGCTTCGCCGACGGTGTGGAATGGCTACCTCGCAAGGGCGCCGAGTTGCGGGAAGCGATTAGAACCATCAGCCCCGCCAATGCCGTGGACGCAGTTGCGAAAAGAATTCCGATTCGCATGCGGTTGAAGGTGGATGCATCTCGACTCAACCGATTGATTGCGGCCTGCGGAAATGCTGATCTGATGCTCGAGGTGTACCAATTGCGATACAATACCGATGCTGCTCAAGGAACTGGCGGATCTGGAGGCATGGGTGGATTTGGGGGCATGGGCGGCACGGGGATGGGAGGACCCGGTGGTGGTATGGGCGGAGAAGGGGGCGAGGGCATGGGTGGCATGGGAATGGGTGGCATGGGAATGGGAAGCGGAATGGGAATGGGAAGCGGAATGGGAAGCGGAATGGGAAGCGGAATGGGAATGGGAAGCGGAATGGGAATGGCTATGCCAGATGAGGTCATCTCAGAAATCCCGGTAGAGATTTTCGGTTTGATTTATCTTTATAATCCTGTGGATACGGATACGTTGGGTAGCAACAAAATTAACGAGGAAACCATTGAGGTAACGCCCTCCAATTCAGGTTCGAGTTCGGAGCCATCACCGGCCAACGCGGGCGGTTGATCTTCCGAAACTCTTTGTCAGCACGAGCCCAAAGCTCCTGATTCGGAGTTGCGACGCACCGTCCAACTCTTTTAAAAATCGCTCAATACTTTACTTTTCATGCCAATTAAATTGGCAACTGTCAGTCCGGATAAGGATTCCAGAGATGGTCAAGAAGAAGAAAAACTCAAGCGGAAAACCTGGTTTTGGCCTTAAGGAGTTTCTCCTTATGCATGTGGAGAAACTGGTTTTTGGGTCTATTGCCTTACTCGCGGGAATCCTAGCCTACGTCGGGATCAGCAAGGAGTCCTACCCGACCGCCAAAACTCCTCAAAAGCTGGAAGCAGACGCGAAGAAGGTCTCGAACGACCTTCAAGTCGATCATTGGGCAGAAATGTCTAAAGAACCGGATCGGGCTGTGAATCCTGTCTTTAAGGCGGCGGCCGAGTCGTCTCGAATTCGGATAGATCCAACCATTTATGCGGGCGATTTACCGGGTGCCAGGGATTCCAAAAAGGGGACTCGCAGAGGTGATCCCGCGCTGTCAGCGCCCATTGATCTGGAGGGGACCTATTTTTACGGTTCAATGGCTTTCTCGGTTTCAAAAGACAAGGATTTTTTGGCAGCGCTTGAGGATGCGAAGAAGGTGGAAGACAAGCCAAAGCCGCCCAAGGGAACAGGCGGGTTTATGGGTGGTATGGGTGAAGGTGGCGAGGGGATGGGTTCGGGCGGCAGTGGTGGTCCGGGCGGCAGTGGTGGTCCGGGCGGCAGTGGTGGTCCGGGCGGCAGTGGTGGTTCGGGCAGCTCGGGCATGATGGGCGGGGGCATGATGGGTGGTGGGGGAGTGGCAGGAAAACGAATCCTGAATATGGCATACGATCTAGGATGGCAATTTGGGATGACGACACGGAATGAGCCGATGACAGGCGGCGGTTCGATGGGAACAGCATTCGTAAAGCCGGACCCAGACAAGAGAACGGTGGGAAGATCCTTTGGGTTTATCGCGGTCACGGCCCTCGCACCGCATCAGGATATGGAAACAGAGTACAGCAAGCAGTTTGTGGATGCGGCCGGATACATGGAAGGACGGGACACTCCGAACTACGTTGGGTTCGAAGTCCAACGCGTTGAAATCATCGACCCGTCCAAGGAAATTACTGCATCCGATTGGCAAGACCAACCCTCGTTAGGTTCGGCCGGATTTAAAGAATCCGTCGCGAAGAAGTTGATCGGATCCTGCCTCGAGGTCCATCAACCAACGTGGACCGAACCCAATATCTCAATGATAATTCCACCCGTTCTTTTATCCGACTTCCGCCAGATTTCCTCGCACTCCAAAATTCCAACGACAGAGATGGAAGAATTGGAAGTAGTGCCATCAGGGATGGGTGGAGAGGGGGGTATGTATGGTGGAATGGGCGAAGGTGGAGAAGGAATGGGCATGGGGTCCGGCGGCATGGGCATGGGCGGCATGGGCATGGGCTCGGGTGGCATGGGCTCGGGTGGCATGGGAATGGGTAGCATGGGCTCGGGTGGCATGGGAATGGGTGGCATGGGTGAAGGGGGAATGGGTGAAGGGGGAGGAGATGGTATGGGTATGGGCTCGGGTGGCATGGGTATGGGTGGCATGGGTATGGGCAGTATGGGCTCGGGTGGCATGGGCGGAATGGGCGGAGGTCCTACTTTCAACATGGAAATGCCAAAGAAACTTCTTAGCACCAAGTACAAACTGATTCGTTTCTACGACTTTACTGCTGTCAAAGGAAAAATCTATAAGTACCGCGTTCGTTTGCTCATGTACGACTCCAATCATCCGGAGTGGTCCGCTTATAGGCCGACCTCCAGTACGTTGGCGGCGGATGCTCTAAAGCGTGTTCAAGAATTGGAGATGGAAGAGGCCAAGAAGGAAGTGAAGGATCCCAAGTCGACTGCTTTGAAGCCACCGACAAAACGGAAAAGTGTACGAGAATCAGCTTGGTCCGAACCTTCCAAAGTCATTTCTGCAATCAAACCTGCATCTGTTTTCGTAGGTAGTGCTGTGGAGGGCGGAAAGGTAGAATGCGCGCTGGTTGACTATGACGATCAAAGGGGAATCAACATTGCAAGAAAAGAGGCGGTTGACCGCGGGTTTGTTTTTGCGGGCAGCAAGTTGGTTCGCGGTAAAGAACCAGTCTATGAGGTTATTCACCCAATTACAAAAGTAATCAAGGCGTTTAAGGAGTATCTCGCAACAAGTCCCGTTACGGTCGTAGACCTAAAAAACCCCGTGGACTTAGCCATGTCAGTCAGGGGAAAAGACGCGATCAAGTCGGGAGCCGAGGTCATCACTTTTGACCCCGTTACAAAACAACTCGTAGTCAGCCGAGAGTTTGATAACTTCACCAAGTTCCATATGTTTACGCAACCGGACCTACCTGCAATAGGGCCTCTGGGTGGCGGTCTCAAGCCGAGCATGTCAGGTATGGGAAGTGGAATGGGCGGTATGGGTGGAATGGGGGGAATGGGCGGTGAAGGCGAAGGGTCTGGAATGGGTGGTATGGGAATGGGTGGCATGGGAATGGGCTCGGGAATGGGCTCGGGTGGACCGGGATCCAAATAGCCCTGCTCTGTATGCTCTAGTTGAGCGATGCTCTAGTTGAGCGATGCTCCAGTAGGGTCATGCTCGCGTTGGGCTGCCAACGCGTTTATCGAGGCCAATCGCCGATGAAATTCATCGGCGATTTTTTTGTGTCTGTTTCCCAGAGTCGTATAGATTCGAATATGATGTGGCCTTCCTGAAGCCCCCTGCAGTCGTGGGTGGCCATTGGTCACTCTCGCCTGATCGATCGGTCCTCTCCATGATCGATTTGACGGAATGTTTGCAGGATTTTCCTCTCCTGGACTCCGTTTTCCTCATGGCGTTTCGTTCCCAGCGTCGCATTCCTTTTCTTTTTAATCTACCTATGTCCATCCGTGTCGCAATTCATCACGAAACCAACTATCAATACGATCGATTGGTCATGCTCGGGCCCCAAATCGTGCGGCTTCGCCCCGCGCCCCACTGCCGAACCAAGATAGTCAGCTACTCGATGCGAGTCACGCCTAGCGAACATTTCTGCAACTGGCAACAAGATCCCCAAGGAAATTATCAAGCGAGATTGGTTTTCCCAAAGCCATCCCGGCGAATGTCGATTGTGGTCGATATCGTAGCCGACATGACTTCCATCAACCCGTTCGACTTCTTCTTGGAAAGTTATGCGGAGTCCTTTCCTTTTGAATACGAACCCACTCTCGCTCGGGATCTCGCTCCCTATTTGGAAACACTGCCAGCGACTGAATTGGTCGACCGATGGATCGCTTCCGTGGATCTCAAGCCGCAACGCACCTTGGATGCGATCACGTCACTGAATCAGCGGTTGCAGCAAGAAATCCGCTACGAAATCCGAATGGAACCGGGAGTGCGGAGTCCGGAAGAAACACTCAAGCTTGGAAGCGGATCTTGTAGAGATTCCGCTTGGCTACTGGTACAGATCTTTCGACGTCTGGGCGTAGCGGCCCGTTTTGCATCCGGCTATCTTATCCAATTGGCCGCCGATCAAAAGTCACTCGATGGTCCGAGTGGTCCTGAGGTGGATTTCACCGATTTGCACGCTTGGGCCGAGGTCTATCTGCCGGGCGCGGGCTGGGTGGGACTTGATCCTACCAGCGGACTTCTTTGCGGCGAGGGGCATTTGCCTGTCGCTTGCACCCCTGATCCCTCCAGCGCAGCTCCGATTTCTGGCTTGGTCGAGAAGGCGGAGTGTGAGTTTGAGTTTTCGATGTCCGTGCAGCGACTTGTTGAAGATCCCCGAACGACCAAGCCTTATACGGATGACCAATGGAGTCGCATCGATAGTCTGGGCGAGCAAGTGGACGACCGTTTGAAAAAAGATGACGTTCGATTGACGTTTGGGGGCGAACCTACTTTCGTTTCCATGGACGATATGGAAGGGGCGGAATGGAACGCCGACGCGGTGGGTCCGAAGAAGCGTGGTCTTTCGGGGCAGCTTATCAAACGATTGAGAAAGCATTTCGCGCCCGGCGCGTTATTGCATTACGGACAGGGGAAATGGTATCCCGGTGAATCGTTGCCTCGCTGGGCACTTTCCTGCTTGTGGCGAACAGATGGCGAGCCTATCTGGCACGATGAGAAGTGGATCGCCGACGAGGATCGCGACTATGGTTATGTGTTTGCGGACGCCAAACGCTTTGCAGTAGCATTATCTGGGCATTTGAGCATCGATGCCCGCTGGATGGTTCCCGCCTACGAAGATACGTACTACTATTTGTGGCGCGAAGAACGGCTTCCGATCGACGTTAACCCATGGGATCCTAAACTAGCAGATCCTGAAGAGCGTAGCCGACTGGCACGCGTTTTCAATCGAGGTCTCAATAAACCGACCGGTATCGTCATGCCGCTTCGGCGGCAATGGTGGCAGGGCAAACCACGATGGCAAACTGGCCCGTGGCCTGTCCGCCCAGAAAAACTATTTTTGCTGCCGGGCGATTCCGCCATTGGATTGCGATTGCCGATGGGGACACTGCCCATTGGCAGCCAAACGTCGGCGCAGAGTGTGTATCCGACCGATCCTTTCGCATCCCGTGCCCCTTTGCCACCATCGCCGCCTGTGGTTCAGCGTGCAGGTGACAAGCGGCAATCTTTGGCTAAAGATGTTGACCTAGCTTCTGTCCCAATATCTATCGATGACGATCAGCTTTGGGCTGAGGAGTTAGCGCGGCTGAGAGCCGCAGAAAAGCTAGATCCAAAAACAGTCGTGCGAACAGCACTTTGCGTAGAACCACGGGACGGACGCCTCTACATCTTCATGCCGCCGACCGATACACTCGAGGATTATCTCGATTTGGTTGGGGCCATTGAGCAAACGGCGACCGATCTCAAAATGCCGATTGTGCTAGAGGGATACTTGCCACCGCATGATCATCGCATCCAGATCATCAAAGTCACGCCTGACCCTGGCGTTATCGAGGTCAACGTTCATCCGGCTGCCAGTTGGCGGACTCTGGTCGACAACACGAACGCGTTTTACAACGAAGCTCGGCAGTGTCGATTGGCCACAGAAAAATTCGATCTCGACGGCAAACACACCGGCACTGGGGGGGGCAATCACATTGTGATGGGGGGGCCGACCCCATCGGACAGTCCCTTTCTCCGCCGACCAGACGTGCTCAAGAGTTTGCTTGCGTTTTGGATCAATCATCCTTCATTGTCGTACTTCTTCAGCAATCGATTTATTGGGCCGACGAGCCAAGCGCCTCGTGCGGACGAGGGACGAAGCGACGCGATGTACGAGCTTCAAACCGCATTGGAGTTGATTCCGCCTAGAGGTCAAACGTGCCCACCTTGGTTGGTGGATCGTTTGTTGCGAAATCTGCTGATCGATTTGACGGGAAACACTCATCGCGCTGAATTTTGTATCGACAAGCTTTACTCACCGGACAGTTCCACGGGACGATTGGGATTGGTGGAGCTGCGAGGTTTTGAGATGCCACCGCATGCGCAAATGAGTCTGTCCACGCAACTTTTGGTGCGTTCGCTGGTCGCATGTTTTTGGAGAAAAGAATATACGCAACCCCTCAAGCGTTGGGGGACAGATCTCCACGATCGTTTCATGTTACCCCATTTTTTGTGGAGGGATTTGTGCGAAGTGTTGGAGTTCTTGCAACAGGACGGATGGGCTTGGGAAGAGAACTGGTTCGCACCTCATTTCGAGTTTCGATTTCCCAACGTCGGGTCGGTGAACTACGACGGTGTCTCGATTCAGTTGCGAAACGCAATTGAGCCTTGGTACGTTTTGGGTGAGGAACCCACAGGTGGCGGTACGGCCCGCTACGTGGATTCGAGTGTGGAACGTATGGAGGTCAAAACGATCGGCTTGGATCCCACGAAGCATTTGCTGCTCTGCAATGGAATACAAGTTCCATTGCAGTACGGGGGCGATCCGAGCACTCAACTGGCCGGCGTGCGTTACCGGGCTTGGGCACCAGCCTCCTGTTTGCATCCTACGATTCCGATCCACACGCCGTTGGTTTTCGACTTGTGGAACATTCAAACCGGGCACTCAGTGGGTGGTTGTACGTACCATGTTTCGCATCCAGGCGGACGAAACTACTCGACGATTCCCGTGAACGCATTGGAAGCTGAGGGACGCCGTATCGGAAGATTCTTGCCGTTTGGTCATACCCCGGGCAAACTGGTCCCTCGAATGCCGCGAGTGAATCCCGAGTTCCCGTCAACTCTGGATCTGCGTAGAACATAGACCGTGGATCCGTCGGTTGCGGAACAATCGGCACAGATTTGCCATGGTTCAGGGTGACTTTCGGGATGACTTTGCGCAGCCTGCGGTATCGGATTGCATGCTTATCGGTTCCGAAAATGACAATTTTCGGAACCGACTGCATTTCGGCTCGTCTATTCCTGCGTTGATTCTCTCTTCGCGACCTTTGTATCGAGTAAAACCATGGCGACTCTTAACCGTGTGATGGGTCTCTGGATCGTCCTATCCCTTTCTAACTTGGCTAGCGACCCAATGGCGAATGCTCACGAAACAGGGTTTAGCGAGCGGTTCGCCTTGGCCGATAACCGCGACGCCGTTTTGTCGGAGCTTATTCCCGGTACGGAAAACTACTTCTACTACCACTGCTTGCACTGCCAGTCGGTAGGCAAAGTCTCGGAAGCTCGGGCGCATCTCGAAGCATGGATCGCAAAATCTGGACTGAACGAGCAAACTCAGCGGATGCGAACGCGGCAATTCCTATTGGAATACCGTTCGAATTCCCAACCGACACTTGACCATCTCCAGGCTGATTTCGGTATCCAATTGGACCATCCGGCTCCGCGGAAAGACGAGGCTGCCTCACTCCCCACCCGACTCGACCCGAAAGTGCTGGACTGGAATGCAATCGCGCGTTCCTATGGAGACAATTTGGGTGCTTACGAAAACACTGGCTTGCCAACATTGGCTCCCCATTTGAGCAACCCTGATACCACCCGAGCATGGTTGGAACGGGTTGACCGCATGGATATCCCAGGCCTTTTGGATATCATCGAACGCGAGTTGAAGGAGCCGAATTCACGGGGCTTTGGCTGGGCGAATATCCATCAGCTTCTGTCAGCGGCACAGCTTCTCGAGCTGCAAAAGCGCATCCCGAAGTTGATCGAGTCCAACGCTTTTGTTCAAGCACGCTTGCGTCGTATTCGCCCAAGCGACGACCAATCGCTCGACGACCGAAGCGTACTGCGGGATCACTTGATCGCGTTAGAGACTTTCGTACTAGGTCTGCCTGAATCGCAAAACAGCCTTGTCGCGTCAGTACTGTTCCACCGGCTCCAATTCGATGAAATCGACGGCAAGTTTGATCGCGAACGTTTTCTCAAATATATCAAACTGCCCTCCAACAGACCTTTTCACAACCCTGAGTATGTAGCGCGTCAAGTTCGTCGGCCCGTCATCAACCTCAACGCTAACTATCAAGCGGAAACGCTGCTGAGGCCGATCGCCGAGGATGAGGCCCTCGTGCGTCGTTATCTGGAACATTTCTTCCAAACCGATGCGAATACCGACAGCTTCTCGACCTTCATCGATCGCGATTACCTGCGTCGAGTCTTTTCGTCCACCAAAATCCTCTATGGCACGGGAGACTTGAAAACGTACTATGCACAGCTATCGCCTGACGAGCAACGCGAACTTCAAAGCCGAGTCGAGCTCAAGTTCGCCCCGAACAATCCGACCCACTATCGCCCATCGGACAGAGTTCGTCTAACGCTCGATCTAAAAAATGTGCCTGAGTTGCTCGTCAAGGTGTACCGACTAAACGCTCGCAATATCCTTATGCGTCAGAAGAATCCGATCGGAACCGATCTCGATCTCGACGGCTTGGTCGCGAATTTGGAAAAGACAGTCGTTTTTGCTCAGTCGGCTGAGCTTCGACACCGCGAGGTCCTCGAAATGCCGGATCTCGCTGGCGGCGGAGTCTGGATGGTGGACATTCTTGCGGCCGGCCAAAGAAGCCGCACCCTCATTCACAAAGGGGAACTGCATGCTGTCCCTCGCATGTCGGTGGACGGTGTGGCTTTCCGTGTCTTTGACGCGGATGGCAAACCAGCCTTATCCGCCAAAGCGCTCTTTGGCGAGCGAGAATTCGCAACCAACGACCAGGGAGAGATCGTTGTGCCGTTTGCTCGAGAAGTGAAAACCGAATCCATTGTCTTTACCGACGGGGCTATAGCTTCGGTGCAGATGTTTGTTCATCATAGCGAGGAGTATCAATTGCAAGCGGGTTTCGTGTTGGATCCCCAGTCTCTATTGGCGGGCGCTAAGGCAACCGTCCTGATTCGTCCGAATTTGCTATGCAATGGTCAGTTGGTTTCCTTGGCTCAACTCGAAAAACCATTGCTTACCATCACCTCGACCGATCTGGATGGCGTTTCTGCAACCCAGACGATTCCCGGTCTGAAGTTGGCGGACTCAGCCGAGTGTACCTATTCCTTTCTGGTTCCACAGCGACTGGCCAATATCGTCGTCTCCCTCAGCGGCAGCGTTCTCAAACAGAGCAATGAAACACGGATACCTGTTGCTGCGACCCATTCTTTGGCTCTCAATGGGATGGCAAGAACCGCACAAGTTCGGGATTTTTACCTCACTCAAACCGATACCGGATTCCTTCTGGAATTGCGCGGGCGCAATGGCGAACCGGTCCCGCGTCTTCCGATCCAGTTGGATTTCAAACTTTTCGGTTTGACCGCGACCACCAGTGTCCGCTTGGCGACCAACGGACAAGGAATCGTGGATCTCGGTCCGTTACCTTACGTCGAACGTTTTATGGCAACGGCTGACTCAGTCAAACCACGCCCGTTTCTGTTGCCTGAAACTAAGCCAACTTGGCCGGCCACCTACCATGCTCTCGTTGGTCAAACCATCGAAGCGGTTTGGGATGAGATCGAAGGTATGCCACGCGGTTTGGAGAAACTCTTTCCAGATGGCAAACCCTTTCCTCGACTCAGCCTGGCAGAATTCCGAGGTGGCGTGATGCTCAGTAATCAAACGGACAAGATTGTCCAGTCCGGTGGACTTCTCACTGTCAGGGGTTTGCAGACCGGTACTTACCGACTAGCTGATCATTGGACTGGCGCCAGCATGCAGATCTCGGTGGTCAGTGGAGAATCACAGTCTGAAATGTTGGTCTCACCAACCAAGTTTTATGAGACGAATCGCGTTCGCCCGGTTCACATTAAAACCGTTAAAGTCAGCGACGATCGATTGCAAGTACAGCTGGGCAATCACGACCGAATGACCCGGGTTCATGTGATCGCCGACGCGTACGAACCGGTCACAAGCCACGGGCTTCGCCTAGCGGCTCCACCATTTCCGCTGGCCGTCGCAGCCCGCACTCGCATCCCGAGTTTCTACATCAATTCCTTGAAGCTCGACCAAGAGTATCAATATGTTCTACAGCGTCAGTTGCTAAAGAAATATTTAGGCAATATGTTGCCGCAACCTAGTGCGATCCTAAATCCATGGGAAATGTCGGTCACGCAGAACACAACGCAGATGGCCATGGGCGGAGACGCGATGCAGTCCTTGGCTCCCAAGATGGCGGCGCCGATGCCAGCTGGAGAAGCCGAATTCGACGAGAATCTAGGGCTGTCGCAGAGTGCCGCCGAATACGAATTTCTCAAGCGTGGTTGCTACATGCTGCTCAATCTGGGGTGCGATGAAAACGGATCACTTTCCATTGATCGCAAGGTCCTGACGGGGCTGCCAAGCGTGACCGTGATGGTAGTGCATCCGAGCGGAACTACCTATCGCACCATTCATCTCCCATGCAATGAAATGCGAGCCATGACTGACCGACGACTGGCCCAAGCATTTACTGCGTCAGAAAAGTTGACAGAAGTTCAAAGAGTTCAAGTATTAGGCAAATCCGACGGGCTTGATTTGGGAGAGGCCAGTTCGACTCAAGTCAAGTTCTATAGCGCTATTCCCGACGTCTTCCAGCTGTACCAGACACTGCTCGGTAACCACCCAGATTTCATAAAACTTGCTTGTCTTGCACGATGGCACTCGCTGTCGGAGGATGAAAAGGAAACTCAATACT
>Ga0105049_10009135_pt1 | contig 11430 bp, 7 predicted proteins | sample MAT06_FD_78087 | JGI IMG/M metagenome (GOLD analysis project Ga0105049, IMG submission 78087) | Freshwater microbial communities from Lake Fryxell liftoff mats and glacier meltwater in Antarctica - MAT-06 | ecosystem: Environmental > Aquatic > Freshwater > Ice > Liftoff microbial mat | place...
GCACGTTCTTGTCGAGCGTCACGAGTTGCCGGCTCTTGGCGAGGTTCCCGTTGTTGATGGAATCCTTGAGCGATTGCCGCGTCTTGGGGCCGCCACTCACCTTGTCTGGGGTTGCAATAATCGCGTCGAGGGAGCCGAGTTCCTGGAGCCACTTCGCGGCGGTCTTCGGGCCGACACCGGGAACACCGGGGATATTATCGACCGCGTCGCCGACAAGCGATTGGAAGTCGGTCACTTGGTCCGGGCGGACGCCCCAGTCGGCGAGGACGCCGGCCGCGTCGAGGATTTCGCCGTCTTTGCGGAGGTTCATCACCTTCACTTTCTCGGTGATGAGTTGGCGGCAATCCTTGTCGGCGGTGCAGAGGAAAACGTCCAGCCCGCGTGCGCTGGCTTGCTCGGCCACGGTCGCCATGATGTCGTCGGCTTCGTATCCGGGCACGATCAGGAAGGGGATGCGCAGCGCGAGCATTACTTGTTGGATGAGCGGTTCTTGCGCGATGAGGTCGTCCGGTGGCGGGTCGCGGTGCGCTTTGTAGGTCGGGTCGATGGTCTCGCGGAACGTCGGTTCTTTGTGATCGAGCGTGGCGATGAGATAGTCGGCCCCGCGCTCGGAAAGGTTCATGAGTGCTCGGGTGACGCCGAAGACGGCGTTGGTGGGCCGTCCGTCTGGGGCGTTCATCGCGCCGACGCCATAGAACATCTGGAAGATCATGCCGTGGGCGTCAAGCAAATACAGACTGCCCGCGGTGGCCGGGTCCGGCATCGTGGGGGAACCTTTATTGGTGCGGCGGTTGGGCGGGTGCCGCGGTGCGAGACTCTGCCGAAGTAGTAGACCTGATTCAGGAACGGTGATGCAGTTAGGATATGAGGCAACGCGGTGACGTGTCAAGGCCGGCCCGCAACCCAGGGCTTCCGCCCTGGGCTACACAAGACGGCCCCATCCGGGGCGGAAACACTGCATGGGTTTCTCTTGCATCGGTTGTCAATCGCTGCGAAGGGCGGAGAATCCTGGGCTGTCTTCGCCCCGGACGGGGCCGGCGTTTGTAGCCCAGGGCGGAAACCCCGGGCACCTCACCCGGCGGTGACGAGGCTGCCATGCACGAGAGTGCCGTCGAGGGTCAGCATCGAACCGTGCCACTTCCCGGCGCTCTCGGCGCGGTGTTCCTCACCGGCCCCGGCCGCTGGCACCGACTGCCACGCGGAGGCACGCAGTTCGTTCAATGCGGCGGTCACGTCGGCGGGGTTCGCCGGGGTGTCGGTCTTTTCTTCCAGGGCGTCGAGCGCCACCCCGCTCACCAGTCGCGGCCATACCTTGCGGCACGTTTCGGGGGCGTCGAAGATATCCACCGCAACGACCTTCCCGCCGACCACGACCGCCAACCCCGCGGCCCCTTCGGCGTACTTCACCTCGGCGACGGCCTTGTCCATGTGTGGCTTGTTCATCGCCATCGTGTCGGACATCGCCATCGTGATCGATTCCGCGCCGAGCGACGACATCTGCCGGCTCACTTCGCCCCAAACCGCGCCTTGATCGGAGCCGTGCCCACCGCCGGACATCGACGACCGCGACACCGACGATTTCAGAACCGATCGCATCTTGGGCGAACAGTGCGTATCGGTCCCCGAGAAGTGCCGCGACGTGTGCCGCCAGCGGCCCTGTTCGACGCAACTCACAGGCAACAGCGTTTGGCCGTTCGCGGCGACGAGAACGGACGTGTTCAACACGCGGTTCTGCTTCGCACCACGGAGTTCCTGCCCTTCAAGGAACAGCACGAGCGTCCCGTTGGCGTTCTTGACGGACAGTTGCGGCACGCTTCCGCCCTCGCTCACTTCTTCCACGACGGCAGTGCCATCGGCCAGGGCGTCGTCGGCGAGTCGATACGCGACGGGGGAGGGCGTTTCGAGGAACAGCGGGAATACGGTCAGACGGTCGTGGGTGATTGGCTCACCGACGCGGACACTTGGAACGGCAACCATGATGGGCCTCAAGGGATAGGGGTTCTGAAAGTCGAGACATGATCCGGCAATTGTGGGACACGCTCGCCCAGGAGAGGGTTCACCGGGAAGGTAACAGCTATACTTCACGCGGCCGAGACTGACACACAGTTAGAGTCTACCGGCGACCTTACGGTGCGCCGCTCGCCAAGAGCGCGGCGGGCCAAGGCCACCGTGAGCGGCGCACCGTAAGGTCGCCGGTTTGCCACGAGTAGGGCAGACCGGCTATGTGTAAATCCAGGCCGCGCAAAGTATAACGGCTAACAGTTCGCAGTCAACAGAGATGACACAAAACATCGAGCGGATCGGTTTTCTTGCTGCTTACTGCGAACTGTTAGCCGTTGGCTTTGAGCTATTCCTCGATGCAATACAAGAACTTCTCGCCGCGCAAGAAGAGTTGCTTGCCGATCACCACGGGCGAGGCGTCGATGGTGTCCGCCAGTTTGTTCACGGATAGGAGGTCGGCCGTGTCGCCGACTTTCAACACCACGGTCGTTCCATTGCGGTCGGTAAAGTATACACGCCCATTCGCCGCGACAGGTGAGCCATAGAAACTTTTCACCTGCGGCAACCGTTCCTTGCTGAGAATCACTTTACCCTTCTTCGCGTCCAAAATCGTCAACAATCCGTCGTTTCGTTCGGTGAAGTACAGGTTATCGCCGATCAGCACGGGCGACGGAACGTAAGGTAGGCCCGCCCCGAAGCGCCAGTTCACCTTCCCGTCGGTCCCGAGGTCGCCCTTCGACGCGAGTGGCACCGACACGGCCGCCGCGCCCTTGTACCCGCTGACGCAGACCGCCGACTCACCCACTTTCAGCGGCGAGGGAATGGGGTTCACGGTCATGCCCGCGCACTGCCACACGATGTCGCCGGTGGCCAAGTCGTAGCTGCGAATCCGCGTGGTGCCGTTCGTCACGACTTGCTTCTTGCCCGCATGTTCGACAATCAGCGGGGTGTGCCAGGTCGTCTTCTCGTCGCGCTTCGCCACCCACCGCGTTTTGCCTGTGCCCGCTTCGAGGCAATACAGCATGGAGTCGGCTTCCTGGTCGTAGTTCACGAGGAGCGAATCGCCGTCGATGACGGGCGTGACGGCTTCGCCCCAGCCGAGCCGCGTGTGCATCAACCCCAGGTCGCGTTCCCACTTGAGTTTGCCGTCGAAGTCGTAGCAGAAGGTGCCAAACGAGCCGAACGAGGCGTACAGGAACTTGCCGTCGGTGGTGGGCGAACCGGCCGCGTAAGAGTGCGTCTCGTGGATGCCCTCATGCGGCACCCTCTCCGCGGCAACCTTCTCCCACAGCATCTTGCCGGTGTTGCGGTCGAGACACAGGACGAGAAACTTGTAGAAGTGCGTGGGCGGTGTGGTTGCGGTCTTGAACTTCGGATCGGGCTTGGGAAGCTCGGAATCCTTCGCAACCCGTTCGGTTTTCACCGCAGTGAGGACGAAGATTCGGTCGCCCCAGACGATGGGCGTGGCGCTGCCTTTGCCGGGGAGTTCGACCTTCCACTTGATGTTGGTCTTGGCGTCCCACTTCGTGGGTGGGTCGGCCTTGGGTGCGAAACCGTCGGCGTTCGGCCCGCGCCAGTGATGCCAGTTCGTGAGTTTATCGGTCTCGAAGTCCCCGGCGGTGGCAAGCCCGCCGAGGAACAGGAGAAGCCCGAACGCGATGGATCGCATGCTGTGTGACTCCGTGTGACACAGCAATGATACCAGAGCGCGCCGGGGATTACGAGAATTGGAAGCGGTAGGAGCCGGAGGTGCCGCCGGTGTTCCCCGAGAAGCTGACCTGGAGCGTGCCGTCGGCGGTCGCCCCGCGGTAGCCTCCGGTCGCCTGGACGACGGTGTAGGTGAAGGTGGCGGGCAGCGGCGCGCCTGCCCGCTGGGGCGGACCGGTGAGCTTCAGCACGACCGTTCCGCTGTCGTTCTGCAACGTGATTCGTCCGCGGGCGTAGGCGAAGTTGTCGCTGCCCGCGCCGCGGAGGACGGTCGTAGCGTTGAAGTTGCCCAGGTTCCGGAGGGACACGGTTCCGGTCAGGTTCAGGACCGGCCCGCTGACGCCGACGACGGGCTGGCTCGCCACGGTGTAGGTGCCGTCGCCTTGGCCGAACGTGGCGGCCGCGCCCGATCCCGGGGCGGGCGGGGTCGCGTTGCCGCGCTGGTTCAGCGCGAACGGCTGTATTCCGGGGATGAACTGGTTGAGGGCGAAGAGCGGGTTCCCGGCGGCGGACGGGTTCGCGGCAGCCTGCGATGCGGCAGCCTGCGTCGCGGCGACGGGTTGGATCGCCACGACCGCCGGGGCCGACGCGGGCGGGAATGTCGGGAACGCAAAGCGGCGGAAGACGGCGGGCGTGATGCGGGTGCCGAGTTCTTCAAGGCCAAGACGCACGGATGACGTGTTCACAAGCAGCTCCTTTCGTGGAGAATAGATTCCTCACCGAACCATTCCCCCTCGCACGGGCGATGCAAGCGAGCGACCCGCAAGATTCGGCTTGCGGGTCGGAATGCGTGCGGGTTGAGTGGGTCGCGCCGGTCGTCAGGCGGCCGAGCGGGCGGGGAAGCGGCACACGGGCAGGCCGATGGTCTCGTAGAGTTCCATGAGGCCGCGGGCGTGCTTGCAGCGGTGGGCGTTCTGGTAGTCTTCGTGATAAATTGCGTCCGGGCAGGTACAATGCCAGAGCAGTTCGCGGTCTTTGGTGCGTTCGAGCGAAATCTGGTACTCCTCGCGGCCACCGAGGACTTCCCACGTCGCCACGCACGCGACCTCACGCGGGTCGGGGTTCCGGTACGTCACGCGGAAGTGGTATGGGGCCGGTGTCCGCTTGCGGTCCGGGCCGGGCAGCAGCATGGTGATGAGGGTGAACGACGGTTTGGTGAGTGTGGCCACAGCGCGCCTCATGGGGTATGATTGGGTGGGTTTTGGTATGATGATTTTATCTAAACAACCGTGCGTGCCCGATGTCGGTAGCTTGCTTTGCAAGTAGACAATGCTTTGCAAGTAGAGAATGCTTCGCAATTGAGGAGTGATGAGTTTAGCGGCGTCCCCAACGGGGGCGACCTGTGAAAGCGTGCCCCCGCTGGGGGCTACGCTAAACGGACACCCAACACCCTAACCCCACGCCACCATGTTCGACGACGTATCCGCCGACCCGCAAGCCATGAAGGCGACGATCCGCGATCAGGCCCGCAAGAACCGCATCGCCCAGAAGGACAAGGACGATGTGAGCCGGGTCATCTGCGAGAAGTTCGTGGCTCTTCCCGCTTATACCGCCGCGAAGACGGTGATGTGGTACGTCGATGCGGGTAGCGAAGTCCGCACCCGGCACGCGCTGCCCGCGGCGCTGAGCCACGGCAAACGGGTTGTAGTTCCGTGGTGCATCGTCGAGACGAACCAACTCGAACTCTTCTGGCTCGAAGACACCGCGGAGTTGGTCGAAGGTGCGTATAAAATTCTCGAACCGAGGCCGGAACTCCGCTCGCTGCCGACGAAGATCGTGAAGCCTGGTGAACTCGATTTAGTCATGGTGCCAGGTACGGCGTTCGACTCACGTGGCGGCCGCATGGGGCAGGGCAAAGGCTACTACGACCGCTTGCTCGCCAACGCCCGCTTGAGCGCCCCGCTCGTCGGAATGGCGTTCGACTGCCAACTCTTCGACGAAATCCCGGTCGCGCCGCACGATGTGTTCATGGACTTCGTGCTCACCGAATCGCGGACCCTGAAGGGCAACGGCCGCGCGGGGTGATATTGAAGGCGATGCCGCAAGCGGTCGGGAATTTCGCCGCATGCGGCATCGCGAGCGAATGACCAACGCCCTTACCGGTTCAGCACGCTCCGGTCGTTCACGTTCTGTTCGGCGACGGCGAGGCTGATCTTCCCGGCTTTCAGGAGTTGCCGCACGGATTCGTCGAACGTCACCATGCCGTCGTCGCGGCCGGTGGTCAGGCAGTTATCGATGCTCTCGACCCGGCCAGTACGGATCGCGCTGGCGATGGCGTGCGTGTTCCACAACACTTCCAGGGCGAGATGCCGCTTCCCCCCGCGTTCAGTGCCCGGTAACAACCGTTGGCTTAACACCGACCGCAGACTCATGGCCAGTTGCGACCGCACGATGGGCTGTGAATCCTGCGGAAAGAAGTCCGGGAACCGCGTGACGGCTCCCTTCGCGTCGCGGGTGTGCAGTGTCGAGAACACGAGGTGCCCCGTCTCGGCGGCGCTCAGGCACATTTGCGCCGTCTCGCGGTCGCGGATCTCACCCACCAGAATCACATCGGGGTCTTGTCGCAGCCCGTACTTCAGCCCGTCGGCAAACGTGAGCACATCCTGGCCCACTTCGCGTTGTGTAACGACGGAGTTCGGTTCGCGGGGGAACAGGTATTCGACCGGTTCCTCGACCGTGATGATACGGTAGCCACCCGCGCGGTTCAGTTCGTTCACGATCATCGCCAGCGTCGTTGTTTTGCCGGAACCCGTCGCGCCGGTGACGATCACGAGACCGTCCCGCAGCGCGGTGAGGCGGGTAGCGAGTGCGTGCGGAAAGCCCGCCCAGTCGAAAGCCGGGATCGCGTCGGGAATGACCCGGAAGCAACCGCCGACTTGACGGGCGGCGTGGAACAGCGAGGTTCGGAACCGCCGGGTTACGCCGCCCAACGAGATGTCGAATGAGAAGTCGGCGTTGCGTTGCTCGTGAAAGTGTGTGATCGCCGACGGCGGGCAAATCGACTCGAGCAACGGCACGGCTTCCTCGGCCGTGAGAGGCGGTTCCGGCAACTCCGAGAGGTCGCCGTTCAGCCGAATGACGGGCGGATGACCCGCAAAGAGGTGCAAGTCGGAGGCACCCACCTGCACCGCCCATTCGAGCCACCGGCGCAGCTTTTCGGGCACGGTGGGTGCGAGGTCAGACATGGCTTCACCCCTCGCGAATGCGATTCCGCAAGCGGCTAGCAATGTTGCCAGTCGCTTGCGGCTTCGCCACCCGAATTAGTGGTTAAACAAGAACGCGGGGTTGTTGATGAGCGCCCACACGAGGTCTTGGGCACCCAGCACGCGGGGGTCGGCGGGTGGGGCGTTTACGGCTTCCGCAGCGAGGCGGGCGTAGTCCTTGTCCTGAGTGAGGTACATCGCGCGGAGTTGCGCTTTCTGCTCCGGCGTGCGGGTCGCTTCCGGGGTTTCGAGCAGTGCGACTTGCTCGGGTGAGAGCGGGTTGCCGAGTTTCGGGTTCGGGTCGGTCGTCACAGAGATTCGGAACTTACCGATCATGTGGCTCGTGCCGAAGCGATGATCGAGGACGGCAACGAACGCCACGCCGGCGGGGCCGGAAGCGGGCTTGTCGAACTTGAACATGGCGGCGTTGTCCTGACCTAAGCGTGGCGAGGTAGCCCAACCAGTCGCGGGGTTGTTATCCACGGCGAAGGCAGCCGGGAAGCCGTCTTGTTGGAAGACCTGGCCTGCGGAGGTCAGTTTGATCGCGGTGGGCACGGCATCGGGCTTGTCGAGCGGGCGAGCGGTGAGGCGGAATTCGTTCAGCACGAAGTTTCCGTTCTCAGCGCGGCCTGGGCCGTTCGCGGGGAAACTCGGGTCCGCGAGCGCCTCAAGACGCACCGCGGTGATGGGTTTGTCGGTTTCGACGTGGCCCATTACGGTGTACATATCGATGGCGTCCACCTTCCCGCTCGCCAGGATGCTCCCATCCTTATTGATGGTCAGAGTCGCGCCGGGTTTGGCTGTCGCGGGAGCGCCGTGCTTCGACTCGGCCCGCAGCACATCGAGCGTCGTCCATGTGCTGGGTTTCAGGCTGCGCTGGGCGGTTTCCCACGCCTTCTGACGGTCGGGCAGTGATTTCTCGTAAGCCTGGAGGGCGTCGATCTTCGGCTTGAATTCAGCGACGAGTTTCGCGTGGTCGCCGCCAGCCGCTTCGATGGCTTCGATACCGGCGGCTCGCTCGCGCATGGTTGGCATGCGGTTGAGCACGGAGAGGTAAATCTCATCGACGACCTTGCCGTCGTCCTTCTCGCTTGCGGCGAACTTGTTCAGCCGATTATTCGGGTCGCGGACAGCTTCGCCCACGATGGGGCCGTTCACCATTGCCATGATCGGGCCGAGGTTCAACCCACCCGAACGTTCGCACTCGCAGGCACTCTCGCGGACGGGCTTGCCGAGCAGTTCGAGAAACCCGCCGGGCAGATCGACGTTGCTATCGACCAACTGCGCCGCCCGCGCCCCAATCGGAAGGCCGGGCAGCCTGCTTTGCGAACCCGTGGCTCTGTGGATAGTGTCGAACAGCACCTCGGCGGGCAACCGGCGAGCCGCGGCATGCGAGTAGTTGATCTCGTCGTCCTTGTTCCATTTATTGCTGGCGATGCTGAGTTGGTACGTCCGGCTCTGGCAGATGGTCTTGATGAGTTTTCGCGTGTCGAACCCGCTGGCAACGAACTCGTCGGTGAGCTTCTGGAGCAGTTCGGGGTTGGTGGCGGGGTTGCCGGCGCGGATGTCGTCGAGCGGTTCGATGATGCCGACACCCAGGAGATAACCCCAGATGCGGTTAACGTAGCTCTTGGCGAAGTACGGGTTATTCGGGGTCGTGATCCACTTGGCGACCTGCTCGCGGCGGGTCTCGGTGGGCAGAATCTCGGCTTTGATCTGGAATGGGTACTTCGGTGGCGTGGCGACGCCCTTCAGCCGTTCGTGTTCGACAACCACGCCTTTGCCGTCGCCGACCACTTCAACCAATGGCGTGCCGGAACCTTCGATGGCGGTGACGCCGAGGCGCTGGCCGCCTCCCTTGGGGTCGGGCGTGAGGGTAGTTTGGGCGAAGTAAGCCGCGAGAGTGTAGTAGTTATCCTGCGTCCACTTCTCGAATGGGTGGTCGTGGCACTTGTTGCAGTTGAATCGCACGGCGAGGAACAGTTGTGTGGTGTTCTCCATCATCGCGTCTGGCGTGCGGAGAATCTTGAAGTACGACGCGGCGGGCTTATCGAGGTTCGACCCGGACGCCGTCAGGAGTTCATAAGCGAACTTGTCGTATGGCGTGTTCGCGGTGACGGCGTTCTTGATCCACTGTCGAAATCCACTCGCGCCATTGGCACCCAGGAACTTGCTGTTCACCTGGAGCAGGTCGGCCCACTTGTTCGTCCAGTGTTCGATGAACGCCTCGCTGCCGACGAGCGTTTCGATGAGTTCCTCGCGTTTGGCCTTCGTGGCTTTCTTGTTCTCGATGAACGCCCGGACTTCCTCGGCGGTGGGGGGCAGACCAGTGAGGTCGAGGTACACGCGGCGAATGAAGTCGGCGTCGTTGGAAAGCAGGCTGGCCTGCACCTTCACCTTCTGGAGTTTCGCGTCGACGAGGTCGTCGATGTAGTTGTTGACGGGGCGAGGTTCCCAGGCGAAGCCGGTGCGGTCGCCCATGACGACGACTGTGCTCGCGGCGTAAGCCCCTTCGTAGCGGGCAAGCATGGTCGATTCACCCCGTCGCGCGGCCGTCATCAGGCCGGTCTTATCCGCGGTGGCGACTTCGGTGTTGCTGCTTTCCACGAACGTCTCGGCGGTCACATCGCGGACGCGGCCGTCGGTGTAGGTGGCGATTGCAGCGAATTGTTGTTTCTGGCCGAGGCGGAACACGGTGGGGTCTTTGGGGAAGATTTCGAGCGACTTGACGCGGACGGCGTCGAGGTCGAGCTTCACGCCCTGGGAAATCCACTGCCGGAGAAGCTCGTAGTTCGGATCGCCCGGCAGCGTGACAACGCCGCCCTGGTGCGGGATGGCTCCCGATGTCTTGAGCAGCATCAGGCTCTTCTCGGGTGCGGCGCGGTTGAACCGCCGGCCTTCGAGGTCGTCGGTGAGGGCGCGGAAGTCGACGAGCGAGTCGTAGCCACGCAGCGAGAGCTTGAAGCCGTTCTTACCCGCCTGGGCACCGTGGCACGTTCCGGCGTTGCACCCCAAGCGAGATAGCACGGGTTGCACGTCGGTAACGAAACTCACGGGCTTCTCTTTCTTGAAGTCCGCGACGGTGAGCGGCAACTTCACGGACTGACCGTCGAGTGACACCGCGATGTCACCCGCTCCGTCGCCCTTGGGCCGCACCAGACCGTTGACCACTGAAACGAGTTCCGGCTTCACCACGATTTGCGCGATTCGCGTGGCGTCCATCGTTTCGCCGTTGTCGAGCGTTGCGGTGATGAGCAGTTGCGAATAGGTGTAAGGGCCGGTGAGCGACACGCTTGCAGGGCGCACGTCGAGTTTGACGACCTTCGCGCCGGCGGGGAGTGTTTCCGTTGGGGGCGGGGCCGCCGGTTGGGCGAACGCGGGGCTTCCACATGCGATGAGGAGCGCGCCGGCAAGGAATCGGGAGAGGTTCATATCGGTGTCTCGGGTGTGTTTTCGGTCGATTTAACTGGCTCTCACCCCAGGGCGGAAGCCCTGGGTTAGGGTTTGGCACCCGCGTTCACTCCGCGCCGCTCTTGCCGGACTTCGGCAGCACAACGAAACTGCTCACGAGTTTGCCGGTCGCGGCATCGTGAATCCAGATGGTTCCGTCGAAGCCGGCGGAGGCAATCACCTTGCCTTCAGGATGCCAGGCTGTGGCGTAAGCGGGGCCGGTGACCTTCTCGCATACCACCTTCGCGCCGCTGGCGACATCGTACACCCACACGTCGCCTTTGCCGTCGATGCTGCTGACGGCGGCGAACTTCGACCCGTCGGCGTTGAACACTGCCGCCGAAACGCGACCGGGCATTACTGCGAACTCCTTCACCTTGTTCGCGTCGTCGCCGATCACGCGGGCAGTTTCGCGGTGCATCTTGTAAAGGCGCGGCGCACCGTCGGAGCCTGCGATCAGCAACTCGTCGTACACCTTGGCCGGCACACCAGCAGCGTCCGGCGGCACCTTCTGCATCTTCTTTTCCTTCGTCGGCCGGCGGTCCACCGACATGAGGCCGCCCTTGAGGCCACGCGGCGTGATGCTCGTGATGTTATCGACGAACCGCTGCGTCGGAACTTCGGTCAACTTCATGCTCATGTCGCGGCCAACGGAGACGATGTGTAAACCATCCTGGGCGAAGGCGGTGCCGAGAACCCAGTCGGAGTGCGTGCCCATCTGGAGGATTTGCTTGCCGGTGAGCGGGTCGATGGCGCGAACGGTGTTATCGGCGCAACCGAACGCGACGGCCTTGCCGTCGGGCGACCAACTCACGCCGTAAAGGGTATCAAAAGTGACCGGGGCGGAGATCATCAACTTCTCGTTCTCGGCGTTCCAGATTTGGACTTCGCCGAAGCGGCCCGGTGCGCCGCCGACAGCCGCGAGGCGTTTACCGTCCGCGGAATACGCCAGGGATTGCATCCGCTCCGAGATACCGATGAGCCGGGCTTGCAGGGCGTACTTCGCGGTGTTGTAGAGCAGCACTTCGTGGTAGCCGGTGACGGCGAGTGTCTTGCCGTCCGGGGCGAA
>Ga0105049_10009136_pt1 | contig 11430 bp, 8 predicted proteins | sample MAT06_FD_78087 | JGI IMG/M metagenome (GOLD analysis project Ga0105049, IMG submission 78087) | Freshwater microbial communities from Lake Fryxell liftoff mats and glacier meltwater in Antarctica - MAT-06 | ecosystem: Environmental > Aquatic > Freshwater > Ice > Liftoff microbial mat | place...
TATGTGCCGGTGGTCTTGGACGCGGCGGGGAAGGTCTCGCCGGCTGTGCCGGTTGAGCTAGGCGCGGGGACGGACGAGCGGGCGGCGTTGCCGGGGGTGTTGGTCGGGTCGCGGGTGACGTTGTCGATCACGCTGAACAAGAACGTGCCGCCGCCGGCGCTCGATCCGTCGGCGCGCCGGGCGTGGCTGGCTGGGGCGCTGGGCGAGCAGTTCGCGTCGCTGGTGGCCGACAAGCCGGCGGCAAACCTGAGCATGGCGGTGGCCGGAGCGGAGTGGGCGCTGGCGTGGACGGTGCGCGATTCGGTGCGATTGCCGGTGCGGCCCACGGATAGCTTCGGGCTGGGGCCGGATGCGGAAGCGACGTTCCGCGTGGAGGCCCGGACGGACCGCCCGCCGGAGGCGTCGGTGCTCAAGCCCTCGGATGATGGCGAAGTGTTGCCCTCGGCGGTGGTCGAGGTGGTGGCGGAAGGGCGCGACGACTTGGCGCTAGTGGGCGTGCGGGCGGAGTTTCAGATGGCGCGGCGCGTGGGCGGGTCGGAGAGCGGGGCCATCGAGCCCGCCGCCGATTGGACGAGCGCGGCCGACGCGGCGTTGGAGCAGCCGGGCCAGCGGACGCTGCGGGCGACCGCGAGGATCGATCTCGATCAGCTCAAGGCCAAGCCGGGCGAAGAGCTGTGGCTGTCGGCCCTGGCGACCGACGCGTACGAACTCGACGGCGCGCGGCATGCGGCGGTGCGCTCGACGGTCCGCAAGATCCGCATCATTTCGACGGATCAACTGGTGGAACAGGTGTGGCAGGACCTTGGCTCTCTGCGACGCTCGGCCATCCGCCTGAGCGAGCAGCAGGCGGCGCTGCACGACAGCGTGCGCGCCGGGCGCGACCCCGGCGCGACAGCGCGCGATCAGGCGGGCGTGAGCGAGAGCGCTGCCCGGCAGGAGCAAAGCGTCGAGCGCCTGCGCGAGCGGTTGGCGAGGAACAATCTGGGCGAGCACGAGCTGTCGCGCGTGCTGGATGACGCCAAGGCGCTGTTGCAGCAGACGCGGGCGGCGTCGGAGAACGCCGGGCGCGACCTGCGCGAGGCGCAGCAGGCGGCGGCACGCGAAGATGAGCCAGCGCAGGCCAAGTCGCGCGAGGCTGCCGAGCGGGCGCAGGAAGACGCGCAGAAGTCGCTGGAGCAACTGGCCCAGCTGCTCGACCGCGGGCAGGACACGTGGTCAGCGCGGCGGGCGCTGGAGCGGCTGATCGCGGATCAGAAGGCTGTTCGCGATGAGTCGGCCCAGGCGGGACGCGAGACGACGGGCAAGCAGGTTTCGGAGTTGACGCCGGCGGAGCAGCAGAAGATCGCGGAGATCGGGGACAAGCAAGAGGAGCTCTCGCGCAAGGCCGACGAGGCGATCCGCGATTTGCAGCAGCGGGCCGAGAAGCTCAAGGCGACCGACCCGGAGACGGCCGCGGCGATGCGCGAGGCGGCCCAGCGGGGTCAGCGGCAGCAGGTGCCCGAGGAGCTTCAGAAGGCCGCCAAGGATGTGCGGGAGAACAAGCAACAGAGCGCCAATCAACGGCAGGACAAGGCCGTCAAGGAGCTGCAGCAGATCCTGGAGCAAATGGAGAAATCATCGCGCGGGCGCGACGAGGTGCTCAAGCGCGAGCTGCAGAGCTTGATCGAGTCGCTCGACGCGTTGATAGCCCGGCAACAGAACGAGCTGGCGTTGCTCGTGGGCGTCGAGCCGCAGGGGCTGGCGGCGGTGTTGGGCGCGGCGCTGGATGGCGCGATGATTCAGTTGCGGACAAACACGCTGGCCGTGGCGGAGCAGGCCCGGGCGGCGGGGCGGCAGACCAAGGCGATCGCCGAGTTGGTGACGGAGGCGGCCGACGCTCAGGCGGCGGCGATAGTGGCGCTGCGGGCCGAGCCGCTGGATGTGGCGACCGCGAAGGCGTCAGAGGAGCGGAGCCTTGAGCGATTGCTGTCAGCCAAGGAGAAGGCGGCCGAGGCGCAGAAGCAGGCCCAGGAGCGGAGCGTGCGGGCGCAGCGGGCGGATCTTCGACGGGCATATCGCGAGCTGCTCGATCAACAGACCGACCTGCGCGTGCGGGCGCGCGAGGCCGCAGCCATGGAGGCAGGCCGGCGGCAGCGGGCCGCGGCGCGGGAGCTTTTTGAAGGTCAAGACGGCGTGCGGAAGCGGGCGTCGGAGCTGGCAGCCAATACTCCGGAGATCGGTGAGTCGGTGATGTTCAAGTTTGCGCACGAGCGGCTCGACGAGGCGGTCTCGGCGGCCGCGGCGGGGCTGGGCGAGGGCGAGGCGACGCCGCAGGTAATCGCGCGGCAGTCGACGGCGATCCGCGTGCTCTCGGGCATCCTGGAAGCCTTCGCGGACGCGCAGCAGGCGCAGGACGAGTTCCGCGAAGCCCCTGAAGGGCAGGAACAACAGCAAGGCGGCGGCGGCGGGGGCCAGGCACAGAAGCTCATCCCGCCAGCGGCGGAACTCAAAAACCTTCGGCAGACGCAGGCCGAGGCGCTGACGCTGACGCGCGAGGCGTCGGAAGCAACCGACGCAGCGGTGGCACAGGCGTCCGCGGCGGAGGCGGGCAAGCTGCAGTCTGCGCTCGTGGAGAAGGCCAAGCAGATCCTCGAAAACTTGATGAAGCAACAACAGAACGCCCCGAAGACCGCACCCGCGGGCGGCGCGGGCTGAAGGATGGTCAGGATGATGAAGCTCGGCAACATGACGATGCGGACAGCGGCGACGCTCGCGTTGCTGGCGGGAGTGATCCCAGCGCTAACGTGGGCGCAGCCAGCATCGCCACCGGCCCCGCCGAAGACGGAGAGGGCTCCGGCCAAGCCGCCCGCGGCGCCGCCGACGCTCGATGAGCTGCTGGGACTCAAGCCCGCGACGCCCGTCGCGAAAGAAGGTGCGGCGGTCGTGGACACCTCGCGCGAGGAGCTCGACCAGCGGCTCAAGGAGCCGACCATCGACGACCAGTTCAAGGCGGCGGTTGAACTGATGGGCCGGTCGGCGACTCGGCTGGGCCCCGGCGGCGACGTGGGCCTCGACACGCAGCGCCTTCAAGAAGAAACCCTCCGCAAGCTCGACGCGCTATTGAGCCAGATGAAGAAGCGTCAGGAGCAGCAGCAGCAGCAGCAACACTCCGAAGACCAACAGAGCCAGAAGAACAAGGACAAGCAGAATCAGCAACAGCAGCAGCCGAGCCAGCCGCAGGCCGCAAAGCCAGCGGGCAGCGCAAAGGAGAATCAGGCGGGGCGGGGTGAGAATCGGGCCGAGGTCGATCCGCCGGCACGGCAGGCGGCCAAGCTGCGCCCGGGTCTGGACGCGGCCAAGGCGGCGTGGGGCGCGCTGCCGCAGCGGCTCCGCGAGATGCTGCTACAAGGGTCGGATGAGCGGTTCTCAACGAGTTACGAGCAGTTGACGGAGGACTATTACAAGCGCCTCGCGGAGCAGAAGCCATGAGTCGGCAACACATTGATGACGGGCCTCGCAAGCCCGTGGTGCCTGCAGCGTCGAGGACCATCGCGGTGGCGGCGGTCGCGCTGCTTTGCGCGGCCCCCGCACTGACGACGGCCGAGCCGCCGGTGCCGCGGCCCGCCGAGTCCGGGGCGTCGGCCCAGAACAAGCCGCTCGAAGGCGAGATGAACCCCGACTTGGACCAGTCGGTCACGCGCGGACTGGTGTGGCTGGCGGCGCAGCAGAATCCTGACGGCTCGTTTGGCGGCGGGCGATTCGGGCGGAATGTTGCTGTGACTTCGCTGGCGTGCCTTTCGTTCATGGCTGACGGGCACCTGCCGGGGCGCGGGGAATATGGCCAGGTGGTTAAACGCGGGCTCGACTTCGTGCTCTCATGCGCCACCGAAACGGGGCTGATCGCCGGTGAGGCGGGCAACGGGCCGATGTACGGCCACGGATTCGCGACACTGTTTCTGGGCGAGCTTTACGGCATGACGGCGGGCGGCGGCGACACGCGGCTCTCTGAGCGGCTACACGACGTGCTGGTGAAGGCGTGCCGGCTGATCGAACGGACGCAGAACGAAGAGGGCGGTTGGCGCTACAACCCGGTGCCGTATGACGCGGATACGTCGGTGACGATCTGCCAGGTGATGGGGCTCCGCTCGGCTCGCAACGCGGGGATCGAGGTGCCCAAGGCGCTGATTGATCGCGCGGTGGAGTACATCCGTAAGGCCCAGAATCCCGACGGCGGGTTCCGCTACCAGCTCGACGCGGGTCTCTCGGCCTGGCCGAGGTCGGCGGCGGGCGTGGCGACGCTCTTCTACGCGGGAATTTACGAGGACCAGGCCATCAACATGGGCGTTGATTATCTCTTGCGAACTTCGCTCCCCGATTCGCCGGCGCGGGCCGAAACGCACTATTGGTACGGACAGTACTACACGGCACAGAGCATGTATTTGGCCGGGGGCGAAGCCTGGGAGAAGTGGTGGCCCGCGACACGCCGCGAGCTGCTCGATCGCCAGTCGGCCAACGGCTCGTGGAACGACCCGAGCGTTGGCCCGGCCTACGGCACGGCCATGGCGTTGATTGTTCTGCAAATGCCCAAGCGTTATCTCCCGATCTTTCAGAAATGACCCTTGCCGCCGCGCGGCCTCCGGGCCGATGGGAATCGCACGCCATGTCCATCCGTCGAGGCCAAATCGCGATTGCCCTTCTTGCCCCGCTCGTGCTGGGGGCTGTGGCCCACGCGGGCCCGGTGATGATGCTGATCGACCCGCAACTGCGGGTGCGTCCGGTGGCGATCCTGGCTTTCAACGACGACGGCCTTCGTCTTCTCGATGCGGGTGCGGAACGCACCGTCCCTATGGCCGAGGTGCTCGCCCTTGCCGAGGCGGGGGCCTGGAACGCGTCGATGGTCAACGACGGGCCCGCGCGCCCCGCCGCCGAGCGGGCCGGGCTGGGTCTGCTGGAACTTGTTGACGGCCAACGTTGGGTCGGGGGCCCCGCCGTCGATGGCGAGGCACTCGCGCCCGATCCGTCGAAAGAAATCTGCTGGAACGCCGGGCCGTTGGGCAAGCTGGTCGTGAAGCTCGATCGCGTGTCGCGGCTTCGGATCGGGACGTTGGTAGGTGCGGCGTCAGCATCGGCTCCCTCCAGCCCGCCGCGAGACCGCGTGCTGCTGGCCAACGGCGATTGGCTCGAAGGCTTTGTCGAGCGGCTCGGGCGCGAGTTATGGATCTCCGCGTCCGGGAGCACGACCAAGGTCGACGCCGATCGCGTCCGCGAAGTCGTGCTCACCAACCCGCCCGAACCGCCTGCGGGGGGGCGACTGTGGATCGATTCGGGTTCCATCATCCGCGCCGATCGGCTCGCCAGCCGCGGTGATCCGCAAGGCGGCGGGGTCACGGTCTACTCCGGGGCCGACGCAGCCTCATCGCGGCCCGTCCTGCTGCGGATCGAGCAGATTCGCGGCTTCGTGGCCGACGCCGCCGCGATCGTCCCCCTCGCCAACATCGCTATCGCCGACCAACGCGCGCCCGATCGACCCGGGGCCAAGCGTGTGCGGGCGATGGGACGCGGCGACGCGCCGCTCGGCGCGGCGGACCTCGAACTGCCCGGGCCGATGGTCGTCGAATGGCCCCTTCCCCGAGGGGCCAAGCGATTCGCCGCCGGCTTCCTCTTGCCGCCCGCAGCCCGAGAGTGGGGCGATTGCGACGTGCTCATCGAAGTGGTCGACGCCACCGGCAGGGCGACCCGGCTCGACGCCAAGCGGCTCAACAGCGGATCGCCGTCGTTCCAGGTCAACGTCGAGTTTCCTCAGATTGCGGGCATCAAGCTCCGCGTTACGGTGGCCGCGGGCGCGTTCGGTCCTATCCAAGACCGCGTCATCATTCGCCGCGGGCTGATCCTCGCTCGATAGAGCGCCGGGCCGCTCACGTGCCGCGGGTGTTGCCGAACAATTCTATGTGAAGCCGCCCGCAGTAGCGCCAGCCGCGTTGCAGGCAGGTCTGCACGAGCCAGTCTTTGGCCTTTTGGCTGGGCAGTATGACGCCTTCGGGCATCAGCATGATCTCGTCGGGCTTCCAGCCATCGAGGCGATCAAGGAGCGCGTCGATCTCGGCGATGTCGGCGGAGCCGCGGACGACGAACTTGAACTGGCGTTCACCATAGCGGTTGATGAGCGACTGCAGCGCGGTGACATGGAGTCGGCGGCTCTCGTGCCGCGTCGCCCACGCGGCGTCGGAGGGGGTGCCGCCAAGCTGCACGGCTTGTTCCGCCGTGGGCGTTGAGTTGGCGAGCTTGGGGCTGAGGCTGAGCAGGTGCGCTGTGGCGGCGCGGTCGATCGTGCCAGCGGTCTCGATCGTGACGTGCATGCTCGCCTCGCGGGCCAGGCGATCGGTGAGTTCGACGACGCCGTCAAACATCATCGGCTCGCCGCCGGTGACGACGGCGTGGCGAGCGCCGCTGCCGCGAGCTTCGTCGAGGAGTTCGTCGATCGAGCGCGTGGTTCCCTCGGGCCGCCAACTGGCGTACGGCGTATCGCACCAGACGCAGCGGAGATTGCAGCCCGAGAGCCGCACAAACCACGACGGCACGCCCGTGAGCTTGCCCTCGCCCTGGAGCGACACGAACGTCTCGCTGATCGGCAGCGGCTTATCCACGTCCACCCCGCGCGGCATCGGCATAGATCGTGTAATCGATGACCCCCGCGCCAGCAAAGCCGCGACGGCGGATCTGGCATGAGTCGCAGTGCCCGCACGCCGAGCCGTAGGCGTCGGGCTGGTAGCAGCTAGACGTGAGCGCGAAGTCCACGCCTAGTTCCGTGCCTAGGCGGATGATCTCGATCTTGGTCAGGTGAACCAACGGCGTGCGCACGCGGACGCCGCTCACCTCGACGCCGACCTTGGTGCCGAGCGCCGCGGCCTGCTCGAAGGCGCGGATGAACGGCTCGCGGCAATCGGGATAGCCCGAGTAATCGACAGCGTTGACGCCGATGAAGATGTCGCCCGCGCCGGCCACTTCCGCCATGCCTGCGGCGATCGAGAGGAAGATGAGATTGCGCGCGGGCACATAGGTGATCGGGATGCCGTGCGAGCGTGCGTGCTCGTCGCGGTCTTGGGGCACGGCGATCGCGGCGTCGGTGAGGGCCGACCCGCCGATGGAGTCGAGCCCGACGTGGACGGTGCGGTGATCAGCGGCACCAAGGCTCTTCGCGACGCGGGCGGCGGAGGTCAACTCGTGGCGGTGCCGCTGGCCGTAATCGAAGGAGAGAGCGGTCGTGACGAACCCTTCGCGCCGGGCCACGGCAAGCGCAACGGCACTGTCGAGGCCGCCGGAGAGCAAGACGATGGCGCGAGGAGCGGGCATGGGGATGATTCTAGTGAAGCCCTGGCCCGGAGCCGGTCATGTTGCTGAACAGGACCATCATCAACGTGCGGGCCAGCCACACCAGCGTGCGGACCCAGTGCATAGCCACGAGCGCGCGGTATGTCCGGTCGTCCCAAGCCTTGGCCAGACGCACGTGCTGCGGCACGTTGACGCCGAAGGTGATCGCCCAGCAGACGGCCAGCCCGGCGAGGTTGATCCACCACCACATGGGCAGAGCCGCGCCGGCCAGGCTTACCCACGCCGCGAGGGCGGCCTCGGCCAGCATGATCGGGGCGACGACATAGCCCGTGCGGTCGGTGTGGGCGCGTTCGTAGGCGATCCAGTTGTCACGGCCCACGCGGGCCATCAGCGGGTAGTGAACCACGGCGACGAACAGGCATATGCCGGTCATCAGCGCGCAGCAGGTGAAGTGCCCCACGAATGGCGAGATTGTGGCGATGGTGATCACCGGCGCAGATCCTCGATGAGGGCTTCGGCCGCGCGGCGACCAGCCCGCATGGCCCCGTCGATCGATGCCGTGTCGTGGCTATCGCCGGCGTGATACCGTCCGGGCCCCGCGCGTGGCGACCAGTCGCGGCCCGTGTACCACGGCGGACGCTGGTCCGGCAGCGCGTGCGGGATGCGGTACGTGCGGAGGTGCCGCCAGGATCTAATCGCGTCGGGGCCGAACCAAGTGCGCATCTGTGTCAAACACGCGGCTTGCAGGATCGCGTCGTCGGCGGTGTTGTGGGCCGTTGGCCCGACGACCGAGAGCGACGCGAGATACTGGCCCACGGGGGCGTAGTCGCTGCTGGCGTTGGACATGAAGGCGAGGTTGGTGACCGGCCCGAGCCGGCCGCGCTCGCCGTCGAGGATCAGCAGCGGCCCGCGCACCGGCGGCGCGCCGGTGCCGGCGAAGTACAGATTGGTCACGCCGTTCCAGCCGCCAGGTGCGGTAGTTGAAGGCGCGAGCGTCGCTGCGTCCGGCGCGGCGGCGGCCAAGATGATGGCCCGGCCCTCGACACGCGAGCCGTCGGCCAGCACGCACGAAGTGCCGTTGATCGACGCGACGCGGGTGTTCAGGCGGACGGTGCCGGGCGTGAGCCGTGCCGCGAGTTGATCGGGGATCCGTTGCATGCCCAGCCGGGGCACGGCGGCGTCGCCCTGCGAGAAGCAGCGGAAGACGAACTCCATCATCACAGACGACGCGACCAGATCGGTATCGAGAAAGATCCCGCCTAAAAACGGCCGCCAGAAGCGGTCGATCATCGCCTCGGTGAACCCGCGGCTTTGCAGAGCCGCGAGCGAGGTCGTTTCTGGACGCGCGAACAAATCGTCGAGCGTGCCGCGTTGCAGCACGGCCCGCATGGCCCCGACGCGGAGCTTGTCGGCCAGTGACCCGACCGCGGCCAAGGCCCCGTCGATGATCGACGAGGGCCGACGCCAGGGGTCGAGCAGCGTGTGCATTCGGCCCCCGCAGTAGACCGCCGCGCCGGGTTCGAACGGGCACAGGTCGAGCGCTCGCAGATCGAGTTCGCGGGCAGCCTCCGGATAGGCGGTCAAGAAAACCTGGAACCCGCGATCGAGCCGGAAGCCATCGACCACGTCGGTGCGGACGCGCCCGCCCACCGCTTCACCGGCTTCGAGGACGCAACAGGTGACGCCGGCGGCCTGGAGCGCTCTGGCCGCGCAAAGCCCCGATAAACCGGCCCCAACGATCAGCACCTGCGGCTCTGGCATGGGCGAACGGTACGCTAGCGGGCCGACAGGCCTAAAAGGCTGGCGGGCGGGTTCGCCCCTACTATGCGATACCGGTGATGCGGGATCCGTCCGGCTCAGCACCGCCCCAGGGTGCCCGTCGTGGCCCAAGGGCGAATCGGGCCCGTTCACGCCGTCATCATGTCGTCAGGCTTACTGGTTGCTTCCTCACTATGCAGATCCGCAACTTCTCCATCATCGCCCACATCGACCACGGCAAGAGCACGCTGGCCGACCGTCTGATGCAGGCCACCAAAGCCGTTTCCGCACGCGAGGCGCGGGCCCAGTTGCTTGACGACATGGATATCGAGCGCGAACGCGGGATCACCATCAAGGCGTCGGCCGTCACGGTGATGCACCACCACACCAAAGGCGACCAGCGCGACGCGCTGGCAGAAAACAACCCCGACGCGGTCGGCGGCGAGGCCGCGGGCAATCAGGTCGATTCCACCGACCTCTTCATGCTCAACTTCATCGATACGCCCGGGCACGTCGATTTCAACTACGAGGTGAGCCGGGCGCTCAAGGCGTGTGAAGGCGCGATCCTGGTCGTCGACGCGACGCAGGGCGTGCAGGCCCAGACCGTCGTCAACGCTTATCTCGCCATCAACGAGAACCTCGAGATCATCCCCGTCATCAACAAGATCGATCTGCCCAGCGCGCGTGTGGATGAAGTAGCGATGGAGATCGAGCAGGTCCTTGGCATCAGGGCCGAGGATTGCATCCCCGTCTCGGCCAAGACCGGTCAGGGCATCCCCGAACTTCTGGCGGCGATCTGCGAGAAGATCCCCGGCCCGCGCAAGAGCTCGATGAGGCAGACACGGGCCCTGATCTTCGACGCGATCTACGACGATTACCGCGGCGTGATCGTCTATTGCCGCGTAATGGACGGCGGCGAAACCCGCGGCGGCAAGGCCATCCAGGTCGGCGACAAAATCCGGCTCATCGGCACGGGCCGCGTATTCCAGATCACCGAGATCGGTAAACGCACACCCAAGCCCGTCCGCGTGCAGCACCTGGGCGTGGGCGAGGCCGGCTTCATCGTCGCGGCCATCCGCGACCTCAAGGACGTCCGCGTCGGCGACACCGTAACGCTCGACATCGATCCCGCCACGCAGTCGCTCGAAGGCTACAAGCCGCCGACGCAGATGGTCTTCTGCGATTTCTATCCCGCCACCGATGCCGACGCCAAGGGGGCCGACTTCGAGAAGCTCCGCGACGCCATCGACAAGCTCTCGCTCAACGACTCCGCCTTCACCTTCATCCCCGTTCACTCCGAAGCCCTCGGCTTCGGCTTCCGTTGCGGCTTCCTGGGGCTGCTCCACATGGAGATCATCCAGGAGCGCCTCGAACGCGAGTTCGAAACCGAGGTCGTCCAGACCGCGCCGACGGTGACATACAAAGTCAAGCTCCGCGACGGCAGCATGCTCGAAGTCCACAACCCCGCCGAGCTCCCGCGCGGCGGGGCTTACGAAGAGATCCTCGAACCCATCTGCAAAATCGAGATCCTTGTCCCCAACAACTGCATCGGGCCCGTCCTCTCACTCCTCACCGAACGCCGCGGCAGCTTCAAGGCCCAGCAGGTCATCGGCGAAAACCGCCAGATGCTCAGCTTCGAGATCCCCCTCGCCGAGATCATCTACGACTTCTACGACAAGCTCAAGGCCATGACCAGCGGCTACGGCACCATGGACTACGAAGTCATCGACTTCCGCCCCAACGACCTCGTCAAGGTCGACATCCTCATCAACGGCGACCCCGTCGAGGCACTGGCCGTCATCTGTCACCGCCACAACGCCGACTATCGCGGCCGGATCCTGCTCCGAAAGCTCCAGAAGCAGATCGACCGCCACCAGTTCGAGATCCCGCTCCAGGCCGCCATCGGCGGCAAGGTCATCGCCCGCGAGACCATCAAAGCCTTCCGCAAAGACGTCACCGCCAAGTGCTACGGCGGCGACGTGAGCCGCAAACGCAAGCTGCTCGAAAAGCAGAAGGAAGGCAAGAAGAAGATGAAGTCCGTGGGCCGCGTCGACATCCCGCAAGAGGCCTTCATGGCCGTGCTGGATCAAGGAGAGGATTGAGCGGGGAGGCGGCAGGTGGCACCGACGACCGTTGCCGCCCCGTGCCAGGTGCCTGTGGTCATTGTCCCTAGCTCATGCTGCCAGATTCGGCACAAGGTGATCGTCTCCACGCCCTATAACCTCAGCGCAGCATACCTGAAATGTCCCTTGACAGTCGGGGTGGGGGGGGCTACAGAAAAGGTTCAGAGCCGGATGAAAGCAACTCCCACCCCCCCACCCCCGACGCCCCAACCCCGAGCCCGCTTTGCGAGGGGGGCGAAAA
>Ga0105049_10009137_pt1 | contig 11429 bp, 11 predicted proteins | sample MAT06_FD_78087 | JGI IMG/M metagenome (GOLD analysis project Ga0105049, IMG submission 78087) | Freshwater microbial communities from Lake Fryxell liftoff mats and glacier meltwater in Antarctica - MAT-06 | ecosystem: Environmental > Aquatic > Freshwater > Ice > Liftoff microbial mat | place...
ATCGTGCGCGACGGCTTGACGCGCGAGATCGATTTCAGGCCCGAGGACGGCAACCTGCTGGCCGCTGCTGCCCGCGCCGGGCTGGAGGTGCCTTTCTCGTGCAAGTCGGGCGTTTGCGCCACCTGCAGAGCCAAGCTGCTGGAAGGGCAGGTGCGCATGGCACGCAATTTCGCACTCGAAGCAGACCAGGTGGCAGCCGGCTTTGTGCTGAGCTGCCAGGCTTACCCGCTGACCGAGCGTGTGGTGATCTCGTTCGACGAGCGTTGAGCGGGCGCACCCGAGCTGAGAGGCTGAGTCAGCCGCGCCCACATGGCTCGCCCCCGCTCAGCCGGCTTTGAAGAGCAGCGCGACCAGATCCTGCAGGCCGCAGCGCAACTGTTTGCCAACGGGGGCTATGCCGGCACCACGATGCAACAGGTGGCACGGGCCAGCAGCGTGTCCAAAGCCACGCTGTACCACTACGTGCAGGACAAACACGATTTGCTGGCGCAGATCAGCGCTGGCCATGTGGCGCGCCTGATCGCGCTGGTGGCAGCCGTCAAGGCGCACCACCCGTTGCCTGCCAAGGTGCCCGAGATGCCATCACAGGGCCCGCACCTGACGCGGGCAAGCGGCCCTGGCGCTGCTCTGAGTCAAGCCCAGACCCAGACCCAAGCCCAGACCCAAGCCCAGACCCACCTGACCGCCTTGATCGAATCCTTCATGCAGGTCTACGCCAAGGCGCAACACCAGCACCGTGTGCTGACCGAAGACATCAAGTTCCTGGATCAAGAGCAGCGTGATCAGGTGCAGCAAGCGCAGCGCCTGGTGGTGCAAGCCTTTGCCGATGCTGTCGCGGCATTGCGCCCCGAGCTGGTGGCGCAATCGCTGCACAAGCCGCTGGCGATGCTGCTTTTTGGCATGATGAACTGGACCTTCACATGGCTGCGCCCGGACGGTGCGCTGAGCCATCAGAGCCTGGCGCCGGTCTTGACCCAGCTGTTTTTGGGCGGTGTGCAGGCCGTGGACGCAGACCTGGGGGCGGTGGCAAGGCCCGACGTGGTGCGGCAGAGCCCTGCGCCGTGGCCTTTGGATGAACCCGCTCCCAGCCGTCGATAGCTTGAGCCTCGGACAGGTACAGCGTTCGCTTGCCTGCCAAATCAGCGCTTGCAGCCTGCTGCAGCAAAGCTTCGGTGCCGCGCTCGCCCAGGCTCAGTACCAGGTGTGTCCAGCGGCGCTGCACGCGTTCTTGGCACCAGGCGTTTTCCAGCGCTGAGCGCAAGGCGGCGCTGTCACTGCCCGCTTCGATGACGCGCGGCGCCATCGCACCGATGAAGAGGTTGAAGTCCTGGCGCAAGCTGTGCTCTGGCAGATGTTTGCCCAGCCCGCTGCAACGGCTGGCCCAGCCAGGTTTCATGAAGTTCAAGCTCAACAGCGCCTGCAAGCCCTGAACGGCGTTGAGCAGTCGCACCCGATTGGGCGGCAACACCGCCAGCGGCAGCCGGGCTGCTTCGGCAAAGGGCAGTGGGGTGGCAAAGGCGCGCAGTGTGGCCAGCCGCCACCAAAAGTGGGCTGAGGTGGGGCTGGGATGAGCTTGAGTCTGCCCCTGTACCTGCTCCTGCGCCTGCTGCGTTGGCGCATCTGGACTGCAGGTGTCGGTGTGCACGCGCTGCTCTTGTGCTCGGGCACGGCGCACCAGGTCCATCACCGTCAGCCCTTGCCAGGCCTGTGCTGCAGCCTGGCTCATCTGGACCACGTTGCCCGCCACGAAACCTGCCGCTGGGTTCAGTCGCTCCAGCACCAGGCTGTCGGTGCGGCCCGGCAAGCCCTGCAGCCATTGCAACGACGCGGGGCAGCGGGCAGCTTGGATCTGCTGCAGGAAGTTGGGGCTGAGTTGCTCTTTGTCGAAGTCTTGGTGGTTGCGCCACGCCAGCGTGCGCCACTGCAGCCACTGGCGTGTGAAGTGCGTGCTGCTGAGGGTGCGGCCGCCAAAAACCGCGCGGCCAGCCAACCAACCCTGGCCGATGGGGCTGTCGGCCAGCAGCAGCCCGGGTTCAGGGACCAGGCCGTGGTGGGCATGGTCCCAACCGATCTCAAATGCTGCGCGCTGCTGCGGCGAACTGTCGTCAACGCGGTTGTGGTGGGTGCCAAGGGCAAGCTGAACCTGGTGCATGGTCTTCTCCGGCTGGGCCCACACACCTTGTGTGGGATGAAGCCAGTGTCTGATCCAGGTGGCTCATAGGATGAGCTACTTCAGGCTGCCGTCGAAGAAGTTTTGGCCTGGCTTCAGCGTTGCTGTAGCGCAACACGGCGCAACATGGCCACTACCAGCAGGCCAAAGCCGATGCCCATTGCATCAGCCAGCATGTCGCCCCATTCCGCTTCCCGGTGTGGCAGTTGGGTCTGTACCAATTCGATGAAGCCGCCGTATGCCAGCAGGGCTGTGGCGATCCACCAGCCCGCCCTGCGGCTGGGTGAGGCGGCTGCGCATCCGATGATGCTCAGCACGGCAAAAGCGGCCAGATGCTTGAGCTTGTCGAAATGGGCAAAACCAGCACCGCCGTCACTGTCACGAAATGCCAGCCAGCTGATCACGCAGAGCAGGCTCAGGCAAAGCACAGCCCAGCGCGCCCGGTGGCGAGGATCGAACAAACTTTGGCTCATGGCTATCAGCATGCCGTCTATTTTGCCTGGCAGTGCTGAAGCCACAGGCACGGAGCGGTGGCTTGCAGCAGCACAGCGGGCAGTTCGACACGCCGGCGCCGGTCATGCGCGGCGCAGGCATTGATCATGAGCCATTCAAGCGTTACTCAAGCGCCACTCAAGCGTTACTCAAGCGCCACTCAAGCGCCACTCAAGCGTTACTCAAGTGCCACTCAAGCTCAGTTGGGTAAGCGCATCGTGCCGCCATCGATCGTGATCTGGTCGGCAGTGGGTGGTGAGGTGGCCAGCGCGGGCATGTTGGCGGCCGTCAGCGGGTTCGGCGCACCGGGGTTGCCGCCACGCGGCGTGGTCCGCACCAATTGCGACGCCGGCAGTGGCGTGTTGTTGCGCAGGTGGGCCCACATCGCGTCCAGTGCACGGTTGAAATACAGATGCAGCGGCACATAGCGTATGTCGTAGCCTGGGAAGGGCAAGAAGGCATCGAAGTGCTGTGCGTTGGTGACCTCGATGTAACGCACGCGGCTGGCGGCCCCTTCGACTTGAGCGTTGCGCAAAACGTAGGGGCGCGAGCTGAAGTTGGCCGGCACCAGCGTGTCCGAGCGACCGTGCACGATCAGCGTCGGTTTGCCACGCAGGTTGGCGCTGCGCTGCACCTCGGCCACGCCAGTCTTCAGCCGCAGCGCCTCTGCACTGTTGCCGGTCCACAACTGGCGCAGGCAGTTGGCGCCGTCGAAAGAAAAGTCGAGCGCGTTGGTGGAGGCCGAGGTGCCGGCGTTGTGGTTGCGCGGCCCGCCGACGCTGTTGTTGTTGATCAGCTGCAATGCGCCGGTGGGCGGCACGCCATTGCCAGTGCCGAAGACGCCGGCAATGGCCGCCGCTGCCGCTGGCGCTGGCGCCCCGGTGCCATCCACCGCCCCAAAGCTGAAGCCGCAGACGTTTTCGGTGACCCTGAAACGGCCATGCGCGTTGGCATAGCTCACCGCAATTGCCGGGCTGGCGAATGACCAGTGCGATGCGTGCAGCACATTGCTCTCAGGCTCCCAGCCATAGGATTGCAAACGCGCCAGCGCATCGACTGCTTGCTCTGCAGTGGTCGCACCACTGACCAGGCCTGCGGCCGTCAGTGCAGCACAGCGGTTGCCTGCCAGCGCAGCGGCTGCAGCCAGCGAGCCGGTAGCCACACCTTGCGCAGCCGGTGCCAGCGCAGCGCAGGGTTGCAGCAGGTTGGCGTACGAGAAGTAGTCGTACAGCGGCTTGCTGCCCCCGGTGTAGGCTGGCAAACCCGCTCTTTCGATACGCAGCGACACGCCCGTTGGGCTGATCTGGATATTGGGCTCACTGACTGCCACGCCGTCGATCAGCCCGGTCGTGTCCTGCTCTGCTGCAGCCAGTGCCGCCCCAGCGCCGTTGCTGACGCTGGAGGCAATCACCAGCGTGTTGTCGGGCCGGATCAGCACCCCGCGCCGGCCGTCTGAGAGCTGCGAGCCGAAACGTTCATTCAGCACCCAGAAAGCAAACTCGACGGCTTGCAGTGTGTGCCTGCCCCAGTCCTTCTCAGGGTTCTGTTCAGAGTGGGCATGCTTGACAGCAAAGCGATGGGGCGTTGCCGCATTGAAAGCCGTGCGCTCGGCATCCGTCAGCCGGGCGCTGAAGTTGCTGGTGTTGGCGGCGGCTGCAGCATCGCTGCGGCGCCCGTCGATCAGATTGACGGTGTTGTTCTGCAGGTCATGCACGCCGCTGCCGGTGCCTTTGTCGGTGTAAGCCACGGCGCAACCGCGCTTCAAGCCCCACTCCCCCGAAGAACCGATCGCGCCGTACACCCCGCGTGAGCCGCTGGACGCCGCCGTGATGATGCAGGGCGAAGTGGCATTGAAGGTCGACGGGATCTGCACCATCATCGTCACGTTCTGGCGGCCGCTGCCGTCGTCTGCATAAGCGATCGACTCGGTGCCGGCGATCTTGCCGTCGCCTGTGCCCACCACGCCCTCAGCCGAGATGTTGGGGCCGTACAAGGAGCCAAAGCCGCCGCCTGCAGTGGTGTCGACAATAGCGCGGTAGTTGGTGTGGATGGCCAAGCGCCGCAGCTCAGCAGGGGTGGGCGTGGCCGAGATCACAGGTGCCACCGCCGAGGCCAGGCCGACGCGGCCCAGGCCTGCGGTCAGCAGGTCGTCTGCAACACCGTCGTAGCTGGCGGTGAGGACGGTGCCAACGAAGGCAGGCTTGACGTTGGCGGCGACAGGGTCACCGGCATCGACGTCGTCGCCGTTGCTGCATGCACTCAGCAAGCCCAGCGCCGTCGTGCCGAGCAGGAGGGGAATCGTCAGGTGATTGTGTTTTTTGTTCACGGTAGCCTTTGGTCATTGATTGGCGAGGATACGGCCGGAATCGGCGTCCAACAATTGCGCAAGCTCATGATCGGGCCCAAAAGAATCTCACATCGGACCTTGCTGCAGCAACGGTTCACACCGATTGCTTGCGATTGTGAATCGATCTGCAGCTGCGGCAGGCAGGCTGGCCCTGAGAGCAGGGCAGACGTACCAGTTCCGACACGCCGACACGTCGCACGCCCACACGCCAGTTCTGACGTGCAGCAGTGCTAAACTCACAAGCTTGCCTGATGGCTGTGGGCGAAGGGCCGGTGTAGCTCAGTTGGTAGAGCAGCGCATTCGTAATGCGAAGGTCGGGAGTTCGACTCTTCTCACCGGCACCACACATCAACCCAGTCATATGGCCAAGTGAGGCAGTCCTGCCAGGCCTGCCTACAATGCGCTCGATGCGCATCCTCATCGCCAACGACGACGGCTACCTGGCCCCTGGAATTGCTGCCTTGGTGCAGGCCTGTCAAGGCTTGGGGCAGATCGATGTCATTGCACCCGAGCAAAACGCCAGTGGCACCTCCAACGCCCTGACCTTGAACCGGCCGCTGTCGGTTTTCGAGGCCCGGGGCGCCCATGTTCAAGGCTTCAGGGTGGTCAATGGCACGCCCTCAGATTGCGTGCATGTGGCTTTGACGGGCCTCTTGGGCTACAGGCCAGACCTGGTGCTTTCAGGCATCAACAACGGCGCCAACATGGGCGACGACACGCTGTATTCGGGCACCGTTGCCGCAGCCATGGAAGGCTATCTGTTTGGTGTGCCGGCGATCGCCTTTTCGCAAGCCGAAAAGGGCTGGGTCGAGCTGGATGCTGCTGCCGCTGCGGCGCGTGCGGTTGTCGATAAAGTGCTGGCCAATGCATCGCTGCACGGCCCACCCTGGCTGCTCAACGTCAACATCCCGAATCGCGCCGATGCTGCCAGCTTGCCGCTGCGTATCACGCGTCTGGGCCGCCGGCATGCCAGCGCACCCGTGATCCAGCAGACCAACCCGCGCGGTGAGGCGATCTACTGGATCGGCCCGGCCGGCGATGCGCGCGAGGCAGGTGAAGGCACCGACTTTCACGCGGTGGCCAATGGCCAGATCTCGATCACGCCGCTGCAGGTGGATCTGACCTGTCATGCCAGTGCCGCAGGCTGGGCAGATCTGATGGCGGTGCGGTGACTCAGTCTTCGGACCCTGCGTCGCCCAAGCTGGCGCGTTTCCCGTTACGGCTGGATCAGTTGGACCGACAGAACCGCAGCTCGGCCCTCACCCGGAAGGCTTTCCATCCGGCCACGGGACCAGCGACACAAACCCAGTTGCAAGGCAAGTCGGCTGGCCTGGGTCTGGATTCGGCCAAAGTACGCCAGCGCATGGTGCAACGCCTGGAAGAACAAGGTGCCTTGCACGACGCAGTCAGGCAAGCCTTGTTGCAAGTCGAGCGCCACCGCTTTGTGGATACGGCGCTGGCGGGTCAGGCCTACGAAGACACCAGCCTGCCGATCGGCTTGTCGCAGACCATCTCCAAGCCTTCGGTCGTGGCGCGCATGCTGTCGCTGCTGTGCGAAGGAGCGGCGGCCCGGCAGAGCGGGCACCTGGGGCGTGTGCTTGAGATCGGCACTGGTTGCGGCTACCAGGCGGCACTGCTGTGCGTGCTGGGCCGCAAGGTGGTGTCCGTCGAACGGCTGCTGCCGCTGTTCGAGAAGGCACGCGACAACCTGGCGGTCTGGCGCATCGGCAGTGATCTCCAGTTGGTGCATGGCGATGGCCGGCTCGGGCATGGGCCCAAGGCGCCATATCAGAGCATCATTGCAGCGGCCGGCGGCGACGCGCTGCCGCCAGCGTGGCTGGATCAATTGGCCGAAGGGGGCCGACTGGTCGCACCAGTGCTGGACGGTCGCCATGGCGCCCAAGTGCTGTGCGTGGTAGACCGTGGCGCCGAAGGGTTGGTGACGCGGTACGAAGAAGCAGTGCTCTTTGTTCCCCTAAGATCTGGCACTGAATGAGTCTCTATTCATGAAGTTCGACACCCCGTCATCGGCCGCTCGCAGGCCCGCGCCACAGAGCGGATCCGGGCTTGCAAGACTGGCCGGTGCCTTGAATGGTTGTGCTGAGACTGCAGGTGCCCGAGCCGGTGCTGCCTGCGCGCTGCTGGTGCTGCTTGCTGCTTGCGCGTCCCCAGTGAACCGTGCCCCTGTGGAGGATCGCAAGCCACCCGTTCAGCCTGCGCCCAGAATGACGGGTTCGGCGGCCGGTGATCTGCCGGAAAAACCGGTCGGTGGCATGTCGGGCGCGGCGTCTGCATTGCCCGCCGCTTCGGCTGAGGTGCCAGACCGCCCGGGTTTTTACACGGTCAAACCGGGGGATACACTGATCCGCATCAGCCTGGACTTTGGACAAAACTGGCGCGACGTGGCTCGTTGGAGCGGGCTGAGCAACCCCAATGTGATCGAAGTTGGCCAGCAATTGCGCGTGGTGCCGCCTGCCGGCGAAGCGGCCGTTGCCATGGTGCGCCCGTTGCCGGGCGGCGCAGTAGAGTCCCGTCCTCTCGAACCAGCCGGGGGCCCAGGTGCAGTCGTGACAGCGGTCACCCCCGGCGCGGCTGCGCCGGCCACTCCCGCAGGCGCGACTGCGCCGGCATCCCCTTCTGTGCCCGCAGCGACAACCAACGCTGCATCACCCGGCGGCACGGGCAGCGGCGCTGCCGCTGGCACGGCAGCGGCAGCGGCAGCGGCAGCGGGTGCGGCTGTCGCGAGCGCCTTGCCCGCCAGGGTCGGCGATGACGAATTGAGCTGGTCCTGGCCAGCGACTGGCCCCGTGGTCGCCGGATTCGATGATGTCAAGAGCAAAGGTCTGGCCATCAGCGGTCGCGCTGGGGACCCGGTGCTGGCCGCCGCAGATGGCCGTGTGGTCTACGCCGGCTCGGGCTTGCGTGGCTACGGTAATCTGGTGATCGTCAAGCACAACGCCACCTACCTGACCGCTTACGCCCACAACCAGACTTTGTTGGTCAAGGAAGATCAGAACGTGCGGCGGGGCCAGAGAATTGCCGAGATGGGCAGTACGGATGCGGAGCGTGTGCAGTTGCACTTCGAGATCCGTCGTCAAGGCAAGCCGATCAACCCGGCGCAGTTGCTGCCCGTCCGCTGAAGCTGTTGGGTTCTGACTCGGGCATGCCAGGAGGCCATGATTGGCTGGAAGTCGAGTCGCTGGATCTCGACGGTCAGGGCGTGGCACATCGGCCCCCGGCTCCGGCAGCAGATTCAGCCTTGCCGGGCGAGGCTGCGGGTAAGGTTGCGATGCCCGGCCAAGCCGCGCATGGCACAGCGCCGCTGGCCAGCAAGCATGGCGTTCAAGGCAAAGTCGTGTTCATCGAAGGCGCATTGCCTGGCGAGTCGGTGCAGGTCAACGTCTCGCGCAAGAAAAACCAGTGGGAGCAGGGCCAGATGTCGGCGCTGCGCCGCGAGAGCGCACAGCGTGTGCGGCCCGCTTGCCCGCATTTCGGCTTGCACAGCGGTGCCTGTGGTGGCTGCAAGATGCAGCATCTGCATGCTTCGGCGCAGGTGGCTGCCAAGCAAAGGGTGCTGGAAGACAACCTGTGGCACTTGGCTAAAACTCGGCCAGAGTTGGTCTTGCGGCCCATCGAAGGCCCTGTCTGGGGCTACCGAGACCGCGCCCGCCTGTCGGTGCGCCACGTGCTCAAGAAGGGCGTGGTGCTGGTCGGCTTTCATGAGCGCAAGTCGCGTTACGTGGCTGACATGCAGGTCTGCCCAGTGCTGAATCCGCGCGTCAGTGCGCTGCTGATGCCGCTGCGCGAGTTGATCGGCAGCCTGGACCAACGCGACCGCGTGCCTCAGATCGAGGTCGCAGCAGGCGAGCAGGCGCTGGCCCTGGTGCTGCGCCATCTGGAGCCGCTGAGCCAGGCTGACCGCCAGCGCCTGCTGGCTTTCGGCCAGGAACATCGATTGCAATGGTGGCTGCAGCCCAAAGGCCCCGACACCGTGCAGTTGCTCGACCCGTTGTCAGAACCGCTGAGCTACAGCCTGCCTGAGTTTGGCGTCCTGATGCCCTTCAAGCCGACCGACTTCACACAGGTCAACCCCCACATCAACCGGGTGCTGGTGTCCAAGGCAATGGCCTTGCTCCAGGCACGAGCCACGGACACCGTGATCGACTGGTTCTGCGGGCTGGGCAACTTCAGCCTGCCCTTGGCCACGCAGGCACTCCAAGTGCTGGGGGTGGAGGGCAGCCCGGTGCTGGTGGCACGCGCTGCAGACAACGCACGGCTCAACGGTCTGGCTGCCCGGGTGCGCTTTGAAGCGCGCGACCTGTTCGAGATCACGGCGCAGGACATGCTGGCGCTGGGTTCGGCGCAGCGTTGGCTGGTCGACCCCCCCCGGGAAGGCGCTTTTGCATTGGTCAAGGCCTTGGCGGAGTTGCGCGCAACGACGCCTGAGCAAGGGGCCCTGGCTTGGCAGGCTCCCCAGCGTATCGTCTACGTCAGCTGCAATCCGGCCACTTTGGCGCGCGACGCAGGTCTGCTGGTGCATCGGGCAGGCTATCGCTGCAGCAAGGCTGGCGTGGCCAACATGTTTCCGCACACCGCGCATGTCGAGAGCATCGCGGTCTTCGATCGAGAAGAGCTGTTCACACCTTCCGCCGAAGGTGGCGCGTTGGCCTGAGGCGCGGCGGTTGGCACAAAGCGAGCGGACGAAAAAACGGGGCCTTCGGGCCCCGTTTGCTGCCGGACTGCGCAAAAGATTGCGCTCGGTCCTGGACGTCTTGATCAGTCGTCGCTGCCGCCGATACCCAGCAGTACCAACAGCATCTGAAAGACGTTGTAGATGCTGAGATAAACGCCCAGGGTGGCAGTGATGTAATTGGTCTCGTAGCCGTCCCGCACCTGCTTCAGGTCATACAGAATGAAGGCCGAGAAGATGCCCATGCCCATCACGGCCAGCGTGATCATCAGGGCGCTGGACTGGATGAAGAAATTGGCCAGCAGCGCAACAAACAGCATCAATACACCGATGGTCAGAAACTTGCCCATCGAGCTCAGGTCGCGCTTGATCATCGTTGACAGCGAAGCCATCACGAAGAAGATGCCTGCGGTGCCGCCAAAGGCTGTCATCACGACACCCGGACCGCTGGTGGCGAGCACAACGCTGAGCAGACGCGACAACATCAGGCCCATGAAGAAGGTGAAGGCCAACAAAATTGGCACACCCGCCGCCGAATCCTTATTCTTGTGGATGGCGAACATGAAGCCGAATGCACCGGCCAGAAACACGATCAAGCCGATGCCAGGCGACATCATGCTGGCGATGCCGGTCTGCACCCCGATCCAGGCACCCAGCACAGTGGGCACCATCGACAAGGACAACAGCCAGTAGGTGTTGCGCAGGACGCGGTTGCGTTGCGCTGACAGCGCGCCGCTTCCGGCTGCGCCAGGATAGTTCTGCACGCTTTGGTTCATGAAACCTCCAACTGAGTGAAATGGTGTTGCCACCGATGTGTCGATTTTAGGTGGCGCTGGCAATCAGGCGGGATATCCCTACTCTGCAGGCGTGTAAACCGAAACGCACCCTGCGCAGTTTTGCCGGATCCAGATTGTTTGCCCATCCCCAGCCCGATGCAGGTTAGGCTGATCGCCTGCGATTCAAGAGGCTTGATTTGACGCTATCGTTCAGCCCATGAAGCAAAAATCAGTACTCACCCTGGATGACTGTAAAACGATCGCCGCGGCGGCAGAGCAGGAAGCCCTGCGCAACAGCTGGGCAGTGGTGATCGCCATCGTTGACGACGGCGGCCATCTGCTCTGGCTGCAAAGGTTGGACGGCGCCGCGCCAATTTCCTCAGCCATCGCTCCGGCCAAAGCACAGACTGCTGCCCTGGGCAGGCGTGAGAGCCGAATCTATGAAGAGATGATCAACCAGGGCAGGGTGTCCTTTCTCAGTGCGCCTGGCTTGCAGGGCTTGCTGGAAGGCGGCGTGCCGATCATGGTGGACGGTCAATGTGTGGGCGCCGTGGGTGTCAGCGGCGTGAAGTCCAGCGAGGACGCGCAGATTGCGCGAACAGGCATCGCGGCGTTGGGCGTGTGACGCACTTGCTGGATCAGGCTCAGCAGCACGTGGCGCTGGCTCGGAGGGCCTGAATGAGATCGCGAGAGCAAGTTCAGCAGCAGCAGTCGCTGGAGCGGGATCAACAACAGGCGGCTGGCCCAGGTTTGGACAGGCACCTGCCAGCTTACGACAAGGCTTTCCCGCACTTTGAAGAGAACCGAGTCGTGCACGAGGCTTACGGTGCACGCCTGGCAACGCTGGCGCTCACCCAGCGATGGCGGTCCATGCTCAGTCTGGGTGTTGGCCACGCCGAAGTCGCACGTTCCCTGGTGCAACTGGTGAGCGAAGGAGTGCTGAAGCGCTATGTG
>Ga0105049_10009138_pt1 | contig 11429 bp, 9 predicted proteins | sample MAT06_FD_78087 | JGI IMG/M metagenome (GOLD analysis project Ga0105049, IMG submission 78087) | Freshwater microbial communities from Lake Fryxell liftoff mats and glacier meltwater in Antarctica - MAT-06 | ecosystem: Environmental > Aquatic > Freshwater > Ice > Liftoff microbial mat | place...
ACGAGGGCAAAGACGGACAGCACCGCCAGCCCGGCCACCGCCGCAACCTGAAGCGCGCTGACGGGTGTGCCCGTCGGCACCTGCGGGAACCGGGCGAGCACCTGCGCCGGGTTGGACCAACCCGGCAGAATGGCCCCCGCCACCACCAGCGGCATCCCATGGGCCAGCGCCCCGGTGATCCAGCAGAGCGAGTGCGACAGACTTGCGATCCGTTCAACTCTGCCCATCATCTTCCCTTTGTGAACTACTTTATTATCGTATAGCAATAAATAATTATTGTAAAATAAGATTCCACCGCGTCTCTGCCCGTTCTTTTCGTTGCCCTGATCCTTACCGGCTGCAGCAGCATTGCCCCCTCGACAGCGGCGCGGCTGGCCGCCTTGTCGTCGCTGGAGGCAGACCCGGCGGTGATCGACATCGCCCTGATCGACCGCAAGGGCCTGCGGTGCCGGACCGCAGCCTGCACATCATAATCGAGGCGATTCGGACAGGATCGGGCGAACTCGCGCGGCAGGAAATCGTGCTGGCCGCACATGCGGGCGACGCGGGGCAGTTCGAGCCCGAAGCCGGGGCGAAAGCGGGGTCTTGTCGGGTAGCCCCTGAGTACATTGCGGCGCTGCGGGCGGTTCGGGACAAGGTCGGCGCATGGAAAGCCGGCGATCCTACCGGAACAACGGGGTCATTCAGTTTCGGGCTGGCCGGATGCGCAACAGGGGGGGCGGGGCCAGCGGGGGATCCGGCCGGCTCGGTTTATGTGAGAACCGAAGCGGGCGTCGCATACCTGCCGCTGCTCCGCAACCTGCCGATCCGGGGTTTGGCCGGGGCGGAAATCCTTCACGCGATCGATCTCTGTCGGGGAAAATAGGGCAAATTCGCCGATCCGGAGAGCTGTCATTGAGATTTCACCTTGCCGGTGTTAGGTTTGGGTCATGCCCAGTGCCGGGGCCCAGACGGCATGCCATCAGGAGGACAATGTCCTGTCATATACGGAACGCGCAGTCGGCAAGACGATTGCACCGGTTGCTGCGATGGGCTCTGTCATGAGCCTTGGCACCGAACAGGCCTTGGGCGACGAACTGCTGCAGGCCATCCTCGCATCCCTTGACGATGACAAAGCCGAAGAGGTGGTTTCAATTCCCCTGCGTGGGCGCTCGGAAATGGCGGATTTCATGGTTGTCTGCTCGGGGCGTTCGACCCGGCAGGTGGCGTCGATCGCCGACAAGCTGATGGACCGGCTGAAGCAGAGCCATGGCATCAACTGCAAGGTCGAAGGCAAGGAGACCGGTGACTGGGTGCTGATCGACGCGGGCGACGTGATCGTGCACGTTTTCCGGCCCGAGGTGCGGGATTTCTATCAGTTGGAAAAGATGTGGCAGCCGACCGCCGCGGACCGCTCCGCACTGGCCTGAGTCAAGAACCGGCCTCAGTCAAGAACCGGCCTCAGTCAAGAACCGGCCTGAGTCAAGAACCGGCCTGAGTCAAGAACCGGCCTGAATGAAGAACTGGCCCGAATGAAGATCCATATCACTGCGGTCGGCCATGTGCGGGCAGGGCCGGAACTTGCGCTGATCCGCGACTACCTGATGCGGTTCGACCGGACCGGGCGGGCCTTGCGCCTTGGCCCGGTGCGGGTGCACGAGGTTGAAGACAGGCGCGGCGGCGGTATGGCTGCCGAGGCCGTGCTGCTGGAACGGGCTGTGCCGCACGGGGCACTGATGTGCGCGCTGGATGAACGCGGGCGCGCCATGTCGTCACCCGAATTTGCGGCGCAACTGGTGGAATGGCGTGACAGCGGCACCGGCAATCTTGCCTTTGTGATTGGCGGCGCAGACGGCATCGCCCCGGATTTGCGTGACCGGGCAGCCGGGAGCCTGTCATTCGGCAAGATGGTCTGGCCCCATGTGCTGGCAAGGGTGATGCTGGCTGAGCAACTTTACCGTGCCGCAACGATTCTGGCCGGGTCGCCCTATCACCGGGTCTAGAGCCACCGCCGCTGCAGCAGAAGGAAGGCAAATCCTGCACAGGATTTGGTCCAGAAATTTATAGCAAATTTCTGCTCTGCCCCGGCGGTTATCCCGGTGGTTGCCCGGGCGCGGCAGGCAGCGTAGAACCGGCGCGACCAGCGAGGAGCCTGCCATGTCCCATCCCAAACCCGTCGTACTGTGCATCATGGATGGCTGGGGCTACCGCGAGGACGCAACAGCCAATGCCGTGGCGCTGGGGCAAACCCCGACCTATGACCGGATCATGGCAACCTGCCCGAACAATCTGCTGGTCACCCACGGCCCCGATGTCGGCCTGCCCAAAGGCCAGATGGGCAATTCCGAGGTGGGGCACACCAATATCGGCGCGGGCCGGGTAGTGGCGATGGATCTGGGGGCCATTGATTTGGCCGTTGAAGATGGCAGTTTTGCCCTGAACGCCGCCTTTCGCGCCTTCATCGACCGGCTTCGTGCCAGCGCTGGCACGGCGCACCTGATGGGAGTGGTGTCGAACGGCGGTGTTCATGCCCATATCGTGCATCTGATTGCCGCTGCCACCGCCATCACCGATGCCGGGGTGCCGGTTGCCATTCATGCCATCACCGACGGGCGCGACGTTGCCCCGGAATCGGCGGCGGGTTTCATTGCCGAGTTGCACGCCAGGCTGCCGCGCGGGGCGTTCATCGCCACAGTGATCGGGCGCTATTGGGCGATGGACCGCGACAACCGCTGGGATCGGGTGGCACGGGCTTACCATGCGATGGTGCACGGCAAAGGCGCAGCGGCCCCCGATGCCGCGACCGCCGTGGCGCGAAGCTATGCCAAGGGTGAAAAGGATGAATTCATCGCGCCCTCGATTGTCGGTGCCTTTGGCGGTGCGCGTGATGGCGACGGGTTTTTCTGCCTGAATTTCCGCGCCGACCGGGCGCGGGAAATTCTGGCGGCCATCGGCGACCCGGCCTTTGCCGGGTTTGACCGGGGCTCCCTGCCGAAATGGGCCGCACTTCTGGGCATGGTGGATTACTCCACCGCACATGACGCCTGGTTCAGCGCCGCTTTCCTCAAGCGCACCGTGGTCAACACGCTTGGCGCGTGGGTTGCCGCCCATGGGTCGAAGCAGTTCCGTCTGGCCGAAACCGAAAAATATCCGCATGTCACCTTTTTTCTCAACGGCGGCCGCGAGGAGCCGCAAGTGGGCGAAGTGCGCTGCATGGCACCCAGCCCCAAGGTGGCGACCTATGACCTGCAGCCGGAAATGTCATCGGTGGAGGTGACGGATCACTTGGTCGCCGCGATTGGTGCGGGCTACGATCTGATCGTGGTCAACTATGCCAACCCCGACATGGTCGGCCATACCGGGTCGCTGCCTGCCGCAATTCTGGCGGTGGAATCGGTGGACCGTGGTCTGGCGCGGGTGTTGCCTGCACTGCAGGCGGCGGGCGGCGCGATGATATTGACCGCCGACCATGGCAACTGCGAGTTGATGGTGGATCCGGTGACCGGCCAGCCCCACACCTCGCACACCACCAATCCGGTGCCGGTCGCCCTGATCGGTGGCCCTGCCGGGGCCCGCCTGCGCCCCGGGCGGCTGGCTGATCTCGCACCAACCCTGCTGGATCTGATGGGTCTGCCATTGCCGCCGGAAATGACCGGCCACAGCCTGATTGTGCGATGATCCTGCGCCCCCGGCTCCTCTGGCTCCTCTGGCTGCTGTTGGCGCTGCCCGTCGCTGCTGAGACCGATGCCACCGTTGATGCCCGCGCCGCCGCCGATGCGCTGCGGGTGGCGATTGATGCGCTGGACGCTGCGCGCGGCGGGCAGGATCAGGTGGCAGCACTGACCCAGACGATACAGGCTTATGAGCGCGGGCTTGGCGCGCTGCGCGACGGGTTGCGCCGCGCCACGATCCGCGAACAGGCGCTGAAGCGGCTGTTTGATGCCAAGCGCGAACAGGTCGCGGCTCTGCTGGGTGCCATGACGGCGATGCAGACCACCGCCGGCCCCTTGCTGCTGCTGCATCCGTCCGGACCGCTGGGCACCGCACGGTCCGGAATGATCCTGTCCGAAGTCACCCCGGCCGTGCAGGCGCAGGCCGACATTCTGCGCCATGATCTGGAGGAGGTGGCGCTGCTGCGCCAGTTGCAGCAAAGCGCTGCCGATACCATCGCCGACGGCCTGACCGCCGTGCAGGACGCCCGCACCACCCTGAGCCAGGCGATTGCCGATCGCACCGACCTGCCGCGCCGTCTGGCCGAAAGCCCGGAAGAGCTGAAACAGCTGACCGACAGCGTGGAGACGCTGGATGGCTTTGCCGACCTGCTGTCAGACACCGCGATTGCCCCGGAAGACACGGTTGCCGACTTTGCCGGGGCCAAAGGAACCCTTGCACTGCCGGTGCTGGCCAGCCTGCTGCGCGGTTATGGCCAACCTGATGCCGCTGGCATCAGCCGCCCCGGTCTGGTGCTGGCCGCCCGCCCGGCTGCATTGGTGACGACGCCATGGCCCGCCACGATCCGTTACCTTGGCCCGCTGCTCGACTACGGAAACGTGATGATCCTTGAGCCTTCCGATGGGTACTTGATGGTTCTTGCCGGTCTGGGTGTCGTGTATGGCAAGGTTGGTGACGTGTTGCCGCAGGGCAGCCCTGTCGGCCTGATGGGCGGAGCCGATGCCGTTGGGGCCGAGTTTCTGGCATCAACCCAACAAGGCAGTGGCGAAGGCCGGACAGAAACGCTTTACATGGAACTGCGGCAGGGTGCAGAACCCGTCGACCCGACAGACTGGTTCGCTGACACAAGGAAATAGCGCGCATGAGAAAATTCGTTATGGCCGCTCTTGGCGGCACCCTGGCTGGGGCGGTGCTGACCACCCAGATTGCCGGGCCGCTGGTCGCACAGGAAGCCAAATCGGAATCGTCGGTCTATCAGCAGCTTGATCTGTTCGGCGACATCTTTGAACGGATCCGCTCGCAGTATGTCGAACAGGTCGATGCCGAAAAGCTGATCGAGGCAGCGATCAACGGCATGCTCACATCGCTTGACCCCCATTCCAGCTACATGCCCCCGGCCGACTTTGCCGACATGCGCGAACAGACCAAGGGTGAATTTGGCGGCCTTGGCATCGAGGTCACGCAGGAAAAGGGCTACATCAAGGTGGTGTCACCGATTGATGGCACCCCCGCCGCCGAAGCCGGCATCCAGTCGGGCGACTTCATCACCCATGTCAACGGCGAAGCGGTGAACGGGCTGACGCTGGATCAGGCGGTCGACATGATGCGCGGCGAAGTGGGATCGGAGATCCTGATCACCGTGGTGCGCGAAGGGGTCGACGACCCGTTTGACGTGTCGATCATCCGTGACACCATCAAGCTGACGGCGGTCAAGGGCAAGGTTGAGGGCCATACCATCGTGCTGCGCGTGACCACCTTCAACGAACAGACCTTCCCCAATCTGGAGGAAAGCCTGACCAAGGGCATCGCCGATCTGGGCGGCATCGAAAACGTGAATGGGGTGGTGCTTGATCTGCGCAACAACCCCGGCGGGTTGCTCAATCAGGCGATTGCGGTATCTGACGCCTTTCTTGAAACCGGTGAGATCGTCTCGACCCGGGGCCGCGATTCGGCGGACGGCGAGCGGTTCAACGCCACCCCCGGCGATCTGACCGGCGGCAAACCGATGGTTGTGCTGATCAACGGTGGCTCGGCCTCGGCGTCTGAAATCGTGGCTGGTGCGCTGAAGGACCATCACCGCGCCGTGGTGATCGGCACCAAGAGCTTTGGCAAAGGCTCGGTCCAGACGGTGATGCCGTTGAAGGGCGACGGCGCAATGCGGCTGACCACGGCGCGCTATTACACGCCCTCGGGCCGCTCGATCCAGGCTTTGGGGGTCGCCCCCGACATCGTGGTGCAGCAACCCCCGGTCAAGGTCGAAGACCCGGCACCGGTGGAACCCACCACCGCCGTTCCCGCCACCCGGTCAGAGGCTGATCTGCGCGGCATCCTCAGCAACGATTCGATGACCGAAGCCGAACGGGCGCAGGCCGAGGCAGAGCTGAAGGCCGCCGAAGATGCCGCCAAGCTGCGCGATGAAGATTACCAGCTGGCCTATGCCATCGACGTGCTGAAGGGCCTGTCGGTGCTGGAACAGAAATGACCCGCAATCGGGGCCGGGTGTTATCCGGCCTCAGCCACCTGCAAGGGGCAAGATGACACCCGAAGCCATTGCTGGCCTGCCCTATCGTCCCTGTGTCGGGGTGATGCTGCTGAATGCCGATGGCCTGATCTTTGCCGGGCAGCGCCGCGACAGCAACGCCCCGGCGTGGCAGATGCCGCAAGGCGGGATTGATCCGGGGGAAACCCCGGCCAGCGCTGCGCTGCGCGAGTTGCACGAGGAAACCGGCATCACCGCCGGACTGGTTGCACCGCTGGCCGAAGCGCCGGGCTGGATCACCTATGACCTGCCGCCGGACCTGGTCGGCAAGGTCTGGAAAGGCCGCTTTCGTGGCCAGCGCCAGCGCTGGTTTGCCCTGCGCTATCTGGGCCGCGACGATCAGATCGACATTGCCACCGCCCATCCCGAATTCAGCCGCTGGCGCTGGATCGGCGCCGCCGAAATGCTGGCGGCCATCGTGCCGTTCAAGCGCGCGATCTATCAGCAGGTCGTCACCGACTTTGGTGCGTTTCTGAAGTAGCGCGGCACCACTGACTACCTGCAACTGCATTCCGCGCAGGGGTCAGCCGTTTTCACCGGCTAGATTGTTTGGGGCTGTCGCCGCTTTGGCCCGGCGCAACCGCTTGCGTTCTTTCAGTGCCAGCCGGTCCTGCCGCATCAGTTTCAGGCGTCGGAACAGCGTTCCGGGATCGGTATCCAGTGCCTGCAGCAAATGCAGTGCCAGCGGCGCAATCACCTTGTCGCGCCGCGCACCCTCCCAGATCGGAGCCAGCAGGTTGATGTCGAGCCCGCCGGTTATCAGCGAAAATGGTTCCATCCCCATCGGTAACGGCACCACGATCCGCTTGTCGTTGCCAAAGGCATGATGTGGCGGGGTGCCGGTGTGCAGCCGCTCATATTCGTAAAGCTTCATCAGCGAAAACAGCACCGCCAGCGCCTGCCCGGTGCGGCGCTGCGCCTCGTTGATGCCGTGATCGGAAAAGGTGATGGCCGATGAGATCAGCCAGCGGGGGTCAAGCTCTGCCAGCAGTGCCGCGCCCTGTTCCGCCCAGATGCGCTGAAACAGCGCCGGGGCATGGGCAGGCCAGCGGCGTTTGCGCAGGTTGGCAATCAGCAGGGCATTCAGCAGCGCCAGTTCCGATTTGCCGGCAAGGCTTGGCAGAATATCGGCGCGCTTGGCAGCATAGCCGCTGGGCCTGGTGGCAGGCGCAACAAGGGCCGGTTCGCTGATCTTGGTTGCCGCCAGCGCCGCCAGGTCGGTTTCCAGCGGTGGCATGGCTTCGCCCGGGCCATAGGTGATCGCCTTGCGGCGGCGCTGCCACAGCGTCACCATTGCATCAAACCCGCCGTCGTAGGTGGTGGTGGCCGGTTCTGCGGCACCGGTGCTGCGTATCGTGCGGTTCATCGGCACCTCTGGCTTCATGGTGGCAGGGTAGCCGGAACCGGCGATATTCTCAACGGGTCAGGCAGGTTCGCCGGGCAGCGGCAGAATGAGACTCGCAGACGGAACAAAACGTGAATATAGTGGATGCCACCCGCCCCCCTTGCCACATGATCGTCCCATGGCCTTTGTCGAGCTTTCCGCCACCAGCAATTTCACTTTTCTGACCGGCGGATCACATCCCGAAGACTATATCTGCCGTGCCGCCGACCTTGGGCTGGCGGCGGTGGCGGTAGCGGATGAGAATTCGGTGGCAGGCATTGTCCGCGCCCATACCCAGGCGCGCGAAGTGGCGCGGGCGCTGCGGCTGGCCGCAGAGGCGGGCGAGGCACCGCCCCATGTCAGTGCGCCTCGCCTGATCCCGGCGGCACGGCTGGTGCTGGATGATGGCTTCGCTGTCACGGCGCTGCCGCGCGACAGGGCGGCCTGGGGCAGGCTTTCCCGCCTGATCAGCCTTGGTCGCCTGCGCGCTGCCAAAGGCAGCTGCGATCTGGGGATCGGGGATCTGCTGCTCTGGGGTGACGGGATCGAGCTTTTGGTCCACCCGCAGCCCCAGATCCCGGCCCCGGCACCGCCAATCCTGCCGGTTGCGGGCGGCGCGGCGGTAACCTCCACGCATATACCGCAGTTGGCGCGCCGCTTCCCCGGGCAGGTGTCGCTGGTGATGGCACCCGCCTATGATGGCCAGGACCGCGCCCGTTTCGATGCCGTGGCGGCGCAGGCCATGGCGCTGGGTCTGCCCACCGTCGCATCCGCCACCCCCCTGATGCACCATGCTGCACGGCGCAAGCTGACCGATGTTCTGACCGCGATCCGCCTTGGCCTGCGGATCGAACAGTTGGGCCGCCGGGCGCAGGCCAATGCCGAGCGCCGCCTGCGCTCGGAGGCCGAAATGCTGCGGTTGTTTGCCGACCATGAGGCCGCCGTCCACCGCTCCGCCGAGATTGCCGCCCGTCTGCGCTTCAGTCTGGATGAACTGAAATATGAATATCCATCCGAACTTACCGGCACTGAGACCGCCCCTGAACGGCTGGCGCGCATGACCATGACCGGGCTGGGCTGGCGTTACCCGCAGGGCGCGCCCGACCGGGTGCGGGGCATGGTGGCGCATGAATTGGCGCTGATCGGCAAGCTGGGGTATGAGCCCTATTTCCTGACCGTCCATGACATCGTGGCCTTTGCCCGCTCACGCGGCATCCTGTGTCAGGGCCGGGGCTCTGCCGCCAATTCGGTGGTGTGCTATGCCCTTGGCGTCACCTCGGTTTCACCCGAGATCGGCACCATGGTGTTTGAACGCTTTGTGTCCGAGGCCCGCAACGAACCGCCCGACATCGATGTGGATTTCGAGCATGAGCGCCGCGAGGAGGTGATCCAGCATATCTATGAGCGTTATGGCCGCCACCGCGCCGGCCTGTGCGCCACCGTGATCCATTATCGCGGCAAACGGGCGGTGCGCGAGGTGGGCCGGGCGATGGGGCTGACCGAGGATACCCTGTCGGCGATGTCGAGCCAGATCTGGGGGTTCGGCAGCATGAAGGGGATGGAAGATACCCGCCTGCGCGAGGTCGGCCTTGATCCGACAGACAAGCGGTTGCGCCAGACGATGGAGTTGATCCAGGAAATTCAGGGCTTTCCCCGCCATCTTTCCCAGCATGTCGGCGGCTTCATCATCACCGAGGGGCGCTTGGATGAACTGGTGCCGATCGAAAACGCCACGATGGACGACCGCACCGTGATCTGCTGGGACAAGGATGATATCGACAGCCTTGGCATCCTCAAGGTCGATGTGCTGGCGCTGGGGATGCTGTCGTGCATCCGCAAGGCGTTTGATCTGATCGAACGCCACCACCAGACCGACTATACCCTTGCCACCCTGCCGCCCGAAGACCCGGCGACCTATGACATGCTGTGCAAGGCCGACAGCATCGGCGTGTTTCAGGTGGAAAGCCGGGCGCAGATGAATTTCCTGCCCCGGATGAAGCCACGCTGCTTCTATGATCTGGTGATCGAGGTGGCGATCATCCGCCCCGGCCCGATACAGGGTGACATGGTCCACCCGTTCCTGCGGCGGCGCAACGGGCAGGAGGCGGTATCGTTCCCCTCTGACGCGCTTGGCCGGGTGCTGGGCAAGACCCTTGGCGTGCCGCTGTTTCAGGAACAGGCGATGCAGATCGCCATCATCGGCGCGGGTTTCACGCCAGAGGAGGCGGACCGCCTGCGCCGCGCCCTTGCCACCTTCAAGAAACACGGCAATGTCACCGAGTTTCAGGACCGCTTCATGGCCGGGATGCGCGCCAACGGCCATCCCGATGATTTCGCCGCGCGCTGTTTTGCCCAGATCGAGGGCTTTGGCAGCTATGGCTTTCCCGAATCCCACGCCGCCTCCTTTGCCCTGCTGGTCTATGCCTCGGCCTGGATCAAGCGCCACCATCCCGGCATCTTTGCCTGTGCCCTGCTCAACAGCCAGCCGATGGGGTTCTATGCCCCGGCGCAGATCGTGCGCGATGCCCGTGAACATGCGGTGGAGGTGCGCCCCGTCTGCATCAACGCCAGTTTCTGGGACAATGTGATGGAACCCGATGGCCGGGGCGGGCTGGCGCTGCGGCTGGGGTTTCGCCAGATCAAGGGGCTGGCCGAAGAAGATGCCCACTGGATCACCGCCGCCCGCGCCAATGGCTATCCGGCGGTCGAGGATCTGTGGCGGCGGGCGGGGATTGCCCCCGCCGTGGTGACGCGACTGGCCGAGGCCGATGCCTTTGCCAGTCTGGCCCTTGGCCGCCGCGATGCCTTGTGGGCCGCCAGGGCGCTGGCCGGGGATGCGCCCTTGCCGCTGTTTTCCGGCGATCTGGATGGTGAGGGGATTGTCGAACCGGCGGTGCATCTGCGCGCCATGACGATGGGCGAGCAGGTGGTGGAAGACTATGTGGCGATGCGGTTGACCCTGAAAACCCACCCGGTCGCGCTGCTGCGGCATCTGCTGACGCCAGAGGGGATGGCGGTGACACGGTGAGGGGGGAACATGAAAGCAGAACCGACGCCCGTCATCGCAGACCCAGAGGACCGTCTGAGCGACTTGCCAGTGGCAAGTCGATCGGTCCGATTGCCCGGGAGCGCAAGCGAAGGGCAAGGGCGGTTGGGGCGATACCACCGGTTGGAAATTCGGCAGCGCCTGTCCGGGCTGGTGCGCCCTATAGCACCTGCCCAAGGGCGGGCAGGTGCTGCCGAATTTGACGCGTGTCAAATCCGGCAAGAAGCCGAAGGGCAAGACCATCTCCTCTGCCCCATGGACCTTGCCGCCCCACCCGTTTAGCCTGACCCAGCCAACGAATCCCGAAAGCCCGATGTCCGACGCCGCACCCCCCGCCTATCAGGTTCTTGCCCGGAAATACCGGCCGCAGACCTTTGCCGATCTGGTCGGACAGGAGGCGATGGTGCGCACCCTGAAAAACGCCTTTGCCGCTGACCGCATCGCCCATGCCTTCATCATGACCGGGGTGCGCGGGGTCGGCAAAACCACCACGGCGCGGATCATTGCCAAGGGGCTGAACTGCGTTGGCCCCGATGGCAGTGGCACCCCGACCACCGAACCCTGCGGCCTCTGCGAGCCCTGCCGTGCCATCGCCGATGGCCGCCATGTCGATGTGATGGAAATGGACGCTGCTTCCCGCACCGGGGTCGGCGATATCCGCGAAATCATCGACTCGGTGCATTACCGTGCCGCATCGGCCCGCTACAAGATCTACATCATCGACGAAGTGCATATGCTGTCGACCAACGCCTTCAACGCCCTGTTGAAAACCCTGGAAGAACCGCCTGCCCATGTGAAATTCATCTTTG
>Ga0105049_10009141_pt1 | contig 11427 bp, 12 predicted proteins | sample MAT06_FD_78087 | JGI IMG/M metagenome (GOLD analysis project Ga0105049, IMG submission 78087) | Freshwater microbial communities from Lake Fryxell liftoff mats and glacier meltwater in Antarctica - MAT-06 | ecosystem: Environmental > Aquatic > Freshwater > Ice > Liftoff microbial mat | place...
CGAGGTCACCATTCCCGGCTATATGGTCTGGGCCGCACTGATCTACGCCCTGCTCGGCACCACCCTGACCTGGCTGGTCGGCCGGCCCATGGTCCTGCTCAACACCACGCGCACCAATAACGAGGCCGAGTTCCGCTTTGCGCTGACCCGCACCCGCGAAAGCGGCGAGGGCATCGCCCTGGTGCGGGGCGAGGCCGATGAGCGGCGCAGCCTGCGCGATACCTTCACCCGCGTCGCCAGCTCCGTGCAGGACCTCATGCGCAGCCAGCGCAGCCTGATGTGGTTGACCTCGGCCTATGGCGCGCTGGCGATGATCTTCCCCACCATCGTTGCCTCGCCGGGTTATTTCGCCGGTGCCATCACCCTGGGCGGGCTGATGCAGATCGGCGCCGCCTTCGCCCAGGTGCAGATTTCGCTGAACTGGTTCGTCGACAATTTTCCGCGCATCGCCGAATGGCGCAGCGGCATCGCCCGCGTTGCCAACTTCGTCGATGGGGTGGAACAGTTGGACGCGCTGGTGGAGGACGACGCCCAGCCCACCATCAATGTCCAGCGGGGCGGGCCGGACCTGTTGTCCTTCCACAATCTCGAAGTCGCCTTCGCCAATGGCGCGACGGTGATCGCCGAGGCATCGGCCGAGATCCATCCGGGCGAGCGGGTGCTGCTGAAAGGCGCCTCGGGCACCGGCAAATCCACCTTGTTCCGCGCCATCGGCGGCTTGTGGCCCTGGGGTGCGGGCGAGATCGTGACACCGCCCGCCGAGAACATGATGTTCATGCCCCAGCGCCCCTACCTGCCGTTGGGCAGCCTGGCCGCGGCCCTGGCCTACCCCGCGGGCCCCGAAAGCTTCGACGAGGCCCAGGCGGGCGCGGCACTGGAGAAGGTGGGTCTCGCCGCCATCATCCCCCGCCTGGCCGAGGTGGAACGCTGGGACCGGGTGCTGAGCATGGGCGAACAGCAGCGGCTGGCCTTCGCCCGGCTGCTGCTGCACCGCCCGGCCTGGATTTTCATGGATGAATCCACCGCTGCACTGGATGAGGACAACCAGGACGCGATGATGCAGCTGGTATTGGACGAATTGCCCGGCTCCGCCCTGCTTTCCATCGGCCACCGTCCGGGGCTGGAGCGCTTCCACACCCGCAGCCTGACCCTCCAGCGGGCCGAGGGCGGGGCAAGGCTTTCCATGCCCAGGCGGGCGCCACGGCGGCCGGCGGTGTGGCGGCTGCCCCGGCTGACGGGGGTGCGGTAGGCCGTCCTACCCCCGGCGCCAGACCCAGTAGAGCGGCTGGCGCCCGGCCGCGATCGCCTTGGCCTCATAGCGTGTGGGCGGCCAGCCAGCGGGCCGCTCCCGGGCCGGTTCAGCGCTGGCGAACAGCGCGCTGGGGCGCAGCGTCTCCTCCACCCAGGCCTGATAGGTCGCATCATCCGAGGCGATGCGCCATTGCGCCCCCGGCTTGAGCGCGCGGGCCACGATGGGCAGCATTTCGGGATGCACAAAGCGCCGCTTCGCGTGGCGGGCCTTGGGCCAAGGGTCGGGGAACATCAGAAACAGCCGGTCCAGGCTGGCTTCGGGCAGGGCGAGCAGCAATTCCCGCGCATCATCGGGCCAGAGCCGCAGGCGGGGCGGCGGGGGCGTTGTTCCCTCCGCGCCTTCGGGCACCAGTTCGGTGAGCAGCGAGCAGATGCCCGTCTCATAGACCTCGGAGGCGATGATGGCGGTGTCGGGATGGGTGCGCAGCAGCTCCCGCGTGTGCTCGCCGCCGCCGAAGCCGACTTCCAGCCAGAGCGGCAGGCCGGTGGCGAAGCCCGTGTCGGCGAAGCGCCAGGCTGGCAGGGTTTCCTCTATCAGCCGCTCCTGGCGCGGGCGCAGCTTGTGGCCACGGCGGCGGCCATAGAGGCGTTGCGGCACGCCATCGGGCCATTCGGTCATGGCGAAGCCTCAAGAAAAAGGGCGGCACCGGAAACCGGCGCCGCCCATGTTCGGAACCCCAGCGGGCTCAGCGGTTGAAGGCGCTCTTCAGGGCGGCGGCCAGGTCGGTCCGCTCCCAGGTGAAGGTGCCCTTTTCATCATCCGGCGTGCGGCCGAAATGGCCGTAGCTGGATGTCGGCACGTAGATCGGCCGGTTCATGTGCAGCATTTCGCGGATGCCGCGCGGGGAGAGGTTCACGATCTCCTGCACCACGCTCGCCAGCCTCACCTCATCCACATCCATGCCCGTACCGTGCAGGTCGAAATACACCGAGAGCGGCCTGGCCACGCCGATGGCGTAGCTGACCTGGATTGTGCATTTTTCGGCCAGGCCCGCGGCCACCACGTTCTTCGCCACGTAACGGGCGGCATAAGCCGCCGACCTGTCGACCTTCGTCGGGTCCTTGCCCGAAAAGGCGCCGCCGCCATGCGGGGCCGCACCGCCATAGGTGTCGACGATGATCTTGCGCCCGGTCAGGCCACAATCGCCATCGGGGCCACCGATGACGAAGGTGCCGGTCGGGTTCACGTACAGCTCGGCATCGGGGCACATCCAGCCGGCGGGCAGGCTGCTCTCGATCAGCGGCTTGAGCATCGCCTTGATCTGCGCGCCCTCCATGCCCTCCTCATGCTGCGTCGACAGCACGATGGAGGTGGCGCCGACCGGCTTGCCGTCGATGTAGCGCAACGTGACCTGGCTCTTGGCGTCGGGCAGCAGGCCCTTCACCGAAAGGTCCTGGCTTTTGCGCAGCTCGTTGATCCGGCGCAGGATGAGGTGCGCGTAATACAGCGGTGCCGGCATCAGTTCCGGCGTCTCGGTGCAGGCATAGCCGAACATGATGCCCTGGTCGCCGGCACCCTCGTCCTTGTTGCCGGCGGCGTCCACGCCCTGGGCGATATGCGCGGACTGGGCATGCAGGTGGCATTCAACTTTGGCATGCTGCCAATGGAAGCCTTCCTGCTCGTAGCCGATATCCTGGATCGCCAGGCGCGCGCGGTGCATCAGCAGCTCGGGCGTGATCGAGCCCGGGCCGCGCACTTCGCCGGCGATGACGACGCGGTTGGTGGTCACCAGGGTCTCACAGGCCACGCGGGCGTAAGGGTCGGCTTCGAGGAAAGTGTCGAGCACGGTGTCGCTGATCCGGTCAGCCACCTTGTCGGGGTGCCCTTCGGACACCGATTCAGACGTGAAGAGATATTCGCCCTTGTCGCGCATGGCTTGGTTCGGCCTCTTGTCGCTTGGAGACCGGGTATCACCCCGGCATGGCGCCCCCCGAAGCGGGGGCGGGCGGTGAATGGCAGGGGTGGCGAAGGGGGTCAAGCTGGCCAACCTTCCCCCGTCTCAATTTCAGGCCGGCCTCGCGCCCTCACGCATGGCGGCGATCATGCCTCATGGCGGCGCCAGAACCTTGTCCTTGTAATTGCACTGGCTCAGCGCCGCGCAGCGCCAGCACGCCGGCGCCCTTGCCTTGCAGATGTAGCGGCCCTGCAGGATCAGCCAGTGATGCGCGTCGCGCAGCATGTCGGCCGGGATGCGCTTGACCAGGCCATCCTCCACCGCCCGGGTGGTGCGGCCGGGTGCCAGGCCAGTGCGGTTGCCCAGGCGGAAGATATGCGTGTCCACCGCCATGGTGCTTTCACCGAAAACCACGTTCAGCACCACATTGGCGGTCTTGCGACCGACACCGGGCAACGCCTCCAGCGCCGCGCGGTCGGCCGGCACCAGGCCGTCATGCTCGGCCACCAGCCTGGCCGCCAGCAGGGCGATATTCTTCGCCTTGGCCTGCCACAACCCGATACGGCGGATAAGCTGGCCGATGGCGTCGCCCCCCAGCGCGGCCATGGCAGCGGGGGTGGGGGCTGCGGCGAAAAGTGCTGGCGTCACCTTGTTCACCGCGGCATCCGTCGTCTGCGCCGACATCACCACGGCCACGAGCAGCGAGAACGGGTCGGTGTAGAGCAGCTCGGTCTCGGGTGCGGGGTTGTGTTGGGCGATGGCGGCAATGAAGGCCCCGGCCTGGTCACGGCTCATCATCCGCGCGCGGCGGGGTGCCAGGGGGGTTCCATGCAAGGGTGTCTTGGCGGGGCTTGTGCGGGGCATGATGCAGGGCATGTTAGGCCCTGGATGTCAGATGCCGCGCAACCCCTTCTGTTCGAGGCGACCAGCCGGCCGCGGCAAAGCCTTAACGCGGCGGGCATGCGCGTGGCGGCCCTGGTGCTTGTCCTGGGGTTCGGATTCTCGGGCGTGCTGTTCGCGTTCTTGGGCGCATGGCCGGTGCTGGGCTTCGCGGGTGTCGAACTGCTGCTGGTGCTGGGGCTGTTCAGTTTGCACCGGGCCCAGGCTGGACGCAGCGTGGAGCGGATTTCCCTGGCCGATGGCCAGCTGCGGATTCGCCGGGTGGATGGCAGCGGGCGCGTGCATGAGGCGGTGCTGGACCCATACTGGGCCCGGCTGCGCCTGGTGGATGAGGCCTCGCCCCGGCTGCTAGTCGGCCATCGCGGGCGGGAGAGCGAGATCGGCGTCTATCTGAACGAGGATGAGAAGCGCGACCTGGAGCGCGCGCTGTCGGCGGCGCTGCAGCGCTACCGCGAGCCTCGCTTCGACAATCCGCAGCTGGGTTGATGGCTTCAGGCTGCGGCGGGGGAAAGACAGGCCCCGCCCGCATTGCCGCGAGCGGGGCCGGACCGCCAGGAGACAACCGGTTTGGCGGTGGGCTGCCGGGATTGCGCCACCGCCGAACGCCGTCCACCCCGCCGCAGATGCCGAAGCGTGCTGGCGTGGGACGGCAATGGGCATGTGATGGTTTTGATCTCGAAATGAAATGGCGAAAACCTCAATTCAACGCAATTTGGAGTCGGGAGGTCGGAGATGTCAGGCGCCCGGCCAGCATTTGGTATCCGCGAATTCATTCGCCCGCCGCCCCGGTCGGGCGCATGCTGACGTGGTAGAAACGGAGTAACCCGCATGCGTTCATCGCCCGCCCGTCTTCTAGCAATGGCCGGAATCGCAGGCCTTTGCCTGGCCCCCGGCGCCGGCCAGGCCCAGCCGCACGTCCAACACCCGCCGCAGGGCCGGGCCCCGGCGGCGCCAGCCGCCCTAGCCCCGGCGGCACCGGCCGCCCTAACCCCGGCGACACCGGCCGCCCCAGCCCCGGCGCGGCCCGAACTGGTCCGGCGCGAGGTCGTGACCGGCATGCCGCGCGGCGAGCAGCAGGAGGTGCATGTCTACACCGCCCGCTTCGCCCCCGGTCAGGCCACCGTATTCCACAGTCATCGCTTCCCCGTCACCGTCTATATCCTCGAAGGCGCCTTCACGCTGGAGATGGAGGGTCGGGCGCCGGTCGTGGTCCGCGCTGGGGAATCCTTCGTCGAGCCGCCCAATGTTCGGATGACCGGCTACAACCGCAGCGCAACCGATCCGATCAGCCTGCTGATCTTCTATGTGGGAGAGCCCGGCACGCCCTTCCTCGACATGGTCCACTGAGCCTATCGGGCGCTGGCCCGACCTGCCTGCAAGGCATGCCAGCCCTGGGGCTGAGAAGCCTTGCATCGCAACCCATATTCACTGAGCTTCAGTCCATAAAAGCGGGCTGCGACTCCATCCCGCCATCCCAGGGTTGCCAGTGACCAGAACCATGTCCCATGTCACCCCGCCGCCGCGCCGGCGCGGGCTTCTGGCGATCGCCCTCGCCGCCCCCGCGCTACCCTTGCTGGGCTGCGGCGGGCCGGCGTTGGCGCAACGCGTCTTCCTGCCCGATTTCGCCGACCTGGCCGAGCAGGTGCTGCCCGCCGTGGTCAACATCGCGGTGCAGGGCGAAGCGCCGGCCCAGGCCCCGCCCGAGTTCCGCGGCACCCCCTTCGAGCGCTATTTCCGCGGCCGGCGAGAACGCACCCAGGGTGCAGGCTCAGGCTTCGTGATCGACCCCACGGGCTTCGTCGTCACCAACAACCATGTCGTCGGCACTTCCACCCGGGTCACCGTGTCGCTGCAGAACGGCACCGAGCTGCCGGCTCGCGTCGTCGGCACCGATGAACTGACCGACCTCGCTTTGTTGCGAGTGGAGCCGCGCACGCCTCTGGTCGCCGTGGCCTGGGGCAGCTCCAACGCCATGCGGGTGGGGCAATGGGTGCTGGCGGCGGGCAATCCCTTCGGCCTGGGCGGGTCGGTGACATCGGGCATCGTCTCGGCCCGCGGGCGGGAGATCGGCGCCGGGCCTTTCGACGACTTCATTCAGACCGATGCCGCCATCAACCCCGGCAATTCCGGCGGCCCGCTGTTCAATGTGGCAGGCGAGGTGATCGGCATCTCCACCGCCATCTATTCGCCCACAGGCGCCAATGCCGGCATCGGCTTCGCGACGCCCTCCGACCTCGCGCGGCCGGTGATCGAGCAGCTTCGCCGCGACGGTCGGGTGGAGCGCGGCTGGCTGGGCGTCTCGGTGCAGGACCTGGTACCCGACGACCCGCGCGGCGGCCGTCGCGCCGTGCTGGTCACCGATGTGGTCCGCGGCGGCCCCTCCCAGCGCGGCGGGCTGCGCGCCGGCGATGTGGTGCTGGCCGTCAATGGCGAGCGGACCGAGACATCACGCTCACTGGTGCGCTACGTTGCCGCCATCGCGCCGGGCCAGCCAGTCCGGCTTTCGGTGCTGCGTGAGGGCCGTGCCCAGGAATTGACGGTGCAGGTGGGCCGCAGGCCACCCGGCCCCGGCTGAAGCTTCGAGGAGGGAACACAACCATGCGCATCCTGCTGGTCGAGGACGACGTCGAAGTCGCGCGCTTCGTTAAAAAGGGTTTGCAGGAGGCCGGACACACGGTCGAACACGCGGCCAACGGCCGCGACGGCCTGTTCCTTGCCGCCTCCGAGCAGTTCGACCTGCTGGTGCTCGACCGCATGCTGCCCGGCGGCGTGGACGGTGTGCGGCTGGTTGAGACATTGCGCGGCCAGGGCAACCGGACCCCGGTGCTGTTTCTCTCGGCGCTGGGCGCGGTGGATGAGCGGGTGAAGGGCCTCAAAGCGGGCGGCGACGATTATCTGGTAAAGCCCTTCGCCTTCGCCGAACTGCTGGCGCGCGTCGAAGCCCTGGCGCGCCGCCCCAGCGTGGACGCGCCGGCCACCCGTCTGCGCGTCTCCGACCTGGAGCTCGATCTGCTCAGCCGCACCGTTACCCGCGGCACCAAGAAGATCGACGTCCAGCCCCGTGAATTCCGCCTGCTGGAGCATCTGATGCGCCATGCCGGCCAGGTGGTGACGCGCACCATGCTGCTGGAAAAAGTCTGGGACTATCATTTCGACCCGCAGACCAATGTGATCGACGTGCATGTCAGCCGGCTGCGCCAGAAACTGGACAAGGGCTTCGACAAGCCGCTGATCCACACCGTGCGAAACTCCGGCTACATGATCCGTGCGGAGCCCTGAGCCGGCTTGAGCGGGAACACAAGCCGGCGCGCGACCATCCCAGGGGCGGCGCCGCCCCGGCTGATGCAAAGTGCCGGGCTGCGTTTCGCGGCACTCTTCACCATTGTCTTCGCGCTCTCCTCCCTGGCCCTGGTGGCGGTGCTGTGGTGGGCGACGGCGGGCGCGTTGGACCGCCAGGTGGCGGCCGCCATCCGCGCCGATGCCGTGGCGCTGACCGAACGCTGGCGCGAGGCCGGCGCCAATGGCCTGGCCGAGGCGATCGAGGAGCGCCTGGCGCTCGATGTCTCGAACGAGGCGATCTATCTCCTGCTAGACCGCGACGGCCGCAAGCTGGCCGGCAATCTGGAGGCCTGGCCGGCCAACGCCACCTCCGACGGCACCTTCAGCCGCACCCGCATCAGCCATGACGGCATACCGGCCGATGCCCGCTTCCTGCGGCGCGACCTGCCCAATCTGCGCCTCCTGGTGGGCCGCGACGAAAGCGAGCGCCTGCAGCTTCGCCTGGTGCTGACCGAGGGCGTGGTGTGGTCGCTGGGCGCCTCCATGCTTATCGCCATCACCGGCGCGTCGCTGATCCGCCGGGCGCTGGAACGTAGGCTGGCGCCGACCTTCCGCACCGCCATGGGCATCGCCAGCGGTGACCTCTCCGCCCGCGTGCCGCTTTCGGATCGTGGGGACGAGTTCGACCGCCTGGGCCAGGGCATGAACGCCATGCTCGACCGGATCGAGACGCTGATGACCGGTGTGCGCGGTGTGTCGGACGCCATCGCGCATGACCTGCGCACGCCCATCGCCCGCGCCCGCACCAAGTTGGAGGAAAGCCTCTCCGTCGCCAGCACCGAGGCGGAGCTGCGCGCTGCGGTCGAGCAGGGCATCGCCGACCTGGACAATATCAGCCGGATTTTCCGCGCCCTGCTGCGCATCGCCGAGGCCGAGGCAGGCGCCCGCCGCGCCGCCTTCGCGCCGCTCGACCTGCCCGAGGTGCTGGCCGATGCGGCCGAATTCTACCAGGCCGCGGCCGAAGCCCGCGACCAGCGCCTGGAGACCGACCTGCCGGCCTCCCTGCCCATGGTGGGCGACCGCGACCTGCTATTGCAGGCGGTTGCGAACCTGCTGGACAATGCCGTGAAGTTTACCCCCGATGGCGGCGTGGTACGCCTCGCCGCGCGCCGGCATGAGGATGGCAGCATCGAGATCATGGTCAGCGATTCCGGCCCCGGGCTCGCCAACGAGGACCAAAGCCGGGTTGGAGAACGGTTTTTTCGTGCCGACCAGTCCCGCAACACCCCCGGTTCGGGGCTGGGCCTTTCGCTGGTTCGCGCCGTCGCGCAACTCCATGGCGGGATCCTGGAGCTGGGCGACGCCATGCCCGGCGCGGATCCGCCGGGGCTTTCGGTCTCGCTTCTGTTGCCCGGCGGCAAATAGAGCTTGTCTCAAAACCCGTGAATCACTACCTAAGATCATATGAACAGGCGCTCCCTTTTGCTAGGCTTGACGCTCCCTCTCCTCGCCACGGGCCATGCCCTGGCGCAGGAACAGCCGCCGCGTCGGGCGCCACGGCCACGGCGGCCAGACCCTGCGGATGGCGCGTTTATGGGCGGCGGAATGGTGCTGCAGACCGCACCCGATCTCGGCAATCAGGCCTTTGCCGCGCATCGGCCGGAGCCAGCACCTGTACCCAATTCTCGTCTTGAGGCGCCGCGGGGTATCGTGCAGCCCCAAGGCGCGCGGCTGACGCCCGGCGTGATCGCCCCCACCATCCCCGGCCGAGGCCTGGCCCAGGAAACGGGATCGCCCGGCTCGTTGCAGGACAGGCTGTTCCGGCCCTCACCCGGCGCCCATCTGCGCATTCCGCTCAGCTGGTAGCGGTCGCGCTGGTGCCTATTCGGCGCGCAGCGCCAGGCGCTGCTCCTCCGCCCCCCAGGGGTCCTGCTCGGCGGCCAGTCGTCTGCCCGCCAGCAACGCGAATCGCAGGCTGAGCGAACGGCGGCGGGCTGGCGCCATGGGGTGGCCCGGTGCTTCGCGCAGCAGGGTGGCCTCGCGGCCATCGGTCACCACCAGGCCCGTGTCATCGGGCAGCAGCGAGCGCGGAAACTCCAGATCCACCGCGAAATACAGCCGGTCGCACCAGGCCCGGTATTCCGGCCATTTCTGATCGGTCAGGAAATCCCGCGCGCCCGATTTGGCCTCGATGATGACGAGATCGCCGCGCGGCGTGAGTGCGAGGATATCGGCGCGACGGCCATCGGGCAGCGGCACCTCCACCAACGGCGCCCAGGCCTGCGCCAGGCACCAGCGCGCCGCCGCCCTGGTGATGCTCAACCCGGCGGCGCCACCAGCCCATCCATGGCCAAGGCCAGCGCCACATCGCGCGCGGAAAGCCCGCCCGCGTCATGCGTGGTCAGCGTCACCGCCACACGGTTGTAGACGTTGAACCATTCGGGGTGATGGTCCGCGGCCTCGGCCAGCAATGCCACGCGCGACATGAAGCCCCAGGCCTGCGAGAAATCGCGAAACCGGAATTCCCTGGCGATGGCATCGCGCCCCTCGACCATTCGCCATTGCGGCAGGGTTTCGCCCAGCGCCGCCCGGGCGGCATCGTCGAGCATTTCGATCATCATTCGCATCCTTGACTTGGCGGCCGACCCGGGGTGGGGATGGCCCATGCGCCATACCACACCGCCGACCACCGAAGAGATCATCCAGATGGCCGAGCACGCGCTCGACGCCATCCCAGCGCAACTGCGGGAGATGGTGCGCGGGATCGCCATCATCGTCGAGGAGGTGGCCGATGACGAGACACTGGAGGAGATGGGCATGGAGAACCCCTGGGAGCTGACAGGGCTGTACCGCGGCACGCCGCTCACCCAAAAATCCGTGTTCGACGTCGCCACGCAGCCTGACACCATCTTTCTCTACCGCGAGCCCATTCTGCTGGAGTGGATCGAGACGGGCGAGGAGCTGTTCCGCCTCGTCCGCAATGTGCTGATCCACGAGATCGGACACCATTTCGGCCTGAGCGACGGCGATATCGAAAGGCTGGAAACCGAGGGCTGACAGCCACCGGCTTTGCCGGCAGGCTGCCTGCCGGAAAACCGGAGGAAAGCATCATGCGCGCCTGGGCCGTCATCGAACACGGAAAACCCCTCGTCGAGATCGAGCTCCCCACCCCCGAACCGCAGGGCGACGAGGTGCTGCTGGAAGTCACCCATGCCGGCGTCTGCCATTCCGACCTGCATATCTGGGAAGGCGTCTACGACATGGGCAGCCGGGGTGAGATGCGGATGGCCGATCGCGGCATGAAGCTGCCGCTCGCCATGGGCCATGAAATCGTCGGCCGGGTGCTGAAATGCGGCCCCGGCGCGGTGGGGCATGTGAAGCCGGGCGACCATCGCGTGGTGTTCCCCTGGGTGGGTTGCGGCAAATGTTCATATTGCCTCGATGATGAGGAGAACATGTGCTCGAACGGCCGCTCCCTCGGCGTCTATCAGAATGGCGGCTATGCCACCCATGTGCTGGCGACGCATTGGAAGCATCTTGTGGCCTTCGACGGCATCGATCCGGGGCTGGCCGCGACCTATGCCTGCTCGGGCATCACGGTCTATTCCGCCATCAACAAGGTGTTTCCGCTCCCGCCGGATGAGGCTGTGGTGCTGGTGGGCGCCGGTGGCCTCGGGCTGAACGCCATCGCCATCCTCCAGGCACTCGGCCACCGGCGGATCTGTGTCGTGGATGTGGCCGAGGACAAGCTGGCCGCCGCCCGCGCCCAGGGCGCCACCGACACGGTGCTGGCCAGCGACGAGGGTACCACCAGGCGCATCACGGAAGCCTGCGGCGGCCCTGTGGCCGCGGTGATCGACCTGGTGAACGGCACCCAGACCGCGCGCTTCGCCTTCGACGCGCTGCGCAAGGGCGGCAAGCTCATCCAGGTCGGGCTGTTCGGTGGCGAGTTGGTGGTGCCGCTGCCGCTGGTGCCGATCAAGGCGCTGACCATCCAGGGCAGCTATGTCGGCAGCGTGAAGGAGCTGGGCGCACTCGTCGC
>Ga0105049_10009142_pt1 | contig 11426 bp, 5 predicted proteins | sample MAT06_FD_78087 | JGI IMG/M metagenome (GOLD analysis project Ga0105049, IMG submission 78087) | Freshwater microbial communities from Lake Fryxell liftoff mats and glacier meltwater in Antarctica - MAT-06 | ecosystem: Environmental > Aquatic > Freshwater > Ice > Liftoff microbial mat | place...
ACAGCCCAATCGCCCGTCAAAGTGGCAGCAGCGGCGGGGCTAGCAAAATGGCTTTTGAATGGGATGTTGTTCTTATTATTGGCACGGGTGTTGCGATCGCCCATTCTGCGCTCATCCCTGCTCACCATCTATTTACTAGCCGTCTCCATCGTGAGCGTCTATGGGATGCGCCAGTGGTTTTTTGGGGCGGCAGCTCTTGCCACCTGGGTCGATGCCGAGTCTTCCTTGGCCGGAACGACGCGGGTTTATAGCTTTTTGGGTAACCCCAACCTTCTGGCAGGCTACCTGATTTCGGCCTGTGTCATGAGTGCGGCAGCGGTGTTTGTGTGGCAGCGCTGGTTGCCCAAAGCGTTGGCCTTGGGTCTATTTTTGCTCAACTCGGCCTGCCTGGTGCTGACCTTCAGCCGAGGAGGATGGATTGGCTATGTCTTTGGCGGCTTTGTCTTCATCATTCTGTTGGTGCATTGGTTTAGCTGGAAGTTGCCTCGGTTTTGGCAGCGCTGGGCGGTGCCCGTCGTCTTATTGGCCTCAGCGGGCTTTTTGGTCGTAGCCGTGGCAGCGGTCGATCCCTTGCGCGATCGCGTTCTTAGTATGTTTGTTGGGCGAGAAGACAGCAGCAATAACTTCCGCATCAACGTCTGGGCATCGGTGCGTCAAATGATTGCCGATCGCCCTATCCTCGGCATCGGCCCTGGCAACGCCGCATTCACCAAGATTTATCCCTCCTACCAACGGGCGGGCTTTACGGCTCTCAGCGCCTACTCCATCTTTTTAGAGGTGTTAGTCGAAACGGGGATCATCGGCTTCGTCTGCTTCCTGTGGTTGCTGACCGTGACCTTTAACTTGGGCTGGCAGCAAATCCAACGGCTGCGGCAAGTGCGGGATGTCAATGCGTTTTGGCTGATGGGGGCGATCGCCAGCATGGTCGGGATGCTCTCCCATGGCCTTGTCGATACGGTCTGGTACCGCCCGCAAGTCAGTACGCTCTGGTGGCTCATGCTAGCCTTAGTAGCCAGTTACTACCCCTTCGTCTCGACGAACTCCTCCTATCCTGCTAAAACCATAGATCCTGCTAAAACCACGGAGACAACCCCATAATCTTTCTGGGTTCTCATGATTTACCCCGGTTTCTGCCTCCAAGAGTTGCCCTAGACTCGAAATTATAGGTCTTGTAATCAAAAGAATTTTGTTATCAATTCCTAGCTTTCATCTATAGCCACAGTTAGGTTTGCTTGGAGTATTCAAACAAGAGTACAGCAACCAATTAGTGGGAAAAATAAGGTTCTACAGAATGTTCTTAGTATGTGTCTATCAGGGCATTCTAGTATCCTCACCGATCGGTCATTCGGTCATGAGTCCCCTAACTAATTATTTCCCTCACTAAAAGGATTCTCTCCCGTTAGGTGAGTTCCATCAATTTCCACCGATTTCCATAGATTTCCACTGATTCCACATCTGTCTCCCAGTCGGAGGAGAGCAGTAAAAAAGAGATTCAATATCTACAGCTTTCAGGTTAGTGCGGTTTCACTTCTGCTCAGGATGGATGATGGCCTTAGAGGCTCAAACCTAGCCGTCAGCTTTCATCGACGAACGAAGTCTGAACGCACACAATGATTGCTACGGCACAACTGAGCTAAGTAGAGTCGATTTTTTGTGTCGTTTGAGTCAATCCATCAACTGGCTAGGCCACATCCTGATGAGGGATCTCCAGTCTTTAGCCAGTCTTCTTAATGGTTGCAGAATGACCGGTTACGATAACGGCTAGGGATGCCGCTGCTTCGATGGGGTTCTGTCAGCAGCATGGGTGGATAGGTGCTTCCGCGAACGGTCAATCATATCTGGGGATGGAAGAATCATTCCTATGGAACAAGTAGGCATCTGGGATCGCTCTCTCCAACTACTTTTTGAGATCACCTCTGATGCAATGCTATTGGTGGATCTATCTAGAAACGGTTGTGTTGCAATCAACCCGGCAGCGGTGCGCTTATTAGAGCAGCCGTTGCCTCAGTTGCTTGCGCAAACCCTAGACACGCTGCTCCCTGGTTTGCCCGCCACCATCTGGCAGACCTGCCAACAGATGCCACCACAGTCTTTACCCTCCCTGCCTGCAAATGCTTCAGACGCATCAGGGGCGATCAGTGCGGCGACCGGGAGGCTTTCTGTGGCCTAGGGTTGACGAAAAGCTGAGGAGGGAAGCCAGCGCACCGGCGACTCAAACCGCTTCTGGCACGGTCGCGCAGACTCCCCACACAGGTCAAAACACAGGTCAAAACACAGGTCAAAACACAGGTCAAAACACAGGTTAAAACACAGGTTAAACAAGCGGACGGCAAAGGACTGTTGTGATTGTCGCAAAGATGGCAGAGGGCGCGGAGAAATAGGACTAAACGTAACGTTTGGGGAAATGGGGGTGGCGATCGCCCAACGCCTTCAAAGGGAAGAGGTTGGGCGATCGAAATACGCGGTAGTCTGTTACATGCCGCAAGCATTCTTAGCCTTTCTCGACAGGCTCACGCACGCCTAGGAGTCGCGAACGGCTTCATCCCCTGGGCAGTCCTTGGAAGCTATTTGCCGAGGCCAGCGAGGTAGCTAAACGGGAAATTATGCACCAGGTCAATGGGCAGGTCAGGTTGGCTGAGGTGCCGGGCATAGCCAGAGCTGAGGTAGAGATCGAGGGTATCGTCGGCCATCAGGTATTTGCCAAAAAAGGCGAGGCTGAAGGCGGATAGGTAGCGATGGGCGATCGCCGGGTTTGGCCCCACCACCGTGGGTGGCAAAGAAATCGTGACACTTTCGCCGGGAGGAATGTCAATGGCCGAAAAGTGGGTGGCATTTTGCATCATCAGCAAGTAGCGATGGGGAGCCATGAGGCGGGCAAACGGTTCGATTTGTTCGGGGAGGGCTGGGGTCACGGTGTCGGCACCACTAGAGACCGTCATCACTGGGAGATCAAGTTCACTAAAGGCCTGCCGATCTAACAAGCTACTGCCAACGCTGTTGATGGTAAAAATGGCACGCACCCGGTCATCTTGAAAGTTGAGTTGTTTTGATAGCGGTAGGTTGAGGACATCGCACTGCAACAGCAGCGAAACATTCAGTGACACAGACACGGGGTTTGCGTTGGCACAGTCTGAATCAAGCTGCGAGCGGTTGAGCGGCACCCCCGCTAGGGCAAAGGCGGTATAGCCTCCCAAAGATTGGCCTAAAACCCCTACATTGTTGGTGTCAAACTGCCCTGCTAGGGCGGGGTCTTGATTGGCTAACTGTTCTAGTTCATCGAGCAAGCGCGAGATATCTAGGGGGCGGTTGATAAACTCATCGGGTTCGGTAACTTTGTCGGCTTGCCCTGCAATGAGGGCTTCGAGTTGGGTGGTGTTGCTCCCCGCGTGTTCTGGGACGGCCACCACAAAGCCATAGGAAGCGAGATGAAGGGCGAGGTAGCTGAAGGTGCCTCGGTTTGAGCCTAGCCCGTGGGAGATGACAACGATGGGGGCTGGGGTTGTAAGTGGGATTAAATCAGCATGGCGAGGCAGGTAGAGGTCGTAGGCAAAGGTGCGATCGCGCGCTGTGTCTTGCAATTCGTAGCTCTGCATCTGCACCCGAAAGTCGCCGCGCTGGCGCAAGTCGGGCAGGTTGGAAAAATCAACGGCAGGGGTGGTGGCGATCGCCCGATCGGCATCGGCGGCAATCAGGGCGATGGCGGTTTGGGTTTGGTTGATTTGGCGATCGATCTGGCTCAAAATCCGAGAGGTTTGGGCGAGGTCAATGCGAATCCCATCGAGGGGAAAATAGCGCAACATCGTTAGCGGTGTCAGCCCATCGTCGGGGTCAAAGGCAGCTAAGACCAAGGACGCTCGCAGTGCCCGTGAGCCTGACAAGCGTGCCTCCGTACGTACAACTTCCCCCAGTTGGTAGAGTAACTGCTCGCCTTGGTCGGTGTAGAGAAACTGCGAAATGGCAACGGGAGACAGCTCAAACTGAGTGCTGAGCAAGGTCCGAAACTGCTCGATTTGATCCGCCGTAAAGTAGCGGGTGTAGGGGCGCAACTCCGAAGGAATCGTGGTGCTACTGGCAAAGGTTTCGAGGGTTTCAATGCTGATGCTGCGCTCTAACAACCCATAGGATAGGGAAATACGCTCAGCGGCTGAGCTAGGGCTACCCGATAGCACCAAGGGAATCATCCACCCCAGCAACCGCCCCCAATGGATCGGCGGATGCGACTGAAGCCAGGGCGATCGCCCTATCCACCCCAAGGTGCGACGTAGATTGTAGAGCGGGCGGGGTGGGTTCATGGGTCGCGTGTGAGTGGGACTGAGCCGCTAAAGAGCTAGCCGCTCGTCGGTTGGGAAAGAGCAACTTCTTGCCCCCATCGTTCCCTATGACTCCTTTAATGATTCCAGAAGAGTGAGTAATTCCGCCTCCGAGAATTGGGTGATTCCTAATTCAACGGCTTTTTCGAGTTTTGAGCCAGCATCTTCTCCGACTATGACATAGTCCGTCTTTTTACTGATCGATCCGGTTACTTTGCCTCCGGCTTTTTGGATCAGGGTTTTGGCCTCGTCGCGCTTGAGGGTCGGCAATACCCCGGTCAACACAAAGGTTTTGCCGCTGAGAACGGTGCTGCGAGGAGTTGCCGGAGCCGTGCCGTGTAGTTGCACCCCGGCTTGTTTGAGGCTGGCAACCAAAATTTGGTGCTCTGGCCGCCGAAACCAGTCATAAACCGACTGGGCAATTTCGGGCCCAATCCCATAAACAGAGGCGATCGCCTCCACCTCCGCAGCGGCTAACGCTTCCACCGTCGGAAACTGCTCCGCCAAAATCTGAGCGTTGACGCTGCCCACATGCCGGATTCCCAAGCCATACAAGACACGCTCCCAAGGCTGGGTTTTAGAATGGGCGATCGCCCGCACTAATTTTTCCGCCGATTTTTGACCCATCCGCTCTAGGGCTTGCAGTTGAGCTTCGGTCAGCGTGTATAAATCCGCTACTGTTTTAAGCAACCCATGCTGCACAAACTGCGTGACCCACTTTTCCCCTAACCCATTGATGTCTAGCGCTTGCCGCGATGCCCAGTGGATGATCGCCCCGCGCACAATGGCCGGACAGAGGGCATTGACGCACCGGGTGACCGCCTCGGCCTCAGGGCGCTCTAGCGGCGTCTCACATTCCGGGCAATACTGGGGCATTTGGAAGGGCTGGGTCGCGTCTGGGCGCAACTCCACTAAGACCCGTACCACCTCCGGAATGATCTCCCCAGCCTTGCGGACAATGACCGTATCGCCCACCCGGACATCTAACTCGGCCACAAAATCGGCGTTGTGCAGAGTAGCTCGCTGGACGGTCGTACCCGCCAAGGTCACAGGGTGGAGTTCGGCAACGGGGGTAACGGCTCCGGTGCGACCCACGTTAACACTGATCCCCTGAACCACGGTGGGGGCTTCTTCGGCGGGGTATTTGAGGGCGATCGCCCAGCGCGGAAACTTCTGGGTAAACCCCAAATTCTCCTGCAAGCGGCGCGAGTTGAGCTTAATGACTAGCCCATCGGTGAGGTAGGGCAGATCCAGCCGACGCTGCTCCCAATCTGTCGCAAACACCCCGACCTCAGCCATCGAGCCACAACACTGGCGATGGGGATTCACCCGAAAACCGACTTGCTCCAAAAAGTCGAGCGCCTCCCACTGGGTCTTGATCCCCGCCGCTACCTCTCCTGGCAAATGCACGGTGTAGGCAAAGAAATCGAGCCGTCGCTGTGCCACAATTCGCGAATCGAGCTGCCGGAGGGTTCCTGCGACGGCATTCCGAGGGTTGGCAAACAGCGCCTCCCCGGCCTCCGCGCGTTCTTGGTTAATCTGGGCAAACACGGCTAACGGCAAAAAGGCTTCACCGCGTACCTCCATCCAAGCGGGCGGGTGCTCGGTTTGTAACCGCAACGGCACCGTGCGAATGGTGCGAATATTTTGGGTGATGTCTTCTCCTGCCACCCCATCCCCGCGAGTTACACCCCGCACCAGCACGCCATTCTCGTAGGTCAATGCCAGAGCAGAGCCATCAATCTTGAGTTCGCAGACATACTCAAAGCTAGAAACCTCTAGCCCTACCCGCTGCCAACGCTCTTCCCAAGCCTCCAGATCCGCCAGGTTAAACGCATTTTCTAAACTATAGAGAGGGATGTTGTGCCGCACCGAGGTAAATTGCACGGCAGGCCGTTCTCCCACGCGCTGGGTTGGGCTGTCTGGGGTGACCCATTCGGGGTGCTGCGCCTCTAGGTCTTGCAGTTCACGGTACAACTGGTCATACACCGCATCGGCAAGGGTCGGTGCATCCAAAACGTGATACTCGTAACTGGCCTGGTTGAGTTGTTGCCGCAATTGCAGCACCCGCCGTTGCAAACTGGATAGCGCCAGGCTCGGTTGTGTATCGAGGGCAGCCTCAAACTCTCCCACCGTTAGTTCTCCTTAGGGTCTGCTGAATCGTCAATGATCTTCACGAGTGATCTTTATGAATGAGATTCACGAATGATCTTCACGACCTAGTGTAACGGTTGCCCTAGGCTGATTTCTCAGAGGATTGGGTCGCGAGGTGCCCCAATTCCAGCTTTCCACGGGGTAGAGACCAATAGATAAATAGATAGTGATTGGGAGAATTGTCTTGGAGAGCAGTTTAGAAACGCGGCTTGGCTGGGTTGGATGGGATAGGTAGATTGAGATGGGACAGGTAGATTGAGATGGGATAGATATTTGGGCTGGCTGGATTGAGCTGGCTGGATATGAGTCGCTGAAACGTTGGAGGATCTTCAGGTCACGATCCCCAGGGAGGATTTCTAATTCTCTCGATCTATTTTGGGTATCATCAGCTATGCTGCGAGGAACGATGGGAAATCCCCGTAGGGCATTGGCAGATCGGCCAGACACCGCAACCGATCGCCCTGACTAGATTATCAATCGACTCGACTATCAATCGACTCGACTATCAATCGACGAGGATGCGATGCGCATTGGGTTTATCGCCTTTTTGGTATTGTTTGGGCTGTTCTTTGGAGCCGCCGAACTTTACCCGTGGCTCGTAGAAGGAGCTTGGTCTAAGCCGCTGATGGTGGGGGCTGGGGTTTTGCTGGCGATCGCCTCTAACCCAATGGGGCGATCGCCCTCTCCAACACAACCCACAGCCCCAACTGAACCCCTAGCAAAACCCCAACCAATGGCTGAATCGACCCCGCGATCGCCCTCCAATCTCCCGCCAGCGGGGCATTCTCCCCAGCCTACCGCCGTTCCAGCGCGGCGATCGCCCCACCTCGCTTCACCCACCTCGCCTCCCATCTCTTTTACCATCAAGAAGCCCACCTCCAACCCCCGCCCGCCCGCCTGATGCTGGCGAGGTTCCCGCTATGATTGCGCCGCTGATAGGAAGCTGGGGCAGCCCCATAACAACTAGCCGCAAAGGGCAGCCGCAAACTCCTAGAAGATCCCTGCCCCTGAAGACCCCTACAAGAGGCAATCTGAATATATCTAGGCCGAATATATCTAGGCCGTGCGATCCCCCAAAAATCCTCATCATTTTGTTAGGGGTGAGCTTGTCTGAAGTGAGGAGACTCGCTAAAGTTTTAGATAAATCCTGTTTTAGAAAAAATCTGCTCAATTCTTTTCAAGAAAAACAATTCTAAGACGATCATTCCAGTAGCTAACGGATCAATGTGCGGCAATCTTTCACAGCAAAATAGAAATGGGTGCCGTTTGGTTGTGAGGTGCCCTCGTCCATCCCCAAAGGATTGCATCTAGAGATGATTGAGTCTCAGATTATTGAGGAAGTGTAGAGCAGACCGTGGGGTGCTGTACGTTTGAGAGTAGAAGCGATCGCCCTTAATTCTAGGTTTTCCCCATGACAGCTTCGCCACCGCATCTACCCGATCGAAATTCCGCTGTTCCCGTTGTCCCTTCCGCCGAACGAGAAGTCACAACGGTTGATGTTCAGGTGGAGTCTCCAACCCTGATTGAACGCACCGTGCGGCTTATGGATGCGCGCGATCGCCAGTCCGCTCCAACCATTGATGTTTCGCCAACAGGCGGCAATTCGGCGGGGCAGTTGGCGCTGTCTTCGAATGGGATGGCCGGGGGGTTAGCGACCAATCAGGGTTCCTTTTCGAGTTTCTTAGCACCCCTCACCCAAGACACCTTCAAACAGGTTGTAACCGACGTTGAAGAAAAGCTGCGGGTGGTTAATCAAACCCTATCCATGCTGGATGTGCAAGGGTTTGAAACCATCTTGGAAGAAATGCTCAGTTCCGTCACCTTCAAAACAGCGGAACTGCTCAACGCCGACCGAGCCAGCATTTTTCTCCTAGACGAAGATAAGGCAGAGCTTTACACCATTGTTGCCAAAGGAGCCGGGGGTGGCACCTTAGAAATTCGGATTCCTTCAGACATGGGGATCGCTGGGGAAGTGGCGACCTTTAAGCGTGGGGTCAACATTCCCTATGATTTTTACGATGATCCCCGTTCTGCCTTTGCCAAAAAGAAAGAGCCAGAGACGGGCTATCGCACCTACACCATGTTGGCCATGCCCTTGCTGGATGAAAAGGGTAACTTGGTGGCCGTGGTGCAACTGATCAACAAACTCAAGCCCCAAATCTCAGATCCGGCGTTGCCCTTGGCCGAAAAAATCGACCAAGCAGGGTTTTGTCCCGATGACGAAGAGGTATTTCGGGAGTTTGCCCCTTCGATTCGGTTGATCCTGCAATCGTCTCGCTCGTTTTATCTGGCAACCCAAAAACAGCGTGCCGCCAGTGCCCTGATTGCCGCCACAGAATCACTCAGCCGCAGCAGCCTCGATTTAGACGACACCCTAAAGCGGGTTATGGACGAAGCCAAAAAGCTGATGAATGCGGATCGCAGCACCCTGTGGCTGATCGATAGCGATCGCAATGAAATTTGGACGAAAATTGAAATTGATGACGGCACCCTCAAAGAGCTTCGCATTCCTGTTGGGGTAGGCTTTGCGGGGCAAGTGGCCGCGAGTGGAGAGGTGCTCCTCATCCCCTTCGACCTCTACGCCCACCGAGATTCTGAAACCTCCAAAACCTTAGACCAAGCCAATCACTATCGCACCTGTAGCCTGCTCTGTATGCCCGTTTTTGCCGATGGCGAACTGATCGGCGTGACCCAGTTAGTCAACAAGAAAAAGCCAGGGGAGTTTCCACCCTACGACCCTAACCGTTGGCCAGAAGCCCCTGATTGCTGGCGAGCCAGCTTTAACCGCACCGACGAAGATTTTATGGCTGCGTTCAATATTCAGGCCGGGGTGGCGCTGAAAAATGCCAAGCTCTTTGCCAAGGTGAAGCAGCAAGAGCAAACCCAGCGCGATATCTTGCGATCGCTCACCAATGGCGTCATCTCCGTCGATAAAAACGGCATCATCATTGCGGCCAACGAAAGTGCCAAAGATTTGATCGGTCTAGACCCCAACGCATCCATAGACGGCCAACGGGTACATGAATTACTCCATTTTGAAAAGGGAGACTTTGAGGCGTGGTTAGAGCGATCGCTCCAAGCCAAAGACGAAAAGAGCCGCCAGCAATACTACCCCGACCTCACCCTCAAAGAAACCTCCAGCGGCGAGCAACATAGCATCAACCTTTCGATTAGCACCATCGCCGATGCGGCTGACCCGTCCCAGGTGTCGGGGGGGTTAGTGGTGATGGAAGACATTAGCGATGAAAAACGGCTGAAGCTCACCATGTCGCGCTACATGAGTGAAGACATTGCGCGGCAGCTCTTTGAAAACCCCGATGCGGCCAAGATGGGGGGCGATCGCAAGGAAGTATCTGTCCTGTTTTCTGACATCCGTAGCTACACCAACCTCACCGAAAGCATGACCGCCGAAGAGGTCGTGGTCTTGCTCAACGAATACTTTGAGGCCATGGTGGAGTCGGTATTTAGCTACAAAGGCACCCTCGACAAATACATCGGCGATGCCATCATGGCGGTGTTTGGCTCCCCGCTGCCCCTCGACGACCATGCCTGGATGGCCGTACAAACCGCCGTAGACATGCGGCATCGATTAGCCGATTTCAACGTCAAGCGTGCAGAACGCAACCTCGACCCCATTCGCATTGGCATCGGGCTAAACTCTGACACCGTTATTAGCGGCAACATTGGCTCTAGCAAACGGATGGAGTTTACCGCCATCGGCGACGGGGTGAATCTCTGTGCGCGCCTCGAAAGCGCCAGCAAACAATATGGCACCGATATCATCATCAGCGAATATACCTATGCCGCCTGCAAAGACCGCGTTTGGGTGCGAGAGCTAGACCGGATTCGCGTCAAAGGCAAAAACAAAGCGGTTTCGGTCTATGAACTGGTGGGGCTACAAACCGAAACCATCCCAGACATTAAGAAACAACAGATTGATCTCTACCGTGAAGGCCGAGAGCATTATCTCAATCGCCGCTTTACCAAGGCTCTAGCCGCATTTGGCAGCATTCTCGAAGACATCGACAACAAAGATAAATCTTCTGAGTTGCACCTCCAACGCATCAACCACTGGCTGAGCAACCCTCCTACCGATGAAACCTGGCAAGAGGGCATCTGGACGATGACTGAAAAGTAGGCCACCAGAGAATGAGAAATCTGAAATAGCCCTAGGAGATTTCATAGGGATTTCATGGGGAGCATGGATGCTTAACCTTGGGAGAGTGGTCAGTTTGAGGCCGCTCTGTGTCAGAGACTATTCCATGGGTGCGCCATAGATTGTCACCTGAACCGTCCCTTAGACTCGCCCCTAGACTGGCCTCGCTCATGGTTCAAGCCTGGGGGCTATCCAGATTTGCTCACCCTTACTGCTGGCCTCTATGTCTGTATCTCGTCCTTACCAACCCCTATTGCTGCGGCTATTGCATGGCCTGACCGGGCTATGCGCGATCGCCGCAATTGTGACCGCCTACTGGACTTACACCACCTACGACAACCGTTGGGGTGGCCTGCCGTTGCCCCGATGGAGTGCGATCGAAGGCATCCATGGCACCTTTGGCCTATGGACGCTGCTACTGTTTCCTGTCTTTGCAATTTATGCCCTACGACGCGGCCAAAGGCGATTACTCCAACCCGAGTCTGGTCGCCACCTGCAACTGATTGGCAAGCCCGTCTGGTGGTATACCCTCCATCGCACGGCCAATAGTCTGATGTTGCTCGCCCTCACCGTCGCCCTGTTTTCTGGCAAGATGATGGGCTCGACCTGGCTACCGATGGGAGAACTCACCCATGTTTGGTACACCATTCATCTCCTGTCTTGGGTCATGCTGGTTGCAGCCCTAGCCTTACACCTGCTGCTGAGCGCCAAAATTGGCGGCACGTCCCTCCTACTTTCTATCGTTGATTGGCGGTTTCGCCAACCCGATCATCCGCGCCACTGGTGGCCGCAGATTGTGACCCAGC
>Ga0105049_10009146_pt1 | contig 11424 bp, 8 predicted proteins | sample MAT06_FD_78087 | JGI IMG/M metagenome (GOLD analysis project Ga0105049, IMG submission 78087) | Freshwater microbial communities from Lake Fryxell liftoff mats and glacier meltwater in Antarctica - MAT-06 | ecosystem: Environmental > Aquatic > Freshwater > Ice > Liftoff microbial mat | place...
CCGGGGCCGAGGCCGACCCACGGCACGTCGCAGCCGAAGGCCGGCGACAGTGGCGCAAGGATCGAGAGATCGCAGAACCCAGGTTGGCGGGTGGTCTGCGTGGCCGCATCGGTGACGGTGAGGAACGAGAAGCCACGGCCGGCGGCATCGACCCAGGCGACTGTCGAGCTCGACACGATCTGGCCGCCGAACCGGCAGCGTGCCGTCACGTCGGCGATCACTCCCTGCGAGCTGAGCCCCCGGGCCGAGGGCCAGTACGTCGCCTGTGCCGGGGTGGCGCCGTAGGTGAACACCTGCTGGGGATCGACGATGGACCGCTCGGCCACGGTGGACCAGACGACGGTGGCGCCGCCCAGATTGGTGGTGCGCGCAACCCGGCGTGGAGGCAGCGGTGCGTAGTCGGCACCGGACGACGCCAGGATGAGCGCGCCGACCTGGTTGACGGCACCCGTGTATCCGAACAGCACCTTCGGTGCCAGGGGTACGCCGCCGGACGAGCACGCGCTGGTCACGCCGCTGACGTCGAAGCGCACGGTCGACCGGACCAGCATCCCTCTGCGGCGCCGTTCGGCGAGCCCGGTGGTGATGTCGATCTGTGCCGCGACACCGCCGATCTGCGGTGTGGCCGAGCGAACAGGGGTGCCGGCGGGGCACGCCGGCAGTGCTGCCGAGCTCGATGCGACGACCCGTGTGAGCGGTGCCAGGGCGAGCGCCGGTTGGTCGAGGTCGACGACGTCTGCCGCCCAAGTGGCCACCTGGCCCGCGCTCATGGTCACAGCGAACGCCCGATCGACCCGGCCAGGCTGGAACTGTGAGACCTGGCCGAGGTTGCCCATCGAGAGTGAATCGATCGACATGTCGTTGCCCGGGCCGACCGGCGAGTCGACCCGATCGGTCCAGGAGTTCTGGTATCCGAACCACACGGTGACGCCGCTTCGACGCGTGACGGAGCACGTCGCGAACAGCTGCACCGCCGGGACAGCGACGGAGGGGCCCGAGTCGATCAGGATCGGCCCCAGCCCGTCCACGATGCCGGCGTCCACGATGCCGACCGGGCCGACCGGGCCGACCGGGCCGGACGAATCGGCCACGGGTGCCGGATCGGCGGGAGCCAGAACGTCGACGGGCACCGTGACGCCGTCATCGGCGAGCGCCGGTGCAGCAGCGGTGCCGACGAGGACCGCCAGCACCAACGGGAATCGGATGATCCTGTGCATCACTGATCCCCCTCGTGCCCAGCAGTCAGGACCTTCTTGCCGAGTTCGGCCAGTCCAGGAGTGTCCTGGAACTGCACGAGCGTGTCGTTGCGCATGTCCCCGTCCTTCTCGCCGCCGCAGCGACGCGTCATGTACCGGTCACCGTAAGGATCCGGACCCGAGAGCGCTGTCAGCTCGCCGACACCTGCCCCGAACACAAGACGTGACATCGATGTGCCACCTGACGGCACATCGATGCTCCTCGGTGAGGTCGGCCGGTCTGTCACCGAAGGTGGGCGCCGCTGACATCGAAGCGCGACGACGCGCCTGGTGGGACCGCGCGACAGGCAGGATAGGGACATGGACTTCCGGTCTCTCTACGCGCATGGCCTCGTCCGGGTTGCTGCGGTCACGACGCGGACGACGCTCGCGGATCCGTCGGCCAACGCCGCAGCCGTGCTCGAACAGGCGAGCGCGTGCCATGCCGAGGGCGTGGCGGTCGCCGTGTTCCCCGAGCTGACCCTCACCGGGTACTCGATCGAGGACCTGCTGCTCCAGGATGCTCTGCTCGACGCAGTCGAGTCGGCACTCACCCAGCTGGTCGTCGGCACGGCCGACCTGCTGCCGCTGCTCCTCGTGGGCGCACCGCTGCGTCACGGCAACCGGCTGTACAACTGCGCTGTGGCGATCCACCGCGGACGGGTGCTCGGCGTGGCGCCGAAGTCGTACCTGCCCACCTATCGCGAGTTCTACGAGCGGCGCCAGATGGCCGCCGGTGACGACCTCCGCGGCGCCGTCATCCGCGTCGGCGACGCGCGCGTCCCGTTCGGCCCCGATCTACTGTTCGCGGCCGACGACGTGCCCGGCCTCGTGGTGCACGCCGAGATCTGTGAGGACATGTGGGTGCCGGTACCCCCGAGCGCAGAAGCAGCGCTCGCCGGCGCAACCGTGCTCGTCAACCTGTCCGGCTCACCGATCACGATCGGTCGAGCGGAGGACCGCCGGCTGCTCGTGAAGTCAGCGTCGTCGCGCTGCCTCGCGGCGTACGTGTACTCGGCGGCCGGCGAGGGCGAGTCGACGACCGACCTGTCGTGGGACGGGCAGACGATGATCTACGAAAACGGTGTGCTGCTCGCCGAGACCGAGCGGTTCCCGAACGGGCCGCGCCGTTCCGTGGCCGACATCGATCTCGAGCTCCTGCGGGCAGAGCGGCTGCGGATGGGCACCTTCGACGACAATCGGCGCACGCTCGCGGTGCGCACGTCACCATTCCGCACGGTGACGTTCTCCCTCGACCCGCCGATCGGCGACCTGGGCCTGCGACGCGAGGTCGAGCGGTTCCCGTTCGTCCCTGCGGACGACGCCAGGCTCGAACTCGATTGCTACGAGGCGTACAACATCCAGGTGTCCGGGCTCGAGCAGCGGCTCCGAGCGATCGGTCACCCGAACATCGTCATCGGCGTCTCGGGCGGCCTCGATTCCACACACGCCCTCATCGTCGCGGCGAAGGCGATGGATCGCCTCGGCAGGCCGCGTGCCGACATCCTGGCGTTCACCCTGCCGGGCTTCGCCACCAGCGACCACACCAAGGGCAACGCCCACGCACTCATGCGCGCGCTGGGCGTGACCGCCTCCGAACTCGACATCACCCCCACCGCCCGGCTGATGCTCGACGAGATCGACCATCCCTTCGCTGATGGTGAGCCGGTGTACGACGTGACGTTCGAGAACGTGCAGGCCGGATTGCGAACCGACTACCTGTTCCGCATCGCCAACCAGCGGAACGGGATCGTGCTCGGCACCGGCGACCTGTCCGAGCTCGCGCTCGGGTGGTGCACCTACGGGGTCGGCGACCAGATGAGCCACTACAACGTCAACGGCGGTGTGCCGAAGACGCTGATGCAGCACCTCATCCGCTGGGTCATCTCGACGAGCCAGTTCACCGACGAGGTCGACACGACCCTGCAGGCGATCCTCGACACCGAGATCACCCCCGAACTCGTGCCGGCCGGTGACGACGGCGAGGTGCAGTCGACCGAGGGCACGATCGGGCCCTACGCCCTGCACGACTTCACGCTCTTCCACGTGCTCCGGTACGGCTTCCGACCGTCGAAGGTGGCCTTCCTCGCGTGGCACGCGTGGCACGACACCGACTCCGGCGACTGGCCGCACGCATTCCCCGATGCGAAGAAGGTCGCCTACGACCTGCCCACGATCCGCGGCTGGCTCGTGGTGTTCTGCCGTCGCTTCTTCGGGTTCAGCCAGTTCAAGCGTTCGGCGATGCCGAACGGGCCGAAGGTGTCGGCCGGCGGGTCGCTATCGCCACGCGGCGACTGGCGCGCGCCGTCCGACACAGCCGCCACCACCTGGCTGGCAGAGCTCGAGGCGAACGTGCCCGAGGCCCTGTAACGACCTGTCGACCGTTGCCGGTCAGGCGGGACCTTCGAACCATCCGGTGACATCGACCACCAGATCGGTCGCCATCATCGAGAAGTAGCGCATGCTGCCGTCAGCGCCCAGCCGGGTGAACGCTGACGCTGCCCGCAACTGGTTCGGTGCGCTGGCGTTCGCGGTGCTGACGAACGGGCGCCCGACGTCGGGGTGAGCAGTCACGAAGCCCGCAGCGGCATTGTTCACGATCGTGAGGTTGTGGACCACTCCGATGGCATCTGCAGGCACCGCCCGTGGATCGAGGCTGCGAGTGGCCGGACCATCGAACCTGGCGAAGCCGTACGGCGTGCGCGTGTCGGTCTCGCGGTACGGGCTCGCGAGCACCCGCAACCGACCGGCTGTCGCGACCGGCGCGGTCGCGTCGGTGAAGTAGCCGGTCACGTCGACCACCACGTCGGCCACCGCGAACAGGTGCAGGTCGATCGAGCCGTCGGCGCCAACGGGAACGACCACGAGGTTCGGGCGGATGTCGCCGCCTCCGTTGCTGTTGAGGTTCGAGATCGGCGGTCGGGGCGCTCCGCCGGGCGATGCCGCGATCCACCCGCCGGCGTCGGCATCAGCCGAGACGGCAGTGACGGTGAGCACCGCGGCCGACATGCCCGAGGCGGGCGTGCCCGAGCGACCGGCGAGCGGCGCGTTCACGACCACGACGGGCGAGTCGACGCGCTCGCCGTACTGGTTGTCGACCGAGGCAGGGTCGCGGGTGTCGATCAATCGGTTCGGCGCGAGCGGGACGAACCGCCCCGCCGATACCGCCGCGGGGGCATCAGCGAACGTGCCGAGCAGATCGACGACCACGTCGGCCTGCGCGTTGGTGAGCACCTGGATCCGACCCTGCGCGTCGACTGGCACCACCGCCGCATTCGCGACCGTCTCCCCGGCGAGGGCGTTGATGTTCGACGTCGCCGGCCGTGCGGCCCCGTTCGCCCAGGCGGTGAGGAAGCCGGCGGCCCGAGGTTGCACGTAGGCGATGTTCACGAGCACCGCTCGGGCAGTGCCGCCGTCGACGCCCGTGGCGATCGTGCGGGCTGTGTTCGGGGCGAGCGGGGCAGCGCCGTCGATGGTCCGGCGCGAATCGAAGATGCGTTCGGCCGCGGCGAGCGGCTGGTAGCGGAGCGGGCTCGACGGCACCGGTTCGGCCTGACTCGGGAACACGACCTTGCGCACCTCGTCGGAGCCGAAGCTGACGTAGTAGAGCGCGAGCCCACCGCTCTCGGGAACGAAATCCATGTCGACCATCCCGGGCGCCGTGTGGAAGGGCGCTGAGTAGTCGACCGCGCCGGCGGCGGTGCGCACCCAGATGTCACCATTGCCCCCGTCACCGAAGAGATAGGCGCCGTCGTACTGCGCCGGCCAACTCCCGTTCGGGACGAAGGCACCACCGGTGATGTACGTCCCGATGCTGCGTCCGTACGCGCTGACCGGATCGATCAGGCCTCCCGAAGGGCCGGAGCACGGCGTGGTCTGCCCCTGCGGGCAGGGTCCCTCTCTCGTCGGCCAGCCGTAGTTGCCGCCGGCGACGATGTCGTTCACCTCTTCGTAGGTGCCTTGGCCGACGTCGTTGGCGAACACGCGGACACCCGCAGCATTCGGGTCGAACGCGAGACGCCACGGGTTGCGGAGGCCTGATGCGTAGATCTCCTGGCACACGGTGGTCGGCGCAGCGGCGACACCGGCGGTGCGGCAGCTCGACGTGCCCGGGCCGCTGAAGGGATTGCCCGGGGCCGGGTCACCGGTCGCCGGGTCGACGCGGAGGATCTTGCCGTTCAGCAACGACATGTCCTGCGCCGCGTCGTTGCTGCCGGCGCTGCCGGAATCACCCCGGGGATCTCGGCCTGCGTCGCCGACGGCGATCCACAACATCCCGTCCTTGCCGATCTCGATGTCGCCGCCGTTGTGGTTGCTGTTGATCGAGCTGATGTTGTCGACGAGCACCACCTCGCTGGCAGGATCGATCACGTCGCCGATCATCGAGAATCGACTCACCCGGTTCACACAACCACCGGGAGCCGATGGCGCCACACGGGTCGCGTAGAGATAGATGTGTCCGGCGGTGGCGAGATCGGGCCCGGCAGCAACGCCGAGCAGGCCGCGCTCGCCCTGGGCGCACACGCCCGGCAGCGTGAGCGCTGGGGTGGGCAACACCGCACCCCCACGCACGAGGCGAACGGTGCCGGTCTTGCCGAGCACGGCGACCACGCCGGTGGGGAGGAGCCGGACTGCCACGGGTGCTCCCACGGTGCCGACGACCTCGTCGATGTAGCCGAACGGCAAGGCGGCTGCCGGAGAGACCGGCCCCACGGCCACCAGTCCCGTCATCATCGCCACGGCGACGACCGCCGGGCTGATGATCGAACGGAGTCGTCGGGCAAGACGCAAGTGGGTGTCGGCCGCTCCAGCTGGGTCGGCGCTCGCGAGGCGGGAGTGCTGCATACGTTCTCCTGTGTCGTCCGGACCACGAGGGCCCTCCACCGGGCCACCGGCGACCCTAGCAACCACGCCGCTCGATGTCTGCCCGTCGCACCGAGCGCCCGGCCGGTTCCCGGCGTCGCGCCGGACGCGGTCCGGGGTGGAACACCTGACGCGACAGCAGCCGGGCGAACTCGGCGAACAGTGCGTCGACATCGGTGATGACGTTGCGGAACTGGCCGTTGAGGATGAACGAGATCGCTCCGAACAGCCCCGTCCACACCTGCATCCCGGCGATCATGATCGGATCCGGGGCGGTGGTCGCTGTCATCTCGCGCACCCGATCGAGATCGGCCGACGCCGTCGCCGGCACGTTCGGCTCGACAGCCGGGGTGGCGCCCTGTCGGGCGGCCTCGTCGAGGATGTGGAGCATCACGGTGGTGAACCGAGCGGCGGGGACGACGGTGTCGTCGGGAGCGGCGTAACCCGGCACCGGCGTGCCGAACAGCAGCAGGTACTGGCTGGGTTCTGTCCGCGCCCACTCGTACGTGGCGTGCGCCACCGCGAGGAAGCGGGCCTCGACATCATCGGGTCGTTCGTCGGCGACCGATGCGTCTGCCCGTTCGGAGACGTCGCCGAGATCGTTGTAGGCGTCGACGATCAGCGCCGTGAGCAGCTCGTCGCGGCTCGCGAAGTAGCGGTACACCGCCGAGCTGACCATGCCGAGCTCGCGGGCGATCGCACGGAGGTTGACGTTCGCCGGGCCGTCGTCGGCCATCTGCCGGCGGGCGATCGCCTTGATCTCGGCGGTCAGCTCCGCTCGCACCCGTGCACGCACACCAGACATGGGCCGAGTGTAGCGAGCGTCACTCCAATTCGAGATCACTGCTCTTGCTTTCGCTCGACGAACGAATAGTGTGAGCAGTGCTCTCAGATGACAGCTTCGATCATGAAAGGCACGTTCATGTCCCACCACCTCGTCGCCGGCGCCGGTCCCGTCGGCACCACCACCGCCCGCCTCCTCGCCGAACAAGGACACACCGTCACGGTGCTCACCCGCAGCGGCACCGGTCCACACCACCCGGCCATCACCCTCGAACGCGGCGATGCTGCCGACGTCTCCGGTCTCACCAGACTCGCCGGGCTTCACGGCGGCGTCGCCGCGATCTACAACTGTGTGAACCCGCCGTACCACCGGTGGCCGACCGACTGGCCACCCGTACACGGCGCGTTCATGGTCGCCGCCGAGCGATCGGGTGCGGTGCTGGTGATGATCGACAACCTGTACGCCTTCGGGCCTGATGCCCCGATGCCCATGCACGAGGACGACCCGATGCTGGCGACCGGCAGGAAGGGGGCCGTCCGCCGCACGATGGCGACCGAGATCCTCGAAGCGCACGCCGCCGGCAGAATCCGCGGCACGCTCGCCCGGGCCTCCGACTTCATCGGCCCCGAGGTGACCGGCTCGGCGATGGGCGAGCGAGTGGTGCCGCGTGTGCTCGCCGGCAAGAAGGTGTCGGTGCTCGGCGCGATCGACGTGCCGCACGACTTCAGCTACATGCCCGACGTGGCCCGAACCCTCGCCACGATCGCGACCGACGATCGAGCATGGGGTCGGGCGTGGCACGTGCCGAACGCACCCGGGGTTTCCCAGAGCCACACCGTGCATGCACTCGCCGCGGCAGCGGGGACGAAGGTGAAGGTCACCTCGATCCCGGGCGCTGCGCTGAAGCTGCTCGGCGTGTTCTCACCGATGATGCGCGAGCTCCAGGAGACGAGCTACCAGTTCGAGCGACCGTGGATCGCCGACACCACCCACACCGAACAGACGTTGGGACTGACGGCCACCCCGCTCGCCGAGCAGGCTGCCGCGACCGTGGCGTGGTGGCGAGCACGCCGCAGCGCCGAACGAACCGGGTGACGACTTCACACAGCGTTCACGGACGGGCAACGGACGGGCAACGGACCGCTGCGAACGTTCCGCCGCCCCAATGCGCCGACCAAAGGAAATCCCGTGGCCTACCAAGCTGAATACATCTGGATCGACGGCACGACCCCGACGCCGCTGCTCCGTTCGAAGACCAAGATCCTCGCTGATGGCAAGCAGCCCCCCATCTGGGGATTCGACGGGTCGTCGACGAACCAGGCCAGCGGTGAGTCGAGCGACTGCCAGTTGAAGCCTGTCTTCATCTGCCCCGACCCCATCCGAGGCGGACACAACGTCCTCGTGCTGTGCGACGTGCACAGCGCCATCGACGACAAGCCCCACCCCACCAACACCCGCGCCACCCTCGAGAAGATCGCGAAGAAGTACTCCAAGCACGAGATGATCTACGGCATCGAGCAGGAGTACACGTTCCTGAAGCCCGATGGCACCCCGCTCGGCTTCCCGAACAGCGGCTATCCCGCACCGCAGGGTCCGTACTACTGCGGCGTCGGCACCGGACGTGTGATCGGGCGCGAGATCATCGAGGAGCACACCCAGGCGTGCATGGACGCCGGCCTGATGATCGAGGGCACGAACGCCGAGGTCATGCCCGGTCAGTGGGAGTTCCAGATCGGCGCCGCAGACGCGCTGACGGTGAGCGACCACATGTACGTCGCCCGCTGGCTGCTGCACCGCATCGCCGAGGACTACGACGTGGTCGTGTCGTTCGACGCCAAGCCTGCCAAGGGCGACTGGAACGGTGCCGGCGCACACACCAACTTCTCCACCAAGGCGATGCGTGAGGGCTACCCCGCGATCGAAGCGGCCTGCAAGGCGATCGGCAAGCGCGTCGAGGCCCACATCAAGGGCTACGGCGACGACATCGAGAGCCGCCTCACCGGCGCACACGAGACCGCTCCGTACAACAAGTTCAGCTACGGCGTGTCGAACCGCGGCGCCAGCATCCGCATCCCGTGGCAGGTCGCCCGCGACGGCATGGGCTACGCGGAGGACCGTCGTCCCAACGCCAACGCCGACCCGTACGTCGTCACCCGCCTGATCCTCGAGAGCGTCTGCGGCGCCGCCTGACCCCTCGGTCAGCGGATCGCCTGCAGCAGTCGCTCGTCGACCTCACCTCGACAGGGGACCGGCACACGTCGGTCCCCTGTCGTGCTTTTCCGGGACGCACACCAGCTTCCCGAGCGACCACCTCGGTCGCGGGCGACCAACGAGTCGTCGATCGATCAAGATCTACCCCGTCGACCGGATCCGGCCGGTGACGACGAGACTGGAGTGATGAGCGTGCTCGAACAGCAACGCGACTACGTGCTGCGCACCGTCGAGGAGCGTGGGGTCCGGTTGATCCGGCTCTGGTTCACCGATGTGCTCGGCAACCTCAAGAGCTTTGCGATCAGTCCTGCGGAACTGGAGAACGCGCTCGAGGACGGGATGACGTTCGACGGCTCGTCGATCGACGGCTTCAGCCGCATCCAGGAGAGCGACGTCCTCGCGATCCCCGACCCGAACACCTTCGAGGTGCTGCCGTGGGGCGACCCGAAGGCCACCGAGGCGCGCGTGTTCTGCGACATCCATCACCTCGACGGCACCCCGTTCCACGGTGACCCCCGCCAGGTGCTGCGCCGCCAGCTCGACGCCGCCCACGACATGGGGTTCACCTTCTACGTGGCACCCGACATCGAGTTCTTCTACTTCGCCACGCCCGAGCGCGGGCAGACGCCGGTGCCGCTCGACGAGGGCGGGTTCTTCGACCTCACCACCACCGACGTCTCCGGCTCGCTGCGCAAGCAGACCATCCGCACGCTCGAGACGATGAGCATCCCGGTCGAGTACAGCTTCCACGAGGACGCGCCGAGCCAGCACGAGATCGACCTGCGCCATACCGATGCGCTCACCATGGCCGACAGCATCATGACGTTTCGTCTGGTGGTGAAGGAGGTGGCTGCGGCCAACGGCGTGCATGCGACGTTCATGCCCAAGCCGCTCGAGGGCGTGCAAGGCAGCGGCATGCACGTGCACCTGTCGTTGTTCGCAGGCGACGAGAACGCCTTCTACGACGCCGATGATCCGTACAACCTGTCGCCCGTGGCGAAGAGCTTCATGGCTGGCCTGCTGCGCCACGCCGCCGAGATCACCGCGATCACCAACCAGACCGTGAACAGCTACAAGCGCCTGGTACCCGGGTTCGAGGCCCCGGTGCACATCAGCTGGGCCCGCAACAACCGCAGCGGCCTGATCCGGGTGCCGATCCCCAAGCGCGGCAACCCCAGCGCAACACGCATCGAGTACCGCTCGCCCGACCCGGCCTGCAACCCGTACCTGGCGTTCGCCGTGCTGCTGGCCGCTGGCCTCCAGGGCGTACGCGAGGGCTACGAGCTGGCCCCCGAGGCGGATGCCAATCTGTTCGAGATGAACGATGCCGACCTCGCGAAGCTGGGCATCGACCAGCTGCCGCAATCGCTCAGCGACTCGTTGAAGGTGATGGAGCGGAGCGCGCTCGTGCAGGAGGCGCTCGGCGAGCACATCTTCGAATGGTTCCTTCGCAACAAACGCAGCGAGTGGCGCGCGTACAAGACACACGTCAGCGCGTTCGAGATCGACCGCTACCTGAAGGCGCTCTGACATGGAGCTGGTGGCCGTCTTCCCCGATCCACCGCCGCCCGAACTGGCACGAACGCTCGATCTCGCGGGCTACAAGTGGACCGCTGTCGGGTCCGCAGAGGACGCTGCCCGCCAGGAGCCATCCAGTGGCTGGGCCGGTGCGATCGTCGTCGTCGATGCCGATCCCGAAGGAGCGTGGGGGGTGTGCCGTTCGTTGCGCAAGCGCGACGCACCGGTGTCGCCGTTGCTCGTGCTGGTCAGTGGCTCGCAGCTCGCAGATCTCCAACTCCGCAACGAACTGTTCGACGACTTCTGCCTCACACCGTTCCACCCCTCCGAGGTGGAGGCACGCCTCAAGCACCTGTTCTGGCGCGGTGGTGACGGCGTACGGCCCGACCTCGTCGAGTACAGCGGGCTCGCCCTCAACCTCGAGACCTACCAGGCCTCGATCGCAGGGCGCCCCCTCGACCTCACGTACATGGAGTACGAGCTGCTGAAGTTCCTCGCCCAACACCCGGGCAAGGTGTTCACCCGTGAAATGCTGCTGTCGCGGGTGTGGGGTTACGAGTACTACGGCGGTGCTCGCACCGTCGATGTACACATCCGTCGCCTCCGGGCCAAGCTCGGTGAAGAGCACGCCAACCTGATCCAGACGGTCCGGTCGGTGGGCTACCGCTTCGGTCAGAGCCGCTGGGGCGCCTGAGCCCACGCACGGTTCGCCGGGTCGCGCCCGACACGGACGTCAGCCGAGCTGGTCGAGACCATCGGCGACGAGTGAAGCGAACACCGCCTTGCCGTCGTTCGTGGGATGCACCCCGTCAC
>Ga0105049_10009147_pt1 | contig 11424 bp, 10 predicted proteins | sample MAT06_FD_78087 | JGI IMG/M metagenome (GOLD analysis project Ga0105049, IMG submission 78087) | Freshwater microbial communities from Lake Fryxell liftoff mats and glacier meltwater in Antarctica - MAT-06 | ecosystem: Environmental > Aquatic > Freshwater > Ice > Liftoff microbial mat | place...
CCCGCAATCATTACCTTGAACCCTTGTTCGCCCCGCGCAGCGTGGCGGTGGTCGGCGCCGGCACCCGCGCCGGATCGCTGGCTGCCGCAGTTTTCCACAACCTGCGCAACAGCGGCTTCAAGGGGCCGGTGTATCCGGTCAACCCCAAACACGCCGCAGTCGACGGCGTGCCCTGCGTCGACCGGCTCTACCGGCTCACCGATCCGGTCGACCTGGCGGTGGTGGTGACGCCGGCACCAGCGGTGCCGCAGGTGCTCAAGGATGCGGCGCGCGCCGGCATCGAGCATGTACTGGTGTTGTCGGCCGGTTTCGGCGAAGCCGGCGCCGAGGGGCGCGCGCTGGAGGCCGAAATCGCAGCTATCGCGCATGCGGCGCGGATTCGCATGGTCGGGCCCAACTGCCTGGGCCTGATGCGCCCGGGCATCGGTTTCAACGCCACCTTCGCGCGTACCGGGGCCGCCGCCGGCCATATCGCCTTGGTTGCGCAATCCGGTGCGGTGTGCGCGGCCCTGACCGATTGGGCCTGGTCGGCCGGCATCGGCTTTTCCAGCGTGGTGTCGCTGGGCGCGGCCACCGACCTCGACTTCGGCGAAATTCTCGACTACCTGCTGCACGACGAGGCCACCCACAGCATCCTCATGTATGTCGAGGGGATTCACGATGCGCGCGCCTTCATCGGCGGCCTGCGCGCAGCAGCCCGCACCAAACCGGTGGTGCTGCAGAAGGTCGGGCGCCACAGCGGCGGATCACGCGCCGCCATGAGCCATACCGGCGCCATGGTCGGCAACGATGCGGTGTTCGAGGCCGCCCTGCGGCGCTGCGGCGTGGTGCGCGCAAGCACTTATATGGAGCTCTTCTCGGCTGCACGTCTGCTGGCGGCCGGCCGGCTGCCCACCGGCAACCGGCTGGCGGTGCTGACCAATGGCGGCGGCCCCGGCGTGATGGCGGCCGACTGCGCCGCCGACCACGAGGTGGAACTGGCCGGGCTTGGAGCGTCGACCGTTGCCGCGCTCGATGGCGCGCTGCCGCCCCACTGGTCGCATGGCAATCCGGTTGACATCATCGGCGACGCCAGCGCCGAGCGCTTCGCCGCCGCGCTGGGCCCGCTCCTGAGCGATCCCGGCATCGACGCTGTGCTGACCTTGTTTTGCCCGCAAATCGTTGCCACCGCCGACGACACCGCGCGCGCCATCGTCGCCATGGCGCATCAGTCCAGCAAGCCGGTACTCACCGCCTGGCTGGGCGAAGCGGCGGTACAGTCGGGGCGCAGCGTGATCGAGGCCGCCGGCATGCCGGCATTTCAGTCGCCGGAATCCGGTGTGATCGGCTTTTCCGCTCTGGCCGAATACTGGCGCGCTCAACAGTTGCTGCTGGAGACGCCACCGCCGTTGACCGACAACGCAACGCACGACCTCGAACGCGCCCATGCACTGGCCGCACGGGTGGCCGCCGACTGGCGCAGCCTGATGACCGAGCCTGAATCAAAGGAACTGCTGGCCTGCTTCGGCATTCCGGTGCCGCAAACACTGATTGCTGCGACCCTCGATGAAGCGCTCGCGGCCGCCAGCCGCCTTTGCTATCCGCTGGCGCTGAAGATCCTCTCGCCCGACATCGCGCACAAGAGCGATGTCGATGGCGTCATTCTTAACGTGCGCGACCGCGCCGAGTTGGAGCGGGAATTCGCCAACCTGCTGGCCCGGGTCCACGCCGCGCGGCCGCAGGCCCGGATCGACGGTGTGGCGCTGCAACCGATGGTGAACAAGCGTTTCGGGCGCGAACTGATGATCGGCGTGGCGCGCGACGCGGTATTCGGCCAGGTCTTGAGCTTTGGCGCCGGCGGGGTGGCGGTGGAGCTGCTCCAGGACAACGCCATCGGCTTGCCGCCGCTCAATCTGCGTCTGGCCGAAGACCTGATCGACCGTACCCGCATCGCGCGCCTGCTCGGCCCCTACCGGCAGATTCCTGCGGCCGATCGGGCCGCGATCATCGACATCCTGCTGCGTGTGTCGGACATGGCCTGTGCCTGCCCGTGGCTCATGGAACTCGACATCAACCCGCTGTCGGTGGATCAGAATGGCGCCAGCGCGCTCGATGCGCGGGTGCTGATCGATGCGGCGCGGCTGGACGGCGCACGCGACCCGAACGCACCGCACCGCCGCTACGCGCATCTGGCGATTCACCCCTACCCGAGCGCGCTTGAAAGCGGCGCAACGCTGCGCGACGGCACCGGCATCCGGCTGCGCCCGATCCGCCCCGAGGACGCACGCATTGAACTGGCGTTCATGGAAGCGCTGTCCGACCATTCGCGCTACATGCGCTTTTTCAACGCCGCCCGCACCATGTCGCCGCGCCTGTTGGCACGCATGACGCAAATCGACTACGAGCGCGAACTGGCGCTTCTGGCCTTGGTCGATGCGGCAATGGTCGGCGTGGCGCGTTACTCGCCCCTCGCAGACGGCGTGAGCTGCGAGTTCGCCGTGGTGGTGGCCGATCAATGGCACGGACGCGGCATCGCCAGCCTGCTGATGCGCAACCTGATCAAGGCCGCACGCGACTCCGGTTATCGTCGCATGACCGGCACGGTGCTCGGTACCAACCACGACATGCACCGGCTGATGGCGCATCTGGGCTTTGCGGCCAGCCCCTACACGGACGACCCGACGGTGTCCGAGTTCGCCCTCGAACTGGCATGAACCTGACTGCTGCGGGCAAGGCTTCGGCTGCCGCGCAAGGCAGTGCACGGGAAAATGCCTTACCCTAGCAGCCTGAATCCAACAATGAAAGAGAAAATCGCCCTATGGCCAAGCCGAACTATGCGTTTGCGAAGCGTCAGAGAGACCTCGCCAAGAAGCAAAAGAAGGACGAGAAAAAAATGAAAAAAACCGCTACCGAGGGTGACACGCCGCAGGCCGATGAAGACCAAGGGGCGGGCAGCGACGGCGATGCAGGCAGCGTGGCGGTGCCAACCGCCGGACAGCCGGTACCGTAAGGCCCGAGTCCGCCAGGGGCGCGATGCAAGAGCGCGCAGTCAGGCGATCGCGCGAGGATAGATGCCGTGGAGCGTGCCCTGCTGCTGGTCACCCTGGCCGACATGGTGCTGTTGCTGCATGTGCTGGTGGTGCTGTTCATCGTAGGCTCGTGGCTTTTGATCGCACTGGGTGGCGTGCGCCGCTGGCAATGGGTGCGCAACCCCTGGTTTCGCCTGGGCCATCTACTGGCCATCGGCTTGGTCGCCGCACAGGCGTGGCTGGGCATGGTGTGCCCGCTTACCACCCTGGAAATGGCCTTGCGCATGGCTGCAGGCGAGCGCACCTATGCCGGCAGCTTCATTGCCCATTGGCTCGGGCGCTTGTTGTACTACCAGGCACCGCCATGGGTTTTCGCGCTGGTGTACACCGCTTTCGGCGCGCTGGTGGCGGGCGCGTGGTGGCTGGTACCGCCCGGCCCCTTGCGCGCCGGCAACGCCCCGACCCGTCACTGAGTCTGCGCCGCAGCGCTTTCAGCCCGGAAACACAATCTCGCCAAACGCGGTCACGACCTGCAAGAAGGCGTCGGGCTGTTCGCGGAATGGCAGGCTGCCGGCCCGGTTGAGTGCATGGAACTGCGTCACCGGCTGGCGCGCGGCAATGATTTGATACAAGGCCAGGCCTTGTTCGAGCGTGCCGAGCGGATCGTGTGTGCCGCAGATGATTTGCACCGGCACCGGCACACCGGCGCCGCGGCAGACTTCATACAGGCGCCCCTTTGCGTTGTGCAGGCTGGGCATGAAAGTGGCGGCAAGCGCACCTGCCGCCATGGCGGCGGCCGCACTGCGCTGCGCGTCGCCGGCCGCAGCCGCCACGCAGGCGTCGACCAGCGCGCTGTCGATATGCTGGTGCGAATAGGACACCTGCTCCAGCGCCCAGCGCTGCGCCGCCTGGCTCCATGGCGGCGGCGGCGGATGGGCGAAGCTCAGGTTTTCGACCCCGTCGCCAGTCGGGGCGGCGGCCGTGCTTGACACCACGCTCACGCCGCATATCAAGGTCGGCGACTCGACTGCGAGCAAGAGCGCGATCAGGCCGGCCAGATCATGCGCCACCATGTGGCAACGTGCGACCTCCAGTGCCGCCAGGGTCGCACGCACGTGGCTTAGCAGCGCATCGATGCCGAGGTCGGCATGCGGCACGCCGGCGCCGCTGCAAAGGTCGAACGCCAGCACATTGCGCTCGCCCGCCAGGGCATCGAGGCTCTGCCCCCAGAGGTGCGGCCCGCTGCAATAAGGCGTGATCCCGGGAATGCCGCCACTGAGAAATACCAGCGGCGCGCTGGAGTCGGGGCTGCCCGACACGACCGTGGCCGCGCCATTGACCTGGATCGAACGGCGCATCAGCATCGCATCAGGCCGCGTGCGCGGCGACGAATCGCCCGAGCAGTGCATTGAAACGCGCGGGATGTTCGCGAAACGGGAAATGCCCGGCCTGGCCAAACGCATGGAACTGCACGCGGCGATCATGGCGTGCCAGCAGGTGAAACAGGTCCAGCCCGCGCTGCAATATCGCAGTGCGATCCTCCGAGCCCCAGATGATTTGCACCGGCCGCTGCAGCCGCCCTTCATTGATCCACTGCAGGGTCTCGCGCTTTTCGCGCGCCAAGGCCGGCAGAAACAGGGTCGCCCCGAGGCGCGCGCCTTCGACACGCTCGATGCTCTCGCGATACTTGGGCAGGGCCAGCACTTCGAGCACCGCGGCCACCCAAGCGTCGGTGACCGCCGCAGGATTGAAACTGTAGTTGCGATAGACCCAGCGCACGCATTCGGCGCTGCCCTTGGGGAAAGGCGGGCGCGCCAGCACCACCTCGTTGGTGCCCACCCCGGGGCTCAAGGTTCCGCTGTTGACAAGCGTCAGGCTCCTGACCAGATCGTGATGCGCAAGCGTGAGCCTGGCCGCCGCATAGCCACCGCGCGAATGCCCGACCAGATGCACAGGTGGCAGCTGCAGCGCGCGCAGGAAGGCGCCGGCATGCCGCACCACCGCGGCCATGGTGTAGTCGTCATCCCCGGGGTTGTCGGTGAAGCCCTGGCCGATCTTGTCGAAGGCGATCACGCGGAAGCGGCTGGCCAGCGGCAGCAGGTTCAGGTTCCAGGTGTGGGCGCTCGAAGCCGAGTCGCTGGTGCCAAAGCTGCCGCCATAGATGAAGACGATGGTCTCGCCGCACCCTGCTTCGTAGTAGCGGGTGCCGATGCCGTCGACATCGATGGTGCGCGCGGCGGGCATCGGCATCTTGGTCTGCGCGCCAAGACTCAGGTCTGCGATGACAGGGTTCGAAGCCACTGCCGCTCAATCAGCCTTGATGCCCAGGCGCCGGATGATCGGCACCCAGCGCTCGGTCTCGGCCTTGAGCAGCGCGCCGAACTCCTCGGCGCTGCCACCGGCCAGCGTGCCACCCAACTGCTCGACCAGGCGGTCGCGTACCTCCGGCAGCGCCAGCGCCCGGTTGAATTCGCTGTTGAGCCGGGTGACGACGGCAGCGGGCGTACCGGCCGGCAACATGAATCCGGAAAATGCCACCGCCTCGGCCCGGGCGTAACCGAGTTCGCGCATGGTCGGCACCTCGGGCAGCGCGCGCAGGCGCGTCGGGTTGGTCACCGCCAGCGGCCGCAGCCGGCCCTGCTTGATCGGCCCGATCGAGGTGGTGATCGGGTCGATGATCATCGGCACCTGCCCGCCGATGGCATCCTGGATCGCCGGACCGCTGCCCTTGTAGGGGATGTGCACGAAACGCGTCTGGTACTCGGCATTCATGACCTGGCCCACCAGGTGCATCAGGGTGCCGCTGCCGGGCGAGGCATAGGGAATGTCGCCACCCGGCTTTTTGGCAGCCTCCAGCAATTCCGCAAACGTCTTGAACGCCTGCTTTTCATGCACCGAGATCACGAAGCCCTGCGCGGTCAGGTTGATGACTGGTGTCAGGTCGCGCAAGGCATCGTAGGGCAACCTGGACATCAGGCCCGGGTTGGTGGCGATCGGTGCCGACACCATCAGGATCGTGTAGCCATCCGGCCTGGACCGCACCGCGGCCTCGGTGCCGATCACGGTGCCGCCACCGGGCTTGTTCTCGACTATCACCGACTGGCCGGTCGAGTCGGACAGCACCTTGCCAAGCAGGCGTGCCATCAGGTCGGTGATTCCGCCAGGCGCGAAGGGCACGATGATGCGGATCGGCTTGGACGGATAGACCTCTTGTGCAGGTGCGGCCGACACCAGGCCCGCTGCCAGCAGTGCGCACGACAGTGGTCGCAACAGTCGCAACAGTCGCAACAGTTTCATCCTGCAAGCCTCCATTTGATCAAGGTTGGCACCAAGGTTCGTTCGATTGGGCGAGACCAGCCCGCGCATCGACGCTATTTGAGCGCGAAATCCTGCCCGCGTACATACGGCCCGAAGCTGTGGCGTTCGGGTACGCAATATTGGCGCGCCTTGTCTTCCGACCAGGTGTAGGGCTCGGCGTGCCCGAAGCGCTCGACTTCGCGCTGCTTTTCCGGCGCGGTCGGCTCGCGCAGCGCGCGCCGGGCGTCATAGGCGGCAAGTTCTGCGTCGAAGTCGCTGCCGTCATAGTGATCGACATGCACTGTGATCGAGGGCGGCAGGCGCATCGAAAGTCGCCCGCTGTCAGCCGGATAGCCGACACACAGGCCGGCCACCGGAAACACCCCGGCGGGCAGGCGCAGCAATTCACTGGCGCGCTCGACCTGATTGCGGATCAGGCTGATCGGGCAGCAGCCCAGCCCGATCGATTCGGCGGCGATGACGAAGGCCTGCATCACTATGCCGGCGTCGACCGCGGAATTCATGAACATGTCGAGCGTGTCGTTGGGAAACGGCTTGCCGCGCAGCAGGGCGATGCGCCGCATGCGCCGGTTGTCGCCACAAAACACCAGAAACTCCGGCGCATTGGCGATCCACGGCATCGACGGCACCAGGGCGTTGAGCGCCGCTCGCTGCGCGGCATCGCGCACGATGACGATGCTGGCCTGCTGCAGATCGGACTTGGCGGGTGACGACAGGGCCGCCGCCAGCACCACCTCGAGGGTCTCGGCGCTCACCGCCTGTGGCGTGAAGCGTCGCGTCGAACGGTGCGACAGCATGCCGGCTATGGTGCCGGTGGCCGGCATGTCGCGCCCGGCGCTGCCCGGCAGGCCGAAGCGTTGCTCGATCAGGTCGGCGATGTTGGGATTCAGGGTGGCGGTCATGCGAAGGATTCCGGTTGCGCAGGCAAAACGCGCATTCTAGAAGGTTGAAGAGCCCGCTTGCGTCGCCGGTTCGGCCTGTCGCCAGTTCGGCCTGTCGCCAGTTCGGCCGGCACGAACGCGTCGCGCAGGATGACCGTTTCGTGCGTCGGCGTGAGGCCCTCGATCGTAGAGCACACAGTGGGTCGCCATGCGCAAGCGCGGATTGTGGGCGATGCAGGCCGCGGGTTGGCTGGTCTGCCGCAGCAGGCGTTTGCCGGCTGCATCGCATGGCATTTCACAAGCGGCAGCGCATCGGCTGCGTCATCCGGCGAGCGGCAACGCGCCGCCCTACTCCGGAACGACGCCGGCATCTTTCGCGACCTTCGCCCATTTGCGCATTTCCGACTGCATGAAGTCTTCGAACTGGCGTGGGCTGCCAGCGGCGACCTCAATCCCGGAATTCGCCAGGCGCGCCTTCACGTCCGGGGTTGCGAGGATTCTGCCCATCGCGGAATTGAGCGCGTCGACCACGTCTTTGGGTGTGCCGGCCGGCGCCAGGATGCCGCCCCATGAACTCGCGTCATAACCGGGCACGCCGGATTCCGCGATCGTCGGCACCTCGGGGGCGATCGACGAGCGCGCCAGCGTGGTGACGGCCAGCGCGCGCACCGCGCCGGATTTCACTTGCGGCAGGATCGCCGTGATGGTGTCGAAGATCATCGAGGTGCGCCCGGCGATCAGATCCGGATGCGCGGCGGTGCTGCCTTTGTAGGGCACATGCAGGATCTGCGTGTCGGTCATCGAACGAAACAGCTCGGCGGCGGTGCGCAAGGAGCTGCCCTGGCCGCTTGAGGCGTAGCTCAACTTGTCCGGGTTCGCCTTGGCATAAGCGATCAGTTCGGCAACATTCTTGACCGGCAATGAATTGGTCACCGCCAGCAGCAAGGGCACGGCGTGGGTCTGCACGACGAAGGAAAAGTCCTTGATCGAGTCGTAGGGCATCTTCTTGAACAGCACCGGATTGACCGCGTGGCTGGAGGCGATGATCACCAGGTTGTAGCCGTCCGGCGCACTCTTGGCCACCACCTCGGTGCCGATGATCTGGCTGCCACCGGCCTTGTTTTCGACCGAAACCGCCTGGTTCCAGGTGCTGCCCAGTCGTTCGGCCAGCAGGCGCGCGATGATGTCGATGGCGCCACCGGGTGGCGCGGGAACGATGATGCGCAGCGGTCGGTTGGGAAATGCCTGGGCGATGGCTGCGGGTGCTGCCGTGGCGACGCAGGCCAGCAGCGCAAAAGTCTTCAGAATCCGGATCGCGGTCATGCTTGTCTCCTTTGGTTTGGGGTGATCAGTCGGCATGGATCACAGCTCGATGTGCCGTCGCCTGCGACCCGGTACTCGAATTGCCGCATGCTCAGGAACGCAACACCTTGCCCGGCATGGCACCGGTCATGGCGTCCTTCTCATAGATCACGCTGCCGTTGACGATGGTGTGGTGTATGCCTTGCGAAGGCATCACGAAGCGCCTTTCGCCGCCGGGCAGATCGAAGCGCTTGACGCCACGCTCGGCCGAGCCGACCGTGGCCGGGTCGAATATCGCGATATCGGCCGCCAGGCCGGGCCGCAGGCGGCCACGATCGCGGATGCCGAACAGATCCGCAGGCTCGGAAGTGATGCGCTTGATGGCTTGTTCGAGCGACAACGCGCGGCGCTCGCGCACCCAGTGCCCCAGCAGGTAAGTGGTGTAGCCGGCATCGCACAGCACGCCCAGGTGCGCCCCGCCATCGGACAGGCCGATCAGCGTGTGCGGGTCATTGAGCAGCTTGGCCACGCCCTCCTGGTTGGTGTTGAGAAAGGCGACGCCGAATTCCATCTGCAGTTCATCTTCGATGGCGATGTCGAGCAATGCATCGACGCCGTCAGTGCCGCGCTCGCGCGCCACCGCGGCGATGGTCATGCCTTCGTAGCGTTTCAGCGCCGGATTCGACGCTTCCGAAACAGCCATCAACTCCCAATTGCCGGTGAACTGCGCCGGCCCTTTGAGCTCCTCGCGGAACTGATTGCGGAACGCGCTATCGCGGTAGATGGCCTTCTGCTCTTCCAGCGACTTGTTGAGCGCGCGATGCCAGGAAGGAAAACTCAGGAACGAGTGCGGCATGCGCAAGTTCATCTCGCGCGTCAGCGGACGCGGGCAGATCTGCGGAAACGAGCCGCGCGCGGCCAGCGCCGCCGACATGCGCTGGCTTTCATCGCAAGCGCCCGGAATGTCGTCGCGATACAAGAGCGCCAGCCAGGTGACCGGGCGCGCGCTTTCGGTCAGCAGGTAGTCGAGCACCCTGTAGTTCTCGGCCGACATCACCGAAATCTGCTGCGTCAGCGCGATCTCGATGGCCCCCTTGCCGGCGGCCCGCAGAACGTTGGCGTAGGCGCCGAGTTCCGCCATGTCCGCATTGCGGCAAGCCAGCGGGCGCCCCTGGTAGCCCATATGGTTCGGCAGTTGCGTGGTGGAAAAACCGAATGCGCCGGCGCGCATCGCCTCGGCCAGCAGTTCTGCGATGCTGGCAGCTTCGGCCGGCGTTGCCGCGCGCTCGATCGCCTCGTCGCCCATCACGTGATAGCGAAACGGCGTCAGCGGCGCCAGAAAGGCCAGGTTGGCGGCGGCGCCGCGCCGCTCGGCGGCAGCCATGAATTCGGGAAAGCTTTCCCAATCCCAGGTGATGCCCTGGTTCAACACCTCGAAGGACATGCCTTCGACATTGACCAGGTCGTTCATCGCCGTGATTCGCCGGGCGGGCGCGCAGGGTGCGATGCCGACGCCGCAATTGCCCATCATCACGGTGGTCACGCCATGCCACGGCGATGGCGTGACCGACTGGTCCCAGCAGATCTGCGCGTCATAGTGGGTGTGCGGGTCGACGAACCCGGGGGCGACCACCAGGTCTTGCGCGTCGATGACGCGGGTGGCGCTGCCGCCCAGCTTGCCGATCTCGACGATCCGGCCGCCAGAGACAGCGATGTCGCCATGGCGCGCTGGCGCTCCGGTGCCGTCGATCAGCGTGCCGTTCTTGATCAATAGGTCAATTGCCATGGCTACCCCGTTCTTGGTGACTGGGTGACGCACAGGAAGCTTGTCTCTCTCCCCAGCGGCTATCTTAGCGGCTATTTCCGCATTGAGCCAGGCATCCGCATGCGGATCCGCAGCCGACGCGACCGAGACCCGGATTTCACAAAGCTTCAACGAACTCGTCGTTAGAGACGGCGGCTTGGCGCAAGATTCCGGCGAGCGTGCCCACCTTGACTTCGCTATGCATCGGCACCACACAGCCTTTGTCGCCACGCCGCAAGATGACGTGGCTGCCGGATTGGCGAACCTTGACGAAACCGAGACGTTCCAGAGCCTTGATGATCGCGGCCCCGGAAGTTCGCGGCAACTTAGGCATGCGCGGGCAGGGTGAACATCGTAACAACCGGATGGCCAGGTGCGGGAAGCGGAAACTGCGTCAGATAAAGCGCGGTCGCTTCCTTCAAATTTGCAACGGCTTCCTCGACAGTTTCACCTTGGGTCGTGGTACCGGTCTCCGGGTTCAGGGCGATGTAACCGCCCTCTTCGGCGGGAGTGAGAACGGCGGTGAGTTCCATGTCGGTGCCTCGCTGATGCAATGTCGCAATTGTCGCGCATTCGGAAAATTGACGCTTCACACGGGAAGGCCGGGTGCCCGGCATTTTGCCAACTCAAGCCATTTTCTGGAACGCACCTCGGCATCAACCCAATTTCCTTCGTCGAGGCATTTGTACGGAATCAAGCATGCGTTATCGCGCTCACGCATTTAACGATTCCCATTGAGTCGAGCAATGGCGTTCCTGGCGTTTTCCAATCCGGGCTCAAACCGGAGGGCGGCCAGATACATCTTCCTGGCAATTTCAACATTGCGCGCTAGTCATATGTAGAACCTAGCATATGCTTCAAAAGCATGCGCGCCGTTGACACGAATGTGCTGGTCCGGCTGTTGGTGCGTGATGACGCGAAGCAGGCCACGATCGCGGAGGCGTTTGTCGCAGGCGGCGCCTGGACGGCACCGAGCGTCTATAGCCCGTCACGTCGCGACATCGCTCTCGGGCCGATGTCCGGATTTGAGGAATGCATCTATTTCCGCATTGAGCCAGGCATCGGCCTGCGGATCCGCGGCCGACGCGGACTGGTGCCCCCAGTCCGAAGG
>Ga0105049_10009148_pt1 | contig 11423 bp, 9 predicted proteins | sample MAT06_FD_78087 | JGI IMG/M metagenome (GOLD analysis project Ga0105049, IMG submission 78087) | Freshwater microbial communities from Lake Fryxell liftoff mats and glacier meltwater in Antarctica - MAT-06 | ecosystem: Environmental > Aquatic > Freshwater > Ice > Liftoff microbial mat | place...
ACAGCGCCCGCAACGCGTCGGTGATCGCAGGCCGTTGGGAGCGGTCGAGGACCGCGTAGCGTAGATCCTGCGCCACCAGCGACACCGGGAACATGGGCTCGAAACGCTCGGCATTGATCCCGAGACCGGCTCCCTTGGCGGCCTGGCTCAGCACCGGCAGCGACCCGAGCAGCTCCATCAGCGCGCTGGGATCCAAGCCCTGCGCCTGCGCTGCGGGCAGGAGTTCGCCGAGCATCGCGACCTGCGCCGCGAACAGTGCGTTGAGGGCGAGCTTGGCGATGGTGGCGTGGGGTGCGGCGCCCATCGGGTGGACCGCGCTCGCGTGAGTGGCGAACGGCTCGCGCGCGCGCTCGATCGCGGGATCAACCTGCGCCGGTATACCGACGGTGTCGGCATCTCGTGCGACGAGACCACGTCCCACGCCGACATCCACGATCTGCTCGAGGGGTTCGCGTCGGTCGCCGGTCAGGCCGAGCTGCCGTTCGCGATCGAGGAGCTCGTCGAGTCGACGCCCATGCCAGCGCTCACGCTCGCGCGCACGTCGAAGTTCCTCACCCACGCCACGTTCAGCCGCTATCACGCGGAGCACGAGATCTTGCGTTACATCCACCGGCTGCAGGCGAAGGACCTGTCGCTGACAACGTCGATGATCCCGCTCGGCTCGTGCACGATGAAGCTCAACGCGACCACCGAGATGGAGCCGGTGACGTGGCCCGAGTTCGGGCGGATGCACCCGTTCGCACCCGCCGAGCAGTGGGGCGGCTATCGCGCGATGTTCGATCAGCTCGAGACGTGGCTCGCCGAGATCACTGGCTTCGCCGCGGTCTCGCTGCAGCCCAACTCGGGCGCGCAGGGCGAGTACGCGGGGCTGCTCGCGATTCGCGCGTACCACCGCTCGCGCGGCGACGCTCACCGCACGATCTGCCTGATCCCGCAGAGCGCGCACGGCACCAACCCTGCGTCGGCGGTGCTCGCCGGGATGGATGTCGTCGTCGTCGCGACGGCGCCCGACGGCACGATCGATCTGAAGGATCTGCGCGCGAAGGCCGAGCAGCACTCGAAGCAGCTGTGCGCGGTGATGGTGACCTACCCGTCGACGCACGGCGTGTTCGAGGAGGGCGTGTCCGAGCTCTGCGAGGTCATCCACCAGCACGGTGGTCAGGTCTACATGGACGGCGCGAACCTCAACGCGCAGCTCGGGCTGACCCGCCCGGGCGACATCGGCGCCGACGTCTGTCACCTTAACCTGCACAAAACATTCTGCCTGAGTGCTGGCACCCAGGTCGCGTTGCCGAGCGGTGTCACACGTCCGATCGAGGACTTGATCGCGGGACCGTCGGTGTATGCGTGGTCCGAAACCGAGGATGGCGTCCGAGGCGCTCGGCTCGACGCAGTGTTTCGCACGGGTCGCAAGGAGTGCGTTCAGGTCACGCTGCAAGATGGGCGGACGATCACGTGCACACCCGATCACCGCATCCGCACCACGGACGGCTGGGTCGAGGCCGGGAAGCTCACCACCTCGAAGCACCGCATCGTGATGGGACCGGATCTCCCGGTCGACGAACGCCGACCGGAGGTCGAGCAGACCTTCCGCGTGACCTATGGCGGGCTCGCGTTGACGATGGATTCCACGGAGGCGCGCGAACGCTCACTCGCATTCTTTCGACTGCTCGGTGCAGCGTGCTCCGACGGTACCTACTCGGGCTCGATGGCGCGTGGCCGGTTCCGGCCAACGATCCGGTTGAACTTCGGAACGCACTACGATGCGGAGCGAGCGGTCGACGATATCGAGCTGCTGGGCGGTGGTCGCCCGGCGATCTCGAAGTCGCACACCGTGTTCGTGGTCAAGCCGCCGGATCGCCTGATCGGCGCGCTCGCGGCCGTGCCTGGGTTCGGCGATCCGGGTCGGCATGTCGTCACCATCCGGACGCTGCCAGGCGTGATCCTCGATCCATCAACGCCGCACGCGATCCTCCGCGAGTTTCTCGGTGCGCTGTTTGGTGGCGACGGCTGCGCCCCCGTGGTCGTTCACCTGATCAAGGCACCGCCGACGCTGAAGCCGGTGAGGTTCAGCCAGACTCACGAGGATCCAGCGATCCTCGGGCTCGTCCAGCGCCAGCTCTGCAGCGCGCTGTCTCGCCTCGGGATCGAAGCCGCGCCCGATCGAATCGCGCGGGTTCCGAAGCCGACCAACGAGGCAGGCGCAGCGAGATGGTCGGGCGGGATCACGATCATCGATAGCCTGCGGTTCACCGAACGCGTGGGCTTCCGCTATTGCGCGCACAAGTCGGCGCGACTCGCGGCGGCGGCGGCGTTCTGGCGGATGAAGCAAACGATCAACGCGCAGCGCGTCGAGGTCGCGAAGCGCGCGCTGTCCAAGGTCGGCTCGTGCATCGTGCGACTCGGTCCACCACCCGTGTGGTCGGCAGCCGTCGCCGGCGCATTCGACGAAGTCGCGACCGAGGCGGTCGTGATCAGCCCGTCCTACGCGTCGTTCGCCGGCACCAAGCGACTGTCGAAGCAGATGTTGACCAACGCGATCGACGGTCAGATCAAGCTCGGCCCGAAGCAGCGTCGAACGCATCGGCGGGTCGTCGCCGCCGCAGCGGGGCGCGGTGGCACGAAGACGGGCGTTCCAGAGCTCAAGGACTTCCTGGGTGAGATCGGCGCCCTCGGGTGGTTCAACAAGCACACCCCGCGCGGTGAGTCGGACCGCGTCACCTATGCAATGAAGCAGGATGCGGTCGTCGAGCCCACGTTCCATCTCGGCGTGGTCGACGTTCGTTCCGTCGGTGCGCGCGAAGTCTACGACCTGACGGTCGACAACCTCCACTCGTTCGTCGCCAACGGCGCCGTGGTTCACAACTGCATTCCGCACGGCGGGGGCGGTCCGGGCATGGGCCCGATCGCGGTGCGCAAGCACCTCGCGCCATACCTGCCGGGACATCCGCTCGCACCGCCGGGCAGCCAGCCAGTCGGTCCGGTCAGCGCGGCGCCGTGGGGCTCGGCATCGATTCTCCCGATCTCGTTCAGCTACATCGCGATGATGGGCGAGGCCGGGCTGCGCAAGGCCACCGAGGTCGCGATCCTCGGGGCCAATTACATCGCGCACCGCCTCGGTACGCACTACCCGGTGCTCTACACCGGGCGCAACGGCCGCGTCGCCCACGAGCTGATCCTCGATTGCCGTGGCTTCAAGAAGACCGCCGGCATCGAGGCCGAGGACATCGCGAAGCGGCTGATGGACTACGGCTTCCACGCGCCGACGATGTCGTTCCCGGTGCCGGGCACGCTGATGATCGAGCCGACGGAGAGTGAGTCGAAGGCCGAGATCGATCGGTTCTGCGACGCGATGATCGCGATCCGCCTCGAGATCACCGCGATCGAGACCGGCGCGATGGACAAGGCCAACAACCCGCTCAAGAACGCACCGCACACCGCGGCAGCGGTCACGGGCACCGAGTGGGATCGGCCGTACTCGCGCGAGCAGGCGGCGTTCCCCGCGCCGTGGCTGCGGATCCACAAGTACTGGCCGCCGGTGGCGCGGGTCGACAACGCATACGGCGATCGCAACCTGATGTGCGCCTGTCCTCCGATCGATTCGTATACCTGATGGATCTGGTCGGGCTCGTGGCGGTGCTGGGTGCGTTTGCGTTGCCGATCTACGCGATCAAGATGCGCTACCAGGCGAAGCGCGAGCAGCGCCAGCTCGAGGCGGGCAAGCAGCCGGGTGGGGATCACGAGGTCAAGCAGCTGACCTCGGAGAACAAGCTGCTGCGCGAGCGAGTCGAGAACCTCGAGTCGATCGTGTGCAGCGTCGATTACGAGCTCAACCAGAAGCTCGCGAAGATGATCGACGAGTCGCGCGCGGGTGCGTTGCCCGCACCGCCAGCGACGCCCGAACCCAAACCGGAAGCGCCGTCCCCCGCACTCGATCGCACCGCCACCGCGATGGTGACGCCGACCAGGGCGCAGCCGCTGACCACCAGCCTCGAGCCGAACCAGGTGCTCGCGCAACGTTATCGGATCCAGCGGTTGCTCGGCAAGGGCGGCATGGGCGCGGTGTACCTGGCCGACGACGAAGTGCTCGGCGAGCTGGTCGCGCTCAAGGTGATCTCGAGCGCGTTCGCGTCCGACGAGCAGGCGATGATCGCGCGATTCCGGCGCGAGGCCGCGGCGGCGAGGAAAGTCTCGTCACCGTCGGTGATCCGCATCCACGATCTCGGCGAAGCGCGCCCGGGGCTGCTGTATCTGTCGATGGAGTACTTCGCAGGTCGTACGCTCGCGGAGGTGATCGCCCAGCGCGGCATCGTGCCGCTCAAGGACGTGCAGGACATCCTCTCGCAGGTCGTCACTGGCCTCGAGGCTGCCCATGCCGCCGGTGTGGTCCATCGCGATCTCAAGCCGAGCAACGTGCTCGTTGGCGAGCGCGGTGCGGTCAAGCTGATCGATTTCGGGCTCGCGACCACCGGCGCCGAGGGCCTGACCGCGACCGGCGCGATCCTCGGCACGCCGCACTACATGGCTCCCGAGCAGGTGCGTGGCAAGACCGTCGACGCGCGCACCGATGTCTACGCGCTCGGCGCGCTGTCGTATCACCTGGTCTGCGGGCGGCCGCCGTTCTCCGGCGACAACGCGATCGCGATCGGGTTCGCGCACCTCTCCGAGCCGGTGATCCCACCGACGCAGCTGCGCCGCGATTGCCCGCCGAGCCTGGCCGCGGCGATCGTCATGGCGCTCGCGAAGTCTCCCGACGATCGCCCGAGCTCCGCACGCGCGTTCCTCGAGCGCGCGAACGCCGCGAACACGCCTTAGTGCCGACCAGCTAAGGTCACTTCTTGAGGCAGCGCGTCGCATCGGCGAGCTTGATCATGCCGGATCAGACGAGGGCGGCTGCGACCTGTCGCACCGGATTCTCGCCGGCGAGGACGGCCGCGAGCTGCTCCCAGCGGAGCTCCGAGGGCTCGTCCTCCTCGAAGCAGCCGAGGATGCGAGACAGCGACAGCACGTCGAGCCGGTCGAGCAGGCGGGGATGCGCGAACCAGGTGGGCCGGGCCGCGTGCAGCCAGCGCGGGAGGTCGGCGTAGTGGGCGGTGACCACCGCATGCTCGCGATCGGCGGAGGCGAACAGCGCGGGCGTGGTCGCCACGGAGAGCAGGATCTCGAGGTCGGCATGGAGCCAGGACGGGCGGGACCATTCGAGGTCGAGCAGGGCGGAGACGCGCTCGCCGTCCCACAGCACGTTCTCGAGGTGCGGATCGCCGTGGACGAGGCCGCGATCGGCGTCGTCGAACGCGTCCCAGCGCGTGATCACGAAGTGGGTCGCGAGCGCGCGGATCGCGACATCGTCGAGGTGGCTGTCGATCAGGGCGATCAGCGGCTCGATCGGCAGCGTGTGCGGCGGGCGGATGTCGTCGGGGATCTCCGCCGTGATCGTCGCGTGCACGCTCGACAGCGCGTCGGCGAGCTGATGAATCGCGCGCTCGCGCTGCGCTGGCGTCAGCATCGGCCAGGCGCGTCCGAGGTCGATGCCCGGCACGCGACGGGTCAGCATCCACTCGATCTCCCCATCGGTGCCGACGTCGAGGACCTCGGGATAGCGCGCCTCACGGGCGACGCGCGTGGCGATCCGGGCCTCGCGGGCGAGCCGGCCAACGCCGTGCGCGTTGATCCGGAGCACCATGGCCTCGCCCAGCCAGACCTCGTTCGCGTGGCTCGCGCCGCGCGTCATCGGTAGATCGCGATCGAGCCCGCAGGCGGCGAGGGCGATCTGGCGGCGCGTGTGGGCTGCGCTGCTCGCGACCGTGATCAACAAGACGCGCTAGTGTGCCATTCGATGGGTACCTGGGGCGCCGAAAATCTCGCCAACGACTACACACTCGACGAGCTGTCGAGCCGAACGCACGAGCTGATCACCGAGTTGTTGTTGCGTGCGCAGCGATTTCACAGCAAGCCCCGCAAGCGTTAGCGCCGCGAATGAGTTACTCGGTTCCTCACCAGTGGTCGCCGCCGGGTTGGCCGAAGGAGATGACCACCGAGCGGCGGCGAACTCGATCGACTTTCCTCTTCGCGGCCCTCAGCGCCGCTTGAACCGGTAGTGCGCGACGATCCACTCGCGCCCGTCGCGATAGCCAAACAGCTCCGCGCACGCGAGGAAGAACACGCGCCAGCGCTGAAATCGCTTGCGTGCATCGGCGCCGTACGCGGGCCCGAAGATCGCGAGCACCTCGGCCTGGCGCGCCATCAGGTTGGCGTACCAGGCCTCCGACGTGCGCGCGTAGTGCGTGCCCGCGAGGTGCCACTCGCGCTCGATCATCAGATCCTTCTGGAACGAGTGGAAGAGCTGCGCCGACGGCATGATCCCGCCGGTGAAGAACTCGCGCGCCATCCAGTCGGAGCCGCCCGCATCTTCGAATGGATACGCGTACTCGCTGTGCGCGAACACGTGAACGAACAGCGCGCCGTCGGGGCGTAGCCAGGTCGCGATCCGTCGCAGGAGCTGATCGTAGTTGCGCATGTGTTCGAACATCTCGACCGAGACCACGCGATCGAAGGTGCCCGCGTGCTCGAGCGTCCGGACATCCGCGGTGCGCACGGTCAGGTTCGCGAGGCCACGTGCACGCGCGGTGTCGTCGATCCAGGTCTTCTGCGTGCGCGAGTTCGAGATCGCGGTGAACCGGCTGGTCGGAAACTTCGCCGCGGCCCACAACGAGAACGAGCCCCAGCCGCAGCCGAGATCGAGCACGTCTTGCCCGTCGGCGATCCCCGCGCGCTCGGCGGTCAGCGCGAGCATCGCGACCTCGGCGTCGGCGAGCGTCTCCACGCCGGGCGGGTAGTAGCAGCTCGAGTACTTGAGGTGCGGGCCGAGCACGAGCTCGAAGAACGCCGGCGGGACCTCGTAATGCTGCGCGTTCGCGGCCGCGGTCTCGATCGCGATCTCCGAGGAGTGCAGCTGCTCGACGAGCTGCTGGTTGCGCGTGAGCTTTCGTTCCTGGCGCAGTCGCAGCGCGCAGATCGCGCGAATCCCCGCTCGCAACGCGGGCTCCGGAACCAGGCCCGAATCGACGAGCCGCTCGATCACGTTCACGGCGCGACTGTACGAGATCGGAGGCGGGGTGGCCTGTAAGCACCGGCACCATCGAGGCGCGGCGCGTACTGTATGCTCGTCGTGATCTCGCGCGCCTGAGCCTCGCTGCGAAGCTCTCGTGGCAGCGGTGAACGCACATCTAGACCATCGAAATAAGGCAAGACCTACAGCGACATGCCCGGCGGACGATCCTAGAACCGGGGGTGATGAAAGCGTTGGGCACGGTCATGGCACTCACGTTGTTCGCGTGCACGAGCACGGTCGACGGTGGTCCCGGCGACGACACGGATGACTTCGAGGGCCCGGGTCCGGACGGCACGGACCCAAGCCCAGATCCTGTCGCGAGCGGTGCGTACTTCGACCAGCCGATGTTCTTCGATCAGGTCGTGACCAACGCGCCGACGGCCGCGAGCAGCAGCTCGATGATCGCCTCGGTCAAGGCCGCGGGCGGGTGGGGCGCCGGCAGCTTGCGGATCGACTTCACGATCGACGTGCTGACGGCGACGTCGACCTCGCCGATGCGGACCTTCGAGACCACCGAGGACTTCTGGAATCCCGACTGCGATCACGTGGCGGTGCCGCTGCCGGTCGGCGGCAACGTCGAGAACGAGGATGGCTACGAGTGCACGACAGACGGTGATTGCCACCTGCTCGTCCTGGATCGCGCGAACCGCAAGCTCTACGAGATGTGGCGCGCGAACGTCACCGGCGGCAGCTTCTACGGTGGCTGCCTCGCGGTGTGGCCGACCAACCAGACCTACGACAACACCCTGCGTGGCGATCAGTGCTCGAGCGCGGATGCCGCGGGCTTCCCGATCTCGCCGCTCCTGTTCACCGCCGACGAGGTCGCCGCGGGCGAGATCAACCACGCGATCCGCTTCATCCTGCCGAACGACCGCGTCAAGCGCGGCTTCGTGCGCCCGGCGACCCACGGCAGCGACACCACCGGTGACTCCGATGCACCGCCGTACGGCATGCACTTCCGCCTGCGTGCGGATTATCCGATCGACTCGCTGCCGAGCGACGGTGCGAAGGTCGTCGCACGCGCGATGCAGAAGTACGGCATGTATCACGCGGACGGCGGCAACATCGCGCTCACCGCGCAGAGCGATCGCCACACCACGGCGAAGTGGGACGGCCTGCTCGACACGCGCGACCTCGGTGCGATCAAGGTCGACGACTTCGAGATCGTCGACCACGGCTCGATGATCACGCTGACCTACGACTGCGATCGCTAGTCGAGCAGCTTCTGCTGCATACCCCAGCGCGCGAGATAGCGCTTGAGCTTCAGCTTGCGCCGCGTCGACGCCGAGGACATGTAACGGATCGTCCCGAAGATCGGGCGCACCGGTCCCCACGCGCGGTCGAACAGACCCAGCGTCCAGAAGATGCCGCTGTACGAGTTCGGATCGCGGCCGTCGACGGCGTACTTGTTGTTGAGCTCGATCATCACCTCGAGCGCGACCTTCGGTGATGCCGTCCACTCGAGGATCTTCTTGCCCCACAGCATGCGCAGGTAGTTCTGGATCCGGCCGTCGGCGACCAGCTCGCGCTGCGCTGCGTTCCAGATCTCGTCTCCGGTGCGCGCTTCCTCGAGCTCGCGGCGCGTGTACCGCTCGGGGCGAGGGTCAGTCTTGTGCGCGTCGAGGGTCGTGCGTGCCCACGACGGCAACGCAGACCACGTCCCGAAATCCTCGCGGTGGTAGCAGAACCCGTAGCCGAGCTCGCGCCAGGTGATGATTTCGTCGAGGAAGCTCTCGGTGTTCACCTCGACGCCCCACCAGCCCTCGCGACTGCCGGTGACCTTCGCACCGGCGGAGCGCGAGGGATCCCAGTGTGCGCGAGCGAGGATCTTGCTGACGATCTCGTGCACGGAGATGTGTCCGAAGTGGAGGTACGGGGACAGGCCGCTCGCGGCGTCGGCGTCGGGGTCGCTGCGCTCCTCGCCGTAGCGCGAGAGCTTGCCGCGCACGAAGCTCGCGAACGTCGCTTGCGCGGCGACCGATCCACCGCGGTAGTGCACGGGCCGGACGCCGTGATCGATCCGCAGGTCCGCGAGCGCCGCGGCCGTGCCGGTCAGCAAGGTCGCGGTCGCTGGCTGCCACCTTCGCAGCACGGCCGCGGGAAGCTCGGCGTCCTGCAACGTCTTCGGCAGCTTCGCGAGCGGCGTCACCGACGGGCGCGCGAGGAGGTGAGGGATCAGGTGACGCTGGAGCTGACGACGAAACGACGAGGCGGTGGGGTAGGCGCGATCGAGCGCGCGCAACGGCAGCACGCCGCAGCTATCGACGACCTCGAGCAGGACGTCGAGGCGCTCGGCGACGGCAGCGATCATGCGTGGCTGGAAGAAGCCCGGTTGCTCGTCGGTGATCACCACGCGGGCATGCGCCGCGAGCGCCTCGAGGAGCCCACTCCCTGCACCGGGCTCGGGTTCGACGTACGGAACATACGTGATGCCGGCGCTCTCGAACGCGTGCGTGTTGTCGGCCATGCCCTGGACGACGAACGCGTGGAAGCGGTCGCTCGCCCACTCGTAGCCGGCGCGCAGCGGCTCGAACACCAGGAGCGGCACGGCGAGCTCGCGGGCCCGCGCGATCGCGTGATCCAGCGCGTGACTCCAGGTCGTGCGACGCGTCCCGATCATCCAGTACAGGACGTAGTCGCCGCGACTCCGGATCGGTCGCTCGTTGGCTGCTCGGATCCTGAGGGTCGACATCAGATCTCGCTCGTTGACGCACCCCGGGGCGCGCGGGTTACGGGGAATGTCGCTACAGTCGCCGCCGTGAGCAACCCCGTCACGTTCACGCTCGAGGACAAGGTCGCGGTCATCCAGATGGATGACGGCAAGGCAAACGCGCTGTCGCAGGCGATGATCGATGCGCTGCGCGATGCCCTGGCACGTGCCGAGCGCGAGGCGAGTGCGTTGGTGCTCGCGGGCCGCCCCGATAAGTTCTGCGCGGGCTTCGATCTCAAGGTCATGATGTCGAGCCCAGAGGCCGCGGCCACGCTGCTCAAGGCCGGCTCCGAGCTGCTGCTCGGGCTCTACGGTTCGCCGATCCCGCTCGTCATCGCGTGTACCGGTCACGCGCTCGCCGGTGGTGCGCTCGTCGTGCTGACCGGCGACTACCGCGTCGGTGCAACTGGTGCGTACAAGCTCGGCCTCAACGAGGTCACGATCGGCCTGCCGGTGCCGGTGCTCGCGATGGAGCTCGCACGCGATCGGCTGTCGAAGCGCGCGTTCGTCCACGCCACGTTGCTCGCCCAGATCTACGATCCCGAGGGTGCGCTCGCCGCTGGGTACCTCGATGTCGTCGAGCCCGCAGATCAGGTGATCGCGCGTGCACGCACCGAGGCCACACGCCTCGCGGCACTGTCGCGCGGGGCGTTCTCGTCGACCAAGAAGCGGCTGCGAGGCGCGACCATCGAGCATATCCGGAGCACGCTCGACGCCGACATGACCGCGATCTCGCGCGGCAGCTGAGGATCCGGACCCCGTGGTGGCGACGACCGGTTTCGCCAGCGCGTCGTCATGCGCCGATCTGGGCATCACGCACACCATCCTGGTGCCCACTCGCCTCACCGCGTGGTCAGCTTGGTGCTCCGCTCATTTGGGATCAGCGCGTGATGGGGGTGGAGATGTCCTCGGAACGTCGCAAATGGATCCGGCACTGACCGGCGGCGTCGATGCCCTGAGGGCTGCCTGCGGCGCCGGTGCGGAACACAACGGGTCAGGACGCCCATCCGCGGCCGCCGAGATTGAACGTGAACGAGCGCGGCGCCGCTCCCCCGCGAGTACCACCACTCGGCTTCGCACTACCACCGCCCAAACCTTTGCCCGCCACCTTCTCGAGCACGGCAGCGAGCTCGGATTCGTCAAACCATAGGCCGTGCGTCGCGCAGCGGTCGAGCTCCGGGGCCGCGTGCGACCGCTTCTCGCCCTCGAGCTCGATCGTGAGCCTGGCCGTCGTCATCGCCACACTGCATTGCGGGCAGGCTCGCTTCCCGGGCGCCCCGTCGCGATACACGAGGGTCGGCTGCAGGCTCGTTAGCTCGACGATCGCACCGCAGAGGTCGGCCTCTGCGATCATCATGCCCTCGCACGCGTCGCACACCAGCCGCTCGCGGAATTCGCGCAACGCGGCGTTACAGCGGGGGCACGCACGGTGGTCGTCTCGATAGGGTTCCATGTCCCTGATCGTAGCGCAGCGCCTCGCGTGGGCGAGCAACGTGAGGCCTGGCGACACGACGACCGAGATCGAGCGAACCCCGACCAGATGCGTTGCGACTCTCGAGACGAACTGAACCACTCAGGTGCGTACCCGACCAAGACATCGAC
>Ga0105049_10009149_pt1 | contig 11422 bp, 7 predicted proteins | sample MAT06_FD_78087 | JGI IMG/M metagenome (GOLD analysis project Ga0105049, IMG submission 78087) | Freshwater microbial communities from Lake Fryxell liftoff mats and glacier meltwater in Antarctica - MAT-06 | ecosystem: Environmental > Aquatic > Freshwater > Ice > Liftoff microbial mat | place...
CATGACGATGCCGTCATGGGCACTGCCGAAAGAATACAACGTTCCCCGCTGATCGCCGGGATTGTGTGCAAGCGGAACGCCAGGTCCGCCGATCCGGCTGAAATTCTGAAAATGCCGTCCGAAATATGCTGGCCCGTTGTACGGACTCTTCGTCATTTCGCCGTCCGGAATAAACGGTTCGCCGACCATCACTGTGTTTGATGTTCCGTCGGAGATATCGCGGATCGCAACCTGGTCTTCCCATCCGGCAACAATGTCGGTGCCTTTGACCTTGGGATGGCTGGAGATAATGACGCCGGTTCCCCGACCTCCCCAATAAAAGTCCGTCGGCTGGCCGATTGCCCCCGGCGAAATGTCGCCGTGGTTTCCAACGTAATCAACAACCGCCCCACCGGGAATGCGCTGAAAGCCTCCGCCGCAGCCGCAAGGCAGCGTTATGACCACAACCGCATCTGGTGCAACTGGAGACGTCCCGGCATGGCGCTCCGGGCAAAGATAGGTCTGAATAACCGTCTGCCGTACGGTCAAAGAATGTGATCCGAATGGTTTGGACAAATCCCATCCGGAGTACAACGCCGATTGTTCCAGATGCGGCAGTATACGGATCAGCCATGATGGTTCATCAACTCCCGTAGTGGTTCCGTTGCCGGAGAGCGTGCGAATTCCATCCTGGACAAGCCGAGCCGGAGGAAATGCTCCTTGAGTGTCGTGAAACTGATGCAGAGCCAAACCAATCTGCTTCAGGTTGTTTTGACACTGTGCCCTGCGAGCAGCAGCTCTTGCCTGCTGTACCGCAGGAAGCAGGACCGCGATCAGAATTGCGATGATCGCTATGACCACCAGAAGTTCTATTAGCGTAAATCCCGATGGGCGGGAGGAGAACTTCGTTGATGTATTACGATCGTGTCGGAGGTTTAGGCGTAGGCGTTTCATTCTGGTCGGCTACCTTCAAGCATTCCTGGCTGACTGAATAACGGTTTGGATCCCGATCCGATGCGCGGCTTGCGTCGTGGAGATTGCTCCCGACCAGAAGAACATCCGCACCCTTGTAGTTCAGATCGAATTGTAGTTCAGTTCGTCATCATTGTGAATGCAATATTCAATTCACAGGACTGGATTCGAGGCGAATTTACCGAATCTGCGGAGGAATTCGTTACGCTTTTCCCGGAATTGTGAACAATTTCATTGCAGTTGAATCGTCCCGCAGCGTGCGGTCAGTCCCATGCCGGGCTGTTGTGGAACCCAGATGTGATCAATCCGAGATCCCGCCTAGAATTCCTCGGTGAACGCACGGCGCATGCGTGCTTGCGTGCGCGAAATTCTGGCAGTCAGCTGGTGGACTTCACCACGCTCGCCGTCTTCGACTTCATGCTCCAGTCCTTCCAGTTGTTCTCGCAGAAGTCGAGCCTTCCAACGGTGATAGTCGCTCAGTTCCCGGTGACGAAGCCAGGCGCCGACTTCAAGCTTGCGAGTCCAGTCGTCGTACCGTTCAGCCCAGTACTTCGTTGCCGGATGATCCATCGCGAGCGCCGCACTGAGGGCTTCGACTCGAGCATCCGTCATGCCTTCAAGGCAATCGTCTGGTGCCGGATAGTAGGCGAAGCATCCGACGACGCTGAGTACCACAAGCCCGGCGAGTGACAACAGACCAAGGACAGGACCAGGAACGATGATGTCTCCGCGTCCGGCGATCTCGCTGGGGGGAGTCGCTTCGAGCCATCGTTCCAGTTTCGACGACGGATCGGTGATTTTCAGGACCACCCCAGAAAATACAAGCAGCCCGAATATCCATAAAGGACGCCATTCGAAGGGATTGACGTCGCGTTGCAGTTTGAGTTTTGTCGCTTCATAGTACGACGTACTCAATGGGCCCGAAAATGGCTGGCAGTAGATATCGAATGCATGCGTGTGGTTGGCTGGCTCAATGTCCTTTGGGAACAGTGGCTGATCAACTCCGTAGGCCAGAGCAAGCACGATGCTCAACAGAAGTACCAACCATGTGGTTCCGCGTTTGAAGCCGTATTCGCGGTACAGCCATGCGACGATTCCCAGATTCATGCCAGCTCCCAGAACCAGCAGTACGAAGGCAGCGCCGATGGAGTTGGCATGCTGAAACATCATGCCCAGTTGAGACATCGCCTGCATCGGCGTGGCGTAGACTGGAATCGCCATGCCGGTCATGTAAAGAGGTGCCAGCGGGTTGTCGTAATTGAATGTGTGCTGCAAGCTGTTGGCCGGGATGAACGCGCCCAGCAGACCGACGCCAGCAAGTCCCAGGAGGATGTACAGCAATGAGGCTGACGTGGCTTCCCGTCCTGCCGCAGTGCCGACTGCCAGAACACGTCCATAGCCGTAGGCAACGGCTTTTTCCTCGAGGATCGGCAACGCGGAATCCGGAAACATGCGATCCCAGATCAGTCCCACCACCGTCACGATGACCAGCGAACAGGCCGCGAACGACAGAATGGCGATCGGCTCTGAAAGAGTCAGCCCGTAAAGCAGCGACAGCGGATTGAACAAAGGCCCGGACATCGCAAATGCCAGAATCGTTCCGCCTCGAATTCCCGCGCGCCGCATTTCTCGAATCACTGGAATCGCCCCGAGCGAACAGACCGGCAGGAGCATTCCGATGACCCAGGCTCGAAACAAGGCCGAACGAGTGCCTTCGCCGAAGAGTCGCCGAGTCGCCTCGTAACCGAAGAATCTCCTCAGGATCGCGGCTACAGCGAATCCGACAAGGATAAATGGCGAAGCCTGGACCAGACTGGTGAGGAATCGAACGGCAAAGCCCCAGAACATCATTTCGGCCATGATTACATCTGCTCTTTTCGATCCTGTGATTTTGGAACAAGTTTCCGGAGTTCGTTGATCAACGGCTCGAACGCTGCGGCATCAAACACCTTTGTTTTTCGGGGTCCCAGAGCTTCAGCGAATGCTTCCGTGAGTCTGTTTCCCGTTGCGACAGCCGATTCAAAATCAGCCCTCATCAATTCGCTGTCCGCTGCCAGTTCGGGAATCCAGCCGATGATGTCGGAGAACTCCTGTAAGGCTGTGGCATGCCCTCCGTCGCTGCCGCCAGTCGGCTGACCACCTTCTGTCAATCTCGGCACTCGCAATGCCAGTTGTTCCACAAGGTCGCCGAAGCTATTCGGCTTATGGGCGGGAATGAAATGCTCCAAGTGCTCGTCGTCATGTTCGTCTTCGTGCGATTCCGCTGAAGAGCCACAGCCTGAGAGCGTGAGGGAGCAACAGATGAGTACCATGGAGCACCACGGCAGATAGTGACAACGTTTGTTTGAAGAAGAGCCGGACATGGGAATCCCCTGAAAAGGCGAGCGGGGGACGTGAGTCCCCTGATTTTTGCGGTGTTCACGGGCGGCAATCAGGGGATTGACATCCCCCGCTCGCCGGATGATCACTCCTGATAATTCGGCACTGGAACTTGACTCAGAATCTCCTGAATCACGGAACTGGCTTCGGTCGCCTCCAAACCAAGACGAACGCTGAGGACAGGCTCAGCAACGTCCTGAACATCGTCCGGAGTCACGAATGAACGCCCCAGCAACCATGCCCGCGACTGCGCAACGCGTTGCCAGGTCAACAATCCTCGCGGACTGAGCCCCAAAGCAATACTGGGATGCCGGCGCGACTCGTGAGCCAGGCGAACGAGATAGTCCTGAACACTGGGAGTGACGGACAGCGCAGCGACCAATTCCTGAATTCTGTTCAATTGCTGCAGCGCAAGAATGGGCTGTCCGTCTGTCGCCCGAAATGTACCGCCGACTGCGTCCTGAAGCATGTGGACTTCGTCGGCATGTCCGGGATAGCCAACACTCAGTTTCATCGCAAAGCGGTCCAACTGGGCTTCGGGCAGAGGATACGTTCCATGCTGATCGATCGGATTCTGAGTCGCAATGACGAAGAACTGAGCACTCAACGAGTAGCGTTGAGCGTCCACGGTCACCTGCCGTTCGGCCATCGCTTCCAGTAGCGCGCTTTGGGTTCGGGGAGTCGCACGATTGATCTCATCCGCCAGCAGCACATCCGCAAATACGGGGCCCTTGCGAAATTCAAACTCGTGGGAACTCTGGTTAAAGATATTGAAGCCGGTGATGTCGCTCGGCAATAGATCAGGCGTGCATTGGCACCGCGCAAACCGGCCACCGATTCCGGACGCGAGCGCCTTGGCCAGTGTTGTTTTGCCAAGTCCTGGCTTATCCTCCAGCAACAGATGTCCGTTTGCCAGAAGGCAGACGAGCACGAGCTCGACGACGTCAGCCTTGCCGCGCAATGCAAAGTTGAGTCGCTCACGCAGTCTGGACAGCGAAGCGAGGTCAGCATGTGAAGAAACGGAGAGTTCGGCCACAGTCATGAGAAAGCGACTTCGGTTGATAAAGGACATTGTTGAATGACAGAACGAAGGCCTCTGCGGCTCAGCACAGTTCGCCGAAACTCAACAAGTGTGAATTCCTGTCGAATCCGGCGGCAGCATTTCTCAGTGACCTCGAATGACACTGCATGTGAAACATTCTGATTGCCGTAAGCCGCCCAGTCCGCAAGATTTAGAAACTCACTGAGTACCGGCGAGGCTGAATTGTGCTGCAGTTGCTGACGCAGCCATTTTGTCAGTGTCATGCCGGAAGGACGGGGCTGTCCTGCAAGTCGCAAGCGATCATCCAGCAACCGGACGGTCTGTAGAATGCGTCCCCGTGGCGTCGTTGCCGGAGCGATCTTCCAGCGGACAGAATTCCAACGGTCAGCAAGTAATCGACGTTTGACGAATGCAGTCGATGCTGCTGTTGAGACCAGCAACATGATCAGCCAATGATTGAGTATCCAGCGTGCGGCGGCGGCAATGAGCGACAGCGTCCGTTGCGTGAGTCCGGGCGGCGGGCTGAGCACATCGTATCCAGGGGTTGGATCCAGCGTCACCCATGTCCCCGCGCCGACGTAGACTTCGCACCAGAAATGAACATCGGATGAATGCACGGCCGTATGACGTTTGCGAGCATCGTATCGTTCCGGATTGGCGTAGAATCCCGAAACCAGCCTTGTCGAAAATCCCAGACTTCGCAGCATCAGAGTCGCTGCGGTGGCAAACTGATAATCCGGTCCTCGTCTGGATTCAAACAGAAAATGACCGACTGGAAAGTCACACTCTTGCGGAACGCGAGCCGATCGGTCCAGCGCGTAGTTTGCTCGCAGCCGGTGGCAAATGGCGTCGATCTTTCGGTAACCTTCCGGAATTCCCTGTGTCCATTGTTCGGCCAGAGTTCGCACAGCAGCGATCTGTTTTATTTCCGGCAATTGCGTCCGTTTCGTGTCGGACAGCGCCAGAAATGTAAGTTCCTCGTGATCAATCAGCCGTGATTGATCCATGCATTCTGATATCAGGTGAATCGAGGTCAATTCCGGCAGGGATTTTCGTTCCATCTTCAGAATGGTATCACTGTGCCAACCAAACATGTCTGCCCGATCCACTTGATCGATATGCAGGGCCTGCAGATCGAGCGGCGTTGGGATCACATTTGACCGAAGATTGATCACCTTAATCGCATGGGTTTCCGGATCAGCGTGGAGTTGAAGTCCCCGACTTCCGCAGGGTAGGCGCAACCACGGTCGCCCGTTTGTGGGAATGATCGCCATGCTTCGAGGCGCGCTCGTCAACGTTTCGGCGATCCAGTCGATGCCATCGAAGACATCGTAGGTTTCCATCCTCAGATGCAGCGGAACTCGACCCGCGACATACAGCAGCGCACGACTTTCCAGATCCTTGATCTTCTTCTGGTCGGGCCTTGAGGACCGTCGCAGCGTTGAGAACTCTCTCCCGGCCTGTTGTGACCTCGCCATTCGAGCGTTGATTTCGGCCAGCAACTCCGGAGGCAATGCAATTGATCGGTCCTGGTCTTTGATTTTGCGAACCGGTTCGTCAAACGAATCGTTAAAGACGTCGTAGAGGCTTGGCTTGTCGTCGTCCGCGAACGGAGCGTCTTCGATGGGACCAAAGGACTTGATGTTGTCGGTGCCGGCGACCAGATTCTCGCCGTCGTTGACTCCGCCTCTTGAGTATTGGTCTGAATCACCATCACCACCCGATCCTGGCAGAAATCCTCGCATGGACGTGATCACACTCTGGCCACCGGTGGCCGAAGCCAACAGCAGTAACAACGGAATCGACGGACCGATGATCAGCCACCGCAGCGGGAATCGACGCGTTTCTCCAGCAATCAGACGCGACTGCAGCGTGTCCCAGTAGCTGGCGATCAACCAGCTGACGGCGGCAAATCCATAGATGGCGATCAGCCATTGAATCCGATACTCGCGGGCAATGGCCGCACAAAAAATTGCCAGAGCCACTCCAATCAGGATCGACAATCTTTGGCAACCGGCCCAGCAGCCGAAGACCGCAGCAGCCAGCATCAGATTTTTCTGGCTGTGCATCACCATCATTTCAAACGGACGGCCAGACAGCAGAAACCATCGCTGAAACGGTTCCCAGAGTAAACTCGCAAAGACAATGATCAGCAGCAGCGGCATGATCATCGGAGCTTCGTTCATCAGCGCCGAGCGTCGGCGAACCAGCCAGGCGAATCCCAGGGTCGCAGCGAATTCGACGGAAACCTGAATCCAGAGGAATGTAGAACTGCGTCCGCCGTCGGCATCCGTCAACATAAAGATCAGCGAGGCCAGCAGCGCAAGTCCGACGGTCAGCCCATGCAATGAGGAAGATGTCCTGCGGGCGGCACCAACTGATGATTCTGCCGCGTGCGTGTGAGGCCGTGATTCGCGACGGGAACTGATTGCCCTGGAAATTCCAGATGGCACCTTCGATGCAGATCTACCGAACATCGCAGGCTCCTTTCCAGCGACGAGGAAGAACTGCTTCCACATCTTTGGGTTCCCCGAGGGAGATCCATGCTCCGGTTGTTGGCAACGCCTGTTGCATCGTCGATCCGTCAGACACACTGATCGTGTGTTGTCCGGAAAGCTGTCGTCCGCGCCATCGGAGGCCCATTGGAGTCGTGACCGTGATGCCGAAGTTGGCCGCGGCCACTCGCCGATGATTTAATGTTGGTGTCCTGTCCGCCAGTGTGGCCTGAGCCACGGCATCCATCATTCGATAAAAGCCGGCTGCGGATTCGCCGGCCACCAGCAGCTGATCATGCAGCACAAGTTCGATGCGGCAATGCTGACGATGGAGAGATTCACAGACACTGGCGGCAACCTGAACAGCAAGTTCCATAGTGTCATTTGCGTGACGTTCTGACGAGTCGCAATTGGGATGACTGCCTGGATCAACATCCAGAGTGACTCGCACGGCCGTTGTCGCCGGAGCCTGTCGGTCGCAGACAATCAACTCCTGCTGACGCGCCGTCTGAGCCCAGTGGACTCGTCGCAGGGAATCGCCCTGACGAAAGGGCCTCGTGCCCAGCATATCGCCGAAGTCGCCGACGCGCCGATCAGCAAGTTGTTCATCAGATTGACGAGTTTCCGCAGCGTCCGGCAACCCAGACAGCATCACGGTCTTTGGCCACACCACCACATGGCCGTCCACCGTGGCTTTGCGAGCGGCTCGATAAAGACCGAAGGGGAATCCCGTTTCCACTTCCGGAGCGGTCAAGGGATACATTCCCCGAATCTTTGGCACGAAAGACCATGAATATTCCACGGTGGCCCAACCAGGAACTCGTGCCATAGAGACGCCTTCTTCAGTATCTGTGGCGACTCGTAGCGCGAAGCCACGCACAACCGACAATCCCCAGACTGGCCAGGGCCATCGATTGCGAACTCGCAGCCGAACCAGTACTGGTTGACCCACTCGACTGCGACGAATGTCGAACGTCAGATGCATGTCGATGCCTCGCATCGCCAGCCACGGAAGTGAAACACCGATGCCAACAATGAGCAAAAGAATCGCAGTGATGAACAGCGCTTCGGTCTTCAGGAAAATCCCGCATGCGAGTGAAAGCCCCGTCGCGAGTACCAGGCTCCAGATCGGACGTTTCAGCCAATGCACCCAGCGATTCGCCCACGGACAAAAGTCATGATTGAGTGCTGAGTTCGTTTGCTGCAGCATTGGCAATATGCGATCTGCCGGGGAAGAACCCGAGGATGTTCTGATGGAAATGTCAGCAGGCATAAGATAGATCCCAACGGACGGTCGCGCGTGATCTGAGCTGCACTCGCAACTCGATGGCAAGCGGCAGGACTACTAAGGATCGCTCGATCAATAAGTGAACGGCAAGGCGCTCGCCGCCGGTGATATAAGCACCCATGCACAAGTTTCTTCGTTTAACCGCGTGGGCATCGCCCCGCGCTTTCGCGAGTAAAACGCGGCCCGGTGGGCACGCGGTTAAACAAGTTGCATGCGAAAACTTGTGCATGGGTGCTTAGACTGCAGTATTCCGGCGGCTAGCGCCTTGCCGCTCACTTCATATCGGACAGTTATTTATCGAGCGATCCTTACAGACCTGAGCAATCCCCTGTCAGAATTCACCACCAACTTCGCCGCCCTGAATTGTTGCCAGAGCCTGATAAACCCCCCTGTCGATGTTTTCGGAGATGAAGCGGACCGAACCATCGCCAAGACAGAACTGCGCACCTCCGGTATGGTTGCTGCTGAAGTCATCAAAGTGAGCGGCGGGATGATTTGGCGTATGATCGGCTGACCCACAGACTCGTTGAAAGGCCTCTTCACCCTCAGCGATCATCCCTGGCCAGGTGCTGTACCAATCCAACTTCGCGACTGTCTTCCGTTCGCCAACCATGAACGTGTTTGTCGTGCCGTCCGTGAGGTCAGCGATGCGAATTTTGCTGTTGTGATAAAATACCCCGTCGCCTTTGCAGGTTCCGTCAGACATGACCGGAAGATCACCGGGGGCATTTTCGCAGCCATCCAGTTCTTCCGTCCCAAAGCAGCCGATGTAGTTTGCAATTGGCAATCCGGTGATAATGGCACCGCCTCCTTCTTCTGCAATAAAGAAGAACTCCGGCTGCGGATCAGACGGGCACTTGTACGCCGGTATCTGATTACGAAGAAAAGCCGCATTGGCCGGATCAGTCAACGGCAGGCTGGCATTGAACTGACTATAAACGTTGCCCTGTTCCATGTACGGCAGAATCATTGTCGCCCAGCCGACACCGCTTGTTCCTTCATGGGCACTCGGGGCACCGGTGTCATCGACCGCGATCCAGCCCGGAGGAAATACCTGGGCGACATCCAGATAGTTGTGAAGCGCCAAACCAATTTGTTTCAGATTGTTTTTGCACTGAGTTCTTCTGGCCGCTTCTCGCGCTTGCTGCACCGCTGGCAGCAACAACGCAATCAGGATGGCAATGATGGCAATGACGACAAGTAATTCAATCAGCGTAAAACCACGCTTTGTACCAAAGAGTCTTTTCATGAGATGGATATCCAGAAGTCAGGCTGCAGCACTTGCCACAGCTTTATTGTTCAGAAAGAGACACCTCGCCGCGGCCGCTTAGTGCACGGACTGGTCGGACCCGTGTAACGCACCGCACAGGCCGCAGACGAGATGATTGCCTGAAATTCAGGAATGAGCAGGCGAACTGTTTTTGTTCGCGGACGGAGACGACGCAGACGCAGGCACCATCGGCTGCAACAGCCGGACAGTGCAGTTTCAGCGCGAACGAATGCGGTGAACTGGATGTCACATACGCAGCGTCACACGGTCGCCTGTGTCACACGACCGCTGGAGTCACGCTGAGAGCACCACTCACGCAATCGGCGGAGCACGGCACTGCAGTGGAAGACAGAACCCCAGCAGAGGATCTGCGAATTTTGGCGTTTCGATGACGCCGGTCTGCTCGACGATTTTCGGCAGCTCGATCGGTACGGCGAGCACTCGCGGAGCGGAAATAGCCTGACAAATGGCACAATTTGAACAATCGTGCGGGGCCGGGTTGGAAGGTGACTTGTTGCCGCCAGAGTTATCTGAGTCGCTGCAATCCGCACCAGCGCGACAAAGCGATCTCGTGGAGTTATGACGGTCACAGCACGTTGTTCCGGAATGCTGCTCAGCCGAAGGCGTACAGCAAGACCCATCAACAACGGTATGCAGCCACGGCGCACCCGACGGAAGTAGAAACTGCCAAAGAATCAGCAGCCATGTGAGATTTTGAGTGCGATGCGGGAGCATGCTCTCTGGGCCATGGAGGATGAAATCGAAAACTCCGAGCCCGACCAGTGGCTTCGAGTGTACATCATGCTTACGCCGCAATCAAAGGCAAATGGGGGAAGATTCGAAGTTTTTCTCCCATGCGGCTGCCAACCAGTCGTCTGGTTGCACTTTCTGCTGGTTCGCGTCGCTGCATTTCAAAACACTCGATGCTCGCGTCTAAAACAGCGGTGTGATGACCCCCGATAGCCCACCCAAAAGGAGCAAAACCAACGCAGATACAGTGGCTTTTCTCGTCCAACGGCCCCAGTCAGTGCGAGTGCTGGTGAGGCGGCTGGTGACGGATGAAGCCATCAAGTTCTTCGGCTGCGTTCTGCCAGTCGCCAGATTGTGCCTGTTTGATGATGTCTGTCAGCGCTTAGAAGGCGTCGGTTGATAACTTGCCTTCGTCCTTGAGTGCCTTCAAGCGAGTTTCAGATTTATCAACCAGGTCGGTTCGATGCGATTTGACTGCCGTGTCAATACGGGAAACCGATGGTTAAGAGAAATTTATCGCAGTCCATTCAATACGCCACAGCACATGGTGAAGCAAAGTAACGACCAGCAAGTCGCCGACGAAAGTGCCACTCGGCAAAGTTCCATGCGACCGACAGCCATAACACCGAATCGCTCTGCCAATCCAAAACAGGACGGCAATGCAAAGTGCAGCCTGCCAGCCGAGTATTGTTCCGATCAGGCTCATGGAGGCTATGACCGACCTGCGCTGACTCGAAGAATTCGGGTCGACGTTCAACAAACGGGATAGAAATCCTCCGGCAATTAACCCGCAAGTCGCTCCGGCGAATCCGTGCAACAAACTTTGGACGGTTACGATTGGCGGTAATGCGTAGTCCGGCAACGCGGGAATCAGCGAAAGCGTCGGAAACGCCACTGGTGCAGCCATGGCAAGCACGAAACAGAACGCCAACAGCTTTCGTGGAATGCGATTGCCGTCGATCGCCATTGCGGTGAAAACCAGCAGCGATGAAAAGAGAAAACAGTGATACACATACAATCCGATCAGATCCCATTTGGGGTACATGATAATCCACAGCACGCCGCGATAGTGGTTGATCGGTCTTCCGGGCAGATTGGCCCCGCCGGAAATCAGTTCCACGAAATACAGCAGCAGAAAGATGCTCCCGGTGACTGCTTCGACAATGGGATAACGTGGCGAAATGTCGGTGCTGCAGGCGCGACACTGCCCGCCCAGACTCAGCCAGCCGAAGATCGGGATATTGTCC
>Ga0105049_10009151_pt1 | contig 11422 bp, 6 predicted proteins | sample MAT06_FD_78087 | JGI IMG/M metagenome (GOLD analysis project Ga0105049, IMG submission 78087) | Freshwater microbial communities from Lake Fryxell liftoff mats and glacier meltwater in Antarctica - MAT-06 | ecosystem: Environmental > Aquatic > Freshwater > Ice > Liftoff microbial mat | place...
CGGGCTGACGCTGCGAGCCGCTCTTCGGTGCTGGTGTTATCGGGCGCTGCGAGCTCTGTGGTTTTTGCTGGATCGTCCCCGGGCCGGTCGGAGGCGGTGTGCTCGTACGAGGTGCGGGGCGCGAGGCCTGGGGCTGCTGCGTCGACGGTCGCCGGATCGGCGCGCTCTGTGGCGGTGGCGTGTGCGCCACCCGCGGTACCGCAGGCGCCAGCGACGGTGCGGGCGCATACGGCGCCGGGCTGTGCGCCGACGGCTTCGGTCTTGGAACAGCAGCCTGGACGACCGGATCGGGCACGACCTTCTGCGTCGGCGCGAGGGTTCCCATCAGCCGCGCTCCACAACCGCCACAGAACCGGCTGTCCGTCTCGTTCTGGGTGCCGCAGGTGTTGCAACGCATCCCGGCGCACAGCGTAACAAAGCCGCGGGTTAGCCGCCTCAATTGTGGCGAAGCAAGCACGTGGCAGCCCAGGTCAGCTGCCCCCAGCCGACCGAGATTGGTGCTGTGATACCCTCGAAACCCGGGTGAGTAGCCAGATCCTCGACCGCGTTCTTAACGCTGCCCGCCAGCTGGGTGCGTCTGATGTTCACCTCAAGGCAGGGCTGCCCCCGATCTTCCGGATCAAAGGTGACTTGCGGACCGTTCGCGACGTGCCGGCCCTGACCCGCGAGGTGATCGCGCAGTTCGCCGTCCACATGATGAACGACAGGCAGCGCACGGAGTTCGAGCGCGATCTCGACATCGACCTCGCGTATGGCACCCCCGACGGGGTGCGTTACCGCGTCAACTTGTTCCAGCAGCGTGGATCGGTTGGCATGGTGCTGCGTTTGATTCCGCCCGAGGTCCCCCCATTCGAGCGCTTGAACCTTCCCCAGACCGTCCTCGACCTCGCGAACAATCACCGCGGGGTCGTGCTGGTCACCGGTGCGACCGGTTCCGGCAAGTCGACCACGCTGGCTGCGATGATCGACTACATCAACCAGCAGCAGGCATTTCACATCGTCACGATCGAGGACCCGATCGAGTACACGTTCCGCGACAAGCGCTCGGTGATCAACCAGCGCGAGATCGGGTTCGACACGATGAACTTCACGCGGGCGCTTCGAGCCGCCCTGCGTCAAGATCCGGACGTGATCCTGGTCGGCGAGATTCGCGATGCCGAGACCGCGATGATCGCGATGACCGCGGCGGAGACCGGTCACCTCGTGCTGTCGACGCTCCACACGGTGGACGCGAACGAGACCGTCAACCGGATCATCGCGATGTTCCCGACGCACCAGCAACAACAGGCGAGGCTCTCGCTCGCAGCCACGCTGCGCGGTGTGATCTCGCAGCGGTTACTGCCACGCGCCGACGGCAAGGGCATGGTCCCGGCGCTCGAGGTGATGGTGAACACCGAGCGCATCCGCGAGATGATCGAGGAGCCGACGCGCACCAAGGAGATCAAGAACGCGATCTCCGAGGGGCTTCACCCGTACGGCATGGCGACGTTCGACCAGTCGCTCTCGACGCTCGTCAAGCAGCGCCTGGTGACCTACGAGGAAGCGGTCAAGAACTCGACCAGCCCCTCCGATTTTGCACTTCTTTTCCGAGGCGTCTCGGCTGGCCGCGAGGCTGGTTGGTCGCCGACTGGTGAAACCAAACAGGAAGCAGGCGGCAATGCCGAATTCGAGATTGAAAGCTTCGACAAATAAGGTCCTGCTAGGCCTGGCTGCCCTGTTCCTGGTCGTCGGCTTCGCGTCGCGTGCCCATGCAGAGCGCAAGCGCGTCGTCATCCTGCCGTTCGACGGCGACGAGAAGGCGGAGAAGTTTCACGCCTCGATGGTGAAGCTGCTCAAGAAGTCACACACCGTCGTCTCGACCGCGAAGTGGGAGAGCACGGCCGAGGACCTGTCGGCGGAGAAGGTCAGCGACGGGAACGTCAAGAAGGTCGCGAAGAAGATGAAGGTCGACGGTGTGATCGAGGGATCGATCCAGAAGCGCCGCGACGAGTACATGATCAAGCTCAAGCTCCGCTCGGGCACCAGCGGCAAGGTGATCGCGAGTGTGAGCACCAAGGCCGAGGGCACCAAGCTCGACGGCCAGGCGTCGAAGGACATCAAGGACGAGCTGTATGACGCGATCGACAACCTCGAGTCGGTCCGCGATGGCGGAGGCGATGACGACGAGGATGTGAAGCCGGCGAAGAAGCCCAAGAAGGGCGAGGACGAGGAAGCCGTCAAGCCGACGACGAAGAAGCCGAAGAAGGGCGAGGACGAGGAGGCCGTCAAGCCGACGACGAAGAAGCCGAAGAAGGGCGAGGACGAGGAAGACGTCAAGCCGACGGCGAAGAAGCCCAAGAAGGGCGAGGACGAGGAAGACGTCAAGCCCACGGCGAAGAAGCCGAAGAAGGGCGAGGACGAGGAAGATGTGAAGCCGTCGAAGTTCGGCGGCGGCAAGTTGACCAAGGGCGAGGACTCCGACACCACCAACGATGACGAAGAGAACCCGAACCCGAAGGCGAAGAAGCCCAAGGTCGCCGCGAAGGACGACGATGACGGTGAGAAGATCGTCAAGCGGGACGACGAGGACGGCGGCACGAAGTTGACCGGCCCCGCCGCGTTGACGCCCGCGAACCGCGCGATCGACGCCGTGGTCGGCATCTCGCTCAACGCGCGGCGCTTGAAGTGGAAGGCCGATGGCGATCTGGCCGCGTCGACCGGTGCAGGTCAGGGCAAGCCGCCCAACTACAACGGCGTGCCCGCACCGGGCGCGTTACTCGACATCACCGCGTACCCGCTCGCGTTCGGCCACAAAAAGAAGGGCGTGCTGACCGGCATCGGGATCAGCGCGATGTACGACCAGGCGCTCCTGATCTCGAGCCAGAAGAACGATGGTACCAAGCTCAAGACGACGTCGAGTCGGCTCGGTTTCGGGGGTGTGTTCCGCTACCCGCTCGGCTCGTCGCCGAACGCGGTGGTTGTCGGTGGTCGCCTCGCGTATGGCAAGCAGTCGTTCCAGATCCAGATGGGTTCGGATCTGCCGAACGTGAACTACTCGATGATCGAGCCCGGCGTGATGGTGAAGCTGCCGCTCGGCAAGCTCGTGTTCAATCTGGATCTCGGCTACCAGCTGATCTCCAACACCGGCCAGATGACCAAGGGCGATCAGTACGGCAAGGCCACGGTCAGTGGCATCGACTTCGCGGTCAGCGGCGACTACGCGCTGACCGGCGCGCTCTTCGCGCGTGCCGGTCTCAAGCTCGAGCGCATCGGCTACAAGTTCGACGGTACCGGCACGCTGTCGACGGGCCGCGACGCCGACCCCGAGCAGGACGTCAACGGCGCCACCGACCTCTACGTCGGCGCCATGCTCACCGTCGGCTATCTCTACTGAGGTCGCGGTGCTAGGTTGCCTTCGTGATGAAGGCCGCCGCCGTCCGTGAGGCATTTCTCGACTACTTCAAGAAGCACGGCCACGAGGTCTGTGCTTCGAGTTCGCTGGTGCCGAGCAACGATCCGACGTTGCTGTTCACCAACGCCGGCATGGTCCAGTTCAAGGACGTGTTCACCGGCGTCGAGCAGCGTGGGTCTCGCCAGCGCCGCGCGACGACGTCCCAGAAGTGCGTGCGCGCCGGCGGCAAGCACAACGATCTCGACGAGGTCGGCAAGACGCCGCGGCACCACACGTTCTTCGAGATGCTCGGCAACTTCTCGTTCGGCGATTACTTCAAGGAAGACGCGATCGCGTTCGCGTGGGAGCTGCTGACCAAGGTCTACGACGTCGACACGTCGCGGATGTGCGTCACCGTCTATGGCGGCGACAAGGAGCTCGCGGGTGTCACGCCCGACGACGAGGCGCGCGCGATCTGGAAGAAGGTCACGGGGTTCTCCGACGAACGCGTGATCGGCCTCGGCAAGAAGGACAACTTCTGGATGATGGGCGACACGGGCCCGATGGGTCCGTGCACCGAGATTCACTACAACTCTTCAGCACAGTCAAACCTGGCTTGGCCGACGCAGGATCCGGAGAGCTGGAAAGGCTGGCTCGAGATCTGGAACCTGGTGTTCATGCAGTTCGAGCGGCGCGAGAAGGACGGCCCGCTGCATCCGCTACCGGCGCCGAGCGTCGATACCGGCGCGGGGCTCGAGCGAGTTACAAGCGTAGTTCAGGGCGTGGCGTCGAACTACGACACCGATCTGTTCACCGGTATCCTCGAGACGACGGCGGAGCTCGCGGGCAAGAAGTACGGCGCGAACCCCGACCAGGATACGTCGATGCGCGTGATCGCGGACCACGCGCGCTGCGCGACGTTCCTGATCGGCGACGGCGTGTTCCCCGACAAGACGGGTCGCGAGTACGTGCTGCGCCGGATCTTCCGCCGCGCGGTGCGCCACGGAAAGCTGCTCGGCATCGAGAAGCCGTTCATGCACGAGGTGTGTGCGCGCGTGATCTCGGAGATGAGCGGGCAGTATCCGGATCTGGTCGAGCGCGCGAGCACGATCAAGGATCGAGCGCTCGAAGAGGAGAAGCTGTTCCGGCGCACGCTCGAGCGTGGACTCGGCATGCTCGACACCGAGTTCGGTCGGATGGCGAAGACCGGCGAGAAGGAGGTCCCGGGCGAGAAGGTGTTCGCGCTCTACGACACCCACGGGTTTCCAGACGATCTGACCGAGATCGTCGCGAACGAGCGTGGCTTCGGCATCGATAAGGCCGGCTTCGAGGCCGAGCTGGAGAAGGCGCGCAAGCTGAGCAGCTTCGGCGGCTCCGGCCAGGAGATCCAGAACGCGGTGCTGCAGCGGCTCGCGCAGACGCTGCCGGCGACCAGGTTCCTCGGCTACGACACGACGTCGGCGTCCGGCAAGGTCTTGTGGCTCGTCGTCGACGACAACAAGGTTCTGAGGACCGCCGACGGTGCGGCAGGAGAGGGTTCTAGCGTGCACTTCGTGCTCGACGAGACGCCATTCTACGCCGAGTCCGGTGGTCAGGTTGGCGATCGCGGCGAGGTCACCACGGATGATGGAACAGTCCTGATCGAGGACACCCAGAAGTTCGGATCGGTGTACGTGCTGACCGGGGTGGTCACGCGTGGAACGATCAAGGTGGGCGACAAGGTCACGTCCGTCGTCGACGATCCGAAGCGCGATCAGACGCGCGCGAATCACTCGGCGACGCACTTGCTCAACCACGCGCTCAAGCACGTGCTGGGAGATCATGTCGCCCAGAAGGGCTCGCTGGTGTCGCCAGATCGCCTGCGCTTCGACTTCGCGCACCGGTCACCGATGACCGAGGATGAGAAACGTCAGGTCGAGGATCTCGTCAACGCGGACATCCGCTCGAACAAGGACAGCGTCGTCGAGGTGCTGCCGATCGAGCAGGCGAAGCAGAAGGGCGCAGTCGCGATGTTCGGCGAGAAGTACGGCGACACCGTTCGCGTCGTTCACATCGGCAACGAGTCGCTCGAGTTCTGCGGCGGCACCCACGTGCGCCGCGCGGGTGACATCGGGCTGTTCAAGATCGTCAGCGAGCAGGGCGTCGCGCAGGGCGTGCGCCGCATCGAGGCGGTGACCGGCATCAACGCGCTCGACTACCTGCGCAAGCTCGAGACCGAGCTCGGCGCGATCGGCGGCAAGTTCAAGGTCGCGCCGCTCGAGGCCAGCGCGCGCGTCGACAAGCTGATCGCGACCACCAAGACGCTCGAGCGCGAGATCGCGACGCTCAAGCAGAAGATCGCGTCGGGCGGTGGTGGGCGAGATCTGATGTCCGAGGTCCAGACGGTGAAGGGCATCAAGGTGCTCGCTGCGGCGGTCGACGTCGACGACGTCAAGGTGCTGCGCGACACCGGCGATCAGCTGCGCGACAAGCTCGGCTCCGGCGTCGTCGTGCTCGCGGGCATTGGTGGCACCGAGGTCAAGCTGGTCGCGATGGTGACCAAGGATCTGGTCGACAAGGTCCAGGCGGGAAAGCTGCTGAGCGAAGTCGCGGCCCGGCTCGGCGGCAAGGCGGGTGGCAAGCCCGATTCCGCGCAGGGTGGCGGCAAAGATGCGTCGGCGGTGCCACAGGCGCTCGAGCTCGCGCGCAGCTGGGTCGAGCAGCACGCCTGATGAGTCAAATATAGGGTCGCGGATCGTCGATGCACCGCAGATGCCGCGGTGTTCGACGGTGTTGGTGTCGAGACATCGGAGGCGGCGATTCGTGAGGACCCGAACGTCTGAGCGACGCTCCGGTCTGGGCGCGTGTGACATCGTCGCGCTCTCGACCGGCACGACTTGCTGATGGCTACTTAACCTTGCGATCGCCGATCGGTTGAAGGGGGCGGGCATTCTTGTAGTGCGCGGCGATCACCTCGAGGTGCGGCTTGGTCTCCGACATCGTCCGGCGCATCACGTTCCAGACCACGCCCTCGGTGCACGGCGGCGTCGTCAAGGATCCACCGTAGCGATAGACGGTGCGCGTCGCGGGCAGGAGCTGACTCGGATCGAACGGCTTGCGCAGCTTGGTCTCCGCGTCGCGCTTGGGCCACTTCGTGTAGAGCGGCTCGAGTGCGCGGGAGTCCGCGCCGGTGTCGTACATCACGCCGACGATGGCGAGCTTGCCGGCTGCGTCCTTGTGGACGAGTTGAACCTCGAGTGGGAAGCGCTCGCCGGCGATCGTGTGCTCGCTCGGCGTGTGGATGTGGAGCTGCACGAGGTCGTAGGTGTGGCCCTCGATCGAGATCGAGTTGCCTGCGCCGACGTTGACCTGCGCGTGATGTCCGTTATCGACGACCGACGCGGTGGTCGGTTTGTAGCGGAACTCGATCGGGCTCGCCGAGCTGGCCTGCGGGGCGATGTCGATCGGGGATTGCTGCTTGCCCTTGGCGCACGCCGACCAGTTGGTATCGAGGGCGCCCCAGCGATCAGGACCGGCCTCACCGTCGTAGGCCCAGTGCGGCACCGCGTGCGGCTTGGCCTTGGGATCGAGCTTCGCGATCAACGACGCGACGCTGCCCTTGGTCTCGGGCTGTTCCGGCGGATTGTCGTGCAGCTGGATGACCTTCTTGCCCGGCGTGGGCTCGGCGACGGCCACGGGAGCTGCCGGTTTCGGGGCGTGCTCGTCGGCGGCGCCCTGCTTCGGAGCGTCGCCATGCTCGGCCTTCGTCGCGCGATCGTCGGACTGCTTTTTACCGACAGGCTTGCCCGTCAGCGCGGAGACCTCGTTGCTCAGCTCGGCAACCTTGCCCTCGAGGTCGCGGACCCGATCGGGCGCCTTCCAGATCTCACACCCGACTCCGCTCGTGGTGACGAGCGCGAGCCACCAGATCCGCTGCTTCATGGAGACCGGGTCGACCGGTTCGCGCGGCGGTTTAACGCGCATGGACCGGCAGGCCGGTCATCACCCGGAGGAGCGGGGAGCGGAGATCGAGCCATAGCCCTGGTCGTCCTGGCCGTCCTTGGCACGCGATGCCAGGTCAAGTACCCGAGATCATGGATGGCGGGCAGTCGATGGTGCGTTCGCGGGACGGCGATCCCAGAATCGAACACCAGAGATTCTCCGGGCAGCAGTGGTTTGACGCCTCACCGGATCCAGCGGGATAATTCTCGACGAGCCCTGCCAACGGGCGATGTCTATGTCTCCCGACCCACCAGGCGGGACGCGCCCGGCGGGTCCGGTCGTGCTCCGTATCAAGCTTCGCTACGACGATGTCGAAGCGATGATCACCCGGTTCGCACCGAACGTCGGGAAGTCCGGACTGTTCCTGCCGACCAAGTCGCTGCAGCCGGTGGGCTCCGAGGTGAAGTTCGAGCTGCGGCTCTCGAACGACACGCCGGTGTTGCTCGGGCTCGGGCGCGTCAAGCTGACGAAGCCGCCGGATCCGGATAACCCGAAGGCGTCGTTCGGCATGGCGATCGAGTTGATGCGCGTGACACGCGAGAGCCGCGATCTGATCCTGCGGATGCTCGAGCGCCGCAAGCAGACCGGGCTTCCGGAGGTCGCGATCCCGCTGCCGGCGGACCTCGATGCCGCGCGTCGTTCGGACCTGGTCGATACCGCGATCAAGGATCCGGCGAGCGCGGCGATACCGATGTCGCCCGTCGAGGCCGCACCGTCCGAGGCTCTGTTGACCGCGCCGCGCCGTGCGACCGGACCGCTCGCGGTGCAGAAGGCGATCGAGATCCATCCGCTCGCGCCCGAGGCGCGGCGCAAGAAGCGTCCCGCGATCGCGGAGCTGATCGAGCGTGCCTCGGGTCCGATCGCGGCAGTGACAATTCCTGGGCTCGACGAGGAGGTCGATGTCGCGGCGGTGCTCGCACGTGCACGCGCACTGGCCGTCGGCGATCTCGACGGCGAGCTCGAGGCACTCCGCGAATCGCTCGCAGCCCCGCTCGAGATCAACGTCGAAGCTGCGTCCGCGGAGCTCGCACGTCAGCTCGGTGGCGTCGCGGTGCGGCGCGACATGCGCGGACGATCGGCACCGTCGGGCTGGGCCCCACCGCCGGCGGTGGCGGGAAAAATCGAGACGCCGGTTCCGGTCGTGATCGAGGAGAAGTTCGAGACCGTCCCGGTCGAGGTGATCTCACCCGAGCCGGCCGAAACCGCGCTCGACGACATCGAGGAGCGGCTCGCGGTCGAGACCGAGCGACCCGTGCGGATGCACGACGCGGTCACCACGATCGGCCGGTCCGAACCGGTGGTCGCACCGCCGGTGTCCGACGAACCCGACCAACCCGACCAACCCGACCAACCCGACCAATCCGACCAATCCGACCAAGAAGAGCACGAGGTCGAGGCGGATCAGATCGACGACGAGATTCACCAGCTTGGTGAGTCCGACTTCGAAGAGGTCGAGCACACGCACATCGGCAACCTGCAGAACGTGTACGCGGATCACGCGTTCGCCACGCTGCCCGCGCAACCCGAGCTTGCCGCGCAGCTCGACGCGCAGCTCGCCCAAGCCGAACAAGAGAGCGAGCACGACGATCTCGGGATCGGCGAGGCGAGCGGTCACTACCTGCGTAGCAAGATCGGCTTACCGCCCGCCGAGATCTACGAAGGTGAGGAGGACGCCGCCGCCGAGGAGCAGGCAACGCCGCCACCCGAGGCGCCACTGCCGCCCGAGTACCAGCAGGACTTCATCCATCACTTCGATGCCGAGAACGCATACGAGGCTCCCGCGTCTCGCGGTTCCGCCGACGAGCTTCTCGCCGCCGTGGATGCCTTCGATCACACGGTGCTGCCGCCCGGCGGGGATCCCGTCAACGAGCTCGCCACCGAGGAACCGCTGCGCTCCGACGACATCGAGGAGATCGATGACTTCGAGATCCTCGCGGAGGCCGACGCGCACGACGCCGATCTGCTGAGCTCGTCGGGGGAGGCCGACAGTGGCTTGCACGAGCCCGTCGCCGACGGTGACTTCACGCTGCCACCCGAGCCCGACTCCGAGTTCTCGCTGCCACCCGTGCGCGAGTCCGACTTCGCGATGCGCCTCGATCTTCCCGACGACGACGAGCCCGCCGAGAGCTCCGCGATCGCGGCCCCGCTGGATCTCGATGCCAGCGCCGGTAACGCGCTCGCTGGCTTCGACGACGACGGGGTCGAGTTCGACGAGCCGCACGGCGGGTACTCGCCGGGCTTCTCACCACCGAGCCGCTTCGATCAGAGCGATGTCATCGCGGTTCTCGAGCCGCGCTCCCAGAAGCGAACGAGCACGGCGGAGCCCGACGACGAGCTCGCGGCGCAGCCGTACTCGCTGCGTGGTCCGCCGCCCAACGTCGGGTGGGACGACCGCCGTGCGCACAACCAGTGGGTGAAGGCACCGCCGCCGGATGGCGAGGAGATCGATCTCGAGTCCGCGTTGCAGGCACTCGACGTCGATCTCGATGATCTGTCGGCCGCCGGTGCGCCCGTGCCACACGCGGCCACCGAGCTCGCGCGCGATGGCTCGCCGATCCGCCGCTCGACGATCCGGCCGCCTTCGGAGGCACAGCTGCCGCCGAGCGAGAAGCGAGCGTCGACGCGCACGCCGCGCGGTCGTGCACCACGTGCCAGCACCGAGGATGGCGTGCTGATCGACTTCGACGACGACGACGAGTAACGCGCACGGGGCTGATCGGCCGCTCGCGATTGGTCTTGCGACGTGTGCCGGTGACGCACCCGGGCGTCTTCTGATTGGCCACGTGTTTGCAACCTCCGCAGTCATGCGCTGGGACCGAGGCCACCGAAGCAACAACGTCGATGATCGTCGCAATGAATCGCCGGGGCTCGGCCTCGCCGGTCGCGGCATGGGCATGGGCGGCATCGGCAGCGTGCTCGCGATCGCCGGGCGATTCGGCTGGAAAGGGATCCTGATCGGACTCGTGCTGGTCGGCGCGCTGATGTACGGCGGCAACCTGTGCAGCGGCGGCGGACCCTCGCCATCGACGGTCGCCAACCAACCGGCGAGTCAGGCGACCCCGGACGAGAAGGTGAACTTCGTCGGCTTCGTCCTCGACGACGTGCAGGGCACGTTCGCACGGCAGATCCCGAACTATCAGGAGACGCGCCTCGAGGTGTTCCGTAGCGCGATCCGCTCGGCGTGCGGCACGGCGAGCGCGGCGGTCGGGCCGTTCTACTGCCCGCTGGACAAGCGCGTGTACATCGATCTCGCGTTCTATGACGATCTCCACAGGCGCTTCGGCGCGCCCGGCGATTTCGCGCAGGCGTACGTGATCGCACACGAGGTTGGCCACCACGTTCAGAACCTCCGTGGGCTGCTCGGCCGCGGCGAGGTCAACCAGGTCGAGACCGAGCTGCAGGCTGACTGCCTCGCCGGTGCCTGGGCCAAGGACGCCGCATCACGCAAGCTCCTCGAGGTCGGCGATCTCGACGAGGCGCTCAACGCCGCACGCCAGATCGGCGACGACACGATCCAGCGCAAGACCCAGGGGCGCGTGCAGCCCGAGACCTGGACCCACGGCTCCGCCGAGCAGCGCTCCGGTGCGTTCCGCAAGGGCTACGAGCGCGGCGTCGCGGGCTGCGGGATCTGACCGTCGAGGCCGGACAGCGGATGCGCGAGCGCCTTGATCAGCGCGCGGCGATCACCGGCATGCCTGTTCCACAGCTCGATGATTTGATCTGACTGCGTGCGACCTGAAGACGAGATCGCCTCGACGGGATCGAGCAACGAAACCGATGCCGGCGCGAGCCGCGCCAAGCCAGCCTTCGCGATCGCGACCAGCTCCTTCGCGAGCTCACCGAGCCCGTGCTCGCCGGCCTTCGCCGCAAAGCCCTGCATCGGCACGTCGTTCGCGAGCTGCTCGCGCTGCGCGTAATCGAGCGTGGCCGTCAACGCCGTCGCAGCGGTGCGCGCATCGACGTCGTACAGCAGGCCGCGCATCATCGGTGCGAGCGCCGCGATCATCCCGAACGAGCCGCAATCGCAGCCGCGCACCTCGATGAACTTCTTGAGCCGGCCCTCGGGGAACA
>Ga0105049_10009152_pt1 | contig 11420 bp, 8 predicted proteins | sample MAT06_FD_78087 | JGI IMG/M metagenome (GOLD analysis project Ga0105049, IMG submission 78087) | Freshwater microbial communities from Lake Fryxell liftoff mats and glacier meltwater in Antarctica - MAT-06 | ecosystem: Environmental > Aquatic > Freshwater > Ice > Liftoff microbial mat | place...
CAATGATCATTTACGTTGATCATTCGTAGATAAATTAGACCGAAAAACAGGGCCGCTCTTCCTTCAGGATTGCGGTCCTGTTTTTATTTTATTTAAATACAAAGTCCAAAGCCCTGTATCCAATAATCCGAAAGTCCAAGATCCACCCATCCAACAGTCCAAAGTCTTTTCCGACCTTTGCCCCATGAATGCATTACGTGATACCAATTTCCAACTTCCAGGTCAGACGGCCTTTTACCGCGGCAAAGTTCGCGATGTCTATTCCCTCGGCGACAAGCTGGTTATGGTTGCCAGCGACCGAATTTCGGCATTCGACCATGTTCTCCCGCGTGCAATCCCGCACAAAGGCGCTGTGCTGAACCAAATTGCCACTTATGCCCTTCAATCCAGCAGTGACATTTGCCCCAATTGGCTGATTTCCTCGCCTGACCCAAACGTCGCCATCGGTTGGCGTTGTGATCCGGTGCGGGTGGAGATGGTCATCCGGGGGTATTTGGTCGGCCATGCGGCGCGGACTTATGCTTCAGGGCTTCGCACTTTGTGTGGCTTGACTTTGCCAGAGGGGTTGCGCGAAAGTGATCCGTTTTCCGAGCCGATCATTACACCCACAACAAAGGCTGAAGAAGGGCACGATGAGGATATTTCCAGAGAAGAAATCCTCGCCCAGGGGGTGGTGAGCGCAGAAGATTATGCCCAAATGGAGGCGTACACCCGGGCACTTTTCCAGCGTGGCACTGAAATGGCCGCTACTCGCGGGCTAATCCTCGTGGATACGAAGTACGAATTTGGCAAAAAAGATGGCCAAATCCTACTCATGGACGAGATTCACACACCCGACAGTTCGCGCTATTTTTATGCGGAGGGTTATGCTGAACGCCAGGCTTCGGGCGAACGGCAGCGCCAACTAAGCAAAGAATTTGTACGCGAATGGCTGATTGCCAATGGATTCCAAGGGAAAGATGATCAGCAGATGCCGACGATGCCGGATTCATTTGTCAAAGAAATTTCGGATCGGTATATTGAACTTTTCGAAAGAATGACGGGGCGGGCGTTTGTGAAAGACGACTCCAAAAATATAGCTTCCAGGATTGAGGAGAACGTGTTGGCTGCGTTGGCACTTATGTGAATTTTACGCTCCTATTAAACCTCCCCCCGCTCCGCCAGTCTTATCTCCAAACTCGCACGAATTGCAATTGACCGCAACAAAGAAACCCGCGACAGACGAACAAATCCTGGAACTTTTGCGCTCTGAGCAGTCTTTCGAGCGTGGATTTCGGTTGCTGATGACGCAATATCGCGAGCGGCTTTACTGGCACATTCGTCGAATGGTGCAAATACACGATGATGCAGATGATGTGCTTCAAAACACATTCATAAAGGTATACAGGGGTATTTTGCAGTTCGAGGGGAAGTCAAAACTATACACTTGGCTTTATCGGATTGCGACCAACGAGGCACTGACGCATTTGCAGAGCCAATCTAGACACGCTTCCACATCGCTAGACAACATGGAAAATTTGCTTTCCAATCGGTTGAAAGCCGATGAGTGGTTTGACGGGGACGCGGTGCAAGCTAAATTGGTGCTGGCTATTGCCGAATTGCCCGATAAGCAAAAACAGGTGTTCAACCTCAGATACTATGATGAAATGCCTTATGAAGAAATGTCGCAATTGCTCAGCACCTCTGTGGGCGCGCTCAAAGCGTCGTTTCACCATGCGACCAAGAAAATCGAGGCGGCCTTTTTGAACTTTGAACCATAAAATAGATTCGATTTTGGTTAGAGATTTTGATCGAGCATAGGATGCACTAAACCAGACTTTTACTTGTTGAAATTCAGGTAGAAGCCCCAAAACCACATTCAAGCGTTATGAAAAAGGAAAATTTAGACGATGAACTGAAAAACTTGCCCCCTCTCCTCACCGATTTAAAGGCGAAAGGGGATGGTTTTAATGTCCCGGAAGGATATTTTGATCACATGGAGGATGCTGTGTTCGCCCGGCTCAAAGCATCGGGAGACTTGGGCCGTTCGACGATGAAAGTGCTGAAACGCCCTGGCTTGTTCCCATTGTTTATTCGACCGCGAACAGCGACTGCCTTGGCTGCTGCTTTAGCATTGGTTTTGGCTGCAGTTTGGTTCTTCCGTCAGCCTGATGTCATTGAGCCCTTGCCTCTGGCGTCCACAGAATTAACGGAAGATGACATAGAAACCTATGTGTTAGAAAATTTACATGAGTTTGATCCTGCGCAACTTGCCGCATTAACTCCTGAGGAGACTACCGAACCAGCTGAGGAATCCACACCTTACACCACGAAGAAAAAAAATTCCGCTTCAGAAGAATTACATCCGGATGATTTAGAAAAGATTCTGGATGAAATGACGGATGAAGAGCTCGAACAGATCCTTTAAACAAATAATCAAGAACAGTTAGCTATGAGCATTATCATGAAACATTTTATAATTACCGCCCTGATTGTCAGTGCATTTGGCACTTTGGCACGGGCGCAGGTCGATCCCGAAAAACGCGAGGCTCGTTTGGCGGCCTTTCGTGCAGAGGTGTTTACAAGAGTACTGAACCTCAGCCCTGAAGAAGCCCAAGGCTTTTGGCCCGTTTACAATGAATTTTCGGAAAAAAGAGAACAAGTCCAGCAAGAATTACGCCCGGCCAAACAACTTGATCAAATGAGCGATGCAGAGGTCGAAGATCAAATAAAGCGGCATTTCGACATGAAACAGCGCGAGATTGATCTTGAACGGGATGCCTATCAAAAACTTCGCAAAGTGCTGCCCATTCGTAAAATCGCCAAACTTCCGAGCGCCGAGCGCGAATTCAGGGAATCACTAGTAAAAAAGCTTCAAGAAGCACGGGAGCGCAAAATGGAACGCCAGCAAAACAGACTTCCCGGGGGCAGAGGCCGCCGTTGAGTCTGGGTAATGCAGGCTTTCTCTAGCCTCCAAGTATTTTTTGCCACTAATTGCACTAATTTACACTAATTTGGATAACAAGCATGTATTAATTCGTGCAAATTAGTGTAATTAGTGGCAAAAGTCAAATGGCCTAACCAGTTACTCTTTTTTGTAACAGGGAAACAAGAGAGTAGGGGGCAATCTGTTAAAATCAGAAGCAAGCTTTTGGTGCTATCTTCGCACGCTGAGGAACGCTGCCGAAATAAAGTAACAGTTTTGGCGGCCTTATTTTGCTCCCGAGTCCTCGGGATTACTTGTCGGTTTTTTAGTCCCGCATAATGCCTCCTCGTGCCTTAACAGGATCAAAACCGACTCCCCAAAACTGTTACTTTATTTCGGCAGCGTTCCTCATGAAGTTTTCCCTCTTTTTTATACTGGTTTTCTGTACATTTTACGCGTGCTTTAATGCACCTGGGCCAGCCTTTCCGCCCAAGGTTACCAAATCTGTTTCCAAATTTCCGCCTCATTTACAGGAATTTGTAGATGAATACGCAGCGTACTTCGAGGCGTCAATGAAAGGTACTAATACGCCAGGTGCAGCAATCGTGATCGTTAAGGACAGTCAAATCCTGTTTGTGCAGGGATACGGACTTCGTGTTGTGGGCGGTCTGGATTCCATTGATGCGCAGACGGTATTCAGGATTGGTTCCTTGTCAAAAGGCTTTGCAGGGGTCTTGACCGGAATAATGGTGCAAGACAGCCTGTTTGGTTGGGATGATTTTGTTCAAAAATATTGCCCCGATTTCACGCTCCGTGACCGGAGACAAGCCTCCCGCATTCGCCTCTGGCACTTGCTTTCGCATACCAGCGGATTGCCTTATCATGCGTTTACCAATCTGATTGAACAAGATTTTAGCGTTCAACGCATTGTCAAGGAGTACTTCCCCAAAGCTCCCGTATGTGGTAAAGAAGGCGTTTTTTATGCCTATCAAAACGCCGCACTTTGCGTCATTGAAGCAGTGATGATGCAAAAGACTGGAAAAAGCTACACACAGAATTTAGTTGAAAAAATCTTTGTTCCAGCCGGAATGAAATGCGCTTCCTGCGATTATTCAGGCATTAGCGCAGCCCAGAACAAAACGCTGCCCCATGTTGCTACAGGCTGGGGCGGCTGGCGTGCGGATGCAATTTCACCGCTTTATTACAATGCTGCTGCTGCTGGAGGGGTGAATGCCAGTATCAGTGATATGGGAGAATGGCTCAAATTACTGTTAGGGCAACGCCCTGATATCGTAGCGGATACTACTTTGGATCGAGTTTTTAGCCCAGTGGTCAAGACGGACAAAGAGCGGCGTGTTTTTCCGCATTGGCTAAAGCGGGATGCAGCTTCTTATGCACTGGGTTGGCGCGTGTTGGAAGACGGCCCAGATACTATTCTTTATCATGGTGGGTATGTAAATGGCTACAAAAGTGAAATTGCCCTAAATCGCAAGGATGGCATCGGAATTTGCGTGCTTTTTAATGCGCCCACAGCCTTAAGTAGTGCTTGTATTCCAGCTTTTTTTGAAAAATGGAAAGCGGCAAAAATGAAATGAAACGCCCAATGTCAGCATAAACACAGTTTTGCATTTTGAAATCAAATTTTCTTTCTTCTTTTGCCAAGCAAATAGGGTTGCGACGAACCCGAAATTCCTTTTGTTTTTGTCCGCTTAAAAGAGAGAACTCGTATGAAGCAAACTTACAAAACTTTGACTGCCAGCTTATTTTGCCTGCTCTTCTGTGGCACTTGGCTCGTTGCCCAAATTACAATCAAGGGAAAGGTTCGGGACGCCGAAGGCGGTGATGATCTCATTGGCGCGAGTGTGACGCTCGTAAATGGCACGGGAGGCGCGCTAACCAACTACGATGGAGAGTTTAATATTAAGGCGGATGCGTATCCTGCGATCCTTAAAATCTCCTACACAGGTTACGATGCACAAGAAGTGGAAGTGAGGGATGCTGCTCAAAAAATTGATATACGCCTTTCCACGGCTAGTATTGTCATGGAAGAAGCAATCGTAGTAGGCCAGCGGATTGGAGATAAACAAAAAGCAGCTCCGCTTACCATTGAAAATATGGATGCGCTTGCCATTAAACAAACGGCTTCCAGTAATTTTTACAACGGATTAGGCAATTTAAAGGGCGTTGACCTTACGACTGCATCCCTTGGTTTTACCATCATTAATACCCGTGGATTCAACTCCACCAGCCCTGTACGCTCTTTGCAGATCATCGATGGTGTAGACAATCAGGCTCCGGGGCTTAATTTTTCATTGGGTAATTTCTTAGGGTCAAGTGACCTGGATGTTATAAAAGTGGATCTTATTCAGGGAGCAAGTTCTGCTTTTTATGGTCCTAATGCTTTCAATGGGGTGATCTCCATGGAGACCAAAAATCCCTTTGCACATCGGGGACTGGCAGCAAGCGTTAAATACGGCAGCCGTGATATGGCTGAGGCTGCCGTTCGTTGGGCAGAAGGGTTCAAAAACAAAAATGGAGACCTGGCCTCATCGCTGAAACTCAACTTGTTTTATTTACGAGCCAATGATTGGGTCGCAAATAACGAAGACCCTGTGGAAGGCTCAGAGTCTGGTATTGGCAATCCCGGGCGCTGGGATGCGGTCAATATATACGGAGATGAGTATTTCTCATTGAATGATTTTTCGGACCCTGCCAACCTTTCTCAAAGCTCGGCTGGCTTGAACGTTTTTCACCGAACTGGCTACAGAGAGTCCGATCTGGTAGATTATGACACCCGAAATTTTAAAGCTGGCGCAGCCTATCATATTCGAACCCGGCCTTCCCGTGAGTTTGATTCCCCCGAATTGATCTTTGCCTCAAATTTTGGTACTGGTACAACAGTTTATCAGGGGGATAACCGATTTAGCCTGCGTGGAATCAAGTTTTGGCAAAACCGAATTGAATTCAGGAAAAAGGACAAATACTTCTTCAGGGTCTATTCTACCAATGAAGATGCTGGTCGCTCTTACGACCCCTATTTTACCGCATTGCGTTTGCAACGGGAGGTAAAAAGTGATGAAAACTGGTCACTCAACTACAATGATTATTGGGGCGACTTTATTTACCCACAAATGAAAGCACAGGGGTATCCTCAAAATATAATTTTCCTTCCGGAACCGCCCTTTGTGATTTTTGATACAACGTCTTCTTTACAATGGCTTCGCGAACACCAGCCTGAGTTGGCTGGCTGGCACGCCCTTGCAGAAGAATATGCCAACAGACAAGATCCTTTAGTAAGCAGTACAAAACCTTTTTTAGCCCCGGGAACTCCTGAATTTCAGGAGGCGTTTGATCGCATCACTTCCGCGAAATCCACCGAAGGCGGTACTCGCTTTTATGACAAATCAGCCCTTTATCACGCACATGGGGAGTATAAATTTGCTCCAAAGTGGACGGATGAGGTTCGGGTCGGGGCCAATAGCAGACTTTATGCACCGCGTTCCGAGGGCACCATCTTTAAAGATACAGCCGGGGTGCCGGCGATCCGGAATTTTGAGTTTGGCCTTTATGCCGGACTGGAGAAAAAGTTTTTTGATGACAAACTGATCACCAATCTGTCTGCCAGGGTAGATAAAAACCAGAATTTTAACTTGGTATATACCCCGGCAGCATCTCTGGTATGGATACCAAAAATCAACAATTATCTTCGATTTTCTTTCTCTTCCGCAGTTCGAAATCCGACGCTTACAGACCAATATTTGAACCTGAATGTTGGCCGAGCCACCTTATTGGGTAATCTGGACGGATTTAATGATCTGATTACGGTCGAATCATTCCGTAATTACTTGGACAGACTGGACACTTCAGCCTTGCGTCGTTTTGATGCGCCTCCGATCCAGCCGGAAAAAGTCAAAACCTTTGAGGTCGGTTACCGCACCACCTTATTCAAAAATCTTTACGTGGATGCAGGCTACTACTACAGTTTTTACAATGACTTTATTGGATATAATATTGGCATCTACTCCGATTTTGACCCCACCACCTTGTTCCCGCAAAATACCAGAGCCTATCGTGTAGCGGCCAATTCAACCCAAGAGGTAACGACTCAGGGTCTGGCCATCGGGATGAATTATTACTTCGCCAGGTTTTATCAACTTGCGGGCAACTACTCCTGGAATAAGCTGAACAAAGCTTTTCCGGACGATCCGATTATCCCCGCATTCAACACACCGGAGCATAAATACAATGTAAGTATTTCCGGACGGGACGTGCCCATCAACTTGGGTTTTGTTAAGCTGAAAAAGACTGGTTTCAATTTGACCTATAAGTGGATACAAGGCTTTACCTTTGAAGGGTCGCCACAGTTCACGGGTAGCGTTCCAACCTATGATATGGTGGATGCCCAGGTAAATGCGACCTTTGACAAAATTCATACGACCGTGAAAATCGGAGCTTCCAATCTGCTTAACAATCAGGTTTCTCAGACTTACGGAGGCCCAAGAATCGGTACCATGGCTTATGCCTCCATTGTGTATGATTTTGTAAAAAAATGATTTTGAATATTTCACCAACAATATCTCTTTGACATGAAGCAAATTAATTTACTACTGATTTTAACTCTTTTTTCTGCTTCCATTGGGGCGCAGACCCGTTATTTTGACAAGGTGTTCAGCAATGTTGACGTTACACCTGGCAAAGTTTATGGCGTAAACGCAACAGTATTGCTTTTGGCCCAGGCTGGCCAGGCAATTCCACAGCCCCTGATTTTAGACCTCTACGAGCCTAATGGAGACACCGAAACGTCCCGTCCGCTCGTAATTATGCTGCATACCGGCAACTTCCTGCCTCCTCAGGTCAATGGTGGTTGCTCAGGTACCATTAAAGATGCAGACAATGTTGCAATGGCCACGCGGCTGGCGCAAATGGGTTATGTGGTCGCTGTAGCAGACTATCGTCTTGGCTGGAATCCGGTTGCCGGAACACAAACCGAGCGCATCTACACCTTGATCAACGCAGCATACCGGGGTGTACAGGATGTAAATACCTGTGTCCGCTATTTCCGCAAGGATGTGGCTATCGGAGGTAATACCTTTGGCATTGACCCAAACAAAATTACCGTTTGGGGTATTGGTACGGGTGGCTACATTGCTGCAGCTGCAGCAACGCTTGACACGATCACGGATACTTATGTGCCAAAATTCCTGACTCCTGCGGGCCCAATGGTTCTTGAATTCCTTAGTGGAAACGTAGAAGGTACTACTTTTGGTGTCAACCCGGGTGTACCTGGCCTTCCATTCCCTGCTGGCGACACTCTTGGTTATACAAACCACGTTGGCTACAGCTCAGATTTTAAATTGTCTGTAAATCTTGGTGGTGCATTGGGCGATCTTTCCTGGATTGATGCAAATGACGTTCCAATCATTTCGTTCCATAATCCAACAGATCCGTTTGCACCTTGTGGAACTGCGATTGTTCTTGTGCCACCTCCAATTAATCTTCCAGTAGTGGAAGTAACAGGTAGCTGTGGGTTCCAACCGGTACTAAATAGTATTGGTCTCCAGAACGCAATGATCAATGCCAACCTTACTGACCCGCTCTCTGTAAAAGCAAAAACGTTAAATGGTAACATTGAAGGGTTCTATCCTTTCCTGGGTACGGACTCCAGCCCATGGTCATTTGCCAGTTCTCCAAACCCTTATGGCTTAGCAACCAGCCCTAACTGCGAATTATTTTCAAATTCCCAGCAGAGCTATATTGACACCATTATGGCCTACTTTGCTCCGCGCGCTTGTGCGGTACTTGGGCTGGGTAACTGCACAACCGTTGGCACAAAAGACCTAAGTTCTGCTCAGGTTGGCATGTCGGCTATCCCGAATCCAACTAACGCTGATTTTATTTTGAAAACGGACGAGCAATTCACCATGCAGCATATTGATCTGTTTGACGTTGCAGGCCGCTTGTGTGCCAGCTTCCAAAGTGTAAATGCCAGCCAGTTTACGGTTCCACGTAATAATATGGCTCCAGGTGTTTATTTTGCTCGCGTTCGGTTTAACGAAGGCACGGTAACTCAAAAAGTTATTTTGCAGTAAGTAACGCGAAATTCATTTTGCTTTCAATATTTCAAGCGACGGCACGGATTTGATTCTGTGCCGTCGCTTGTGTTTTGTTGAGCCAGCAAGTTTTTAGCATTGAAATACCAAATTTACTTATTTTATTTGGTTTTTTACATATTGTTATGTATTTTTGAAAATACTTTCACGCTGAATCGCTTTTCAAAATAGAAGTGTGAAACAATCAGGTCTGCTTATATAATGCTTTTAGGCGACTGGTGAGTGGGTGTTTGAATCTGGGCATTTGTACTTTTGTCCAGGGTCGAATATTCACAAGTCCAAAGCCTTCGATACGCTAATATATCCTTACTTACTGCAAGTTCATGTGAAGTTTAACCTGCCGTGCAGGGGTATAATCAAGCCTTTGCACGGCACATTTTTTCTCCATCATGCGAAAAGCTTACTTATTTTGCTCATTCTGGGCCGCAATGAGTTTTAGCCAACTTACTTTGGCGCAGCCGGTCGAAACATTTGCCCAGTCTATTGATCCTAACCCACAAAACAACAGTATAAACGACAAAGGGAAAAATATTTGGAGCATCGAGAATCATCTCTACATCGTAAATGGTTATATAAATCTTAATGGCAAAAGAAGTCAACAAATTATCCAGATTGATGCGAATACCCGCCAGATTGTAAAACAGATCGGAATAGAGGGTCCCTAAGGGGATATTTCAATTAGTGGGCCTGGCGGTTACTGCATCACCGCCGACCATCATATTCTGCTCACAGGGGAATGGTGGGACTATATACATTCCCGAATACGCACGTTTATAGCCAAATTGGATGAGGATTTAGGAATCGCGTGGATCAATTATTATCCTGACCTTACTGAGCTTAATGCTTATGGGGATGCCATAACAGAGACTCCATCTGGTGATATTTTACTTTACTTCATCGAAGGGAAACCTACATTAAACGAGCCTTGGCTTAATTCTGAGGGCTGGGTGCGTGTTGTGAAAACGGATGCCGCTGGTAATTTACTATTTAACAAAATCATTCCGGATACTTTTTCTCAAACAAGAGGTTTTGGCGATCTGGTTCGGACAGAGGATGGTAATTATTTGCTGAGTACAATGGTAAAAGGGTATTATCACCATGATATTTTTGGTACTTACACCATCAATTCAATTTTGCACAAAATAGATGAAGATGCGAATCCGATCTGGAGCAGAACAATCAATTATTGCAAATTTGGTCGCCAGGGGCCTGTGTTAGCACCACTGGCAGGCGGAGGCGGCACGATAATGTGGGAAAGAGATACCTTTATATCAGACCCTACGATAGCCCCGTCTTTCCCGGAGATGCACCGTTTTGACGAAAATGGACACATCCTTTGGCATCATGAATGGAATGACTTTGTCATTCGATATGTTTATCGCACGATTACTGCGGCTAACGGTGACGTGTTGGGCCTGGGGAGTTTCAAAAATTACGGCAAACGTAAAACCTGGATGTTTCGGATTCGACCCGATGGCGAATTACTCTGGGAACGGCATTATTCTGATTCCATACAACGCCCCTGGGCACCAGGATTGGAGATGCTCGATATGTGCGAGATGGCAGATGGGCGTTTAGCAGCTACGGGTATTGTGTTTGACTCCGATTCTTTAGGCGGTATAAATGTAAATGTAGGTTTGTTGGTTTTGGATTCATTGGGCTGCCTGGAACCTGATTGTGCAGGGCTTACACATTATATTACAGGGGCTTTTGAGCCAATTACGCAGCCCTTAGCATTGCCGCAATTGATCTGCTCGCCGAACCCGGCTTCCAATTTAATTTCTGTCAAACTTCCCACAACTTTAGCGCATGGATTTCAAGCGCAAACGCTTAGGTGCTATGATATTCAGGGCAGTGAAATTGCCGAAATCCCTTGGGGGAACACAGAGATCGAGCAGCAAATTGAAGTCCAAAATTGGCCGCCAGGAGCCTATTATTTGATCTTTTGGAGCGGTAAATCCCCGCTGTTTAGCAGCAAAATTATTGTTCAACATTAAAATCCTTTGCACGATGAAAAATCTACTACTTGTATGTCTGATGGTTTGCTCCAATTTGTGCGGGTTATCCGCCCAAGGCTCCGATTTCGCTCCTTTAGGGGCCAAATGGTATTACAGTGAATTGGATTTTGCACTAAGATCTGTTCCCCTTATTATGGAATCGGTTAGTAAGGAAATCTATCAAGGCAAATTGTGCTCCAAATTGGTCGTCCAGTTACCGTCTGTTGGCCCACTCCCCAGCCCTACCTATGTCTATTCCCAAAATGACACCGTCTTTTTTTACAGCAACATAACCAATCAATTTGAAATGTTGTACGATTTTACGGCAGAGGTGGGTGATCAGTGGGTGGTAGGCGGGGTCTATTCCAGGGATAATAATGGAAATGTCCTTACGTCGGATACCATTAC
>Ga0105049_10009153_pt1 | contig 11420 bp, 9 predicted proteins | sample MAT06_FD_78087 | JGI IMG/M metagenome (GOLD analysis project Ga0105049, IMG submission 78087) | Freshwater microbial communities from Lake Fryxell liftoff mats and glacier meltwater in Antarctica - MAT-06 | ecosystem: Environmental > Aquatic > Freshwater > Ice > Liftoff microbial mat | place...
GCTTAATGGTGTGCTCGCTGGCGCAAGGCCGTCAGCCATGGCCATCAAGAATGGCATCGCGATGGCAGCACTAGGAGCGTCGCGCGGATACACGCCGTGGTATGCCACCGGAAACCCCGGCGCGTCGCCAGTGACCGCTATTGGCGTCAACGGTGAGGCAGTTACACCGGCTCTGGCCAGTGCTGGCGGCCGCATCCCGCGAGCCAATCCGGGTGGCTCCGATCTTGCCTATCTTTCACGGCTTTCCATGATGACAAACGTCAGCGGAACGCTTTGGCTGATCGATCGGCTGTGGCAAAACAGCGGGCTGTCAACGACGTTGACCACATTGCAGTCCATCACTTCTGCTGCCCTTCCTGCGCGCGACTCAAATGGCGCCACTGACGGTGTCGGTGTAATGGCTGCGCTGGAATGCTCAAGCACCATGGGTGCGGGGGTGCCGACTGTCACGCTGACCTACCGTGATCAAGACAATAACGCTGATACCACCAGCACGTTGACCGCAGTTACTGGCGCGCCGATTGGCACTTTTGAACTGTTCGGACTCGCGGCGGGCGACAGCGGAATACGGTCGGTCTCTGGTATTCAGCTGTCAGCCACACGGACCAGCGGGGCTTATCACCTTGTCCTATTCCGTCTGATTGCGGCCATGGAAGTGAACGGCGGCTTGGGCGGGGCCATCGACGCCCTGACTGGCAACCTGCCTCGCGTGTTCAATGACACGGTTTACCAGCTGCTGTGGCATCCTTCTAGCGCCGCCGCAATCAACTTCACAGGAAGTTTGGCCGAAACGCATGGCTGAGTATGGTGTAGGTTTTCCTTCTGTCTGGATGCGACGCAGAAGTGTGCGGACGCAAGGTGACCTCTATAGGCTGGCCGGTCCGAAGGCCGGAAATACGGCGCTCAATACTTGGTTTTTCGGCAATCCTCTGTTTCCGGTTGGTATAGAAACTGGCGCACCGACTGTCGGAAGTCCCGCGCTAACGGAAGCGGCCGTATTGACGGCGACCGGAATTGAGACCGGCGAGCCCACGGTTGGAAGTCCCGCGCTTACGGCGGCACAAGTGCTGACGGCGAATGGAATTGAGACTGGCGCGCCGGTAGTTGGAAGTCCCGCCCTGACGCAGGCACATGTGCTGGTCGCGACCGGAATTGCGACAGGTGAGCCGACCGTTGGAAGTCCGGCCCTGACACAGGTAGCCGTGCTTACAGCGGTCGGGCTTGAGACGGGTGCGCCCACGGTCGGAAGTCCGGCCCTGACGGCGGCACAAGTGCTGGTCGCGACGGGTATTGAAACGGGTGCGCCCACGGTTGGCAGCCCGGCGGTCGTGCAGGCACAAGCGCTGACGGCCACGGGCATTGCCACGGGCGCGCCGACCGTTGGAAGTCCAGTGCTTTCAGCCGCGCAAAATCTGACGGCCGTTGCGTTGGAGACTGGCGCGCCGACCGTCGGCAGCCCCGTTCTGACGCTGATTGGCGGGTCTTTGGCGCTGACGGCCGTGGGAATTGCGGCCGGCGCTCCGGTGCTTGGGAGCCCAGTTCTAAGCCAGCGGCACGTGCTGGCGGCCGTGGGAATTGCCTCTGGGCCGCCTACGGTTGGCAGCCCCGCGCTGTCGCAGCGCCACATTCTTACGGCTGCAGGATTTTCCACAGGTGCGCCTACGGTTGGTACGCCAGCCTTGCAACAGCGCCACATGCTTATCGCAAACGGCATTTCCGCAGGTGCGCCGACCTTAGGTTCGCCGATGCTCATACTGCATCCCAATTCGCGCCGAGTTAACGGTATCTGGCCGCAAAATCAAGCTAACTGTATCTGGCCGCAGCATACTTCCCCCGGTTCTTTCGACCCAATATCACAAGTACAAGGAGTATCCTGATGCCATTCCATTGGAGTGCTGACACCCTTCGGGTTCGCGTTTCAATCAGCATTGGGCGCGGCGGCCCGCCGTTCGATCTCACCGGCGCCGTTTTCGTGGCCGCAGTTGGCCCCGCGGTTGGTGACGATGGGCTGGAAGTTCTCGGTGCCGCTACCGTCTTTGGCCCGCCCGCTAACGGCGTTGTTGATGTTGTTTGGGCCGCCAATTCCATACTACCCGGCCGCGTCGTCGCACAACTGCGCGTGACGAGCGCAAGTGTGACTTCAACCGTGTGGGTTGGCCAATACACGGTTCTGCAAAGCGCGCTTCCTTAGCGCAGGAAAAGGAGAGAGAATATGCAAACGCCTCTGGTCAGTCAGCAAACGGCTGCGCCGACACGAAAGTGGAACTACGGTGCGATTGGCAGTGTGATTATCGCCGTCATTATCGCCGGACTTACGGCGTTCGATGCGGAACTGGCCGGAAAATGGGTGCCCGTGATCACCGCGATTGCCGGCGGTCTCGGTTTCGCCATCCCATCCTACATCGTGAAAAACAGGGCTGTGCCCAACAACTGAAGGAGTTTTCTACCATGGCTACAAATATTCGGCGCGGGCGCGACCCGGAACAGCATCAGGTCAATGACGTGGCAGCCGCCGCCAATTACCTCGGTCTGCTCGGCCAAATCAGTATCGTGCGGGACGGCGGCGCTATGACCGGCATCCAACTGCACGATGGCACCACGCGGGGCGGCAATGCCACGCTGCGCCTCGGTGGCGGAAGCGTAACGGCGCAAGCGCTGCCGAGTGCGCCGCTGGTCGCCCCACTGGCCCGGACACTGGTTGACGCCACGCCGCTCACCGTCACCCACAACCTCGGCTATCGGCCGCTCGTGCAGGTCCTGCGGGCCGACACGAACACCGTGCTGAACGATGTGACGGTCATCCACACCAGCGTGAATGCGTTCACTGTCACGCGCGCGACCGGGCTGGCGGTGAGCATCATCGTTCGATAGGCGGCCTTGACGGGTCTTGACGGGGGCAGGTCAATCCTGCTCCCGTTTCCTCATGGGAAGAGTGGCGAAAATGAAGATTATTCACGAGACGGACACGCTGGTTTTCGGGCAGGAAGAAGATCAGACACGAGCATTGGGCCTGCTGATGATGTTGTCGACCATGTCGGTTCCTCACAGCCAGTCTCAAGCGTTCCTGCTGGTGGAGCGCTTTCGGGACCACATTATCGGCGGACATTACGGCATTTTCTACGAGCGCTCCGCAAAGGATGGCGTGGTGCTGGTGCCAGTGGGATTTCTGAATTGGGCCAAACTCAGCCGACAAGCGGAAATCATCTACACGTCCATGTTCCGGCCTTTGCGGCCCGACGAACTGGAAAGCGGGAAGCACTTGTGGATTGTGGATATCGTCGCGCCGCTCGGCCACGCGAAAGATTTGCAATTAGCCTTTGGGGCGACCATCGGCAAGGGCCATCCCAAAATCAACATTGCGCGGTCGAAAGACGGCAATTCAGGCAGGTTGGCGGTCATGGCAAATCTCGCCGAGCGCATGCAGCAAAAGGGTGGGTAAATGGCACTGACAGTCAACTTCAACGACACTTCGGAATACATGTTCCGCAATTCGTCCACGCAGAAGGGCGGATTTGAAGGCAACATCGGCCTCAAGACGATCAACGTGGACCTTGACGTCGAGGGCACGGAAGATGTTACGCGGAACGGCGAATTGCTGAACCTTGAAGATCGTGTTCAGCTGCGCGCCGCGATCGACAGCCTCGAACTTTGCACGATTGCGTCCTTCTGCACCGATAAGACCGACCTGATCACACGCGCGACCACAGCGTGGAACCGGGCGGTTGCGCTTTATCCGACCTTTCAGACGCTGCTGGCCAACGAGGTTGACGACATTACCACAGAAATGTGGAACCAAATCTACCTGAACCAGAACCAGTGGGCGCGTATTGCAGGCAGCAGTCTCAACTGCCTCGTGGCGGACATGACGACCAAGGCGCAAATCGAAATGACACGCCGTGTGACTGGTGTTATCGCGGAGAGTCTGCGGCGGTTCAAAGAGCACGAAACGGCGGCCGTGATGCAGGCCTTCGAAATGCAGTTCAGCGGGCGCGCCAGAATGTCAGAAGTTGGCCTGTCAGGTCTCAATGTCATGTGGAACGTTTTGCGCGGCGCACAGACGACCGAACTTACGGACCGCGACTACACCGAAACGCGCGACGAAAGCAACCGCACATTCGATCTGCTCGGCCGGTTCTACCATGAAGGCATCGACATTTCGGACACGGATGGTTCGTATTCACTGGCGGGCACGGCGGCCAGCGTTTCACAGGGCATCGCCAATTTGATCCCAAGCGTAGCGCCGTAGAAAGGGCAAAGACCATGGATATGTTTCGGCGAATTTTCGGTCTGGGCAAACCCTACCGCGAGCCTCGGCAAAGCGAAATTCTGGCCAGCGGCACGGACGCCCGGCTCGTGCTGCACGAGAGCCGCGACCCTGTGGATATCGGCGCCCGTGAGAATTTCGCCATGCTCTACGGGCGCGGAAACCTACCGCCGCACTTCGCTATGCAGGGTGTGATCGAGGTCCAAGATGATGGCGGAAATTGGGTTCCGGTGACTGGAAATGACTATCGCGGCATTTCCATGGAAGCGCAAACGGCGGCTTTGCAGTCGTTCCGCGAGACGGGAATTATCGGTCCGCAGCCAATCAACGAAAACGGGTCGATGCAAATCCCGGAGAGCGGGCAAGCGATCGGCGGAACTGGCGTGACTGGACCGGCGCAAATCGCGTCAGGCGCAGGCACGGGCGCAGGCGGTACGGGCGGTACGGGTGCGGCGGCCAACGATCCGGCGCAATCGTCCGAACCTGCCACGTTGCTTTCGCCCACGGAAACCGACCTACTTGCCACACTGATGACCCCACTCGGGCCCGAACAGGTGGCGTCGCCGGGCCAAGCGCGCCTGACCGACATGTTGTTGCGCGATTTGGACAGGCGGTTGTCGGCCATGGAACCGGCTTCTGGGCCGCCAGCCGTAGAAACGCCGTCACGGCAGGCAGGCTCTGCGCTTGGTGCCGCGCCGTCGACAACTGCTGCACCTGCTCAGCAATTACCATCGCGGCCAACGACTGCGCCGAACCGTAGTCCGCGGCCCGTACAGGCGCCGATCAACGGGCGAATTGTGCCGGAAACTGCGGTCCGCCCGGATGACAGGGCCCGGCAGGCTGGGCGAAATGCCGAGGCGCACCCGCTTTTCATGAAACCGTCGGCAGGAATGAGGTTCTTCTGAAATGGCAGATTGGATGGTCGGCCAGACTATTCGGCCCGGGACCCCGCAATTTGACCGGCTGGTTGAGCAGGTCATTTGGCAGGAAAGTTCAGGTCGGCCCGGCTTGGTATCACCGTCTGGCGCGGCTGGGCTTATGCAGATTATGCCCGGCACGGCGGCGGACCCTGGATTTGGCGTTCGCCCGATGGACTGGGATCGCCGTTTTGAACCGGCCGAAAATCGCAGGTTCGGCACCGAATATCTCGGCGCAATGCTGGAAAATTTCGACGGCGATGTGTCGCGCGCACTGATTGCGTATAACGCAGGGCCGGGCCGCGCTCAGAATTGGCGTGGCGATAACTCGACTTTGCCGGGCGAAACGCAAGGATATTTGCGAAATATCATGGGCCGACTTTCCGGAACGCGTGAGGACGGCCCACCCGGCGACGTTTCCCACACGGCTGCGGCCGGAACTACGAGTTCCACGACTGGCGCGCCGACGATGCCGCTTCAGATTTTGCGTGGGACGCGCGCCGATTACCCGACTTCTGGCGGCCTGAATATTTCGATGGATTACAACGCGGCACCGGGCGGCGGGGCGAGAGGCACCGAGGTCATCATTCCTGACAACGCGACCCCGGCAATACGGGCGGCGGCCGAACGTTTCAACGTGCTGGTTGCGGAGTTCGCCCAAGAGAATGGCATCGCCGGTTATCCAATCCGCGGGGTAAGAACACGGTCTGAGAACGGCCGTGGCGCCGGAAATACGATACACACCGAGCCGTTCTTCAACGACGATTTGGCGATGCAAAACTTGATCAAAGCAAATCCGGGCGCGTTTGCCCAGATTTACACCGAGGCGTTCGGCGAAATCGACGCTCGGCTAGTTGCGCCCCACGGTGTCGGCAGTGATCGAGGCGCGACTTCTTCCGTGTTTGGCACGGAAACGGACTTCGGTTTCCTGATGATTGACAGCCTTCTCGACGGCGGGGCGCAACTAGGCTCGAGCAGCACAGGCGGCTTCGGCGGAATGGGCACAGGTGGCACAGGTGGCACAGGTGGCGCGAGCGCTGGCGCAGGAACGGGCGGAGTGCAAGGCGGTGGTGGCGGTGCAGGATCGGCGGCCCCGGGAATGGACGGGGCTGGCAGCGGTTTTAACGAGCGCCGGGCAGCCTTCGAAGCCATGGCCGCACACTCCAGACAGCAGGCCGCCAACACACCTTTTGGCGCTGGCAACGGCCGCCAAATCGATCGAAACAACACCAGTTTCACCAGTGCGCAAGCCACTCAGCTTGTGCAAGGTGTCAGACTTGGCAACATATTCCAGTAGGGAGCCGTAGATATGGCGCGCACGACGAATACCTTCATGGCCAGTCTGGCCGAACGCGTTGGCACCGGCATCCAAGCCCGCGCAGATGAGTCCGGCAACCACATTTTTTCGTCCACTTTGGTCGACAGCTATGCTCAAGCCGGCCAAGTTGTGCCGACGAATTTGCAGGGCGCCATCCGGGAATTGAACGATATTACCCGGTCGGAAACCCTACTTTCTCAGGCCGACCCTACGGCGCGGTCAAATTTGCGCGGTGCTGGATACGACGCAGAAGCACGGCGTGGCCGGGTGGCGGACCTCGAACAATTCCTTCTCGACAACTCGGCGGAAGTGCGAAATCTGCGGGTCCGCCTCGAGAATGACATGATGACCGAGCAGGTCCGCGACCTCGAAATGACGAACGTGATGAACGCCCGGACGCTTGACAGCCGCGTGGCCGCCACGATTTCGACAAACGAAATGGCTGTCGTGGCGAACCAACAGCAAAGAACTTCCATCGAACGGGCGGCGGCCGCACAGGAAGTTGTTACGCGCACTATTAACTCTGGCTTCTCGACCGACGAACTGTATGCCGTCTGGACGCAGAACGACCCGACGAAACTTCGCTCTGTTTTCGGGACCGCCGACCGTATGGCCGCACATGACGCGTTGATGTTGATGACTGCCACGATGAACGAAGGCGATGCGATGCGCATGACCGGCATGGCAAATGCGGTTACAATTCAGGCGCACACGCTGGCCAGCAATGCGGATGTGACGACGCAGGAACTGATGGCCTACGCGGCAGGGACGATGGAACTACCGCCCGGCACGTCAATGTTGGCCATCGGTGAAGCGCTTGCAGCACGGTCGGCCATCGAGCAGAACCGTGTCATGATCCAAACCATGGGTGTGCAGACCGAGCAAAACGCAGTTGCGCTGGCCGAATTGGCGACCGGTGCCATGTCGCCGATGGAGAAGATTTCGCAAATCGCCCTCGCGCTCGGCATGGACATGGGGACTGTGCAAGACGCGCTTTACAACGATCCTGAGGCTGGTGCGATTTTGGCAAAACGCTTGGGCCAAACGCCGCAAATGCAGATCACGACGGCGAACGGAACGATCGTTACGATTGCGCCGCAGACATTGCTGGAAAGCATTACGGCGGATGTGAAAAACCAACAGGCCGCCGCCCTGACCGCCATCGCTACCAACGTGCAAATGCGGCGGTTCATGGAAGAAAACAATGAGACTTCCCGCATCGTGGAAACGACGATGGCCATGGCCGTGGGTCTGCCGTCTGAAACGCGCGTGGCCATGACCACCATGATGCAACAGTCGAATGATCTGTTCGTTGCGGCGGCCCGTGAACAAGACCCGGTTCGGCAGGCCGCACTTGTGGCCACCGCGCAACAGGCCGCACAGCAGGCAAGGACGTTGGCGGCCGACGCATTGCGCCGTTCTGGCGCGCCCGAATATCTCATTCAAGACTTGGCGCAAGGCAGGTTCTCGTCTGCGGAAAGCGTGAAAGCGGCCCAAGTTTCGGCGGCCGGTTTTGGGTCCGCCAGCTTCCGCGGCCATCCGTTCGGCGCAGGTTTCGCCGCCCTGATGGAAGAAAAGGGCATCCGTCCGGTTGACTTTGAAACGTGGGCGCGCGACCCGGCAGCCAGCTTGACCGAACTTTCGCGCAACCGTTTGTTCGGCGAAAGTCGCATTACGGACGACGACATTGTCAGCATTGTGACCGCGCCTGCGGGTTACGTGATGGGCAATATCATGCTGGACGCGATGATGACTTCGGTTTGGGCGGACTCAATGCCGGCCGACGCCATCGCGATCCTCGAACCGCTGACCAACGGCGAGGTCGGTTCCATGTCGCCGCTGGACTACCAGCAACGCGTTGTCCATGCGGCCACGCTGATGGAACGCATGATCCTCGGCAACCAAGACCTCGCTGCTCGGCGCGGCGAGACACCGTCAGGTCCGCAATACCAACAGGGCGCCATTCTGCGCATCATGCAAGACGCCCTCAACAACAACGAGCAGTTGACAAACTTCCTGTCCGGTAGTCCGAACGGCGTTCCGTCACGCGAAATGGCGGGCCTGCTGACAGAGTTCAACCGCATTGTGCTTGGCGTCCCCACGCACGGTGAAGGCGCGATCAACTTCGAAGACATAATTCCCGCGACTGTGCAGGCCTTGCAAACCACGTTTACGCAAAATTTGGCAGGCCAAAGTCTCGTCGATATGGGCCGCGTTTCGGGTCAGGTTCGAGCGCGGGCCACGCGATACGGGCTTTCTGGCGGCGGCACTAACGTCGCGGGGATGCCGGGCACAGCAGGTCAAACCGGTAACGCGGGTGACACGGCGGTCCGCAGCGAGGACCTCGGACCGCAACAGCGTGAGGCGCGGTCGGCCGTAGAAATGGCGATTTTGCGGGTCATGACCCGCTACGCTGTGGACCCAAATCGGTATGGCGCAAACACGGTGATGGGCCGCGTGACTACCTCGCTGGTCGGAACACCATCTGCGCAAGAAATCGAAGCGGAATTGCAGTTGATGGGTATGGACCCATCCGCAGTTCGGGCAGCAATGAGAGCGAGGAATTAATATGGCACTTTCAGAAGAAGCAACCACCGGTCAAGCCCTTCCGATGCGTATGCTCGAGTCTGCGATCAGCCAACGGCAACAGTGGGGCCGTGACGCTATGGCGCTGTGGAATTACCCCATCGCGGTGGCCGATACACTCGCCACTTCTGTTGTCAATTTTCCGTCGTTTATTGCGGGCGCCGACCCAACCGTGGAAAGCTTCGTGCCCGCTGCGGCCGAGCGATACCACCGCAACCGCTACGGATATGACGCGGTCGGATCGACGGTCGCCATGTTCGCCGGAATTGGCACAGTTCTGCGCGGTGTTCAGCTGACCGGCGCGGTGGGCCGACTTGGCGTTTCCGCACTTGGCGCAGAGCGCGCGCGGACCGTTTTCTCGTGGATGAACGAGGTCCGCGACGTTGACAACATGATGGCGCAGGCGAGGTTGACCCACGCAGTCGTGATGGGCAGCCACCTGCGCCGGAACAGCCCACTGCTAGACCTGACCGCCAGCACGGCGGGCACAAGTTTGGCGGCTTACGGGCGTAATTACGGCGAAGTTCAATCTTGGCTTCGCACGGCGCGCACAACGCAGGCCATCAAGGAAGGCATTGCCGTTGAAGTTGCGCTGGCCGCAGGTTTCAACAACTCAGACTTTCTCTTCCCAGAAGAGTTCGGCCCGATGGCATACCTGATGATCGGCGGCCTTGGGGTCGGCGTCGGCGTGGGAATTGAACATTTGCTGGGCCGCGCAGCCATGCGGCATGGACTTCGGGCGGCCTCAACGGCTGGCGAACAGGCGGCCCAAGCGGCACTTCGACCACGGACAAGTGGCGGGGCCGCCGGCCTTGGCGTTGGGGACACGCTTTTCAACGTGGTCGGCGAAGAATGGCAGGGCTTGATGGCCCAGATTTACCACCACCGTTTGACACGGGAACTCGAGGCCGCCATCCCCGCGCTGGCTGGCAATCCGCAAGCCGGTATTACGGCGGCCGCCATCATGGCCACTGTGCGGGCCGAAGATGCGGCTGTTGCCACGCTGATGAATGGGCACCTTGGTCGCATGGCGAAACACAGGCTCGCCGACCCCACTCTGCGTAGCGGTTTTGGAAATTCCGCCGCCGTTTCGGTCGAGTATACGCTGTCCGGTCCTGAACTTGAGGCAATTCGGCGCCGTGTTATGGCCGTTGATATGACGCCGCACGGGTTGGCGGAACTCGGGGATACCGGAATGGCGCCCCGCTTTCTGACCCTCATGCGCGCGACAGATGACGGGTTGGCGAAGGCCGTGGCTGAGGTCGACAAACTGCTCGAGGAAGGGGCGGACGTTGACCTAATTCGGGCGGCGCAAGGCAGGCTTGACGAGGTCCGCGCAGCACATACCGGACTGCGCCGTTACAGGGCCGCCACAATCGAGCGTACAGGCGTTCCGAACTACAACGGAAATCGCCGGGCGCCGTGGGAAGAAACGGCTCAAGGGCGCATCGCGAATTTGGCCAATTCGCGGGACGGCCTTCGCTTCAATGTGGGCCTTGAACGCACCCCGCAAATCGTCCTGACGAAAAACGGCACAATAGCGCTGGAAAGGGTCGAGTCAGGCATCACCGTTCACGATACGCTTGACCTCGGCAGTTTGTCCTTCGACGAGTCATCGGCCTTCGCCGCACTGGTTGACCGGGCGGCCGGAAGTCAAGCTTGGCAGAATGATTTCTGGACCGAATTTCTGCAAAACCCGCAACTGACCTATGCGAAAATGCCGTATCAATTGCTTGACGCCATCGTGTCGGGCAAGATTTCGATACCGCCAAGCTTGGCCAGAATGCCACGCGCCACGCAAGTTCTGGCCGACCTTTCGTCACACGCCATCCGTGCCGAAAGCCTGATCCAGAAATACGATGCCTTCCGGTCCTTGCGTTCCGGGAGTGGCTTTACCATGGAAGATGCGCTTGACCAGTTTGACTTGGAGAAAGTCCTGAACGTGCGCTTGACTGACAACCGTGGTCTGCCGAATTTGGCTTGGCACTCAATGACGGCGTTCGAACAGCAAGGCCTTCCTGCGGCCGCCGTTCTGGCCGGTGGTGCGACGCGCGCAAACGGCACTTTTGACCGCGCGCTTGAACTTGGCATGGGCTACCGTGACTTGCCGATCGGATTTGCGGCAGATGAAACTGACTTCGTTGCTGCGGTGAGCATCAATCTCCGCAACATCGACAACGATAAAGCGCAAGGCATCGGTGCGATCTACCACCACTTGCGCGAGCCGACAGACTTGGAAACGCAACTTGGGTTCATGATCCGTAACAGAAATGCGGTTCGTGAACAGGCGTTCCATGTCGACGCTCCGGAAGTTGTGCGAAACGTGGCGAACGCC
>Ga0105049_10009154_pt1 | contig 11419 bp, 8 predicted proteins | sample MAT06_FD_78087 | JGI IMG/M metagenome (GOLD analysis project Ga0105049, IMG submission 78087) | Freshwater microbial communities from Lake Fryxell liftoff mats and glacier meltwater in Antarctica - MAT-06 | ecosystem: Environmental > Aquatic > Freshwater > Ice > Liftoff microbial mat | place...
GAGGAGTGATGAGTGAGGAATGAAGATTTAGGAATAAGCTGATTGCTTTCTTATCACCATTGACCATTCACCATTGACCATTCACAATTGACAATTGACCATTCACCATTGATAATTCACCATTCACAATTGACCATTCACCATTGACCATAAAATTACCAGGCATGCATTTGCAGCAAACCATTAGTAATACACTGACTCAGTTAAGCGAAACGCTTCAGCAACTTACACCGGAACAATATGTGCAGCCGGTAGCTAGTTTATTGAATGCTACCATTGGGCAGCATGTAAGGCATATCGTTGAGTTGTACATTCAACTCAATAAAGGTTATGCAACAGGTGTTATCAATTACGACCAGCGTGAAAGAGAAATATTGTATGAAACCAATTTAGCTATTGTAAATGAGCTTTTGCTTCAACTTCCGTTTTTGTTGAACAAGCCGGATAAACCACTGCAACTGGAATTGAATTACTCCGAAAGTCCGGATTTGATGTTGCCGGTGGCGAGCAATTATTATCGTGAGCTGGCGTATAACCTGGAGCATACCATTCACCACATGGCATTGATCCGCATTGGCATTCACGAAATTGCGCCCATAGCAATACCTGCCAATTTTGGAATTGCTCATTCAACCATTCAATATCGGGCCACATGTGTACAGTAACCTATATCCGGGAGAAGGAACATTTTTTTATTACTTCCAACCGGGATGAAAAAATAAATCGTGGCAAGGCGCTTCCTCCTGCTATTTACCAAATTGGAGCTAGTGATTTACTGTTTCCAAAAGATATTGATGCAGGCGGCACCTGGATTGTTTTAAAAAATGCCACAACGGCGGCCGTACTGTTAAACGGCGGGTTTGTTAGTCACCAGTCGGCGCCACCTTACCAACGAAGCCGTGGATTGATCCTGCTTGATATACTTACTGCCAGTGATCCTGAAGACTGTTTTAATACAATTGATCTTGCAGCAATTGAGCCCTTTACGTTGATATTGCTACAGGATTTATCCTTGTATGAATGTCGCTGGGATGGACAGGAGAAATTTAAAATCTCATTGGATGCGCAACAGAATTACATTTGGAGCAGTGCCACATTGTACACTGAAAGTACACAACAACAGCGGGTAGAATGGTTTGCAAAATGGCAGATTGCCAATCCGGATCCCAGCCCTGAAAACATTGTTCATTTCCATCGTTTTGCAGGAGATGGCGATCGGCAAAACAATGTACAAATGAACCGGGATGGGCTATTGCTTACCGTAAGTATTACTGCAATTCAATTAACGGGCGAACAAGCATCCATGCAATACCTTGATCTGAAAGATGGTTCGGTTTTCTCTCAACAAATGAATACTTCGGCTTGCACTGCCGTATAAGCTAACTACCGCACCATGAAAAAAATCACTCAACAAACATGGTTTATCAAATTATTCAACTGGGAGTATTGGTCGTTCAATGTAGTGTATGGTCCCATTTACTTTTATTGGTTGTGGTTATGCGTAAAGGCCAGAGCTGTATTTTTCTTTAACACCTCTAACCCAACGATAAAAAATGGCGGTTTTTTAATGGAAAGTAAAAAGCAGATCTACGATTTAATTCCAGCACAATATTATCCCCCTACAATTTTAGTAAAAGCCGGTACATCTGCAGTTGAAATCAAAGTAGCATTATCAGCCACCAACATAACTTTTCCATTGATTGCAAAACCTGATATTGGTATGCGTGGATTGTGTGTAGAAAAATTACAGTCGATCAATGAATTATTAAACTATGCAGTCAATAGCAAAGTAGATTTTCTGGTGCAGGATTTTATACCTTATGAAAACGAAGTGGGCATTTTTTATTACCGTTATCCCAATGAAACAAAAGGCCATATTTCCGGTATTGTTGGAAAAGAATTCTTAACGGTAACAGGCGATGGTAGTTCAACGGTAGCGCAATTGTTGCAAGAGGATCCCCGCTATATTTTGCAGTTGGCTGTCTTGCAGAAATCGCATGCTGATCTTTTAACGCAGGTATTATTGAAGGATGAAAAGCAATTATTGGTACCCTACGGAAACCACAGCCGCGGCGCAAAATTTATTGATATCAGTCATTTAATAGATGAAGTGTTGAGCGAATCTGTTGATGGGGTCTGTAAAAGTGTGCCGGGGTTTTATTACGGACGGATGGATGTAAAGTATAATACATGGGAAGAATTGAGGCAGGGAAAAAATTTTTCGATCATCGAATTAAACGGTGCCGGCAGCGAGCCAACGCATATGTATGATCCCAGGCATTCTATCTTTTTTGCCTGGAAGGAAATCATTCGTCATTGGATCATTTTATATAAAATCAGTCAGCAAAATCATGTGCTGCTGGGTATGCCTTATATGAAATTTTCAGATGGTATGCAAATGCTAAAGGACAATACCGCTTATGTAAAACTGATTAGTGAAAAGAAGTAAGTGGAAATATAAACGATGGAATATAGCCGGAAATTAATAAGCAAATCAACCATTCCGGATATCATTTTAGCGATAGGGTTGCCAACCTTTTAAAGGTTGGCAACCCTATCTAATGCAGTAGTAAGAAATCCTGATCAACCTTTTGTCGATTTTATTAAAGTGCCCTTGCATCGGTATTCCCAACGGAGTGCTATTTGAAACCTGGCAAGCTAACAATAGGCTTGACGTCCAATTCATTCTTTCCTTTTTGAATGGAAGGTAATCTTCACCAGGTCCCCAAGCCGAACCGCAATGTTAAATACAACCATTAAATACGGCATCCGACATAATTCCGTAGTTTACAGAATTATTTACAAGCTCACATGAATACAATCAAGGTTTTGAATCCAGACGGTTGGGTAACCAATTATGCCGATCTTTTGTATGCATACACCATTGTTCGTATCAACGATACCGCAGCCGCTGAAGATATTGTGCAGGAAACATTTCTCAGCGCATGGAAGGCCAGGGAAACTTTCCATGGCGAAGCTTCGGAAAAGAACTGGCTATATGCAATTTGCAAAAATAAAATCATTGATCATTTCCGTAAACAATCATCCGGTATTGCAAAAGTTGTAGTAAGGGAAGAGCAGCAATATTTTAACGATGCGGATCACTGGACTATTGAAAAGCAACCCAATAACTGGACAGTTGATTATACCCAGCCTGTTGAAACCAAAGAGTTTTATTCGGTGCTGGAAAAATGCAAACAAAAATTGAAAGATATCCAGCAAGCAGTGTTTGTAATGAAGTACATGGAAGATATTGAATCAACTGAAATTTGTAAGTTATTGGAGCTTACACCGTCTTACTATTGGGTATTGATACACCGGGCAAAATTGCACCTTCGTAGCTGCCTTGAAAAAAACTGGATAAATCAATCATGAAACAATTGATATTAAGCTGTAAAAAAGCAACTTATTATATGTCACTTCGGGAAGAAGGGAAACTATCAGTTACCCAACGATTACAACTTCGGGCACACCTAACCGTATGCAGCTTATGTAAACTTTTTCAACAACAAACCGCCCTCATCACAAAAAATGCTGCACATGCTCATGACCACAGCAATACATTATTGAGCAACGAAAAGAAGGAAGAAATGGGCAGACTTATCAAAGATATTACCACGGGGAACTAGACTGCGTTAGTAATCTGCAATGTAAGCATCAGAAAAATAATTGAAAATAGGTTGGTCGTCTACTCATTTGGCGGATATCTAACAGGTAGAAATTAACTGCTGCCGAAGGGCATTCAAGGATGGTTTAAAAAGAGAGGAGCCGGATAGAAATCCAGCCCCGTTTTTTATCCAATATCCTATGAAAAACCTACTGCAAAGTAACAACACTAATTTTACAGAGATTTATACAATTATTAAATATTGTTGTATAATTCACACATTTTAGCTTAATTGTTTTGTAGTAATCCGATTATTTGTTAAAAGCAGGGAGAGACAGTAATGAGCCGGGCTGATTTCGCTATTCAACGCATAGCCATTTATGAAAGCAAGTAGTACTGCGCTTTTTCGCAGTAAGAAATAGGGGATATGAAAATTGAATTTTGTGATAATTGCTGCCCAATTAAAATAAGAGGAGCCGGATAGAAATCCAGCTCCGTTTTTATCCAATATCCTATGAAAAACCTGACGCAAAGTAACAACTCGTACAGTTTATTAAATTATACAATTGGTTAAATTACTTGCAAAATTCACAGGTTGGCTATAAATTATCAGTCGGTGAGGAATATTTGACTAGTGTTAAGTTAAGCGTGAAATATGACCCGATAGTTATCGGGTGGTTATTGTGAATTGTGAGTGTATTCAATTAAAAAAATGCCGGCTGTATTGAGCAGCCGGCATTTTCACAAAATCAACATTTAATTATTTCTTATTCCCATCCGTATCCAATTCTACAATCTCGTAGCCCAGTTTTTGTAAGCCGGGCAAAATTTTTGCTTTATCGCCTACCAATAAAATGTTCATCTTATCTTTCGTTAACCATTTTTTTGCCAACGCATCGATGTCTTTTTCGGTGATGGATGCCAGTATTTTATTTTGTGTTTCTACAAAATTACCTGGCAGGTTGTAGGTAAGTATGCGACCTATAAAAGCTGCTTTTTGATTACCTGTTTCATATCGCAACGCATCCTGCTGACCAATGGCGCTTTTGGTAAATGCCAGTTCTTCTGCAGTAATTCCGGTTGCAGAATAATCTTTTAATTCTTTCATTACTTCAACCAGCGCACTATCGGTTGCATCTGCACGAATGCCGGCACTAAACTGGTAGTCGCCAGTGTATTCATCTCCTGAAAAAGAGGCTCGTGCACCGTAGGTCCAGCCTTTATCTTCCCGCAGGTTTAAATTGATGCGGCTGTTAAAAGCGGCACCAAATGAAAAGTTCATCAAACCCGATTTGTAATATTCTCCGGTAGCGTCATACTTTAGCCCGGTTACATAACCTACCCTGAACTCAGTTTGCGCAGCTTTGGGCACATCTACCAGGTACATTGTAGTTTTTGCAATGGCAGGTGCAGCACCTGGTTTTTGTAGGTTAATTTTTTTATTCGGCAGCTTGTTTAAAAATGCCAACTGTGGCAAAATCTCGCTTTCGCTAATATCTCCTACTACCACCACTTTGGCTCCCTGTGAGGTCATGTAGTTGTTGTAGTAATTTTGTACATCCTGCAGACTTAGATTTTTAACGGTGTATTCGGTTCCGTTATCACTCATGCCTAAGATATTGTTGCTGCCATAGTTGAGCTTGTCAATGATATAACTGGCAATGGCAGCAGGCTGTGCTTTGCGCTGTTTAAATCCTTCCAATGCCTGCTTTTGTAAACGGGTAAATGCATCCGCCGTAAAGTTTGGATTAAACATTCTTTCCTCCAGCAGCTCCACCGTTTGGTCAATGTTTTTCTTCAGACTTTGCACCGAAAAACTGATGCCATCCAATCCCTGCGAAACATTGATATTGCTGCCCAGCTTTTGAAGTTCAACTGCCATTTGTTCGGCGGTATATTTTTTGGTGTCCTCGCCCAACATGGCTGCCGTCATACCTGCTAAACCAAGTTTAGCCGTGTCGGATGCCTGGGCTAAATGTCCACCCGGGATGGTAATAAAAATGGTAACCGTTGGCAATTCACTTGTTTTGGTACCAATCATTTTAATTCCATTTGGTAAATCTTTTTTCCAGAATGGCGGCACTTTCACCACAGGGTTAGGTCCATTGCCCGGCATTTTATTTCTATCAAAAACATCTTTAGCCTTCGCATATTGAAGACCCTGGTATCCATAATTTGGTGGCCTATAACCTGTAGAGTCAATAGTGTAATTGTCTGGTGCTGCTGGTTTTACAGTTTGTCCCTTGGTTAGCACGCTTACGGTTACACTCGCTTTATTTTTGATGTATTGGTTGTACACACGCCACACATCTTCTTTGGTTACGGAGCGATACATCTCCAGCATTTTACCAATCATATTGGGATTGCCGGTGTAGGTATTAAACGCAGCCAACTGACTCACTTTACCAGCTACACTTTGTAATCCATTGATGTATTGTGACTCAATACCACCTTTAAATTTTTCAATGTCTTCGTCTGTAACGCCGCGTTTTTCAAATACAGACAATGAAACGGCAAAAAGGCTGTCCATTGCAGCCAAAGAATTGCCGGGGAAAGGGGTAAGCTGAAAAATAAACTCTCCGGCCAGCTCATTGAACCGGGGAAAAGCTGATGCAGACAATGCTTTCTGTGGTTTTACCATTTGCTGGTAAAGAATTGAGTTTTTCCCTTGTCCTAAAATCTGGCCAAGACAACTCAAAGCACCCATGTCTTGATCGTAGTTGGCTATCGTAGGAAACACCTTGGTTATAATCGGTAACCTTGCATAATTGTCGGTGTAAGAAGCATAGCGGTTGGAAGTAAGTTTCACTGATGGCAAAATGGTTTTTTCTACCGCCGGACCTGCAGGAATACTGCCAAAATATTTACCCACGAGTTTCACCACATCGGCCGTTTTTACGTCACCACCAATCGTAAGCGTAGCATTGTTGGGACCATACCAGCGCAAAAAGAATTTCTTAAGATCATTCACATCTACCCGGTCAAGGTCTTCCAGGTATCCAATCGTTAACCAACTGTAAGGATGACCATAAGGGTATAAATTTTTACTGGTAAATTCACCGGTTAATCCATAAGGGCGGTTATCATAATTCTGTCCTCTTTCATTTTTTACGGTGCTGCGTTGCACCTCAAATTTCTTTTGAGTCACAGCATCCAGCAGAAAGCCCATACGGTCTGCTTCCAGCCAAAGCATTTTTTCCAACTGGTTGTTGGGAGCAGTTTCGAAATAGTTGGTGCGGTCTAGATTGGTGCTGCCATTCAGCGTTCCACCTGCAGCGGTTACAATCTTAAAATGTTGTTCATCTGCCACGTTATCACTGCCCTGAAACATCATGTGTTCAAAGAAATGTGCGAAGCCGCTCTTCTTAATTTCTTCCCGGGCACTACCAACGTGGTAAGTAACATCCACGTGTACAATCGGGTCGCTGTTATCTTCATGCACTACCAGCGTAAGCCCATTTGGAAAAACATATTTTTCATAAGGAATCACTAGTTCGGTTCCCTTTTTTTCTATCTTTTCAACCAGTCTGGCCTGGCTAAATCCGTAATTCGACAACAGGCAAACGGCTGCCAATACAACAATGTTTTTTTTCATAGTTTGTAAAATAATTTATTTCAAATAAACGGAAAAAAAGCGGTTCGCCGAAACCGCCAGTCATATAAACTCTAATTGAATATTTCCGTTTATTGAATCGGGGATTTAACAGGCAATCGGTGAATCACAAAAGCAATATTTAATACTATAAAAAACACATTGGCAAAAAAAATAAATGCAGCAGAAAAAAGCAGGTTGTCCGGGCGGTGAAGCAATGTGGAACTTCAGTGGCGTCGCACACTTTTACAGTGGTTTTTCATGGGATCTTTCATTGCGTTTTGTCGGATTGCGTATGGAAGTTTGACGGGGCTGAATTATCAGTTATTTGCGGGTAGATCTTTTGCATTGTTTGTAATTAGTTTTAAAATTCATCCTTGGTTAGAATACAATATTTTGTGTTCCGACCTTTAAGGGCTATGTTGGTTATTGGGTCGTTTATCAACATAGGGCGTTGCCCTATGCTAAGTTATTGCGCCCCTATCGGGGCTTGAATGCAGTCATTTCAAAATAGTCAATCTGGAAGATTGCAACCTGCTTTCAATCCAATGCAGTTCCATTTTCTAAAAAAGGTTTGCAGACCTCCCCGCTGGCTAGCGGGGCCGGAGGCAAACTGAACTCATTGTATAACTCCCCGCTAACAGCGGGGGTGGGGTAAACGTTACTTATAAAAAATCCCGGTAACCATTCAAAGTTACCGGGATAAAAAAATAAAATAAGTCTGTTAAAAGAATGAAAAATGCATCTATCGTTGTATTAAAAATTAAACGCCAGTTTGGTAAATAATCTTCTGCCATTAAAACCCATTTGAACAGAATCCCACGGGCCACCAGATTCATTATCACCGTACCAGCCTTTTGCTAAAGGATTTACACCAAGATTGGGATGTACATTGAATAGATTGTCTGCTCCAATGAACAGCGATACTTTTTTGCTAAGCTTATAAGACAGCGAAACATCTGTAGTTGTCTTACCACTGTAATTGAATATTTCCGGTACATAACCAGAGCCATTATCTGCAGGTACCTGTGGATTAATTCCAGAATAATTTGGATTGTCACCAGAGGGTGATTCACCATCTCCAAAACCAGTTAATTTTACTGTGCCGAAAGAAGTCAACTGAACTTTAGCTCCAAAAGCACCGATTGCATAATCTACACCCAGAGAAAGTTTACTGTTTGGAGCAGATGCTTTCAGGAAGGCTTCTTCCCGGTCACTATAAAAAGTTTTACGGTTTAGTGCTGTTCCGTTTAAAGCAGCGGGGATATTGATTTTATCAATGTTGATCGTTTGGAAATTTCCTGCCAATAAAAACCGCAGTGTGTTTTTACCCCATCTTTTTGTGTAATCAGCCACGATATCAATACCATAGTTGGTTGTGTTTACTGCATTTGCAAAAAATTGAGCAGTACCTACTTCGGCAGGGAATTGTGAGGTAAATGCAGGCGGTAATGTTGCATCGTCTTTGCTGAATAAACCTGATAATACCACCCTGTCTTTCATCTTAACTACATAACCATCTATTGTTATTGTAAATGCATTTGTTGGTCTATATGTAAACCCAATACTTGCATTTACTGATTTTTCCTGTTTCAGTTTAGGTATGCCTGCTGCCCTTGCAATGCCGCTTGTATTAGGCGCTACCAAAGATTGAACCAATGCACCATTGCTGAAAGAAGTAAGCGTATTGCTGAAATTTATCTGCGCCAGTGAAGGGGCACGGAAGCCGGTACTTACAGAACTACGAATATTAAAGTTGCTGGCTACTTTATATCGTGTTGCCAGCTTACCAGTTAGTACAGAACCAAAATCAGAATAATTTTCAAAACGGGCAGCTCCATCAATCAGCCATTTTTTGGTAATATTAATTTCAGCATCCGCATATACACCAACATTGGTACGATTGGCATTTACCTGGTCTGTATTACTAAATCCGGGAAACCCCTGTGCACCGGATGCAGGAGTTCTTGTTGCATCTGCTATATCAGATGCAGTTGGATTAGCAGGAAGTAAATTGGGGTATAATATCGCATTTGGACTATATCCTTTGTAAGACCTTTCTTCACCCTGAAAAATTTCATATTTCTCATATCTGAACTCGCTGCCAAACGCCAGATTAATACCTCCGGCAGCAGTCTTAATCGATTTGCTAAAATCAAGATTAGTAGTATTCTGTAAAAAGCTAAAGCCGCCGTCATCAAAATGAGTTTGAGATGCATCTCCTAATACAGATGCATTAAAAGTTTTATCACCATAATAATGGAAATTGTTTGAACCTGTATTATTACTTAAATCCCAGGTCCAGTCATTTCCTGCACTTCCTTTTATACCCATCGCAAAAGCTGCATCTTTAATATTGGTTTGTATATGTGGATTGTAATAGATACTTCCGTCTTTTGTAGTACGCATGATGGATGGTACCATAATTAAACTTCCGTTTGCACGTGCAGGAAAGCGTTCTGGTCTTGAATCATATGACCTGGTGTAGGCAAAGGCATCGGATGCTTTATAATTGTAACCACCAAAAGAATAGAAAGTAGTTTTTTTACTTGCGCTGGTGGGCAATTCCATATTATACATTACACCACCTGTGGTAATAGAACCATCACCAAAAGCCCTGCGGCCGAAGTTTACATCAGGTAAGGCATATTTAATAGTTGCATAATCTGCTGATACGGGTGCAGCCCTGTAGGTTTTGCCCTGCGTGCGAAAATCGGCTGAATAATTAATGAAACCGCCGTTTTTTCCAATCGCCACACCATGATTCACCGAAGCAGAAAAGGTATTGCCATCAATGGCATTTCCTGCATAGTAATCATTGTTGGCATTGTGTTTACGTGAGTTATGTCTGGTATCATAATAACCACTCCATCCTGCATTTACAGACAAGTGATTGATATCTTTCTTTAATACAATATTGATAACACCTGCAATGGCATCAGAACCATATTGCGCCGAAGCACCGTCCCGAAGAATTTCTATCCTATCAACTTGCGCTTGCGGGAAGCCATTTAAATCCACACCTGAGCCTGCACGTCCACGGGTTCCAAATAATGCAACAAAAGCAGTAGAGTGCCTTCTTTTGCCATTGATTAATACGAGGGTATGGTCAGCACCAAGTCCACGTAGCGTTCCAATGTCTATATGATCCGCCCCATCTGCACCACTCTGTTTATTGTAGTTAAAAGAGGGAGCCGCCACATTCAGGATAGAGGTAAGGTCCATTTTAGCAGTAGGCAATCCCACCTGGTTTATTTTGATTACATCTACCGGAACTGCTGTTTCTGTTTTGGCACGGCCTGCTCCACGGCTACCGGTAACTACAATATCGCCCAATTCCACCAGGCTTGCTTCCATCGCAATGGTTATCTCAGTCTCTCCATTTAGTGCCACCGTTTGTGATGTGTAACTAACACTGCTAATCTCAAGTATATCATTGGTGTTGGCCTGAATCATTAAAATACCATCGTCGTTGGTGGGTGATTGTTTTTTTGTGGACTTCACTTTAACGGTAGCATTGGAAATTGCTAAACCGGTTTTTGCGTCTTTTACTTTTATGGTCACTTGCTGCTGTGCAAATACAAAAAGTGCGCTACATGTAATGGTAATTAGTAAAAAGATTTTTTTCATCATTAGTTAGTTTGATTGCTTCAAAGATGCAGATATTATTATGAAATCTAAAACTATTACAGAAATAAAGAATTAATTTGTCTTATTTTTTTAAAATTAATTCATATTCCATCACATTTTTTTTATAGTTATGTTTAAATGTTTTGTAAATCATGTCAATCCGGTCTATTCAATTTCGGTTGAAAACCCGTAAAAAATGATTAAACCCTAACGTGTACCTGATTTAAGACGGTTGATTGAGACACCTACTTTTAGTGCAAAGAATGGTGTGTTAGAAAAAATGGATTTGTTGTTATGGATAACCCTGTAGCGCCATCAAGTGGATATTGAAATTTACACACCTGAGCCAACGCAATTTGATCATGGGTATGCTACATAAACCCGATTCAAAGCAACCTTGCCAGGATCTTAAAGAATACTATCACTCAGTTTACTCCAACCGGCTGACGGTATGCTCATCGGCTGCTATATATTACTTTACTATCACCTAAATTATCAACTGACTAATACAGGTATTTTTAAAAGGACTGTTATTGTTTAAAGAGAAACTATATATTTGCAACTTCATTGCAATAAATTGAGATTAAAAA
>Ga0105049_10009157_pt1 | contig 11417 bp, 8 predicted proteins | sample MAT06_FD_78087 | JGI IMG/M metagenome (GOLD analysis project Ga0105049, IMG submission 78087) | Freshwater microbial communities from Lake Fryxell liftoff mats and glacier meltwater in Antarctica - MAT-06 | ecosystem: Environmental > Aquatic > Freshwater > Ice > Liftoff microbial mat | place...
GTTCCACCCTTCATCTGCGCCCGGAAGCAGGGCGATGCTGACCATAAAGGCGGCGAAGGTGGACAGCGTCGGGGTTAGGTAGCGATGCATGGAGAAATCTCCTGATGAAAGTGGTGGCTTCCGACGCGGTCAGGGCAGTTGTTTGACGGTGCCGTCATCAAGATCGTAACGCACAGCGACGACCGTGAGCTTACCCGCCGCCACCAGGTCTTTCAGCAGCGGTGCTGAGGAAGCGATCGTACGAGCAACGGCGCTGGCATTGATGCACACCGCTTGATCGACGGCATCGCCCGGCGCAGGTGTGGTACCGACCAAATGCCGCTGAATCAGGTCGGTGATCGCCAGCACATGGGCCGGCGCTGGCTTTCCTGAAATGGCAGCGGTGACCGCGCCGCAGCGTTCGTGGCCCATCACCACTACCAGCGGCACATGCAGGTGCATGGCGGCATACTCGATCGAACCGAGTCCGATGGCATCGACCACGTTGCCGGCCACGCGGATGACGAAAATGTCGCCCAGACCAACATCAAAAAGTTGTTCCGGTGGCACGCGCGAGTCCGAACAACACACGACGATAGCAATTGGATTCTGACCCTTCGCCACGGCGATCCGACGTTCGCTGTCTTTGTTACCTGTATTCGTCAAGTCGCCGACGAACCGTTTATTGCCCCGTATCAGGCGCTCAAGCGCTTGCTGGGCATTGAGTCCCTGTGCTGCCGCTTCCGCAGCGACGGCGGCAGGCGCATCGGCCGCGTGGGCCGGCGCGGGGTTCGCTGCCGGGGGCGTAGCGGCGTGATCTTCTGCTTGGCACACGCCAAAGATCAGTAGCGGAAGCAATACGACGGAGAGTGAGCGCATGATAATTACCTTGGTGTGGGTGGGGTAAGCGGCGTGCATTAGAACTTGCTGAGCGTTTGATTGTCGCTCGCGCCATCATCGTCGAAAGGTATGGCTTTGCGGGCCACGCTTGGCGCAGCCTTCGTCGCCGGTTTGCTGGAGAGGGACAGCACCGGCTTGTGCTGGGCGGCCGGTTTCTGCGCTGACGCCTTGGGCTTGCGCTCCTGGTGCGCGGCCGCCTGGTGGCGGTCAGCCGACGCACCACGGACCATGACATCGAGTCCGACCACCAGGCTGTTGAGGGTCTGGCTCTGGGCTGACAGCTCTTCGCCTACCGCGCTGTTTTCCTCGGCGCCCGCAGCATTGCTCTGGGTGACCTGATCCATTTGACGGACCGCGACGCTGACTTGTTCGATGCCCTGCGCGACTTCCTTTGCTGAAGCGGCGATTTCCGCGACCAGATCGTTAATCTTGCGACTGGCAGTGGTGCTTTGACCAACGATTTCGTTGACGTTCTTGGCCAAGCTCACGCCGACCTCGGCGGCCTTGACCGAACTTTCGATCAGGGTCGAGGTATTGCGCGCCGCCTCGCCCGCACGTTGGGCCAAGTTGCGCACTTCTTCGGCGACCACGGCAAAGCCCTTGCCCGCATCTCCGGCACGGGCGGCTTCGACCGCCGCATTCAGCGCCAGCAGATTGGTCTGGAACGCGATCTCATCGATGGTCTTGACGATCTTCGCGGTTTGATCGGCGTTGGTTTTGATATCCTGGATGGCCTTGGCCAATTCCACCATCGCGAGTGAGCCGCGTTCACCCGCTTGCCGACCTTCGCTGGCCAAGGTCGCCGCTGAACTGGAACTGGCCGCGGTCTGTTTGACCATCGAGCCCATTTCTTCCAGACTCGCGCTGGTCTCTTCGAGCGCCGCGGCGGTTTTCGAGGTGCCATCCGCCAGCGATTGGGCTCCACCAGCGACCTGTTCAGCGGCACTGGCGGTTTCATTCGAACAAGCCGACAGATCGGTCACCATGCGCATCAAAGCGAGCGTAATGCCGCGGGTGATAAAGAAGGCCAAGAGCACACCAGAAATGATCATGACCGCTAGACCGCCCATCACGGTCTGAGACGAGCCTTGCAAGCTGGTCATGCTGTCAGTGGCTTCTTTCAACGACTGTTTCACGCCTTCTTGGGCAGCGCCCTGAGCCACTTGCGCTAGTGCATCGCCGGCCGCGGCGCGCTTGACGCCGACGGCGCTCAGTTCCTTAAAGAGGGTCAGCATTTCCGTGACGTCACCCTTGTACGCTCCCGTATTTTTTATCATCACGTCCAACGCCTGGATGTCTGCCGGTTGAAGAATGATCACTTTCAAGCGCTTGAACGCCTGCTCGGCTTTGTCAAATTCTGGTAAGACCTCGGTGACGAACGTCATGTCACGCAGGGCCTGCCCCTTCCAGGCAGCGACCCGAATCTTGCCCATGCGCTCGATGACCTCGTTGATCAGCGAGACCTTCTCGAAACGCCCCAAGAGTTTTTCGGAACTGTTGGCTGGCACCGGAGCCGCCACTGGCTTGGCTTCAGCGCCGGGCGCGATCGCTGCGCCAGGTGCCGCCCAGCCCTTGGTGGCGACCGCCTCGTTGGCAGCGGCTGATGGGGCGGCTGTTCCGGAGTCGTCTGCTATCTCACGGCGCATCTTCACGGACTGCGAACCCTGGAGCTCGTTCGCGCTCTTCATCATCTCTGCTGCGCTGGCATTCATGGACTCATAGACCTTGGCCAATTTACCGGTGTAGTCCTCGGTTTCTTTGACCAGGGAGGTGAATTCCGCACTATCTGCCCGCGCCTTATCGATGGAGGCGGCAAAGAGCGGCAGATTCTGATCTTTAGCCAACGCGGTGGCGGCTTTGATGTGGTCATCTACTTCGGCCAGTGATTTTTTCGCTGCGAGCAGAAATTTTTCATTGCTGGTAAAGCCATACGTTCTGGCCGCAAGCATGGCATCCGCGATCGCACGCTCGATGTTCACCGCCATTTCCGCCTTGGGCACATAACGCGTACTGAGCGCGGCCGACCGCTCCACAGATGCGTTCATGGTATAGACCGCAACGCTGCCCAGCGCGATGCCGGTAGCCAAGACGGTGGTGAAGCCAAGGGCGATTTTTGTGCCGAGTTTCATGGGATTAGTTCCAAAGGTTGGTGGATAAAGAGAGAAGGATTAAAAGGGCGATCACGCGGTGGCGGTGAGCGAAGCGTTGGTATCACCCAGAACCCGGGCGATATCGAGCAGGATGCGGATGCGGCCCTGGGATTTTCCGATCGCCGCCACACACGTGGTGTCGACCGCCAAGCCATACGCCGGTGGCGCTTCAGTTTCCGCCTCGGTGAAGCGCGCGACTTCGGCCACGCGGTCAACCGCCAGACCGATCTCGCCGCGCTGGTTCTCGACCACGATGATCACATTGTGGGGATGGGCCTCGACCGGCGGCATGCCGAAGCGGGTGCGGATACTGATCACCGGGATGACCTTACCGCGCAGGTTGATCACCCCGATCATCTCAGGCGGAGATCCCGGAACGGGAGTGATCGGCAGCATGCCGATGATTTCCCGGACCTTGAATATCTCGATGCCGTATTCCTCCGGTCCCACCTGGAAGGTCAGGTAGGTTCCGGTCACACGACCGGCGGTGGGGGCTGCAGTGGATGAGGCCATGGGTAACTCCGAATAAGTAGGTGAGTAAGTGTGCCTAAAGCGCGGGCAGATGTGGGAGGCGTTCAGCCGTCCGATAACCGTGGGGAGGTCTTACCCGCGGGTTTGGCGTGGGACTTTTGCTGCTGAGCATCGGCTCCCCGCACCATCACATCGAGTCCGACCACCAGTCCGTTGAGGGTCTGACTCTGAGCCGAGAGTTCTTCGCCCACGGCGCTGTTCTCCTCGGCGGCGGCAGCATTCGACTGGGTCACCTGGTCCATCTGGCGGACCGCCTTGCTGACCTGCTCGATGCCCTGCGCTACTTCCTTGGCCGACGCAGCGATCTCGGCCACCAGATCATTGATCTTGCGGCTAGAGACCGTGCCCTGGCCGACGATCTCGTTCACATGTTTGGCCAGGGTGACGCCGTTGTCTGCCGCCTTGACCGAACTTTCGATCAGCGCGGAGGTGTTTCGGGCGGCTTCACCCGCGCGCTGCGCCAGGTTGCGCACTTCCTCGGCGACCACCGCGAAGCCCTTGCCCGCATCGCCCGCACGGGCGGCTTCGACCGCCGCGTTGAGCGCCAGCAGGTTGGTCTGGAAGGCGATCTCATCGATGGTCTTGACGATCTTCGCCGTCTTATCGGCGTTGGCCTTGATGTCCTGGATGGCGGCGGCGAGTTCGCTCATCGCCTGTGAACCGCGTTCACCGGCCTGGCGACCTTCGCCTGCCAGCGTTGCAGCAGAGCTGGAACTGGCGGCGGTCTGTTTGACCATCGAGCCCATCTCTTCCAGGCTGGCACTGGTTTCTTCCAGCGCCGCGGCGGTCTTCGACGTGCCATCCGCCAGGGACTGAGCTCCACCCGCCACTTGATTAGCGGCGCTGGCGGTCTCGTTGGAACAGGCGGTCAGGTCGGTCACCGCGCGCTGCAGCGAACGGGTGATGCCGCGGGTGATGAAGTAGAAACCAAACACCACGCCAGCAAGGATCAGCAGGCCCACCAACGTGACCCGCAGCGCGGCGGCGTTGGCTTCGCTGTAGTCGATCGGCTTGGACAACACGAAGGCGCCCTTGAGGTCGCCGACCTGCATGTTTTCCATCGGCAAGCCGGCAAGGTCCAAACCGTTCTTAGTCGGACTATTGGCCGGGTTGCCGTGGCAGGTTAGGCAGCTTTCCGTGAGTTTGACCGGGCGGGCGAAGGTGATGAAGCCGTTCTCGGTGGAGAAGTACTCCTCCTGATTGCGTGCGAAAGCATCGAAGACCGGCGAGAATTCCGCAGTCGATTCATTGTCCGGGTTGCGCGCCTTGATCTTCGGCGAGGTGGGCGTCTGGAACTTGAATCCCGCCGAGTCAGCCACCGGCGCGATCGACTGCCACGCTGCCACCACCGGGATGGTCTGGTAGAGATCCGATTTGCGCAGCGACGTGGTCTTCATCTGCGTCATCATCTTAGGAAGATCGAAGGCACCTGCGGTGTGCAGACGATCAAAGTTTTCACGCACGGTCTCAGCCTGCTTGATCATCGACTCCATCACGTCATGGGTCTGCTTGATCTGCTTTTCCCGCAGGATCATGAAAGTGACGATGATGCTGCCGATGGTGGCGATCATCACTGCGATGGCCGCGGATGACATGATCTTGGTGCCGAGTTTCATGGTGAATTCCTTGCTAGTAGCGGAGCGGGATTGATCAGGCGTTCTGGAGGTCGGCGTGCTGACGCACGAGGAAAGCGGGATTGAGGATCAGGGCGACACGCCCGTCCCCGAGGATGGTGGTGCCACTGGTACCGGGATGGTGGGCTACGCCCTCATCGAAGGGTTTGATCACCACTTGGCGTTGTCCCAGGATCGCATCGACCTGGATGACGAAATCGGCGCCGCGGTTTTCGATCACCACCAGGATCGCCTGGCCGGGATCCATGATGCATCCGGAAATGCCCAAGGCCTCGCCCAGATGGACCAGCGGCAACATGCGCTCGCGGTGCTGGATCACCTGACCACGATCCAAGATGGTTTGCACCTGACCGGGCTTGGGGCGCAGCATCTCGACGATGCTGTTGATCGGCATCAGCAGGTTTTCGGCCCCGACCTTAAGCTGCATGGCGTCGAGAATCGCCGTCGTCATCGGCAGGCGGATGGTGAAGGTAGTGCCCTTGCCGATGGTCGAGGCGATGTGCACCGTGCCGTTCGCTTCTTCGACTTGGCGGCGCACCACATCCATGCCCACGCCGCGGCCGCTGACATCGGTGACCTTGGCGGCGGTGGAAAAACCAGGCAGGAAGATGATCTGAAAGCAGGCCTGCTCATCCATCGGCTGGTTGGGATCAACCAGACCTTTTTCAATCGCCTTGGCGCGCAGGCGCTGCGGATCCATACCCGCACCGTCATCGATCAGGCGGATGACCACATCGTCGCCGGCCTGGAAGGCTTCGAGGCGCAACTTGCCGATCGCCGGTTTGCCGTTCTTCACGCGTACGTCCGGCATCTCGATGCCGTGATCGATGCCGTTGCGCACCATGTGCATCAGCGGATCGCCCATGGTTTCGGCCAAGGTGCGATCAATCTCGGTGTCTTCGCCGCCCAGGCTGAACTCCACCTGCTTGCCGAGTTTCTTCGCGGTGTCGTAAACCACCCGCGCCATCTTCTGGAAGGTCCCGCGCAGCGGCACCATGCGCAGGCTGAGGGAAAGGACCTGCAGGTTGCGCAGGATACGGCCCTGGCGACCGACCGCCTGCGCGAGGTTTGAGTTCGGCGGCAATTCGGGATTGTGCTGCACCATCGCCTGGGCGATCAGCAGTTCGCCGACCTGGTTCATCAGCTCTTCCAGCTTCGCGGTGGCGACGCGCGAGAAAACATCGGCGCTGCTCTTGAGCGCCTGCTGAGCCGAAACGGCCTTGTCCACCTGCTGGCGGGTTGCGGCGCCTTCGGCGACCAGTTTTTCGCCGATACGCTCCCCTGGCTTGAGCTCGGCAGCCGTCTGTTCGATGACTTTGCGTGGCACGCCGAGATCCGCCAGCAGATCACCGATACGTTCGCCGGCCGGTGGAACCGCAGCGAGAGCAGAAGAGTTAGGCCCATTCACCACCGCGCCGGCACTGGTGGCGACGGCTGCCGGCGAACTCGTCGGTGACGGGGATGGTGCGGCGCGTTCAAAACCGGTAATCAACCGACGTTTCACGTCAGCGACCAGTTCGCGCATGGCGTCGACGCCACACAGGACCGTTGAGGAAAAACTTTCATCCGCAGGTGCGAGGCCATCACGAACGTGCTGAATCTGCGCCTCGAAACGATGGGCGCCGTGTTCCACGTCTGGCAGCGAGAGGTACGCCGCCATACCTTTGACGGTATGGAAGGAGCGGAAAACCCCGTTGACTTGCTCGGCGCTGAAGGATTTCCCGCCGAGCATGGTGGCTTCGGCCTGATTGAGCAGCTCGGTCGCTTCGGCAACGAATTCGCCCAACGCGCCGTTCGCTCCCTCGCTGGGGGTCGCCACCCCAGCGGCGCTGCGTTCCGCATTCGCTGATGCCGCTGATGCCGCTGATGCCGCTGATGAATTTGCGGGCACCACCCCGCCACGCTGGATGGTTTCCATCTGGCCACACAGGGTGAGGATTTGCTGGAAATAGTTCTGCGCCGCCGGGCCGGAGAGACCATCTACCAACTGCCGCATGCGCGTCATGAGCGGGCGAGCTTCCGCATTCCAGGTGCCCACCAGCATCCTCTGCGCGAGCCGGGCGAGTGCCTCGGTGGCTGCCGCCATATCTTCGGGACCGCTGACGATCAGCTCGGAAATCGCTGCGCTGATGGCCGCGAGCGATCCCTGGTCGGTAGTGGTGGGCTCAGTGGTCGCTGGAGTCGGATGCCGCACACCCTCAAGCACCTGGACGCAGTCGTCGTCCGAATCCGGCAATGTCGCGGACTGGCCGTTCAGGTGGGCGATATGCGCCTGGAGGCGACCGACGGTCTGGAGCAAAGCATCGAATACCGCCAGTGAGCCGCAGAGATCGCTGGTGCGCAGGGCATCAAGAACCTGCTCGCCGGCGTGGGACAAATGCTGGATGCGTTGAAGATCGAGAAAACCGGAACAACCCTTGATCGTATGCAGGGAGCGGAAGCAGGCATTGATGGCCTCCGCATCGACCTGGTCGGGCTGACGGCTGAATCCCAGCAGGATCTCCTCGGCACGAGTGAGGTGATCCGAGGCCTCGGCGATAAATTCCGACATCATGTCGTCAGTCATGATTGGCCTGCCTTCGCTAGTGCCGTGCGACGGGGCGGTCCGCTCGGTATCTGGTTGCCGTAATTCGAGAATCGGGGAACGGAGTGGTCGTCACGCCCACGGAATCGACACGTCACCGCCACATCCGGCCGCGCGGTCCAGGCGCGCAGGTCGCGGATGATTTCCTGGTCCTCGGCGTCATCGGTGGCCGGCGTGGTGTCGTGGTGCAAACACTCGACCAACTCGGTGAGACGGGTCACAGCACGCAGCAAGGCAGCGATACGCGACGCACCGCGATGCAGGCGATTGAGGCGCATTTCTTCCAGCAAATGTTCCGCGCTTTGAGCCAGCACCTGGATCCGCTCCAGCGCCAGGTAACTCGACAGACCGGAGATCGTGTGGATCGCGCGGTAGCAATTGTTGATCGCCGACGAGCCCGCCATGCCCACGCCGCGATCCATGGCGCACAGGTGTTTGTTCACCTGGGCCAGGTGTTTCCTGGCTTCGGCGATGAACGTGATGAGGAGCGGATCGACCATAATCGTCCCGCACTGTACCCCATGAAGTTTAGCGTGCGCAAGTGCCAGCTGAACATCCACGCCACGCACACGCGCGGTTGCTATCTCCTGCCGTGCAAACGTGACCGCGAACTTCCCACATTAATCGCTGCAACAGTTACCCGGCTCGTTCGTGCCGGTGCCGCAGCCATACGTTTGGCTTTACGTCTTGCGCTGCCGCGTTTTGAGACCGCTGATGCGATATCCTATTCACCGCCGGGCCGAGCCGTGAATCCGATGTGCTCCCAGTATGTCAGCTCCTGCTTGCCAAGTGTTTAGTTCACGGGGTATGATCGCCAGTGACGAGTGCTACTTCGTCCTTGGATTACAGATTGATCACCGTGAAAGGATTGGCCGTCATGTCCCGCCAGCTGCTGATCGTCGACGATGACGAGCCCTTCGCCAAATGCTCGCCATCCATTTCACCGATCGAGGGTTCACCTGTTCGGCGGCGCACGATGGCGTCGAAGCGTTGAGCCTTTTGAAGGACGGCCAGATCCAGGTCATGATCACCGATCTGGATATGCCGCGCATGAACGGCGTCGCGCTGCTGAGCGCGGTACGTGAAAAGTGCATGTGTCTTCGCAACATCGTGCTGAGCGGTTATGCGACCGTCGGCAACCTGACCGCTTGCCTGCAGGAGGGAGCCATGGTGCTGCTGCCCAAACCACTGCCCAACCTTGATGCGCTAAATCGCGCCGTGAACCAGGGCTTTGAACAGGTGCAGGGTTGGATCGACCAGATGACCACGATCGTGCGTTTGTGCGGCGGTTCCGCCGCCGAGTCGCCATCGGCACCACGCTGACCAGACAACGAGCGCCAGACTCGCCGTTGGCTGGCAGATCGTCAGTCTGATCGCTGAAACATCAGGCGCCGTGGGGGATCAACCCAACGGCGTAAAGCTAACGAAATGGATTGTTCACCACGAAGGCACGAAGACACGAGGACGAGAAAAGAAGTGGCTCTGCGGCGTTTCGTGTGGGTCCTTTCCCTGCCCTTGGCTCTGCGGGTCCAACTACAGCGAGCAGGAATCCGCATCGAATTGAACAGGAGGCGCGGAGACGCGGAGATCGGACGAGGGTAAAAGAACAGGGGATGTCGGCGCAAAGCCAATTTTCGCCTCCTCCGATCTCCGCGCCTCAGCGTCTCCTGTTCGCTGTCAGGCATCATCTCCGGTCAGCCAAGGACCCACACGAAATAACGCAGAGCCTAAGAAGTGTCGTTTCGACCGCTTGTGAGGTGATTCCTTCGTGACTTCGTGACTTCGTGGCGGAATTTTTTCTGCTCGTGCTTTGGCAAAGCGAAAATTCAGGTTGCCAGTTTGATGGACTACAGGCTACAGGCTAAAGGATAGAGGGTACAGACCACAGGATCGTGCTGCGACGTCGTGTGCAAACCGGTGGTCTGTAGCCTGTAGCCTGTAGTCCCTCACATCGGAAGCCGGCGTTATTGATCTGACCGAGCACTAGCCTGCCTTGGCTTTACGCCATTGGGATCAACCGCCTGCGCCTTCGTGCAGTTCGCTGTCGACCACCATCGCGCGGTGCGAAGTGCGCTGTTCGTCCAGCAAACGGTGCAGTTCGAGGATCGAGAGCTCGACCAGGTCATCACGTTTGACCACCACTGCCGCTGGGCGTTTGGGGCGTTCCAGTACGCGATCATCCCCCAGCACCACGCGTTCAAGTTTGCTGCCGAGCGCCTTCATCGCCTGGATGGTCTCGATGCCTTCACCATCGGGCATGATCACCGCATCCGGCAACTCTTTGAGCTGCGCGGCGCGGTTGGGCACCTGACCGATGTCGTTGAAGATGAACTCGGGATGCAGCGGGAGGGTGTCCTCCATGAACGCGCACTGCACGCCGGCGAGTTCCTTGAGACTCTCGGCTTCGGGCAGCGTCACGCCGCGTACTTCACGCACACGACCAATGAAGGCGATGCGCCGGCAACCCTTGCGGATCAGGTGACGCGCCGCGAGGTAACCAGAACGGAAGCTATTGGGCACGATCGACGACGCGTTGCAGCGGCTTGGCGCGCAACCGATCACCAGCATCGGACGGCGCAGGTCAGCGAGCTGCTTGAGGTGCGGTTCGTGGGTCAGGCCGATGCACAGGATCACGCGACCCGGACGACGGATGCGATCGACATCGGGGCCATAGGGCGGGTCCGACGGAGTGATGTGGTAGCGTTCGATCTCGATGCCGTCGGCTTGGCAGCGCTCGTGGATGCGCTTTTCGATGTGGCCGAAGAGATCGTCCTTGGGCTGCTCCGAAGTGCTGCCGACCAGCAGGGTCAGTTTGCGATTCGGCAGCGAACGCACGAACAGGCCGACACCACGGCGGGCAGTGCACAGGCCCGATTCCATCAGGCGGCTGACGACCTTGGAGATGGTGTTGGGGCTGGCGGAGAAGCGTTTGGCCAGAGTGCGCACCGACGGCAAGCGGGTCGATGCCGGGTAGGAACCCGCCTCGATGTCCTGGCGCATGACGCGGTAGATCTCTTCCTGACTAGCTTTCTCTTTGGCCATTTGGGCTTTCCTGCTTTCCTATCAGTGGATCACACCAGTTCGGGTGCGTGTGGCGGTCGGGATGACACACCGGGCCTGCGACTTGTCAATTTCCAACCCGATCGCTGAAAATGGCGGGGATTCGCTCCTCCCTACACACGGTGCGCATGCAGATGAGCATGGTTAGGGCGCGCGCACCCTCAGCAACGCGCGGTGACACGCGACGTTTCCGGCGTTTGCGCGACGAACGAAACCTCCTGCTTTTACCGCCTGTTCGTCGCCTAATCAGCGCTTGCGCCACACCCCTTGGTCACCAACCAGGCGGCCACCACCAGGCGCAAACCACCACGCTGGGGCACCCGAACTCGCGGGTCGCTGCCACGCTCTTTGTGCAGCGGCGGAACCAGCCCGGACAGTCACGCACGCGACCTGGGAGACTGTCGCGCTCTCGCACTCAGGCGCGACGATGACAGCAGATTCCAGAGGCGGTCGATGGCTTCCGTGAGATCACGGAAAAAAATTGCCCGCGACGTATGTGGAAACCCGAATCCGCGCTTATGGATATTTCTTCTGGTGGTCGATCACAAGGATTTACGTGGTTGTCGTAAAGCGCTCTCA
>Ga0105049_10009158_pt1 | contig 11417 bp, 10 predicted proteins | sample MAT06_FD_78087 | JGI IMG/M metagenome (GOLD analysis project Ga0105049, IMG submission 78087) | Freshwater microbial communities from Lake Fryxell liftoff mats and glacier meltwater in Antarctica - MAT-06 | ecosystem: Environmental > Aquatic > Freshwater > Ice > Liftoff microbial mat | place...
AATTCCAGCAATTGTTGGGAGATGGCTCATGCTTGGGCATGTACTTCGATTATGTAGCACAACATGAGCCCAATGGTCTGGCGCAGGCGTTTGTACTGGGCGCTCCTTTTATTGGGAAGGATTCCAGTGCCTTGATTTTGGGCGACAATATTTTTTACGGTGCAGGCTTGGGTGAAGTACTGCGTTCCTGTGACCATCCAAATGGCGGCATCATTTTCGCCTACCAGGTAGCTGATCCCGAGCGCTATGGCGTGGTGGAGTTTGATAAAAATTTCAAAGCCTTGAGCATAGAAGAAAAGCCTGCTAAGCCTCGGAGCCATTATGCGGTTCCAGGACTTTATTTCTACGACAATTCTGTAGTAGAAGTGGCCAAAAACCTTAAACCCAGTCCGCGAGGAGAATACGAAATTACGGATGTCAACAAGTATTACCTGGAAAAAGGCCAGCTTGAAGTGCGGGCTATGGGCCGCGGCTATGCCTGGCTCGACACGGGCACCCATGAGTCTTTGATGCAAGCAGGACAGTTTGTGCAAGCCATAGAGGATCGGCAGGGCTTAAAAATCGGCTGTATTGAAGAAATTGCCTGGGAAATGGGCTTTATAAATGATGCACAGCTTGAACAACTTGGAAACAAATACCTCAAGAGCGGCTATGGGGAGTATCTGCTGAATGTGTTGAAGATGCATTGAGTTGAGGCCGCAAATAATAGCTGTTTCGGCTCCTTTCGTCTTTTTTTTGGCTAAAATCGACGAATTCTAGTTGCGCCTTTTGAGGGTTTTGTCGATGTTTGAGGTGAACAAATTCTCAAACGATGAAAAAACTTTCCCTACTGTGGGCGACGCTCTTCCTGCTTGCCCAATCTACTACTGCTCAAACCGATTATTCAGGCAACTGGCAAGGTGCCATCGACATTCCAGGCATGACCCTGGAGCTTTCCATTCATTTTCAAAAAGAAGCCAGCGAATGGAAAGGATTTCTCAGCATCCCGGTGCAGAAAATCAAGGATATGAGCCTTGCCGACCTGCTTATTGAGGGCAAAAAAGTGAGCTTCAAACTGCCAGAAGTTCCCGCAAATGCTTCATTCACGGGCAATTTTGATGAGAAAGCGGAGCGCCTGGAAGGCAAATTTACCCAAGGTGGGCAAAGCTTCCCCATGACCCTGACCCGGGCCAGTGCCGCTGAAAAGGCGGCCAAAGAAAAAAAGCTGGCAGAATCGGTAGCGGCATTTCGCTTGCTGGCCGACTCCCTGCGCATAAAACGAAATACGCCCGGAATGGCCATCGGCATGGTACTGGATGGGAAAGTGCTGCTCAATGAAGGCTATGGCCTCCGCGATCTGGATAAAAAACTGCCTGTCACTGCGAATACACTGTTTGCTATTGGTTCTAGCAGCAAAGCGTTCACCACGGCCGATCTCGCCATTCTTGCGGACCAGGGTTCGTTGGATTGGGATAAGCCCGTTGTCAGTTACATTCCTGATTTCAAACTTTTCGATGATTTCAGTACCCAGGAAATGAACGCCATTGACCTTACCTGCCACCGATCGGGCCTGCCACGGCATGATTTGATGTGGTATGGGTCGGGGCTTTCACGGCAACAGATATTTGAACGGTTGCGCTACCTCAAGCCCAACAAAAGCCTGCGCACGACCTGGCAATACAACAACCTGATGTATATGAGCGCAGGCTGCCTGATTGAAAGGATTTCCGGCAAAACTTGGGAGGCATTTACCAAGGAAAATATTTTCATTCCGCTGGGCATGACCAACAGCAATTTTTCGGTAAATGATCTACAGAAATCCAAGGATGCGGCGCTAGGATATTCCACCAAAGATAAAAAGAACACCCGTCTCGATTATCGAAACCTCGATGCCATCGGGCCAGCAGGTAGCATCAACTCCAGTTCCACCGACATGCTCCAATGGGTAAAATTGCACCTAAATGGTGGAAAGGTAGGGGAGAAGCAAGTGCTGAGTGCTGCTGAAATGACGCATTTACATCAGCCACAAATGTTGATGGACTATCCAGGTGCCGCTAGAAACCCTGAATTGTATGACCTGGCGTATGCCCTTGGTTGGATAACCCACCGCCATCGCGGGCTAAAAGTGGTGGAGCATGGCGGTAATATTGACGGTTTTTCTGCGCTTGTTTACCTGGTGCCGGAAAAGGATTTTGGACTGGTTATGCTGACCAATCAAAATGCGGCAGCGGTCACGGGAGTATTGGCACGGTACGCAACGGATATGATCTTGGGATTGGAGACAACTGATTGGAATGCGCGGACCTATGGCGACGATGGGGAACTAGCGGAAGATGAAAAGGACGAAAAGAAACCGGAACCGCGTCGCATTGCTGGAACACAGCCCAGTCACAAACCCGCTGATTATTTAGGCGAATACGAGCATCCAGGCTACGGCCGGGTTGAAATTCAGGAAACAGCCAGTGGCCTTCAGCTTAAGTTCAACAGCTTTAAACTGTCTATGGAGCACTGGCATTATGACGTGTACAAGGCAGCAGACACAATTCTTGACCTGAGTATGATGATTAATTTTCACAGCGACCCCAATGGGGCTATTCATCAATTGAGCGTCAACCTTGATCCAAATTTGGAAGATGAGGTGTTTTCAAAAGTTGCTCCGGCCAGGCTTTCGGACCCCGATTTCCTCAAAAAGCTGTCAGGAAAATATACTTTGGAGGGCATGGGCAACAATAGTTGCAACTTTGAAGTTCGAAATACGAACTTATTCGTGAAAATAGCTGGTCAGCCGGAGTACACCCTAGTGCCGTTTTTGGGTACAGAATTCAAGCTAAAGGATCTCACAGGGTATAGTGTGGAGTTTCAGTTCAATGAAAAAGGCGAAGTTGAATGCGCAAATTTCATTCAGCCAGAAGGAGTATTCAAGGCAATAAAGGCTAATTGAAAAAAATATTTAAAAATATTTAATTTTTTTTTCAACAAAAAAATCAACAAACATATATTTTTCAACTCCGTTGTTTGTTTTATGTTGAATCTAATTTGTTGAAAATCAATTAAATGCGATATTTTTATTTCTTTTATTTAAAAAATAAAAGAAATAACTGCTCAACAAATGTAAAATTGTGTCCTTTGGAAGTGGTGTAACATGTTGCACTTTTGTATCATCAATGAAAGGAAACGGTAGCGATAGATAAGAAAGCGGTTGAATCATTGATCCTTGTTTTGAAACTTTTCATGAGATTATATACGGGAAATCCGAACGCGGCGCAAAAGTGCGCCGCGTTTTTTTTTGCCCCTGCCCCCCCTAAACCTACCATATTCCGACCTTTTTCTGTTTGAAACAGTAGATTTGCTTTTTTTAAGTGTCACTTTTAAGCATTTTTTGTCAGCAAGTGGGCTTTTCTCGGTTTTGGGTATGTTCTTTGTGGCTAGTAAGTAATTACTATGAAAGCATATTTACAATATGCCTTACTTATTATAGTTTTTTTACCTTTGGGCGTTATTTAATCCGCTTGTTTTCCTTGAAGCATGGACAACTCTTAATCCGCCTTGGTGAAAAGTTTTTAATTAGACGCGGTAGCTGATACACGCTACAGCCGTCGATATTTCTTTTCCCTGATATTTATTCCATCCTACCCGATTGTTTTGGACATTCATTCGTGTGCCAACAGCGCTGCTATTGCATGCTCGTGACTTGACCGTCAAATTCTAAAACAATTGCCATCATGCGTGACCTCATTGAGCTCGTTGGTTTAATCAATAAAACTAAACTTAGAAGCAACGAAGTAATGAAATCCATCATTGAGCCCGGCTCGAAGATGGAAATATTGTTCAACGCCCTGTTGGACAAGAAAATAGAAAACGATGAAGATGCCAAAGCACTCTTCAAAGTGGAAGACAATGTCAACATCACCAGCCTGAAAAACAAACTCAAAGAGCGCCTGCTCAATGCCTTGTTTTTGCTGGACTTCAAAGATGCCAACTTTTCGACGCGACAAAAAGCATTTTTTTCTTGCTACAAGCAATGGGCGGCTGCCATGACCCTTATGATCAGAAATGCTAAGATAATTGGCATAGATCAATTGGAACGGCTGTTGCGCCATGCCCAGTCTTTTGAGTTTACGGAGCTCACCCTCGATATCTTACGCGTGCTGCGGCTTCAATACAGCACTGTTGATGGTGACATCGCCAAGTATGAGGCGATAAAAATCCAGTACCAGGAATATGAGCAAATATGGCTCATGGAAAGCAAGGCCGAGTTTTATTATTCGGAGCTGATGGCACAGTACACCAACAGTAAGGCTACAAAGACCGAAGTGATGGACCAGGCACAAGCTTATTACAAGGAGTTGGAAGGCTTTATGGCAAAATGCCCCTCTTTCAAGCTTCACCTGTTTGGCCGAATGGTGCATTTGCTCATCTACAACAGTGTCAACGATTATGCGAATACCGCCCGGCTTTGCGAGGATGCCATTGCCTTTTTCGACAAGAAAGAATATGACAGCGGGCTCCCATTACAGGTCTTCTACTACAACTTGGTTGTGTGTTATCTTCAGTTGGGAGAATTTGAAAAAGGCCAACAGGTCATTAACCGATGTGAATACTATTTTGAGGAAGGATCGTTCAACTGGTTTAAGTTGCAAGAGCTATTCTTTTCGCTTGCCATCAAAACCGAGCACTACGAAGAAGCCTACCATTTGTGGGAAAAGGTGACCAATTACCCACATTTCAAGAACAATAAGACCCAGATTGTTGAAATGTGGAATATTTTCCAGGCGTATATATTCTACCTCATCCGGGTGGAAAAAATCCCGGAGTCTGTGTTGAGCGAACAATCGAAAAAGTTCAAGATGGCCAAGTTTATCAATGAGATTACCCTGTTTGCAAAAGACAAACGGGGTATGAACATCAGCATCCTGATCATTCAGATTCTGTACGCCATTGCAGATAGGGATTATAAAAAGTCCGTAGATCGAATTGACGCGATTGAAAAATACTGTCGCCGATACCTGAAGGAAAACGATACCTTCAGAAGCAACTGTTTTATCAAAATGCTATTGCAGATCCCAATCGCAAATTTTCACCGGGAAGCAACTGCCCGTAAAGCAGAGAAGTTCCTCAAGCAGTTGCAGGCCCAAGAAAGCGGCACCGCAAGCCAGGCGCACGAAATCGAAATTGTGCCCTACGAGCCGCTTTGGGAAATGGCCATTGAGTCACTGCAATACAAAATTTACAAAAAGAAGGATTGAAACTCTTGGTTTACTTCACATTTGAAGTGCTAGGTTGATACCTTTGCGCAAAAAATAACATTATGCGTTTCCTGACACTTTTTCTCTTTCTTGCCATTTTTTCCTGCAAAAACAAACCTGCTGAAAACGATAACAGTTGGATGGACTATGGCCCACAAGATGCCGTTGTTGATACTACAAGCAAGGGCTATGGCTATACCTTCAATGATACTATTTTGGTTTCCATCAATGCCGCAGATTATGCCGCCGTGTTGAAACTAAAGCCCAACATGCCAATTCTGGATTTAAGGCCAGAATCTGAATTTAAAAAAGGGCACGTTTGGCGCTCGGTTTCTATGGATGCTAACGACAAGGATTTCTCGAAGCGCCTTGCTGGGTTGGGCCGAAATCAAGAATACGCCGTGTATTGCCAAATGGGCCAAAAAAGCATGGAAGTCGCCGAAGAAATGAAGCGGCTGGGCTTTATGAGGATTTATCACCTGCAAAGGGGTTTGAATTATTGGGGGGAATCGGGGCAGGCGCTACAGTTGAAGTAACCTTTGGCGAATGCGTTACTGCTATTTGGCATACAGGGAGAATCAATTTCTCGCGCCGCTGGTGCGAGAAATTGGATGGTGGCACAATATCATCATTTTTGAGAAATGCAAAGACGAGCTCCAGCGCGAATTCTACCTGCAGATGACCAAAAAATACGGCTGGACAAAAAGATAACACAGTAGTAGAATATGCTTTGAAAAGCACCGGGCATCCCATTGGCATAGCAACTTATACGATTACAAAAACGCTACCTCCGAAGTATGCTGGGTTATTGCCAACTGTTGAGGAGATTCAATGCCGGTTGAAGGATTTGTCGGGGTGAATTATAGGTTTAATTGCAAGTACAGGTCTCGGTCATTGATAGTGGTTCTTCCAGGTTGGAATGTTTCGATATCATGGGCAGGTTAATGTATGCGGTGGAAATGCCTGAAAATGGCGAAACAATTAGGATTCTAACACCAGGTTTTTCGAATGGTGTTTATTTCTGCCATTTATCCCAAAATGGGAAAGTTGTTAGTACCGCCAAATTTGTAGTCCAACATTAAGGATGTTTTGATCATCAATTGAGGCTCCATGGTTTGAAAATTATGGAGCCTCTATAATGTTTTGTAATATGAAAAATTTTTTCCTGACATCTTTATTCTTGATTAAAATATCATTTTCTTTCGCACAAAAACACGATAATGTTTGGATTCATATTTACCCGAACGGTCTTAATCCTCCGTATCCGGCAGCAAGCTTGAATTTTGCAACATCACCTCCGATTCTAGATTTTTCTCCAACCGTTTTCCCAGGTAATGAATCCCTGATAATTATGTCTGATTATGAAGGCACCCCCTTATTTTATTCAAACGGTCATAATATTTACAATGTCAACGGCTTAGTTATGGCCAATGGCGATAGTTTATTGCCCATTATTTTTCAAATGAATTATCCACTCGGATACCCTTATCCGCTAACCATGATGGGACTTCCCCGCCCAGGACAGGCACATACCATGTTTGCCTAACAGTCAGCAATCAGTATGCAGAAAATAGTATTTGCAAAGATGTGACCTTGGGCGGAGTGGCAACCCTAGCCCCCGAAAAACCAAACAGGCTAAGGGTATTTCCAAATCCAACTGCTGGTCTGGTGCGTTGGGAAAGCCAGGATTTGGAAAATGAGACTGTCCGGGTTTACAACTTGCTGGGCCAGTTGGTGTTAGAAAAAAAGGCCGTTGAAAATCAATTGGATTTAACGGGGTTTTCGGCCGGGGTATATTTGTTGGAGTTTAAGGTTGGAGAAGGGCTTTATTGGGAGAAGGTGGTGAAGCGGTGAAATATTTAGTTTTTCTATAAACATAAAACCCCTTCGGGGTTGGACAAGGCTGGGCATTCATATAACTACCTTGCGCTCGAATCTAATGGGGCTTGCAATACAGCAACCCAATCAACGCCAACTTCAGTTGCCCCTACTTCCCTTTCCGATCCAACACATCCTTCACCGCCCACAACACATCCTTTTTTCCCAACCCGTACTTTTCCAACAACTGCTCAGGCGTTCCACTTTCACCAAAGGAGTCGTTTACACCCACGTATTCCATGGGAACTGGTAACCTGTGTACCAGCAAATTGGCGATGGCATCCCCGAGTCCGCCGTTGCGCTGGTGCTCTTCAGCTACCACTACGGCGCGGGTTTTGCTCACCGAATCCAGGATGGCTTCTTCGTCGAGTGGTTTGATGGTATGGATGTTGATCACTTCGCAGGAAACGCCCTGTGTGGCCAGTTCTTTGGCAGCTTCAATGGCCGTCCAGACAAGGTGACCCGTGGCAAAAATGGTCACGTCTGTACCTGTGGCCAGGTGTAAGGCTTTTCCAATTTTGAATTCCTTGCCTGTCGTGAACATTGGCCAGGATGGCCGACCGAAGCGCAGGTACACCGGGCCGTAATATTCGGCGATGGCCAGGGTAGCAGCTTTTGTCTGGTCATAATCGCAAGGGTTGATCACCACCATGCCGGGCAACATGCGCATCATGCCGATGTCTTCCAGTATTTGGTGGGTGGCGCCGTCTTCCCCGAGGGTAACCCCCGCGTGGGAAGCGCATATTTTCACGTTTTTATGGGAATAGGCAATGCTTTGACGGATTTGGTCGTACACGCGCCCGGTGGAGAAGTTGGCAAAAGTGCCTGTGAAGGGTATTTTTCCCCCAATGGCCAAACCAGCGGCGATGCCCATCATATTGGCTTCCGCGATGCCGACCTGGAAAAAGCGCTCCGGGAATTCCTTTTGGAAGTGTTGCATTTGCAAGGATCCAAGGAGGTCGGCAGTGAGGCCCACAATGTCAGGGTTTTGGCGCCCTGCTTCGAGGAGGCCCTGGCCGAAGCCGTCACGGGTGGCTTTTTTTCCAGTGGATTGTATATCGTTGATGTTCATGTTAAAGTGTCGTAAAGAAGTGATTGGGTAAAAAAGTAAGGCTCAGCGTATCAGAAATCGCCAAAGGTTGTTTCTGGAAGCTGTGCCATCGCACGATCAAACAGTTCCTGATTTGGTGCCTTCCCATGCCATTCGTGGGTGCCCGCCATAAAGTCGATGCCGTGACCCATTTCAGTTCTCATCAGGATAACCACAGGTTTGCCTTTGCCGCAGCGGCGTTTCGCTTTGCGCAACATGGCGATAACGGCTTCTAAATCATTGCCTTTTTCCAAGATCAATACATCCCAGCCGAATGCTTTCCATTTAGCGGGTAGGACTTGCAGACTCATTACTTTATCAGTAGGTCCATCAATTTGTTGGCCATTCCAATCTACGGTGACGATGAGGTTGTCCACTTTGTGGTGGGCGGCAGACATGATGGCTTCCCAGTTTTGGCCTTCGTCGAGCTCACCGTCGCCGGTGAGGCAAAACACCCAGCGCGGGTCGGCATCGAGGCGCTTGGCAAGTGCCACGCCAATGGCGACTGACATGCCCTGCCCAAGAGAGCCGCTGGCGACTCGGATGCCCGGTAACCCTTCATGGGTGGCGGGATGGCCTTGCAGCCGGGAGTTGAGTTTACGGAAAGTGCTGAGCTCTTTCACGTCAAAATAGCCGTTGTGCGCCAGTACGGAGTACCAAACCGGCGAGATGTGGCCATTTGACAGGAAAAACATATCCTGACCTTTCCCTTCCATTTTGAAGGGCTTGGGCTTGTGCTTTAGCACGTTGCCATAAAGGGCGACAAAGAATTCAGTGCAGCCTAGAGAGCCACCAGGGTGACCACTCTGACAGTTGAATACCATGCGCACGATGTCACGACGCACTTGCGTGGCGAGTTCTTTCAATTGGGCGATATCAGCCATGTACAGTAAAGAGGTAAAGTAATGATGAACAGATGCCAAAGGCAAGCAGGCGGCGCAAAGGTAGAAAAACCATAAATAAAAACGGCTGCCTCTTGAAAGAGACAGCCGTTAATTCATGGTTAGGCTGCGAAAATCTTACAGATTCGGTATGGTCAATACCTGACCTACCTCGATTTCATCAGCGCTGCTGAGTTGATCGCGGTTGGCATCGAATATCAAATTGTACTTCATCAAGTCGTCATAGTAGTGCTTCGCAATTTTGCTGAGGCTTTCACCTTTTGCAACGGTGTGCTTGGTGTAAAACGATGGATTGTCCACCTGAACATCAACGACAATATCGGTTGGGTTGGCACCGCCAACAGCTTTGATTGCGTCCCAAAGTTGATCTTTGTCGTGGTTGAAGCTAACGCGGCCCCACATCCGCAGGACACCATCAGCGCCTTCTTCTACCTTGCCGTCACGAACGCCGATTTGCTCACCGAGGGCGAGTACGCTTGCATATTTGTCTTTTAATGCCATGTTTTTTTTGAATAATTAGAGTGATGTAAAGATGGTTAATGAACATGCCTATGACGGAATCAACCCGAATAGTCACAAGTTTTACAGGTCAAAGTTAAAAATTTAGCGGGAGAATCCAGAAAAAAATCTCCCAAGTGGGCATTTGTCCAGTAGTTACGGTACTCGAATTAATTTCCCCGCACCGTTCCCTGCCGCAGATTCGATTTTGTAAAATATTAGGCCGCTTATTGTACTGCCTTGAAAATCAACATCAAATGTATTGAACCCCTTAGGAAACGTTTTTTTCTGTTCAAACAATAGCTGCCCGTTTGAATCCAATAATTTTATGCAGGCTTCAGTAGGGTAGGGCAAGTAAAACCCGAGATTTGTTTTGTCAAAAAATGGGTTAGGCTGCGGCGGATACACCTGGAATTGATCCGGTACGGGGAATTTCAGCAAGACACTCCTGATTTGCCCGATATTTTCAATACTATAGGCTTCTGCTTTGGTAATGCTGCTGTTGATGGATAGCATTTGGTGCAAATAACCAGTTTTTGTGACCTTACACTGTAGGGAGAAAGCAGCGGCATTGTTTACATCGCAAGCCACGGTGAGGGCATCTTGTTCCGGGAAATGCGCAAAAAACTCGCGGCGCATATTTTCGGCAGGTTGTATTTCGAGCAATTCCAAGCCATGCAGTAGTAGCGTAAATTGGAACCCCAGCAGCGATTCCATCGACTGTACTTTCAAGGTGACCAGTTCACCTTCTTGCAAATATTCTTGTCGCGATGCATCCACCATAAAAAATGCTGGAGCTTGTTCGGACACCCTATCCAGGACTTCAGCTTTTGCATTTGATACAACAGTGTTATTGACGTCTCCGATTTTTACGGCAATAAAATCCAAGTCTTCCAAGCTGGCCTGTAAATTGGCGATCGTTTTGTTTTCAGGAAAACTTGTTTGGAATGGATTCGCTGGATTTGGAAATGCAAAGTTTTTATCCACAAAGCGCCAGCTTGTATTGGTGGGCAAGTTGTTATAAATCCCCAGAATTAATTTTCGGAGTTCAATAATATCGAAAGTCGTAATGGAATTGGAGTGGTTGGCGTCTGCGGCAATCATTTTGTAGGGCGAGCCAAGCGGTTTTATCCCCAGAATATGTTTGGTGATCTCTACCAAGTCGAAGGTGGTAACGCCATTCAGGGGGTTGTCGTCCTTTGATGGGGTGATTGTAATGTTTTGTGCCATAGGGATGGCTGGGAATAGATAATACCCACTGGTGTCGCTTTGGTTGAGGAAGCTGAATACTGGAGCGAATGGGCTGCTGCCCGCGATTTCAACAATGGCAGCTTCTACACCTTCGTATGTTTCAGTTTTCAAATTGCCTGAAACCTGAACAGAGGCGCCACAAACGCCCATTTTGTCTTGCACAACGATGATGGTTTCACAATAGTCGGCGTTGCCTGCCAAGTCGATGGACCATAATTCAACGGGTTGGCTGCCAATTTCTGAACAATCGAAGGATATGCTTGTGATTGGGTTGCCCGCGCTATCCAGTGGGAAGCCAGCGCCGGTGCCAGATTTTCGGATACCAACTTTTAACAAGGGGGTAGGGGTGCAATTATCGTCCGTGTATTGCAGGAAATCGCTGGCCCAAAGTTGCAACATGCCCGCGGCAGTGATATTGCTGCTCAGGCCATTGATGCAGACGACCGTTGGCGCCTTGCAATCTTGTACATTGATGTTGTACTCGCAAAAGCTTTCATTGGTGCAGCCATCTTCAACCAGCCATTTGATTTTATGGCGGCCATAAGGCAATTCTGGCAGGATACCGGGTAGGCC
>Ga0105049_10009160_pt1 | contig 11416 bp, 9 predicted proteins | sample MAT06_FD_78087 | JGI IMG/M metagenome (GOLD analysis project Ga0105049, IMG submission 78087) | Freshwater microbial communities from Lake Fryxell liftoff mats and glacier meltwater in Antarctica - MAT-06 | ecosystem: Environmental > Aquatic > Freshwater > Ice > Liftoff microbial mat | place...
CCGCTGTTCATCGGCATCGACACGCACACGCTCTCGGTGCCCGCGTTCGAGAGCGCCCTCGCCGTCCTGGCCGCAAACGAGGTCGAGGTGCGGATCTCGCAGGGCGGCGAGTACACGCCGACGCCGGCGGTCTCGCACGCGATCCTGGTCCACAACCGTGGCCGCACGACGGGGCTCGCCGATGGGATCGTGGTGACGCCGTCGCACAATCCCCCCGAGGATGGCGGCTTCAAGTACAACCCGGCGAACGGCGGCCCTGCCGATGCGAAGGTGACCCGCTGGATCGAGGCCAGGGCCAACGCGCTACTCGAAGCCAAGCTCGTGGGCGTCCGCCGGATGCCGTTCGAGCGAGCGCGGCGGGCGCCGACGACGCGAGCGCACGACTACCTGACCACCTACGTTGCCGATCTCGGCGACGTGATCGACTTCGACGTGATCCGCGGCTCCGGGCTCCGGATGGGCGTCGATCCGCTCGGCGGCGCTGGCGTGCGCTACTGGGCACGGATCGCGGAGCTCTACAGGATCGACCTCGCCGTCGTCAGCGAGGAGGTCGACAAGCGGTTCGCGTTCATGACGCTCGACTGGGATGGCCGGATCCGCATGGACCCGTCGTCGGCGTTCGCGATGCGACGGCTGATCGCGCGCGCGGATCGCTACGACATCTCGTTCGCGAGCGACACCGACCACGATCGCCACGGCATCGTTACCCGCAGCGCCGGGTTGTTGCCGCCGAATCACTACCTGGCGGTCGCGATCGACTACCTGTTTCGCAACCGCCCGGCGTGGAGCCAGCAGGCCGCGATTGGCAAGACGGTGGTCACCAGCGCGTTGATCGATCGCGTGGCCGCGAGGCTCACCCGCACGCTCTACGACGTGCCGGTCGGTTTCAAGTGGTTCGTCGACGGGCTCCACGACGGGTCGCTGGGCTTCGGCGGCGAGGAGAGCGCGGGCGCGGCGTTCTTGCGGCGTGATGGCGCGGTGTGGACGACCGACAAGGACGGGATCGCACCGGCGCTATTGTCCGCGGAGATCACCGCGCGCACCGGCCGCGATCCAGGACAGCTGTATCGCGAGCTCGCGGCCGAGCTCGGCGACCCGGTCGCGGATCGTCTCGAGGCAACGGCGACGCCCGAGCAGAAGCGGAAGCTAGCCGAGCTTTCGCCCGAGCAGATCAAGCTCGTCGAGCTGGCGGGCGAACCGGTCGTGCGGGTACTCGACCGCGCGCCCGGTAACGACGCGTCGATCGGCGGTATCAAGGTCATCACGGCGAACGGCTGGTTCGCCGCGCGTCCGTCGGGCACCGAGGCGATCTACAAGATCTACGCGGAGAGCTTCCGCGGCGCCGCGCACCTGCGCCAGCTGTTGCGCGAGGCGCAGGAGATCGTCGATCGAGCGCTCGTCGCGCCGACTAGCGGCGCACGGGCCTCGAACCCGACGAAAGTAGGTCCGTGAATGTCGATCCACGCGCAGTTGCTGTCGAACGGCCGTTACGCGGTGATGTTGACAACGGCGTCGGGGGGCGGATTCGGTTAGAGGAAGGCCGTGGAGGCTCAATACTTCGCGTCGTGATTCCGGGTGGGCTTCGGTCCGCAGCAGCATCCTGACCTCGGTGCCGCCCGAGGTCCGGCGATGCGAGCGGTGGCAGAATATCCCGCGCGCACGATCGCGGCCACGAGGCTGTCAACGCTCACCGTAGGGGCGTGCGTGATGGCGACCGAACCCTTCGCGAGATCAACATCGACATGATCGACGCCAGGGACCGTCAGTGATGTCTCGACGTGCGCCGCGCACGAGCCGCACGTCATGCCTTCGACGCTCAGAATTGTGGTGGTCATGCCTATACGACGCGAGGCCGGCCCCGGCATTACAGCTCGTCAACCAAGGTTCGCCCCTCCGATCTATTCGGAGTCAATCCGCGCGAAGCGGGTCGCCCTCACAGCCATGGAGCTCGGGTGATTGATGCGAGTTGACCAGGACGAGGCCCCGGCGCAAGTCCAAGGACGAGCCCACGTTGGTTGCAGACTGCGCGGCTCGGCGCTTGAGACTCTGCGCGGCGTTTCATCTCGAGCAACGAAAACGTGCGCCAGAAATCGTCGGCGATTTCCGGCGACGATGCCGGTACAACGCGCGCCTCGCCGAGTCCCGATCCGGGCCTTCGGCGAGGCCGTAACTACGCGAACTCCGATCACCACTTCGATCACCACTCACCCCTGACAGAGCTGGACGGCCCGTGACACCAAGTGAGGTTGGTGCCCTGTCAGTGCAGCGAGTTAGTGAGCCTCGCAGTGGGTCAGCGCGAATTGGGAAGCTGACACTCTACCGCTGAGTTAGGGGCCGCGAATGCGTAAGTCGACCGGTCACTGGTCCTCCTTGCGCGGCTTGATGACGTAATTCCACTCGCCGTGGAATGCGTCTCTTTCGATCTGCAACGCGCGGAACGCCTTGACCGAGACCTTCTTGCCGATCGGGTACCGTCGACGATCGATACGCGCGCGGATAACGAGGCCACCGCGATTGGTCGTGTTGCCGATGAGGTTGATGATCGTCTCGTAGGTCCGTAGCGGCCGGCCTCGCCAGTTGATCGAGATGAACGAGAACAGGCGGTGCTCGACCTTGTTCCACTTGCTGGTGCCGGGCGGGAAGTGACTGACGTGGATCGCGACGTCGAGCTTGTCGGCGAGCCGTTGAAGCTCAGCCTTCCACACACGCGCGCGGTAACTGTTGCTGCCGCCGGCGTCGGCGGTGATGAAGATCTCGCGTGCGTCGGGGTACCGCTTCTCGCCGACTTGCCGCCACCACGCTTCGATCGACGTGACCGCGAACACCGGCGTGTCGTGATCGACGCCGACGCTGACGAACCCGTCGTTGGCCGCGAGGTCGTACACGCCATACGGGATCGCCTTGCCGACAGCATCGGACGGAAAGTCGTGGACGTCCACCAAGTCGGGCTCGCCCTGCGGCTGCCACTCGCGGCCGCCGTTCTTGAAATTTCCGACCAGCTCCTTCTTCTTGGTGTCGACCGAGATGACCGGCAGGCCACGCTCGACGAAGTCGTCGGCCTTGGCGTTGATGTGCTCGAACTGCGCGTTGCGGTCGGGGTGTTGCGTGCCTTCGACAGATTTGTTCGGCGCCTGCAGGCTGTAGCCGTGGTCGCGAAGCAGCTTCGCCACCGTCTTGTCGCAGGCACTGATCCCGTGCTGTCTGAACAACTCCGCGGACAGCACGTGCGTGCTCTTGCAGGTCCACCGCAGCGAAGATTCCGGGTCACCTCGCGTCACCGGGTCGACGAGCTTCTCGATCGCGGGCCAGACCTCCGGATGCGCCGCCTCGTAAGGCCGCTTGCCGTTGCTCCGTCGCACGTTGACGACGTCCTCGGGACGCGCTCCAGCGCGCACTTCGTCTCGGCCTTTGCGCACGGTGCTGATCGCCATCTTGGTGGCACGCGCCACCGTCGCGACCCCGCCGTACCCGAGCGCCCCAGCTTCGGTGCCCGCCCACAGCCGTCGGGCTCGCTCGTCCATGGTCGGCTTCAGCAGCCGCCACTTCTCGCGAACCGACTTCTCCGCGTCCACTCCGCATCACGCCGAGCCGGGCCGTGTCGATCGTCCGCGATCCATTTTCGCCTCGACTCGATCGACTCGCTCACTCACGGCCCCTTAATCCCGCAGAGCTGCGTAACCTTTGCTCAAATGTTCGTGACGGTCAAGCGTCCCGCTCGCATCCACGGTTTTGTCCACGGTTTTCCTCCAGAAACCGACGCATTCCCCAAGGAGTTCGGTGCGCTGAACGAGTAGATGGTCAGCTTTGCGCGCAGCAAGTTCGGCGGGGCTGTCAGTTTTTTCGAACGGCATCACGTATTGCATGGACCGGCAGCTCTTGCGGAAGCGGTCCACGGTCTTGGCGCGAAGCAGATGCACAGCCTTTTCCGCGTTGCAGCCGTGGTACGCGCACCCCTCGGTTACGCGGAAAGGTCAGCCGCTCGTGCATGCCGGCACGGAGTCGGGGAGCGACTTCTGCACGATGGGAGACGTCATCACGGATATGGCGACGCGAATCAACCTGCGGTACGCACGGCGGGTGTCGACGTGCAATCACTGTGGCCAGCGCAAAGGCAAGCGCAGCTGTCCGGCGCTCGCCGGTACGATCTGCTCTCGCTGCTGCGGCCAGCACCGACTCGTCGAGATCGATTGCCCGTCCGACTGCGTACATCTCGGTGGACTGGCGATCGTCAGCGGTCGCACGCAGCCTGTTACGTTCACCAACGCGGCCTACATCGCCGCGTGGGACAAGCTGCGATCGTTCGCGCTCGGCGAGACGGACTTGTCTCGTGAGGTGGCCGCGCGGCTCGGCGACGGAACCCCGTGGGATCCGAGCATCGCGATCGCGTATCTCCACCACGGCCACCGCAGCGCCGATGGCGACCGCGTGATCGAGCGCTTCATCGCGGCCCGCGGGCGGATGCTGTCGGCCGGAGAAGCTGCCGCCATCGTCGCGCTCCAGCGCGCCCGGGCTTCGTTGTTCGAAGTCGAGGCGGTGCGCATCGGTGTCGGCCTCGATCTTCGAGATGCAGTTTCGGGCGAGACCTTGCACGTGCGCGATGTCACCGGTTCCGCCCAGCTGCGCGAGCACGACGCGCTGTTCGCGTGGGTGATGGCCTTCCCGGATCATCACGAGCTCACCGGCGCGGCGTTCGTCGTCGACCGCGCGGATGTCGATCGCGTGCGAGCAGCTCTCGAAGCGGAGTTGACTTCCGCGCGCACCCGTTGGCCTGCGATCGCCGATGCCGACCTCGTCGGCTCGATCGCCTGGGTCGTGTTCGACGTCATCGAACAGGCGCGCGACGAGGAAGACGCGAGCCATGAGACCCCGCCGCGGTCGTACGCCTTCGACGACCCCGATGACGATCCGGACCTCGACTGGACCTACGACGCGAACAGCGCGCCCGATCCGGAGGCCTGGCTCGCGACCGGCGAATCGGTGAAGCTCGCCGCGATCGAGGCCCATCACCGCGTGCTCGCCGTCGGCCTACCGAATCCCAAGTTACACGCGACGCTGCACGCCGTCGTCGAGAACCAGCTCGCGGCGAACGCGCCGGTAGAGACCAGCGTGACGCTCGAACGCCTCGTGGCGGCGGGCGTCTCGCGACACGAGGCCGTCCACGCGATCGGCTCGGTGGTGGCGAGTGCGATCTGGGACGTGCAGCGGCGCAAGGCCACCGTGGACCACGACGCAGTGATCGCGGCGCTTGCACGTCTCGACCCGAGCGACTGGCGCGACGGCAACCCCGAAGTCGAGCCGACGACAACGATCCCGCCGCTCGCACACGAGCTGATGTACCGGCGCGTGCCCGGCTTGCGAGCGGCGACCGAGAGCGCGGCGCGAGACATGCGCCAAGCCGGCTGGACCGAGTCGACGCTCTTCGATCCGATGCAGTTGCTCGATCGATCGACGATCGGCGAGTTCCTGACGCGTCACGCTCGCGCACTCATCGCGGCCGGCTGGAACCGCGAGGCGGCAATCGGCGACAGCAACCTGCTGTCGATCCACGCGTTCAGCATCCTGACCTACGAGCTACACCGCAAGAAGACGTTCTGGGTCGACGAATCCCTCGCGTTCATGCTCGGATGCACGCGGCTCGACGTGCGCGGCGAGGGCTTTCGGTTGCCGTTCCCGAGTTTCGCGCTGGTGTTCACGGATCGCGAGACGCTCGGTCTCGCCGAAGCCGTCGCAAGGAGCGATCCCCACGCCACGGTCTGCGGCCTGCCGCTGCGCAGCCTCACCGTCTACGCGACGCAGCTGCCCGCCACGCCCGCCGCGCTCGGACTACACCTCGCGTTCTTGCTCGACGCCGAGACCGATACGTGGCCTTGGCTGATCACCCGCGATCTCGAGATCCAGCCCGACGACACGCTCGACGACATCATCGAGAGCCGGTTCGCCGACGCGCAGAATCCAGATCCGATCTTCCGCTCGGCCGAGCTGCGCCAGCTGGTCGAGCTCGTCGTCAACGCGATCCTGTTCGCCGGATCATCGCCCGCGTGGCCGGTCGTGGGATCGACACCCTCCAGCGCGAGTGCCGATTCGACCAACCGTCCCAAGTCGAGGCGTGCCCGGCCAACCCCACCGGACCGCACCGAGGAGCAAGTCTGGCACCTGCCCGGAAAGATCCCGATCCGGCAAGTCCGCGCACTACGGCAGCTCCAGCGCGCTCGCGATCAGGGCGCGCTGTTCTCGCGCTTCATGGTCCGGGGCCACTGGCGTCGCGCATCCGACACCTGGCGTGATCGCAGCCCGCGTTGGATCGCGCCGTACTGGAAAGGCCCTCCGCTCGGCGACATCGTCGAGCGCGACTACGCGCTGAAACCGTGAATCCGCAGCGGCGGCAGAAGATTCGAATCGTTCTGGTGGAAGAACGCGGGCTTCGCTCGGCCTGTCGCGTGCAGGTTGGGTGTCAGGCCGGCGCGATACGGTGCAGCGGTGTCGAACACGTACCAGCTCAAGGTCACGTTGCACGGGACCAAGCCGCCGCTCTGGCGCCGCGTCCTCGTTCCCGGAAACCTCACGCTCGAACGTCTTCACCGCGTGCTCAACGATGCGATGGGCTGGTACGACTGCCATCTTCACTCGTTCGCAATTCACGGCACCGAGTTCGGGGTACCCGATCGCGACGGCTGGGGCGGACCCGAGATGGAGCCGGAAAAGAAGTACACGCTGGAACGGCTGGTCGGCGAGAAGGATCGGTTCAGCTACACCTACGATTTCGGAGACAACTGGGTTCACAATGTCCTGGTCGAGAAGGTCACACCGGGCGAGTCGCCGGCGCCGCGGTGCATCGCAGGCGCGCGAGCGTGTCCGCCCGAGGACTGCGGTGGGATCTGGGGCTACGCCGAGCTCGTCGAAGCCTTCGTCGACGAGAATCACGAGCGTCATGCGGCGCTCACCGGATGGGTGCCCGCAGGCTGGACGCCCGACCGGTTCGATCTGGCGCTCGCGGATCGCCTCGTCTGCAAGCACGGCGCGCGGCGCACAACGAGCAAGAAGCAGTCGGCGCGTACCTGGGTTCGAGATCGACCGTGATGCTCGAAGCCCAGAACGACCCGATGAAGCGCAGGCGCGCGCTGAGCTTCACCAATCGCAAGGGGCAGGTCTATTACCTGCACGCGGGCCTGACGAAGACCGGCAAGCGGCGGTTCTTCGTCGCGAAGACTGTCGGTGACGATGCGGTCGCCGAGCTCCCTGCCGGGTTCGAGATCGTCGAGAGCATCAATGGCGTGGTGTCGGTTCGCCGGATCGATCCCGCTGCGCCGAGGATTCCGGATATTGATCTCGCCCGCCTGCGGGCGGAACTCGCCAAGCATCCGCACCTGCGCCGACACCGCGCAAATGCCGTGAAGGGAGAGATCATCGTGTTCGAGCCGGTCGGTGGCCTTTCCGACGAGATGGCTAGCGGCCTGATGGCCACGCTCGGGCTGACAACGGCCCGGATCGAACGCGCACGCCCCGAGCTGGAGAAGCGCACGCGCTTCACGCCGGTGATGCGACTCGTGCCCCTTGACGGCGGCCAGTACGCTCTGTTCCGCATGACGTATCGTGGCGAAGGTGGTTGGTCGCGTTGGGCGCTCGATCGCGGCCCGCTCGAGAAGCTCGCGGCGACGTACGTGAAACACGTCGGCACCGCTCGGTTCTTCGAGCTGTATTGACCGGCCCGATCGGTCGCCGTCAGGGTGGCCCGATAGGATCGACAGATGGGGACATCGAGTCAAAATGATCCAAACGAGCATGATCCCGAGTCCATCATCCGGAGGCTGCTTCGAGCTGAACGGCAGCTCCCTGAAACGGCTCGTGCGGCGATCCTTGCCATGCACGAGACGGCCGTGCCGGTGCTGCTCGAGATCGTCAAACATCATGCCGACGGCTGGGCCCCCGTTCACGCGGTGCGATTGCTCGGCGAGATGCATGTGGTCGACGCGATCGAACCCATGTTGCGCGTGCTGGCCGAGACCGACGGTCTCGACATGCTTCACGATGCAGCGATCGCCGCCCTCCCCGGGTTTGGAGAATCCGTGCTCGAACCGGCGCTCCGCGCCTACGCAGAGAACCTCGACCCCAGCTTCCGAGCGAGCGTCGCCGCTGTCCTCGCCCGGATCGGTGTTCGCGACGAACGTATCTTCTGCGTGCTGCTGGAGATCCTCGACAGATCACCCTCCCATGCAGGCGACCTCGCCGAGTACGGCGACACGCGTGCGCTCCCCTTCCTCGCGCGCGCGTTCGACGCCTACGACGTCCGCGACAGCGCTTTCGCGAACCAGGATCTGATCGAGCTCCATGCCGCCATCGAGGAGCTTGGTGGCACGCTGCCCCCCGATCAGGCGGCGAAGTATCGGAGCGCTCTCGAGCCCGCCGAACGGTGGCGACGACAGCTCAACGCCGCGCTCGACGCGCGAAGCTCGGTCCCGCGACCCACTCGCCCTGGACGCAACGAGCCCTGCTGGTGCGGCAGCACCAAGAAGTACAAGAAGTGTCATCTCGGCGCCGATGACCGAGGCACGAGCGCCAGCAATGTCCGTACATGAAACGCGACGATGCCAACCGAACGTCCACGAAGAAGAAGGAGTCCACGCTCCTCGCAGCCTTGTCCGCGGCGCTTTCCGACGACGAGCTTCAGCGAACGCTCGTTGCAGCACTTCTGGCGCTGGATCACGCGGGCATGGTCCGCCTCGCACGCAGGCTCGGAACCGAGACAGGCGGGTTGGTGCGTAGAATTGTCTCCACGAAGCCAGCCGACGGTCGTCGAATGAAGCCCGCCGCCGGTACCGCCAAGATCCGCCAGGAGTGGGAATCCGCATGGGCCGCGTGGGAAGACTGTGTCGCAGAATCGGGAGACGAGGACGGCAAGTACGTGCTCCAAGACCACGAGTGGGAAGCGCCTTATTTCGATACCGCGGCGGTCGCGAACGATCTCGAGCGCGTAGCCGCGCGGATCCGGCGGTTGCTGCCGCGCGTGATCGACGAACGCCTCTGCAAGCCGACGTTCCGCTTCGCGGAGGTCCTCCGGGAGACTGCCGACGCGATCGGTGGCGGTCTCCCGAAGTGGATGGACGGATCCTGGGAGCCAGCTTGGTTTGGTCGGGAGGTGACGGGTTGTCTGCTCGAAGCTGAGTGGCGGATGGCCCAGCGTGCGGGCACGGACGCGTTCGAGTATGTAGACGCGATCCTCGCGCTCGATCAGTCGCTCGACAACGCGGGTCTGGATGACCAGGCTATCGTGGCTTTCGTCCTCGACCTCCCGGCAGCGGAGCGACGCGCGATCCTCGCGGGTATCGATCGCTCTCGCCAATCCGGTTTGTGGGAACGTGTCCTCGGGACCACGAACAGCAGGTGGTCCCGCATGGCACGCAAGCTCGAACGTCGTCGGGGTCCCGAGCGCCAACGGAGGAAAACCGCATCCGCGTCTGCCCGAGATCGGCGTTAATCGCTCGCCGCCTCGGTGGCGAAGTACCTGAAACGGCTCGGCCTGCTGGGTTCTTCGAGCCTTGATCGGTCGACGTCAGGGTGGCCGGATACGTTCGAGCCATGGCTACGCCGACTGTTCCCCGAGCTACACCGCTTGCAGCGATGACGGTCGACGCAGAGCTGGCCGCCCGCACGCTCAAGAAGCTGTTGTCGGCTGGGGAGCGACTGCCGGACAAGGTTCGACGCGAGATCCTCGGCTTACAGCATTCCGCCGTCGAGCCGTTGCTCGAGATTCTCGCCGACGACGAGCTCGCGATGAGCGACGCGCCGGGTCGCGGCTTCGCGCCGGTGCACGCAGTGTGGCTGTTGAGCGAGCTCCGCGCCGACGCGGCGATCGATCCCATGCTCGCCGTGCTCGCCGAGACCGAGTGGGAGACGATTCTCCATGACGCGATCGTCGTGGCACTGCCGAAGATGGGCGCGGCCGTCCTCGAGCCCGCGCTTCGATCGTATGCCGAGCAGGACCTCGGCGACGCTCGCGAGAGTCTCGCGTCGATCCTGGCAGCGCTCGACGTCCGCGACGATCGCATCCTCGCGATCTTGCGCGAGCAGCTCGCGGTGGATCCGCAGCTCGGCGCGGGCGACTTGGCGCGTTACGGAGATCCGCGCGCGCTCGACGATCTCGTTCGCGCCTTCGACGCCTATCACGTGTTCGACACCGACCATCCGTTCGGCCACCAGGCGCTGATCGACATCGTCGATGCGATCGAGGAGCTCGGCGGCACGCTGACTCCGGCGCAGGCACGCAAGTACGCGCGGGCAATGGAGCCGTACGAGCGATGGCGACGGCGTCGAGCCGCCGAGCGCGCGGTCTCGACCACCAAACCGACGAAGACCGACTCGCCCGGCCGCAACGAACCGTGCTGGTGCGGCAGCTCGAAGAAGTACAAGAAGTGTCACCTCGACGAGGACCAAGCCGAGTCGCGTGGAGAAGGGATCCAGCCGTGACCAAGACGAACGACATCGGGCCGATCGCGCGCAAGATCATCGCCGCAGGACGCAAGCACCAGAAGCAGCAACTCGTCGATCTCGCCACGGTGCGTGCCGCGCGCGACGAGATGCGAGGGATCATCGATCGATCGAAACCGACCAGCGACATCGGCGTCAAGTATCCCGGCTTTGCGGCCTACATCTACGTCATGAATTGGGTGCTCGGGCTCGTCGAAGCCGCACAGGATCTACCCGAGCTCTGGCGACACGTCGATCGGATGGCGAAGGCCGAGGAGGACTACGTTCCCGACGGTCCTCCGATGAGCCCGATCACGCGCTCGATGTACTACGGGTGGTCGTTGTGGGATCTCGGGGTCGGCGTGAAACGGGAGAGCATTGGCTCGATCGTCCGCGACATCGGACGCGTGCAGGGCATGGACCCGTTGTTCCTGGGCGTTCTGGACAAGCTCGTCGCCTCGCGGCTCGGGCTCCACGTGGTCGAAGCGACCGGCGACGAGGTCGTGACGCTTCGCGAATTCGTGACCGGCGAGCGCCAGCACTGCGTCTGTCCTGCCGGATATCTTGGCCAGCGCGGCGAGGTCTGGCTCGCGCGCGTGCTTCCGCCGCCGGCGGCAACGATCCAGGAAGCCGTCGTCCAGACCACACCGTATGTGATCGAGAACCCCGGGCCGGCGGGTTGGCAGGCGTACCTCGATCGGACGCTGTCGAAGATCGCGTCCGATCCCAAGACGGCGTACACGCGGTTCATGAAACGTGGTCTCGACGAGCGGTTCTGGCTCGAGTACGTGTTCGAGGCGTACGCCAGTCACCGCGCCGAGGCGGTGTTCCTGATGGGGCTGCCCGACATCGCCGACAGCCGGCCGCACTCGAAGGCCAACTGGGATCGCGAGCTCGGGATCGGCGGATGACACCGTGGCGAAGCGCCGCCAGCACAGACCGTCCTCCCTATCGA
>Ga0105049_10009161_pt1 | contig 11416 bp, 6 predicted proteins | sample MAT06_FD_78087 | JGI IMG/M metagenome (GOLD analysis project Ga0105049, IMG submission 78087) | Freshwater microbial communities from Lake Fryxell liftoff mats and glacier meltwater in Antarctica - MAT-06 | ecosystem: Environmental > Aquatic > Freshwater > Ice > Liftoff microbial mat | place...
GATTGGTGGCAATGACGTGCTTGGCTCAACCACATCTGCGCAGTTTGCACTTGACCTCGACGCTCTTCTCGATCATCTCGAAGCGCCAGATCGGCAGGTGATCATGTTCGAATTGCCGCTGCCACCGTTTTACAATGAGTTTGGTCGTGTTCAACGAACAGTCGCCGCAAAGCACAACGTGGTCCTTATTCCAAAGCGGGTCTTCCTGTCCGTCATTGCCGACAGCGACTCCACATTGGATTCAATTCATCTTTCGCAGTCCGGTCATCAATTCATGGCGGACTGTGTGTGGCGACTTGTCCAATCCGCGTTTGAGTCAAGCCGCCTCTGAGGTCCGTCGCGGAATCGTAATCACCCAGCACGGGCTTCGCCTGCAACCCAAAGTAGCCATCACGCTCCGCCGTGATGAGCATTTGTCAGTCGATATTCATCAACCGACACAGAGCTCCAAGGTCAGCCCCGTTGCATGATTCTGGCTGAACAAGCTGGATCCGTGGACACAGAAGATTGTGTACGATGACAACGTGTCCGCCACCGCCGTCAGCTACACAACGTCCATCATAACTCCGGGTTCGTATCGCGTCTGGATCCGATCCCTCAACGCCGCAGGCCGTTGGTCGGCATGGAGCGTTCCGGTGGACTTCGTGGTCACCTAGCGGCGATTGATTCGGTAGGTCCAACTTGCCGAGTTGGACTTCGCGGCCCGCCGCGACCTGCGACCTTGCGATGTGCCCTATTCAAAAACAGCCCGCCGGATCGGGTCGCTCAGCTTCCACATGAGGTTGACCACATCAGGGCTCAGAAGCACGACGGTCCAACGACGTTGCAGAACCTCTGTTGGTCGTGCGCTCTGTGCAACGGATTCAAAGGAAGTGACGTCTCGGCTTACATCGCCGACACGGAACAACTGACTCGGTGATTCAACCCGCGAATTGACGTCTGGGGTCAACATTTCGGTTCAACCACAAATGAAGAGGCGACTTAGAAATGGCCGACTCTGGGGGGAGTTGGGCCTGCTTGTGGCGTTAAACCACTGTACTTCGGCCCAACGGGCCTCGGCAAGTCAGCCTGGGGCAACGCCTCAGGTTTCCACGGCAGCAACACGTTTTGCCCTGAAAGGGCAACACAGACCTGCATCGTGGAACCCTTTCAGGGTTCGTGTTCAGACGGGATATCAACCTGGGGCGGCGTTCATCCGCATTCGCGGATTTTCTTGCCCCAGGCTGATCTGCGCGAGCCTTTCAGGCTCAGTCGCAGCACTCACATCGTCGATCAACGCCAACACATTGAATGCACAAATGTCACCGCGCACTTCATTTGTCGATGAACAAAATAATGATGCATTGATCAGATATTCTTCCTGACCGCCTTCATCGCCGCTTTTGCGACGGCCACGCACTCGCGAATGTCCGCCAGGGGATTCTTTTCGTTCTCTTCATATTCCAACGACAGCGCTCCGTTCGACGGAAAGCCCGCTAACTGCAACTCGTCAAAGACCTCTTCGACGTTCAGGTGCCCTTTACCAAGAATCACGCCTTTCGTCTTGTCTTTCATTTCGGCAAAGTCCTTCAGGTGAATTCCATACAGCCTTCCCTTCAGCAACCGAATAACTTCGGGCGCATTCTGTCCTGATCGAATGTAGTGCCCCAAATCCGCACAAGCGCCAATTCGCTCTTCGCGTCCTTCGATGACACGCAGCACATCGATGGCTTTGTTGTAACGATGGCCCGGCCCGTGGTTGTGAATCGCGATCCGGATGTCGAATTCCTTCACCAGCGCATCAAGGCTATCGAAGGAATCCAGATCAGGGTCGGCCGTGATGCAAGATGCACCGAGCTTCCTGGCGAACTCAAAGATCCTTCGATTCTCCGCCGCATCTTTGGTCAACTTGTTCACGCCATGCCCGGAAATTGAAAGTCCTAGGTCTGCAACTTTCTTCTTTGTTTCGGCGATTTCCTCGTCGGACGCATCGGTGGCCAACATTCCGCCATAAAACTCCACCTGTTCAAAGCCCATGTCGCTGGCATGCTTCAGCGCTTCGTCAAGCTTGTAGCCGCGTAACGAGTAGAGCTGTATTCCAAGCCTGGGCGCACTCGGTTCTGCCGTTTGGGCCGCGCCCCGCAGCGTGCCACACGCGGCTCCGGCAGCAATCAGGGAAGTTGTCTGGAGAAAACTGCGTCGAGTCGGTAGTGGCATCGGATGCTCCGTGTGAAGTCGTGGGCGTGGCGAGAAAGTCAGGCAGCCATTCTATGGAGCAAGAGTGCCGACCACAAGTGGGCTGCGTATAAGGATCGCGCGGTCAATAAGTGTCGCGTCAAAATCAGCCGTTGAGCGCTAGCTCACGGTTTTCACGGAACCGGACGCTAGCGCGTTCCGGCTGATAAGACAGTAATAAACCGTTCGATGCTAAGAGACTCGCCAGCCGCTTTGGCTGAAAGTCCTGGCGACTTCCGCTATGATGACCGTTCGACCGACGCGCGAAACCAGTCCGAAGTTGCTTTCACATGATTACAGTCTGAGCAAACCCCGAAATCGAATCCGGTAACGAACCAGGACAACCATGACTCGCATACGCACATTCGTCGCAGTTGCTTTAGTGCTGCTGGTGTTGAGCAATCGCTCGGTCGTCGCGCAGGAACAACTGCCATTCCCAAAACAGGTCGAGCAGGCTGTTGAACGCTCGTTGGCGTTGATTGAGATCGCGTCGGCTGAAACAGCACGGCAACGACAGTGTTTTACGTGCCACGGACAGGCCATGCCGGCGGTCGCTTTAATGGAGGCAAAGCAGCATGGGTTTCAGATCGATTCACAGAACCTGCAGAGGCAACTGGACCACACCTTCGCGCATTTGAAACGATCGAAAAAGCTGTACGACGAGGGCCAGGGCACCGGCGGTCAGGTCGATACAGCCGGGTGGGCATTGTGGGGACTGGAAGCCGGGGAGCGCGAAGCAGACGACGTGACCGATTCCGTCGTTGGCTATTTGATCGGCAAACAAGACAAGTCCGGCGTCTGGAAGTGTGCCAGCAATCGGCCGCCGTCCGAGAAAAGTGACTTCGCAACAACATATCTGGCCCTGCGTGCCTTTGATGCGTTTGGACGCGAATCACAAGCAGAGAAGATCGTAGCCGCCAAGTCCAGTGCGAAGACGTGGTTTGAAAGCGCGAAGCCGCTGGAGACCGAAGACTACGTTTTTCAATTACTGACGTTGCCCTATCTCGATCTCGATCGTCGCGCGGCCGAATTGACCGAGCACTTGCGGGCGCAGCAGCAGGCCGATGGTGGCTGGGCACAGTTGCCTGAACTCAGCACCGATGCCTACGCGACCGCGACAGCCTTGTACGCGCTGGCGGAAGCCGGCATGGAACCGACCGCATCGGAGTATCGTCGCGGGCTGGAATTCCTGGTTCAACAGCAATTGCCCGATGGATCATGGCACGTCAAGACTCGCAGCAAACCGTTCCAGCTTTACTTCGAAACCGGCTACCCGCACGGCGAAGACCAGTTCATTTCCATGACGGCCGGCTGTTGGGCGACGCTCGCACTGTTGCGCACTTTGCCTCAGAAAACACCGGCGACCATCGAAACACTGGCCGGAACTCAACCGCTTGAGTGGCCCGAGCCTGATCTGTCCGGGCGACTTATGACGGGAGCACATCGCTTCATTGAGTCACGCATCAAGGCCGCGGCCGCCAATCGCGGGGAACTACAAATCGATGATGCGAAACGCGCGCAACTTCGCAACGAGCTGCAAACCGTTCTGGGAGTCGTCGAACAACGTTTGCCCGTACGCCTGGAGCAATACGGCGATACGAACAATCCGGCGCTTGTTTCTGAATCGGAAATGGCGCGTGTCTACCAGGTTCGCTGGCCCGTGTTTGCGAACGTGTCTGGCGAGGGACTCTGGATTCAACAAAAACAGAATGCCCGCGGCTGCTGTGTTGTCGTGCCCGACGCCGATCAATCGCCCGAGCAATTGCTGGGACTCGCCGAAGGCCTGCCGCCGGAAAAACAAATCGCCGCCCGGCTGGCCGCGCAGGGGCTCGACCTGCTGATCCCGGCAATCATCAGCCGTGACGAACTGCAAACTGATGACGCTCTCACAAGACAGGCCAACATGACCGAGCGTGAGTGGATCTATCGGCAGGCATTCCACATGGGACGGCATGTGATCGGCTACGACCTGCAACGGATTCTTGGCGCCGTAGATTGGTTCGCTCAGACTAAACTCCCGCAGAGTAAGATTGGAATCGTCGGCTATGGCGAAGGTGGTTTGCTCGCGCTGCATGCGGCTGCAATCGATCCACGGATCGACGTAACGCTGGTCAGCGGTTACTTCAACACCAGTGGTTCCTTGTGGTCTGAACCGATCTATCGCAATGTCTGGCAGCGCTCTTTGGCTCTGGGAAATGCCGAGGTCGCATCGCTGATTATGCCGCGGGCATTGCTGATTGAGCACAGCGATTTCCCTTCCGTCGCCGGACACAAAGGCGACATTTCGACTCCAAAAATTGAGCTCGTGAGGCCTGAGTTCGACAGAATTCGCCACGAGAAAGACGAAGCAACGCCGCAGTTGTTCATTGCAAAGGACGAAGCCCCGATGACTCGCTGGTCCGACGATGCTGTCGCGGCGTTTTTGAATCGCCTCGATATCCACACGACTGAAGGCGTTGTTTCCTTTGAAGACGATCGGCGAGAGGATGCAACCGAACGTATTGTCGAACGCCAGGCCAGGTGCGTTCGCCAGGCGGAAGAACACGTCCAGTCTTTGGTCCATCAATCAGAACACGTCCGCGATCAATTCTTTCTGTACAGCGTGAAGCCCGAGTGGCAGGACCGCCGCTGGAGCACTGACAAGTCACATCCGGTCGAGAACCCTGATGCATTCACCGCCTCGACCACGGACTTTCGAAAAAAGTTTGCGACCGAAGCCATGGGGCGTTTCGATCTGCCGTTGGCATCACCCAACGCCCGGACGCGCAAGGTCGTCGAAACCGACAAGTGGACGGCCTACGATGTTGTGCTGGACGTGCACGATTCGCTGTTCGCGTGGGGCACATTGGTCGTCCCGAAAAACATGCAGCCAGGAGAACGCCGCCCGGTGGTCGTTTGCCAGCACGGACGAAACGGAGTCCCGCGCGATACGATCGACAACCACACAACCGCGTACAATGACTTCGCAGCAAAACTGGCCGAGCGCGGTTTTATCACATTCGCGCCGCATAATCTGTATCGGGGAGAAGACCAGTATCGTTGGCTGGATCGAAAGGCGAACGCGATTGGCTGCACGTTGTTCAGCTTCATCATCGCCCAGCATGATCAGATCCTCACCTGGCTCGATTCGCTGTCGTTTGTCGATGGCGACCGAATTGCGTTTTACGGCCTGAGCTACGGCGGCGAGACCGCAGTTCGAGTTCCCACGGTGCTGCAAAAATACTGCCTTTCGATTTGTTCTGGCGACTTCAATCAATGGACTCGCAAAGTTGCGTCAACCGACCAGCCGTTTTCGTTCATGCGAACCATCGAATGGGAAATGCCATACTGGAATCTGGGGCACACCTTTGATTACGCCGAAATGACCTATCTGATGTTCCCACGCCCCTTCATGGTCGAACGAGGCCATCATGACGGCGTCGGCCGCGATCAATGGGTGGCTCACGAATTCGCTAAAGTCCGCTGGCTCTACGCACAGTTTGGAATGTCTGATCGAGTGGCGATCGAATTCTTTCAGGGCGGGCACAGCATCAACGGCAAAGGGACTTTCGAGTTTCTGCACAAACATCTCGACTGGCCCGCGCCGGATTCAAAAGAATAACTACCCCGACCTCAAATTTTCATTATGGGTAACCTGGGATGCTTAAAAGTCATCCTTTCGGCAGATTCCGCATGTTCCCCCGTTTATCTGTTATGCACAAACGTTGCGCTCGTCGTGTGAAGTTTTGGATGAACGGGATTACGGGTTGTCTTGGCGGCGGCGGACGAAATGATGGGGGATGTTCGGCTTGCGCGGTTCATGGATGAGCTACGTGGCTGGTTTGGGAAGTTGTGTTGCGAACGAGAGCCTGGTTTCTGGTCAGGGGTTTTGACCAATCGACGAAGACCGTCGTCGGCGAGTTCGCAAAAGACATCTCATGATCAGTGACCAATACCATGAAACATTTTCATTTGTGCTTTGTGCTCCTGCTGGCAGTCGTCCCGATTTCTTCGGCGATAGCGCAGAGTCCCAATTTAAGTGTTGCGAATATACCCGTGACGCCGACGACGGAAGTCAGTCGCCGTAACACGGCCGTGACGCTCAACTATTGCCGCGCGGCGCTGCATCGAATTCGCCGGGCACCGTCCAAAAAGGTGTTGCTTGAGGAACAGCAGCGGATTTTGAACAATCTGGATCTGAACCAGATCGACGACCCGGAAGTGATTACGCTGTATCGGTCTATTCTCGACGAAATAGGGCAGGTTGAAATCAGTGATCGCGAACGGACGGTGATCGGTGAGCAGTTCACTCGTGGCGTGCAGCGAAAAATGGGCACGGATATTTTTGTCATCGGCGCACAGGCAGCGACGGGACAGATTGGTTCTGTCATCCAGTCAGGTGCAAACAGCTGGTGGGATTATCGATCGACGGCTATCAAGCGAGATTCTGACATGTGGCAGGTTGAGAAGGTTCAGTTTACAACATTGATGACGAGATCATCGACGTTTCTGGACAGCTTTTGGAAGCTCAGCCGAAAAAATGAAATCCCGGACCGGTGGTTGCTTCGCGACCAGGATCTGGACCAGTTGTCCGATACTCTGGAGGAGCAGGATCCCGACCGGCGTCTGAGGATGCTGGCTCGAATTGAACGCTTCATGGAATGTTATCCGCCGTACTGGTACTACGTCGCACGGACTCAGCAGCAACTTGGAAAAATGGAAGATGCCGCAAAAACATTTCAACGTCTGACGGAAATCGGCAGCGGCCACTTTCGTCAGGATGACATGCTCGCCAGCAGCATGGCGAATCTGGCGCTGATTCAGGAAAGCCAGCATGATCCTGAGGCACCGCGCACCGCTGCCAGGGCGTTTGATTATTCGACGCGGAACTGGGAATCAAATCTCGTCTGTGCATGGGTGCTTGGTCGGCATGAAGAGTATCGAGATGCGGAAGATCTGATTCTGTGCAACATGGACGAACAACTTGAAACAGAACAAAGCACCGTCGCGTTGGTGTCGTTGTATTTTCATTCGGCAGACAAAGTGAAGCTGAAGTCACTACTGGATGATGAGCAGGTTGTGCGCCGGATTCCGATTCCCGGCTTGCTGCTGTGCGCGAAGCTGCTGGGGCCGGATGAGCTTCCGGCACGAGCCAGCACGTATCTGGCATCGACACTGACAGCAGTCCCGCGAACTTCCGGTCGGATGAATGCCATTTCCGTCGCAGCAGCTCGTGGCTGGAAGCTGAACGATGCCGAGACCACGATTTCCGATGGCAGTCGTACGTTTCAGTACGCCGGGCATCGCTCGGTTGAAGATGGTCTGGAAATGAGTTTCACGCCGTCGTTGAATTCCCGCACGGATGGCGACCTGGGAAAGACACTACGCATGACGTTACAGTATCCGGCGACGCCCGCGATTCGTGTTGTGCTTGCTCAGGACGACGGGAAAGATGACGATTCGGCGAACGATCAACGCGGCTCCGGGAGATTCCCGCTGTTTGGCGGAGCGTTGTCCGGGGCAAACCGCGCGAGAGACGAACAACGGACGTATCGTGTGCAGGAGATCGAAGTTGATGGCCTGCGTCTGTCGCTCCGGCCAACACCTGACGACAGTATTGACATCCGCGTGTTGAAGCCGGAATTTTCCGGGTCCGATGAATCAACACGCGGTTAAGTTGATCCCGCAGCGCAGGAAATTCACTGCAAGGTGAGCAGTAGGATGGAGATTCATGCCCGGCGCCTGGCCATGTAAAGTTCTCAGGAAAACAGGTCCTGCGCATCAGCAGTCATTCGCCAGTAGTACGCAATCCGGCAGGATCTCGGACATGAATGTCCAGGCTACAGAAAACGCATCGCTCGAAGCGCCTCGGGCGCGAATTTCCGCTACACGTCGCCGCGTTGTCTTTCAATTCATCTCGATTGGTCACTGGTCGCGGCGAGGCCCGATTCATCACGTGAACGATGGCAATCTCATCCGTCGCAAACAGTTCAATACGTGCCAACCGAGCCATAACTGCCACCCTATCTCTCGTCCCAAATCCTCGCCAACAGCCCGGAAGCGTGCAAAACAAACTTTGCACGTCAACAAAGTGCTGTGTCCCCAGAAACATCTTGTAGCGCTGCCGGGGCCACAGCAGTCGGGCAAGACCACGCTCGCCCGGCAGTTGGTCGCGGCTGATTCATTGAATGACTTCGACCTCGAAGACCCGGCCAGCCTCGCCCGTCTCTCTGAGCCGGATACAGCTCTGCATCCACTCAAGGGGCTGATGGTGATTGATGAGATCCAGCGCTGCCCGTATTTGTTTCCTTTGCTTCGTGTACTGGCCGATCGCAAGCCGTTGCCTGCGAGATACCGGCTTATTACATACGCTGCTCGGGATTATCGTGCATCGCATGTCTGTTCCGCTCCTTTGAGCCCGAAGTCTACTGACGTGACAAAGCCACGCTGCTGACTGCGACTCAGAAATCTGCAACGGGCGACAGACTGAATGGAGTGGACCTACGGAAAGCCGTGAATGATTCACGGTTCCTCCAATCCTGTGTTACTGGACCTGGCGCTTTTCCTGGACGCCATTGACAGCCTGTTCCGAGCGATCTGAGTCGAGCCGCTGCAACTCGGACGTTTGTGTTCACGCTCGGCGAACGCTCCAGGTGGCTTCGACGTGCTTTGCGGATCCAGAGCACCTCATCCATCAGTCTGTTGACTCTGACGCCTATTCTGCAGACCAGGTTCTCATTTCCCGGCAACCGCTGCGTTTCGCAACGTTTTCCGTCGCCGATACCATGCTGTGCCTATCGATGCCAACAGCAGCATTGAGCCCGTGGATGGTTCCGGAACCGCCGTAACCGTGAAGCCGTTAAACGAACTCGGGACCAATGCAATCTCAGCATTGGCAGAGTCAAGGAAACTGGTCGAACCATCATTAATGAGTGAAACCGTAAACATACTGCCAACACTTGCCAGCGCCGCGTCGAGATTTAAACGAAACAGCAGAAAGCTGCCGGAACTGCTGTCTAAATTCACGCCCGCCGGCGAAACCGTGCCATCGCCTCCGATGTAATCGACTTTTGGTGGCAAAAGCGAAACCGTCCCAACTGGGATATTGAACAGGCTGGCCAGGCTGTCGCCGTAAAAGATGTAGCTGATGTCTGCCAACTGTTCATCGCTCTGCGGATCAGAAAACTGGAGACCGGATCCGGAAACCGGGCTGATCACAAAATGCGCGGAAAACGAAGCCAGATTATCCGGTGTGAGCATATCTGCGTCACTCGAGACAAACACATCCAGTGTACCTGAGCCGCCAGCCTGCACAGTGCCACCGCTGTAGCTCAAAATCAAAGCCGCTTGTCCCTCAGGACTCATTGCCCCGAATAGCCCGAATCCCAGAACAACTCTTAGAACACTCTGAAATTTCAACACGCGATTACTCCCCAGAAAACTTTTTGATTCCGACGGTCCCGCCGTAGAGTTGCCTGAAACGTTCAGGAACTTTTCTTCCATCATGCTCTCTAGTCATTCAGAAGACCCCACAACATTTCGTTCAGTTTGCGGCCAAAGTTTCTGAGCAGAAATGTTCTGTCATTGGCGTTGACAATTCCGTCACCGTTGACATCACGCTCTGGATTGCTGGACCCAAAGGCACTGGTGACCAGACTGCTGTCCAGACTATTCACTATGCGGTCACCATTGACGTCGCCCAGCAAACGATAGAAATACCTTTTCGATTCGAACGAACCATTGCCGTCCAGGTCCACGCCAAGTTCATAGAAACCGTCTCCAATCGCGCTGTTGCGGTTGCCGCCGAGACCTTGGATTCCGAAATCGAGGACAACCTTGTTGCCTGACACAGACAGCGAAGAAAGCGGAAGCGGTACAATGGACGGACTATTACCATTCAGGTCGCTTTTGGTGACCTGGAAACGACCGTTGCTGATCAGATTCATCAGGTCATTCGGCTGATCAAACAACACATCCAGGTAGCGGATGTAGGATCGCTGCGTCTGTCCGTTCTGAACGTCAATTCCGCCGAGCTCCGTGACGTTGGTGACCGTGACAACAACAGTCTTATTCACTGGAGCATTCACTCCGTCTGACACGGTCACCGTCACGAAGTAGGAATTATTTGCGCCGTTATCCGTCGGAGCTTCGAAGTTCGGAGCGGCCAGGAACGTCAGCACGCCCGATCCACTAATGTTGAACTTAACTGCGTCGGCTCCGCCGCTGATCGCGTATGCCAGAGCGACCCCTTCCGGATCAGTACCGGTCAATGTGGTTACTGCTGTGGAGTTCTCGGCAACACTGACCGCAGTCGTCGTGGTATTGACTGGTGTTTCGTTGACTGCCGTGACAGTGACCTGAACAGCCTGTGCCACGGCAGGATTCACTCCGTCAGTCACGCTGACCGTCACGTCGTAGACATTGTTACCACCGACATCAGTTGGCGACTCGAAGTTTGGAGCGATTTTGAAGGACAACGCACCTGTCGCAGGGTCGATGTCGAACTTCGCACCGTCATCTCCTCCAGCGATTGCAAATGTCAGCGGACTGGAGTCCACGTCAGAGGCCGTGACCGTGGTCACCAGTTGCTGGCCGCTGGTGACGTTCGTCCGCATCATCAACAACTGTCCGCCTTCGACCAATTCACCCCCGATCGCATAGTGAGCCTGGACATTCAGCAGGAAAGTGTCAGGTCCGAGAATCTCGGACATATCGATAACGCCCGAGCTTTCCTCGTCTCGGTTGAACGGGGAAGTCGCGGGCACACCCACATCGCCGAAGCGCGCCCGGTCATGCTGTGCAATTTCGGTCAACGCGTCGGTTGCAATGTCGTAGCTCCACACCTTGGCCAGGTGCTCCTGGTTGCCGGGATCTTCCTGAATAATGATCTTGCCGCCGGAGATCGTCATGTTGTCAAACATGTTGCCAGCTTCCGTACCATCCAGCAGAGAGGTGATCGTGCCGCCCACCTCTGGATTCGCGATATCCGTGAAGTGCAGCTTATACAGCCGACTGCGACCGACCTGTGAGCCGACTCCGTCCTTCGTCTGGTCGTACTGGCTGGTGGTCACGAAGTAGAAGTCCGAGGGATTGTTTGGATCCCAGGTGCCATCTTCCGGTCGCAGGAATTGAGCGGCTCCGCTCGAATCGCTGAGGGCTTCCAGTCCCGCAAAGGTCAAGCCAGAGACATCACCTTCGTTGACCATGGTGAACGCCCCGCTGA
>Ga0105049_10009162_pt1 | contig 11415 bp, 8 predicted proteins | sample MAT06_FD_78087 | JGI IMG/M metagenome (GOLD analysis project Ga0105049, IMG submission 78087) | Freshwater microbial communities from Lake Fryxell liftoff mats and glacier meltwater in Antarctica - MAT-06 | ecosystem: Environmental > Aquatic > Freshwater > Ice > Liftoff microbial mat | place...
AAGCTTACAGGTGTGAATATGAGGTCCTGCGAAAATTCACGCGCAATCATTGTGCATACTGTATCCGACGGAACCACACGCACAACTTTGATCATGTAGCTGTTATCCACTGGCGGCTGCGGGACCATTTGAATCGGGAATTCGCAGCCGTCGATGGTGCCTGTCACTGTAATCTTGAGATTGGGCTGAAAGCCTTCCACCCATTCATACGTGGCGCTGGTAATGGGCAGAGGCTGCTCTACAAATTCCTGAGTCGCCTTGCTCTGTGTGGGATCAAACGGCACGCTGACGCCATTAATCGCCAGACTTTGGAAGGCAGGTGTCGTCATTGTGGCTTCAAATGGTGTGAGCACCTGCGCACATGCAGCATTCAATGAGATCGCTGTATAAGCCTCCACGTTTGTGAAGCCTTCATTCTGCCAATCTGGAACCGCACGATAAACAGGGATCGCACATCCATCGGTAAGCGTGCCCGCCAGTGTAATGCTCATGTCGCCTCGCTCGGTGTGTGTAATGCTGATGCGCTCATAGGGTAAGGGCCCGCGAACCCACAGATCCGTGAGGACAGGTGCAAAGGCTTCATCCAATGCTGTATTTTCAACACCGAAGATTTTGCCATTCACAACGATAATCGCAATAGGCATACCATTGGCATCGAGTTCAAACAGGCTGCTGGCATCCAGGCGCTGCTCATAGCTTTGCAGCATCGCGGGGCACATCACGCCAAAGGGCACTTCACGGTACAAATCCACAAACCATGTCCGCCCGACGCGCTCCGTATTGGTGATCGTTGGGAAATCGCACCCATCAGGCAGATCCCCCTTCACCACCAATTCATAGTTTTCGCCATCCTGTATCAGCTCGACGCTTGCGACAGGGTTTACACTCCGTAGTATGGGGTTTGCCTCTATCGTTGTGTCCTGCGACAGTCCTGCGCCGACAACACCACCCATGAGACAGAGAATACTGAGCCATTTCTTAAACATTTACTGCATTCCTTCAGGTATTTTGGTTACCTGATCATAACGATGTGGAATCGTATTTTGTTCCAGGCAGTTTGAAAATAGCGCGGGCGTATGGGGCGTATACGTTGGTATAATCAGGCAAAATCGATACCCTACAAGGAGAGATTTATGTCTGATGAGCATGTTCGCGTTCAACTGGTGAATCTATTGACGATAGGCCAGGCGCATATGACGTTTGAAGAGGCTGTCCGCGATTTCCCGTTGGACGACATCAATACACGCGTGGACAATGTTGAATATACCTTCTGGCATCTGCTTGAACATGTGCGCATTTGCCAGTGGGATATTCTCGACTACATGCGCAATCCTTACTATAAAGAACTCACATTTCCCGATGATCTGTGGCCTGCTCATGAGGCGGTGACCGATGAAGCTGGATGGCAAAAGACGATTCAGCAGTTTCTGTCTGATCGTGTTGAGCTGATAGCGATCATCAACGATCCGGAGACAGACTTCTACAGCCCCATCTCGTATGGCTATGATGGTCATACTATTTTTCGCGAAATTCTTGTTGTTGCGGATCACAATGCTTATCATATTGGTGAATTTTGCATCTTGCGGCATATCAGGGGCCATTGGTAGAGCAACCCCTCCTGTGCTCTAAAGTCGTGAGGGGCTATCTTTTTGTAGGAGTATGCTGGTGTCAGGTTGTTTTGCTTAGTGACTATAGGATAATTTTTCAGAGGAAAATGGATATGATGTATGCTCCCTGTGAACGGATGTGCTAAAATAGAACATATATCCATCAGGGAGAATAGATATGACCACCTCGCGCATTATTGAGCATCAGCATGTTCGCCAACTCAATATCACGCGCCAACATCTTGATGCGGCAGCACGTCCGGCCCCGTTAGATGTCATTCGCGATTTAGGGTGTTTGCAGCTTGATCCGATCAGTGCCATACAGCGCAGTCATTTGCTGGTTTTGTGGAGCCGCGTGGGCGCTTATGATCCCGCACAAATCGATACTCTCCTGTATCAAGATAAGAGCCTCTTTGAGTATTGGGCGCATGAGGCCTCGATTGTCCTGACAGAAGATTACCCGATTCACCGCCTGCTGATGCGCAACTATCCTCCTGAAACGGCCTGGGGCGACCGCATTCGATCTTGGATGAACACCGAGGGATCAGCCTTGCGCGATCTCATGCTGGCACGCTTGCGTGAGGAAGGGCCATTACCCGCCCGCGCGTTTGAGGATAAAACGGACAGTGAATTTCGCTCCTCGGGTTGGACATCCCCGCGTAACGTCAGCCAGATGCTGATGCATTTGTGGCGTTCAGGGGTGATTGGTGTGGCACGACGCCAGGGCATTCAGCGCTTCTGGGATCTGGCGGAACATACGCTGCCTGTCTGGACACCGCGCGATGAGTGGGACACACCGAGGATCGTAGAACAGGCCGCACTGCGGGCCATTCGTGCCCTGGGGGTGGCGCGTCTGGATCACATCAAATTGCATTTTACGCGCAGCCGTTACCCCGATTTAGCAGCCACATTGAAAACACTCGTGAGCAGTGGGACATTGGAGGAGGTCACAATCACGAAGGAAGGCCAGGCATTGCCGGGCATATGGTATCTTCACACGGCTGATATTCCAGTCTTAGAGCAGATTCAGATAGGGACATGGCAGCCGCGCACAACCTTGCTCTCGCCCTTTGACAACCTGATCTGTGACCGCAAGCGCCTGAAATTGTTGTTTGATTTTGATTATCGTGTCGAGATTTACACGCCCCAGACCAAGCGCCAATATGGTTATTATGTACTGCCCATCTTACACGGGGATCATCTCATCGGGCGCATTGACCCCCGCTATGACCGTGCACGCCGTGCTCTGGTGATCCACGCCGTGCATTCTGAAGCCAATGCCATAATAGACACGACAGCGGTTACGGCTGTGAGCGAGGTCATTCGTGGATTGGCGGCCTGGTTAGGGGCAAAAACAATCGAGGTCAGCGTGTCAGTGCCCGCCGAGTGGGAATCATTGAAGCATTTGTAGGATAGGCAAGAGCAATTGTTCGGAGTGAAAGGCGCAGTCTACAGCAGACTGCGCCCTTTTATTCGTGATTAACGGGGCCAACTGTACTGCACAGTGTAGGTGATCACGACTTCTTCCCCCGCTTTCACTGTGGGACGGAATTCAACGGTGTTGCTATCAATCTTCTCGAACGGTATTGAACTGTCCAGAACCTCCCAGTTGCTCCAACGAAACAGACGCTCCGGTACGCGGATTTCAACATCGCCCGTTTCTTTGCGATTGCGCAGGCGAAGCTCATACGTCTCCTGAATCACATTACCTGTGATGATCTTGAAATCGGTCTGCTTGCGCTCACCCACCAGATCAAAGGCATTGCCCAGATACAAGCGCACGTTCTCGCCCTTGGCCGTGTGATCGATTGTATTTTCTCCGATCAACAGGGCTGCCCCATCGACATCTTCTTGAAACACACGGATACGTCCAGCAGGCAGCGCCGCATCAAGGCCACTGTCTTTACCCGTCGAGAATTCAAGATAATTCTGAACATCGGTCACACCGGTTTGACCATAATATTGATCCGTCACAATGTCATAGTAGCCATAGAAATAGGGGCTGCTGTCGTACACAAAGAACGTCGTGGAGGCGATTCCTGTGCCCGAGACAAACTCAACCTGTTTTGTCTCATTGTCGCCAATGGTGACAGGCCGCCCAATTTCATACAGCTTATACTCATTGAAATCGCGCTGCTGAACCTCACCCGCTGCGCCACCACCTGTATCGGCCAGCTCCATTTCTTGTCTCATCAGTACATCATTGTCTACAACGCGATTGACATCTCCCGCAATGAGCTTGACCTGGGCATCCTGATAAGACGTACCACTGGTGTTGTTCAGCGTGACCCATCCCGTGAGATTGAGGGAGGCATTGCCAGGGTCGAGGAGCACATTGTAGTCGGCAGACCAGTTCATGCCGTAGGTCATGTACGTGAGTTCAACCTGATTCGTGCCACCCTGCTCACTTGTCAGCAGCCAACGCAGTGTCGGGCGTGTAATCAAACCTTCCGGCAGCGCAGGAAATTGAATATCACGGGCCTGCGTCTGGCTAATGACTAAAACCTGCCCCTCGGCTGTACGCATGATAATTTCGCCATTGCGCCCGCTGAGAAGCTGCCCGGTGTAGACAGTGCCATCATCAGCAGTGACAGTAATGGTCTGATCGAGATAGCGCTCTAACAGGGCGCTGCTGCCGACCAGATCGTACACATAGTTTTGTTCTAGAACTTTAGTGCCTTGAGGATCTGTAACAGATTTAAAGTTAACGGACGTTGGATCAATGCCGGAGGCCACATCGGTGAAATTAAGAATATTGCTGCCTTCAATGAGATCAAAAGTACGTTTATCACGCACAAGCGCCGTGCCTTGATTGTAAATTGTGACAGCGACACCATCACTGGTACTGCCATTGTTGCCGGGGTTGTCTTGTGCTTGTATCATGCCTGCGCCCAGGGCTAAAAGCGCGATAGCGAGAGACCATTTGCTGCGGAACATATGCAATCCTTTCGCCTCTGTCTCATGCAGAGTGTTTTGTTATGCCTGCGAACTACTGAGCAGACGCTGATCTGTGCTGATTTGTTCCACTGTTTGGAAAATCCTACTTTCCAATCGTACCCCTGTGGGCGAAAAAACCACCCTGGCGGGCGCATGGTTAAAGAGTCCAAATCGGTTTTACAGGTTTAACCCATATTTTAGAACATTTGATCTATATAAGGACCAAAAAATCAACCTCCCCTTCTCAGCGAAGTGCTCTGGACGATGTGTCTGCGTTTAGTCTGCGGTGGGGAGAGGCTCGAAGAGAGTGTAGGAGTCCGCTATTCGGTCCATGTCTCTGGAAGGGTTAAACGTGCGGTGATACCGCAGATTCTTGCCTGTAGCACGCTTCTACATGCCAACAACACTGATTCAATTGGGAAGGGAATAAGAATGTCACCATCAAAGGTTGTGGGCTGTTCGCTATTGCTTCATATGCCCTGCTCAGTTACAGACAGCATAGATCGATCAATTGGTGTGTGTAGGGATAAGTATGCTGACCAGTGTTCCTCTTCCCTCCTGGCTCTCAAGATGGACAGACCCCCCTTGTAGTTCCACAGACTGTTTGACAATGGCTAGACCCAATCCTGTACCGCGCACAGACCCGACGTTCGACCCACGTTGAAACGCCCCAAAAAGGCGTGTTTGGTCACCATCAGGAATGCCAATGCCCTGATCTTGAAACGTGAGCAGGAAGTTCCCTTCGTGGACGCTCGCAACGATATGCACCAGGCTGCCAGGCAGGGAATATTTGACGGCATTGGAAATAAGATTGGAAGCAATTTGACGCAGCAGGCGCATATCGGTTACGAGCATATGCGGGAAGCGATTCTCGAAAAGGATCAGGTGCGTATCACGATGGATGATCTGAAACTCTTCGACCAGCTGTTGGAAAAATATCTCCACATTGAGCGGTTCGGGCCTGAACTCAAAATTGCCAGTTTCCATCTGGGCCACAACCATCATGTCGTCCAGCATTTGCATCAGTTGGAGAACGGACGATTCAATGCGATTCAGGTGAACGAGGCGGCGCGATGCGTCCATTCGATCAGCATAATCGCGCAAAAGACTATTGGAGGACAGAATCCCAGCCAGTGGATTGCGAAAATCATGCGAAAACATCGCTACCAGCTTTGTGTTGAGCATGCGCTGTTCATATTCTTGCGTCAGCGCTTTTTGCAGTTCATCCACTTCGTGCTGAAGATCACGCTCAAGAGCCGCCTTTTTATCCAAGCGGCTCTTAAGGGCCTGTAACAATTCGAGGCGCGTGAAAGGCTTGGTAATATAATCATCCGCCCCTAAAATCATGCCCCGGCGAATATCCTCATGTGCGGCGCGTGCCGTCACAAAGATAAATGGAATCGCTGCTGTCTGTGGATTAGAACGCACTTCCAGCAGAACACCATAGCCATCCAGACGCGGCATTGTGATATCGCATATGATCAAATCGGGTCGATTCTGGAAGGCCACCTCTACACCCGCCATTCCGTCCTGGGCACTCATCGCCTCATAGCCTTCAAGAGTCAGCCACTCAACCACCTCTCCACGCAAAATCGCTTCATCTTCAACGACTAATATCTTTGTCATAATTCTTATCTCCTAGAGTGGTCCCTACAGCATTGTCCCTAAGGACTGATTCAAATGGGTATCCTATGAATGAAGTATCGTAAATGTACCTCATTATCGATCAAAATCGCTGATTTCAAGCTCACTAGCGATAAAAATTCTTCTAGAAAGGTCTATCCATCACTCCATTTATATACTAATTCTGACGTTACTAGGACAACGCCTCCTTGAATTATGACATGGTTTTTGATTACGCAACTCTTGTGATGGACATATTGCATCCTGCTTTGAGAATCTCGTTCGTTTTTCAATGTCACGAATCGTAACTATGGGCTTGATTAGAGGGAGGCACGAATGCGATACTGATTCAAAATACGTCCACAGCCAACCTGAGACACATCACCATGCGTCGACTGCTTGTCGTGCTCATAACGCTTATGCCTTTTTTCTCTCGCCTCTCAGCTCAGCAATCTATCGTCATCCCATCGCAGATTTCCACACTTTGGGCACAAACGATGGCGCAACCTGATAATTTTGCTGTCGCCTGTATGCCGCTGAATCATCAAAGCCAAACAGTCCTGTATAACGGCAGTCGTTTTCCCCTGGCCTCCGTCTCCAAGCTGCTTATCTTCATCGAATATGCAGCACGCGTTGATACAGGGGTTATTCCGCTGGACGAGCCGGTCAGTGTGGCCACTCTTGAGTTGTATAATCTGCCGCGCACTGATCGCGGCGCGCATGATCGCTTCCTGGAGTCGTATCCTTCAGGCACAACCAGCATCACCCTCTGGGATCTGGCAGTGGATGGCATGATGCAGTACAGCTCGAATGCCGCCTCGGATTATCTGCTTGAGCGCATGGCCCCGATTGACTGGAATGCCCTCTTTACGAAATTAGGCCTCTACGATTCAAGCCCACCCAATTCATTGACCATGATTCCGCTGTTGATGAACAACCATGTCGATGGCCGCGCCACGCCGGACACCTTAGCCAATTTGTCCGTATCCCTGGGCGAGACATACCTCGATCTTTACATCAATGATGGGCTGTGGCGGCAGGCCGAGATTGCGTATCGCTCAGACCCGCAGGGAAATGCAGGACGTTCCTGGCGCAATTGGCCGGATTGGGATGTCCAATCCGCGATTTTGCAGCAGCATACCGCGACAGGCAATGTCAACGATTACCGCAACGTGATGAATGCCATCTATGGCAGTATCAGCCCGCTTTCGCTCAATGTCCAGTACATCGTTCGCACGGCCCTGCGCTGGAACAATAATCAGTTTATCGATACCAATTACATCGAATATGGATCGAAGTTGGGCTTTTATTCAGGCGGCACATTGACAATGGTGGCTTACGGCCAGCCCATTAATGGCGAGCCAGTTATTTCGGTGATCTTCTTGCGCAACGTTCCACAGCGTACCTACAGCGCTCTGCTGCGTGAAGACAGTATTGGCGATTTTGCGCATTGGCTGAATATGAATGGATGTATTGGACTCAATACGCTCATCACTTCAACGCTGAATTAGCTGAACGAGAGCAAGGGACGCGCTGAAGTGCATCCCTCCTGCGACATTGCTATTCTTCTTTTAATCAAAACGCCGAGCTGTCCATACAAATTGTTCTATGATCAACCTTGTGAACAATGGGAGAAAAACAATGCGTCGCATCCTTATGACTGTCCTACTTGCTTCGTTGGTCTTCACATCGGCTCATGCTCAGGACGACGATGTCTGCAACCGTGCCGCCGTCATCGCGTCGTTTGCCGAAGCCACTGACATGGTGGCATGGTCCCAGCAGTACAGTGCATGTTCGAGCCAGGTCCAACGTGCAGTGCGTAGTCTGGCATCTGGTTATCAACTGCTGAGTACGAGCTTTTTACCGTTCGCAGCGGCCGACAACCCCAATGCATTCGATCCGATCTGGAAATGGTATCAAGGCGAGTTTAACTCCTACAGCATCGATCCAGCCATAAATACCGTCTACCTTGTCGCCGGAACCCTGACTGAACAGCGCGATGAGATTACGACAGCCCCAGTTCTCGCATATCCAGTCGTTGGGAATGTGACGGCACAGGTCAAAATTACATTCACCGCCCTGGAGGACACAAATGGTGCCGGTTTTGGCATTCGTGCCGCCCTGGACCCTAACAGCTGGATACGTATTGCGCGTCAAGGAGAGACTATCGAAGTTGTTGCAAACACACGGGGCACATCGATAGTCGTCGATTCACTTCCCTATCAGGAAGGCACGCCCGACACATACTTTAAAATCGAGCGTGTTGGCACGCTTTTCACGCTCTCCTATAGTGTCAATGGCAATGATTGGCGCGAGGTAACAAGCGACTCGAATGACCTGTTCCCAGAGGAGACGGAAATTTTCCTCACGACCTACTGGCCGATTGAAAACGGTGCTGCCCAGGCGATTTTCTCTGAGATGACCGTCAGCGAGAAGTGAGATATCGATCAGGACAAAATCGATGGTCGTATAATCAGTATTTTGATCAATTGAGATGTTGACATTATTTGGGCGACCCGCTGGGTCGCCCAAATAATGTCAATCAGTTGCCCTCATACCCATCCGCAAGAATCGCCGCAACCTGTTCGCGGTGGGGTGCGGTAGACGTGCCACCGCTTCCAAGCGTAGAGAGTCCCCCACAGATATTGCCCCAGCGCAGACACTCCCTCATCTCCTGCCCCTTGAGGTAAGCAGTCAGGAAGCCTGCGTTAAATACATCTCCGGCCCCTGTCGTATCGACAGGAGTCACGTTGAGCGCTGGTTCATGCCAGTGTGACTCGCCCTGCCATGCGGACGCCCCATTGCCCCCATCCTTGATCACGAGCAGAGGAACCAGCAGACGCAGCACTTCAGCCGCTGCCCCAACGGAATCACACTCTGCAAGCCGCATCGCCTCTTTAGCATTGGGCATGAACATATCGAGGTGCGTGAGGATGTCACGCACGCCGGGTGTTTCCAGCGTCATGGGCCGATCCTGGCAATCCATCGACACCTTAATTCCACGACCACGCGTCACTTTAATCACTTCAAGTGTGTGTTCTTCGAGCTGAAACCCTGTGAAGTGCAAATGCCCAAAACGAATATCCTGTAATGAGTCAAATGCCATTTCCACAGGGGACAGCGCAGGATCAACATAGGTAATAAAGGCACGATCCTGCGGATAGGAGACCGCAACAGTCACACGCTGGAACGGCGCATCAACCTGTGTGAGCAGGGATATATCGACCCCTTCCTTCTCGATCAAATCGAGGACGAAGCGGCTGAACATATCATTGCCAATCTGCCCCAACCACCCCACCTCGATGCCAAGCCGCCGCAGCGCGATCACAGTATTCAGTACCCCACCCACTGTGATCGTCAAATTTTGTGTATAGACTTCACTACCGAGGGCCGGAAAGTCAGGAAAACCCGTGAAGATCAGATCACAGAAATAATTGCCAGGGATTAGGATCTCGTAATGCGTCAATGCCACTCTCCTACCAGCGGCCCATGTGCCTCAATGAAGGCATCAACAAGCTTTTCCGCCAGCGGATAAGACCCGATGAGCGGATGCACGGTGAGAGCTTCAACGGCCACTTCGCGCTCTTTTTGCAGGATGGCACGCGCGGCAAGACGTTCATACAGCTTGACACTGTGCATCAGTTGCAGTTGATGATCGGGAATCACGCCCACCTTCTCAGGCACAATGCCGTTCGCATCGATCCAGCATCCGACCTCAACAACATCATCATCCGCCATACCAGAAATCGCGCCCTTGTTGGGCACGTTCAAGCCCGTATAGCGGCGCGTATTATTCTGAATGGCCTCCACACAGCCGAGCGCCACCGCTGCATAGCCTTCTTCATCATCGCCAATGGGCTCCATTTTGATGCGATCCTCACCCTTACGGGCATGGGCCATATAGGTCCGTCCGCGCTGCCCCATTACATCATGATAGGCCTCAAGGCTTGCCACAGGATTTTCACGGAGGTCACTCAGACGATCAAGTAATCCATGCGTCAGGCGCATTGTTTCTTCGCCGCGCGTCTCGGTTCTTTTCGAGAGAGCCGCATAGACCTCATCGCGATGGTAGTAATAATGCAGATATTCGTTCATGAAGGTCGCCTGCCAGTGGCGCAGGCCCGGTGCAAACATCTGCATATGCGTCGATTGCACGAACGCCTCATCAAACAACAGCCCCGGAAAGACCTCTTCCCCACCCTGCCCGTTCTCATCGGGATCAATGCGTGCACTGTTTGTCCACGAGAGATGATTCAGGCCATAGACGGTATGATGAATGCGCTGAAGCGGGATACCCATAAAGCGGCTCACGGCGTGCTGTGCTCCGTTGGCACTGTCGCAAATGCCAATAATGCGGCTGATGCCAGCATCATGCAGCGCCTGCGCGACCAATCCAGCGGGGTTGGTGAAATTATAGATCCAAGCCCCTGGTGCGCCGATCTCGTTCACCATGCGGGCATAATCCAGAATCGCCGGAATACTGCGCATCGCCATCGCAAATCCTGCCGCGCCCGTTGTCTCCTGACCGAGAACGCCATGCGAAAAACAAATGCGCTCGTCAGTGGCACGGCCCTGTTCCAGGCCGGGGCGAATCGATGTGATAACATGCTGCGCATCTTTGATCGCCTCGTGAGCGTTGGTGCTCAGAACAACCTTAAACGGCGCATCTTTGACCATGTATTGGCACAGACTGCCCATGAGAGCGAGCTTGTGAGCGTCGTTATCCATCAACCAGAGTTCATCCAGCCCCAGCCGTGCCGCACGTTTGACCAGGGATGGCATCAAACGCGGCGTACGAACACCCCCCCCACCAATAATTGTCAGTTTCATGTCTCCGTCTTTCTCACCATGACGTGGATTTCGGTATATGTCTAAAAACTCGTGATGAAGAATGTTACAAAACCCTCAACCAGCACGATTTTAGTGGTTGTAAAGCGACCTGTTTGCTATACCCTAATGTGTCGCATATGGCTATCATAGGCTGCGACATGGTGTTGCAAGATCGGTGGGACTGATCGCTACAGTGTGTCGAGTGCATCATAACTCTGCGTACTGTAAAAGCCTTATTCCCTTTGGGATGGTATTGTCACAGTCTCTATTTTTGCATCAAAGCCCCAAGGAAACAACGTGTAAGCATCCCCATCCCTGAAAGGAGGGGCTTTAGCCTCAGTGCTTACCAGACTTAGCCTGAGAAGGCTGCGTTAGAGACGAATACATAGGCACTTCGGAATGCCTCACCAGTTCCGAA
>Ga0105049_10009165_pt1 | contig 11413 bp, 8 predicted proteins | sample MAT06_FD_78087 | JGI IMG/M metagenome (GOLD analysis project Ga0105049, IMG submission 78087) | Freshwater microbial communities from Lake Fryxell liftoff mats and glacier meltwater in Antarctica - MAT-06 | ecosystem: Environmental > Aquatic > Freshwater > Ice > Liftoff microbial mat | place...
AGCGCCCAGGCCGCAAAATGAATCTGCATGGCAAAGAGCAAAATTGGCAAAGACAAGACCTGCGCCCAGAAGCGACCTGTGCGAGACGCTGGGCGGCTTTCTCCCTCCATAAATCCATAGAGCGCCAGCAGCAGCCCAAGCAGAAAAAACGGTGTGTGATAATCCTGTGCCCACAGCTTGCGGCTGTACAGCACAGCCCAGGGGTTCATGGCGTAGGCCAACCCCGCGATGAGGGCGACGCGCCGCCCAAAATAGCGGCGGGCAATCACCCACAGCAAGCCCACCCCAATCACATTGAGGGCCATGATGCCATAAATCGCAAAGACCGGATCGCGGCTGATCCAGAAGAAGGGCAAAAGAGCATAGACACTCGTCGGTGGATTGGGGATGCCTGTAGACGAGATGATGCCCGTCAAATGAAAGGCGCGTCCATCCGCCATCTCCTGCGCCAATGTTGCCAGCATGCCATCATCGTGAAAATACTCCACAATGCCGGGTCGCCCAAAGCGCATGAGGGCGGCAATGAGCAAAATCAGGACAAGGAGAATCAAATCACGCCGTTGGAAAGCGGTAATGTTCATGAAAATACCTTGATTGGTCCGTGTAGGGGCACGATGTATCGTGCCCACAGATATGGTTCCATGCTTATTCTCAGCCCAACGGAATCAGCAGTGTATTGTTCTCGACATCGCCTTCCGCCTTTGTCACGGGCAGCGCGACCACATCAGCGCGGCGATAGAGACCGAGCGCAAGAGTCGCTGCCTCGGCAGGCACGACGAAACAGTGTTTATCATCCAGAGTCTGGCCCTTTTGCCACAGCGATGTGGGATAGCGATTGCCCAATGGCGCGGCATCAGCGGCCATGAGCAATTGCCCATTCGCATCCAGCACATGCAGCATGACCGCAAGATCAGATGTGGGCGGATTCTCAACAAACCACCTCAGCGTGATACACGTTTGATCGCTCTCAACCGCAAGCGCATAGCCATGCAGCGTCAAGCTGTTATCCCATGTGAGGTGATGGGATGATAAAGAGGTGACGGTTTTGACATCTCCCAAAATGCGAATCGGTGTCACGATTGCATAGTCTTGGCCCTCAGACGTTGTCCAATAACGCAGCGCGGGATCGACATCATATAGCGCAAGACGCAGTTCGCCCACATAGGGCGGCGTATCAGGGGCAACCGTGAGCGTAAATGTTTCGGTTGCATACTTGCCGAGCGGCCAATTTTGCGGATTTTGCCCGGCCAGCCCTGGCGATTCGGCCCTTGCCCACACATCGCCTGTGACAGCATCGACCAATTGCAGCGACACATGCGGCAGACGATCAACAGGCTGTTCAAGCAGCCAATAGAGCATGATTGTTATTGTGTCACCGGGGTTGGCCTGTGTCGATGAGAGATCATAGCCAACGAGTGTCACTTGAGTATCAAATGTGATATTGGCGGTTGTCTGGGCGGGGGGATGACGCGGATCACCGATAGGCCGCATAAAATCGGTCTGTGGCATCAGATAAGCTGTATTCGCCAGCGTAAAGAAAATCAGGATTACACCCATACTCAGTGCCAATCTATAAGCAGTCGGCTCAGACTCCTGTATGGCTTCGGGGTATTTACGCCCTGTGATGAGCAAAATGATCACGATACCCAGGCTGATGAGGCTGATCAACTCTGCGGCATGTTGCAGCGTCGTCCCTGCATATTCAATCGTCAGACGATGCGATCCGACAGGTATATCGAGTGTGATCAGGCCATGAATGCCTTCAGGACGCACTTCAATCGGCTGACCATCCAGCGTTACCGACCAACCTGGATAATACAACTGATTGAATTGCAGCGTAAACGCTTGCGGCGTATCGAGGGTGTAGCATGTTTGCCGTGTGGAGCAATCCGCTATGACGCGGGCCGACTGCACACCCTCCGGTAGGCTGTCGCCATAAAGATCAACACGCCATTCTAAGACAAGATGATCGCGCGGGTTGCCCGATTGGGGGCGCTGTTCCGCCCAGATGGGCAAATATTCATTGCCGCTCGTCAGACCAACGTTGCCGGTGCGCTTCTCATAGATGAATGCCTCGCCCGGTGTTAGTTCGCCGACTGTGTAAAACGAGAGCGGCGTATACAGCAGGGGCAGCGCTGAAAGAGAAACAATCGCGATGATGCCTGCTGCCATTGCGCTCTGCCAGCGGCGCGGACATAGAGAGGGCAGAATCGCGGCCCCTGGAATTGCGGCCAATGCAGCCAAACCCAACAAGCGCCAGGGATAGACAACAAAACGGGCAATCGGCAAATTTTGCCAGATCCAGGCCGATACAGGCGTCATGAGGAAGAGACACAGCAAAAACGCAAAAGCTCCAAACAGGACATTTAATCTGGCGCGGCGTGAGACGTTCAAGCGCGGCCAGAGGGCGATGAGGCTGAGAAGGGCAAAAAGAGCCTGAGGCTGTCCGGGTGCAAAAAAGCGCGCAAAATTTTGCTGTGTCTGATCAATTGGCAGCAGGGGGCGCAAAAGTGCTTTGAGCGGAATCAAATTTGTGGCGGCATTAAAGGCCCCTTGCTCGATGCGCTGAATCTGGACATAGCGAAATTCGCCCAGGGCAGGCAGCCAGAACACGGCTGAGAGGGCCACACCGAGCGCCAATCCTGCGATGAGGAGAGAGACACGTTGCAGGCGCTGGTTATGTGTAGCCGATGTTTCGCCCAGACCCAGCCACAGACCATACAGCCCTGCGAATGGTGCGACCAGAAACCCTGTCGGATGATGCAGCAGCACAATCGCGGCAAACCACAGGCCAATTTTAGCAATGGCGGCGCGGCGCGGCGCGGCACTTCCCAACGACATCGCGCGAAACAAAAACGCAATCAGGGCCATTGCTGCAAACTGCGACAAATTGCTCTGCTGCCACAATTCATCGAAGCGGAAGGGTGCATAGGTATAGACAACGGCTGCCACAAGTGCGCCACGTCGTCCGATAAAAGTGCGCGCAAACAGATAGGCTCCGGCGGGGTAGAGCAGCAGGGCGGCGGTTTGCAGCAGCTTCCACAGCAGCACGCCATCGAGATGCGTGAGCAGAAACAGCCCCCCGCCAATGAGATGGAGCCCAGGCGCGTAAAAATTATGGATCGGGTAGCCAAAGCCGTGATGCAGATAGGGCGTCCAGCGCGGCCAGAAATAGCCCGCTTGCAGATTGGCCGCCGCACTGATCATGCGATGCAGGTGAATCTCGGCATCAGCCGTGTTGGGCAGACCTGTTTGCTGGAAAAAGATCACAGCCAGCGGCAGCACCAGCAACAGGGCAATGAAAAATTCCAGTTCAAACGTCCAGCCGCGAAAAAATCGATTGCGCATAAAGGGTCGTTTTCAGGTGAATGTGTTTTAAGGATTGTAATGGTTCTCTGTTAGACACGGGAGGATGGGAATAAGAATCACAAAAGTGGTCGGGGGTTCTACAATGTGTCGTGTCAGGCTGGATGCAAAAAGCTGACAGATGTATGAAAGATGTATCTCTTAATAAAAAGGCGGGTTCAATTCCCCCCAGCTTGCTGCGATACGGATGGGGGTGCCGTTAGGCGACCCATCCGATCAATGAGACGAGGGTTATAGCAATTCCCCCGCGAAGCAGTTCTGTTGCAGATACCCCGCAGCTTGCTGCGCGGGCAGTTCATTGGTGTGGTTTATAAATAGCCTGGTAAACCTCTAAATCATAGAGAACAGGGGTTTTTATGCCATAATTGCGAGACAGCCCCCTTAAAGGCTTACAGGGTGCTACTGAACGCGTTTCCAGCCCCAATAGCGATCTTATGACAACAGTGCCTGCATCTCAATGTGATAGAGCAGCAAGATTGTCTTGGCGTCCATGATTTCGCCTGTTTCGATCATGCGCAGCGCTGTGTCAAAATCAAGTTCGAGAACATCAATATCCTCGCCATCGGACTCAAGCCCGCCACCCAGCCCGCCTTTGTTCTCATCGCTGTACTCGGCCACAAAGAAAAACAGTTTCTCCGTCACCGATCCGGGACTCATGAAAGCTTCAAAGACTTTGGTCACATGGTTGATCGTGTAGCCCGTTTCTTCTTCCGTTTCGCGCTTGATGCAGTCTTCAGGATTGTTTTCATCCAGCAGCCCCGCGCAGGCTTCGATGAGGATGCCGGAGTGATTGTTCACATAGACGGGATAGCGAAATTGGCGTGTCAGGATCACGGTTCGTTTGGTGCGGTTGTAGAGCAAAATAGTCGCGCCATTGCCACGATCATAAGTCTCGCGGCTTTGCGTCTGCCAGGTGCCATCTTTGCGCTGATAATCAAAGGTGGTTTTCTTTAAGACATACCAGTCATCGGACAGCGTTTCGACCTTGTTGATACGGATGCGCTCTTGCATGATGACAACCTCCTGAAGACCATAACACCGCGAATCATACGCCTGCTGTATCGTCCAAAGAAGAAAAATTTGGTGAACAGGCGTTGCTTTTTGCGAACATAGTCCCATAATGTGTTCTCCAAAGAGAACACGAGTAGATCGTATGACCTCTTTTCCTAAGTTTCAGGCGGTTGAGTTCGCCCATCGTTTGGTGAGCATTCTTGATGCGCAGCAGATGAGTCAGAGTCAATTGGCGGTGGCTCTTGGTGTCTCGCGCAGCACGGTCACAGGATGGATACGACATCAAAAGCTGCCTGATGCATACCTGGTTCATGGATTATGTGTTGCACTGCAATGCTCGGCGGATTGGCTTTTAGGACTCGCGCAAAGCTCCGAAAAGCGCGATCTTTCGAGCCGTATCCGCTGGACAGAACAGCTTCCGCCCTTGTTGACCGATGCACAGCATGAATCGCTCACTGTGGGCCTGCGCTTTTTTAATCAGGTCATGACACACGACTCCGTCCCATGCGCAACATTGGATCACGAGATGTTGCCATCTATACGGGCGGCGCTGCAAGCCGTCTTTCGCTCTGGGGCTATCCGTTTGACACATATCGCCCGCCACAGCGCCTACGAAGCCCGTATCAAAGAGCTGTACCCCACGCTGCGCGATGTCATCGTGGCTGATATTCCCCAGAGAATCACAGAGACCCTGATTCGCACAGAGATTGTCGCGTTCCTGGCAGTGGCGAACATGCTCAGTTCGCTAACGCGACCACAGGCTGTGGGGTTAGGATCGGGCTATACACTCTTGCGCATGTGTGAGCAGAGCATCGCCAGCGTGGATCAATTCAGTGGCACAGCCTGGATTCCTCTGCTGGCATTTGCCCCCTCTAATGTGGAGGATTACACAGCTAATATGCTCGCCCGACTGATGAGCATCCGTCATGCGGGATCGCATGCACTCTATTTGCCGCATCCTGATGAATGCACGACGCCTGAGATGCGCGTCACTCATCAAGAGACGGTACAGCGCATGCGCAATGTGCAAACGATTTTCGTGTCGACCAGCGGCGTTGATCGCCGTCATGTGTCTGGTGAGGCACATTTGCTGGCGCAGTTTCGCAGTGCCGATTATTTATCTGAAGCGCCTGATTTGCGCGAGCATTATGCGGATCTGAGCGACAAAGATCAGTTTGGCGCGGAGATTTTGCGCTATCTTATCGACAGCTCAGGCCAGATTTTGAGCCGTGATGAAAGTGTAGGGCATCAAGCAGAGCTTGAGATTCTTCGCTATGTGAGTGCCCATGGGCGGGTGTGTCTTGTGGCTGCGTGTGGCTATAAAGCCAAAGCCGTGCTGACCTGTGTCAAAAATCGACTCGTGAATGCCCTGGTGATTGATTCCGAGATTGCCGAATACGTGCTGACGTCATCATAGTAAGGGCATCGTGCCTCGCCAAATCATTAATAGAAGACGATTTACGCCCCCAACGCCGACAGAATTCGCTCAAAGACTGTGTCCCAGGGGCGCGCTGAAATGACAGGTACACCAAGCCGCACGGCCTCCTGCGTGAGCCACTGGCTGTAGAGAGCGCTGACACGGGCACGATATGTTTGCGGCCCCTCGTCGGGTTCACGCTGCAAAATTTTTTGTACCAACTGCGTCTCATCGGCTTCGTCGATGAAAATACCGCGTACACGCCCCGCGTTCGGTATGTCGAGAAAGGTGTCGCGTACTGCCAACTCCGGCAGGATAAAATCGCCTTCGAGGATAACTGACGCGTGCGACTCCAGATGATTGGCGATCACCGCCTCTAACACTGGAGCCATCACGCGACAGACCTTAAGCGTGTGCGCAACAACATCCTCTTCGGTAAGCTGTATACCTTCTGGCCGTGTTCGCCAGTAGTGCAAGAGAGGCTGCTGTTCGGGGGTGGTCATATGCTCAAGGATGACTTGAAAATCATCCACTTCGGTGATCCCTATGCCAAAATACTGCGCCAGACGACAGCTGACACTCGTTTTGCCAACTCCTGATGCCGCGCCAATGAGCAGCACCTCCCAGGTGCGAGAAGGAAATGGGGTCCTAAATGTATCTCCGATCAACACCACTGATTTTAAAATTCTATCCGTACTGTTCACAAACCGCCGGACTAGCAAGGCATATTGTGACGGTTATTTGCGAATTGAGTAGCACGCCTCTGTGCCTCATAAATATTTATAGACAATGTTTTGCACTCCTTTTATGGCTGTGAATCATTTTTGAATCGATAAAACGTTATGATATCTATTGTTGGGCGATGAGCACATTGATGTCTTTATATCGTTCCAATTGCAAAGACACAGCCTACAAGACGAATATCTCATAGACGGGATCAATGTTTTGAGGTTTGCTTGATCAATATGATATGTCATTTCTATTGGCTTTATGTCTATCAGTGGAGGTCTTATGCGGCGTTTTTTATTGGTGGTCAGCCTACTCATTCTGGGCTGCATTTCTCTGGCGGCCATCACGCAGGCAGATGTGGGTCCGTGCCCCGTTTTTCCAGACGATAATTTCTGGAATAAGGATATTTCGACTGAACCAATTCATCCGCAGTCGGCGGCCATTATCGCCAACATCAACTCGCATGGAGGTGAGAACATCCATCCTGATTTTGGCGGTGAGGTGGACGATTATTATGGCATTCCTTGGATCACGGTCACCGACAGCCAGACACCTGTTGACTCGATCAGCTTTGAGTACGATGACGAGAGTGATCATGTGCCCTATCCGATCCCTTACGATGTCCCGATTGAAGGCGTACCCGGAGAAGATGGCGATCGTCATGTGATTGTCATCAATACGGATACCTGTATCCTTTACGAGACGTACTACTCCTGGTTTACAGGCGATGAGACACCCGGTAACAATACCTGGGAGGCTGGTTCTGGCGCGGTCTTTGATCTGAATTCCAATGGACTGCGGCCCGATACCTGGACCTCAGCCGATGCCGCCGGACTGCCTATTTTTGCAGGGCTGGCCCGCTGTGATGAAGCCTCGTCAGGCGCGATCAATCATGCGCTGCGCTTCACGATTTCTAAACCGCGCACAGTTCCTGGCTATACCGATGGCGTCCAGAACAATGCGTATGTTTTCCCGGCACGGCACGAAGCAGGTGATCACACTGAGCCGCTGTCACCGCCTTTTGGCGCACGGTTGCGATTGCAAGCTGATTATCCTGAGCAGGGTTTTCATGGGCAGTCGCTGGCGATTGTGAAGGCGTTGAAGCGTTATGGCATGATTCTGGCGGATATTGGCTCAAACTGGTTTATCAGCGGGGACTATCCTGTCTATCAACCGGGCTGCTGGAATAACGATCAGGTTGAGGAGTTGAAATCGATTCCTGGCACGGCTTTTGACGTGCTGGCCTATCCTGATATGAGCGCTCTCCCCGCACCCCATTTTTCAACACAAACCCCACCCTGACGGACCCTGTCTTATCTGTATCAAGGGGAGCAACGGGGAGAATGTTCTTCATTCTCTCCGCTTTTCATACACGCAGATTTCTCGCCAGGTATCAAAAATTGATGTTGTAAGTCTGATTAAACGTGTTGATGACCTGCTTGAATTCCCAATCCAGCAACCGATTGACCTGTGAAACGGTCTGAGGTGGTATGTCTTTGTAGTAGGCCTGCGCTATGCCTCCTGCGATACAGGCAATGGTATCGCTGTCCCCGCCCAGAGAAATCGCTTTGCGAATGGCATCCTCAAAATCTTTCGATTCAAGGAATGCAATGATGGCAGGGGGCACAGAACCCTGACAGGATCTGTCGAATTCATAGTGAGGGCGTATCTCATCTAAGCGTTGATGCAGATTGTATTTGAAGCGATGTTCAATAAAGTCTCTCATCTGGTCTTTTGTCTGACCTGTTCTGGCAAGGTAAATCGCTGCTGCGACCGATTGCGCACACTTTAAGAGGGGAGTGCTGTGTCAGGACCTTAGAAACTTCGAGCCTCCTCCTGCTGCTCTGGTTCCAGCCGATCCATCAGGCATGAGGTCCACTCTAAAGCATCATTCTTATCAACGGCAATGTCATAACATGCGTTGGCCACATCGGGCGATTCCTCATACAGTTCTTGTGCAGCGGCTCCACAATCTGCTGCAATCTGTTCAGGCGTCAGGTCTTCGTCCCCTGGTTGGGGAGAGATACGCGTGAGTTTAATACACACCTCCTTGAGGGCGGCTTGCACCACCGTTGGCCGCTGACGATTCTGCACGACCTGCACCAGAATCACCACCAGGATAACCAGGATGATCCCACCGCCCACTGTGATCATTGTCGACAGCGACGAGGCGGCAGACCGCTCTGGTTGCAGCTTATTTTTTGTATTTATGGGTGACGTGTTTACTCTGGACGCTGCTATGAATGGCGAGGAAGTCGCTCCCTGCTTTAGGGAGACTGAAGGGTCTATACCCGTCGTTTTCATCTTCTTTTTGACGAGCGTGAGCTTTTCAAGCAGCGTCGTGGCCTCTGGATCATCCAGATTCCATAGAATCGTCTCAGCCTCCTCATAACGCTGTTGGCCGAGCAGGCGCTTGGCATCCGTCAGGGTCAGAGGGTATTTCTGGTTCAGTTTGTCCAGTAGAAGACGGGCTTTTTCGTCATCGGTCTCCTCTAGCAGACGCCGTGCTATGTCGATCTGCCCTTTGTCTACAAGGCCTCTGATCTGTTCGTACTGTGCTTTTGTGAATGCCATTGCCTGCTCTACCTGTCTTTCGGCGGTATGGTTCTCATCTCTATTGATTTCTCAATCACAGACACCCACCGGACCGACAGCAGCATCTGGGGCAATTCTGCATTGAGTTGACTCGCGATATTATAGGATGGATGATATGAGTCCCTGCCATGATGGCAGATCAAACACATATAATTGCTCAATCCACTATAGCACTGAACGCAGGATGGTTCGCGAACAATTTGACTGATTCCATGTCGTTTTGAGAATGACACTCACAGTGCTCCCCTTAGTTCGTTACTATAAAAAATTGTCGAGAATGCATATAATGTAACAAAGCTTGAAACGCCTGGAGACGGACTCTTATGGCATGTTCCAGGACTTCGGCAGGAGTGCTACCCAGGGGAAAATGAGCTTTTAGGCCCATACAACGAACATCCAATCGAGTTATTTTAAACGGTATAAGTGGCAAAACAAAATTCGCTGTTGGGACGGGCCATGGCTAAAAACATCAATGTTTTACTGATACAAGATGACACCGAGCAAATCTCTTTCATCTCAGACATGCTTGCTAAGGTCAAGGATGTGGTTTTTTATATGGAGGCAGCCCATTCTGTTTTAGAGGCGTTCGAGTGTCTCGATCAAAAAGAAATTGATGTCATACTTTTTGATCAGCGCTTGATGGATGAGGAGCAGGCTTACATCCTCAATCCCATACGTGCCCGTTCACCTGGAACGGCGATTGTACTTATGTTGGAGGGTGAGGACTCCGTCACCGGATATAATCCTGGTGACACAGGCACTCAGGATTATATCCATAAAAGTGAGATGAGCCCTCGTCTTTTGGAGCTGACACTCCTGTATGCGATTGAGCGTAAACAGTCTCAGGCAACCTTGCGCACTGCCGAAGGACGCTTGCAGGTTATCATTGAAAGCATCAAAGATTTTGCGATTTTCTCGACGGATACAAGCGGCCACATTGTTTTTTGGAACAGTGGCGCTGAACATATCTTTGAGTACGCAGAAGCAGAAGTTATTAACCAACACTTTGAGATTCTCTTTACGCCCGGAGATCGCGATGCGGAGATACCAGCCAAAGAACTGCGCGATGCGGCTCAAAAAGGCATGGCTGTTGATGAGCGTTGGCATATGAAGAAAGGCAGTTACCTTTTTTATGCGAGTGGCATGACACGTCCCACTTATGATGAGATGGAAAACCTCATCGGGTTTACAAAAGTGGCACGCGATCTCACCGAACGCCAGATGGCGAATGACCAGCGCGAAGACCTGCTTCAGCGTGCTTTAGAAGCGCGTCACACAGCAGAACAGACCAACACGCTCAAGGAAGAATTTCTGGCCATGATCGCTCATGAAATGAGAACCCCGCTGGCCTCGATTGTTGGCTTTGCCTCGATGATGACCTCTAAGACAATGACCTGGCCGCGCGAGAGTCTGGTTGAGTATGCCGCAATTATTGAGGATGAGGCTCAGAGGATGAGCGGCCTCATTGAACAACTGATGGATCACACACGTCAGCAGACAGGGACTCTCAAAATTGATTTCGAGCTGACATCGCTTGGAGCGATCATACGGTCAGCGATGCCCCGCCTGCATGCCTTAAACACAGAGCATCACCTTCTCATTGATATTCCGTCTGAGCTGCCTCGTATTTATGTTGATCCACAGCGGATCGCTCAGGTTCTGACGAATCTCATTGGCAATGCTGCGCGATACTCAAGACCTCAAACGCAGGTTACTATCCACGCCCAACATCAAGGGGAATACGTGCAAGTTGATGTGATTGATGAGGGCCGAGGTATACCCCCTGAACAACGTGAAAAGGTGTTTGAACCCTTCCATCAAGTGGATCACGCCAGCACAAAGGGCCTTGGCTTAGGACTAGCACTTTGCAAAAACCTGGTTGAACGGCATCATGGTCGTATATGGGTCCAGGATCACAGCGATCCAGGCACAATTATATCGTTTACGCTGCCTATCCAGCAGGATGGGGCTGAAACGTAAAGCTCTGTCGTGCCTCAGACCGTCCCATTCAAATATTGATCCATAACGGATACGCGACCCATTTCAGGTTGATTGTATACAGATGAGGGGAGCATCCAGATGCTCCCCTCATCTCTTTTGACCCTTATCTGCCTTGCGTGTCTTAATAGAGGCACGTATCTCGTCCTCATAGGTGAATTTTCCTCTCCATCTTCTTCGCTTCAGTGGTTAGACATAGAAATTAAAGTCCGATGAAGAACAGCCCGTGCTTGACTTAGAGACGCGATCTTAACCTACCTGTGTATGGTTATCATGGGCATGTGTTCGCCTCTCACT
>Ga0105049_10009170_pt1 | contig 11410 bp, 13 predicted proteins | sample MAT06_FD_78087 | JGI IMG/M metagenome (GOLD analysis project Ga0105049, IMG submission 78087) | Freshwater microbial communities from Lake Fryxell liftoff mats and glacier meltwater in Antarctica - MAT-06 | ecosystem: Environmental > Aquatic > Freshwater > Ice > Liftoff microbial mat | place...
CGCACTTCGATCAGCCGTGCCCCAGCCGCCAGCAGCAGGCTTTCGACAGCCGCCCATTCGATGGTGCCAGACACCGGATCGGTGAAGACGGCGGCAAGGGTCTTGCGGTGCTTGCTGTTCATCACGGTAAGATAAGTTGCGCTAGCGAAAAATGCAGGCATACTGCGCGCTTCACTGCACCAGTCAGTTCTGATCTTGCCTAAAGTAGAGCGATTTAGGGGGCCTTCGGGGCGGAGTCTGTCCGGGGGCAGGAACGGTAATCTGTGATACATGATCGACAGTTTCCAGCCATGGCAGGAAATGCGGCATGTCTACAATAATTCCCAGACCGCCCCGAACCGGCCCGTGCATGGTCGCCAAGCCCTTCGAATCCACTCTCGCCGCACAAGGCCCCGTCCATCTGCAAGGGATCGGGCAGGTTAGGCAAAGAGGTGCGATAATGGCGGGACAGAAAGAACGGATCACGGTTTCCACACGATGGGGCGCGGCATCCGCAGAGGGACGCGGGGCGATAGTCGCCCTAGTCGTCATTGCATTGATCGGCGCAGTGGCATGGGCCACCACGACAGTCTGGCCTTAGTTCGGTGCCAGGAAAAACACCGGGCGCAGACGCAAGAGGGCGCGGTCTTCCTCGGTCAGCTTGTTGTACGATTATATTGCGCGGTCTGGGCCGTAAGGGCGCTGTCTGACAGCGGGCAGGAAACAGACGGCAAACTGACGAAGAAAAACAGGCTCAGAGCGTCAGGTCGTTTTCTTGGATCGACGTCGTGCTATTGATCCGGATGAACAGATCGCCGATGCCATCACTGTTACGGTCGCCAATCAGTATCACCCCGGTGCCAATTCGTTCAAAGCGTATTTCGCCTGCCGAATCGGTGAAGTGTGCCGCACCGATAAATCTAAAAGCGTCGTCGCGCAAGGTCAGCAAGTTAGCGTCAATGGCCGAAAGGTCGATCCGGTCGCTGCCCCGAGAAAAATCGTAAACTACATCGTGTTGACCGGCATTCATTGTCGTTGGTCCGTCCGTCAAGAAGACAAATACGTCGGCTCCTGCCCCGCCCCACAACCTATCAGAATTTGAGCCGCCGACCAAGCGATCATTGCCGTTTCCGCCATAGATAAAATCGTTTCCTGTACCGCCCAATAATTCGTCGTCGCCGTTTCCACCCCAGAGGAAATCGAAGCCCGAACCGCCTGAAATCATGTCAGCGCCATCGCGGCCATAAAGCTTGTCGGTGCCACCATTGCCGCGAATGATGTCGTCACCACGTTTACCCATCAGTTTATCGGCTCCTGAACTACCATCGAGGAACCGGGGCAGAGCTTCGGTCATCGAATTCAATAGCTTGGCGCGGAAATTTGGCTGGTAATGTAGTCCATCAGCCATGAACATCGACCCGCTGCTTGAATGCCCCTCAATTGCATCTGGGTCCACCACCGTGATGCGGGAATGATCCAATGTGAGTTGCTGGTCCCGGACCGTCTGCCAGCCTGGTCGTCGTGCAGCGATCGGCGCATCCTCGGACAAGGCAACAACCACGAAGCGGAAATCTGCCGCGCGAGGCCCCAAATCCGCCAGTCCGACAGCGACTCGGTCCACCAGTGCGCCAAGGCGCGCGCCATACTCGTTCGGTCGTCCAATGGTGTGGGTATCCGCCTCGCCTTGCACCCAGAGTATGCCTGAAAGTCGCGCATCTGGATCAGCCAAAAGCGCCGCGCGCAACTGAGCGATCAACTGCGCGGCCAGTTCGCCCGGCGCATACCAGTCCAACTGGCCAAGTCCGTAGGTGAGCGGCGCGCCATTCGCATACACCCCGGGGGCATGCCTTGGCATTTCCGGTCCCGTCGATCCTGAATTGAGCTGGGCTGCGGTCTTCGCGAGCAGTCCGGCATTGCTCTGTCCGGCAACAAGAAAAATTGAACTTGGCATATCAAGGCACCTCATGGGCAGGAACACCGCTCTGCTCAGGGTGCCAAAAAAATCTTGCCGTTTTATTAAGGAATGTCTGACAAACCTGACGTTTGCGCTGTGATCTGGTAGGCTTTTACATCACCTTAGGAGCCCCTTTTATGCCGAAGCAACTTGCCTTCCCCGGACTTCGCCATGCAATAAAAAAGAAGCAGATGCGTGGTGAGTTATTCTTGGTGGAGATGGACGCGGTTTTGCCCTAGGGCCGGTTGCTCGCGCTGATCGCGCCGCAGTATTTGAAGGCAGGGCTGGAAAGGTGGCCGTCCGCCGATGCCGCTGGAGACCATGCTGCGGGTATATTTCCTGCAGAACTGGTATGCGCTGAGTGATCCGATGGCCGAATAGTCGCTCTACGACAGCGAAGCGATGCGCCGCTTTACCGGGATCGGGCTGGGCGATGACCGCATTCCCGACGAGACCACGATCCTGAACTTTCGGCATTTTCTGGAGCGGCATGGGCTGACCGAGGCGATCTTCCCAGGCGTCAACGCATATCTGGCGGACAAGGGCACACGCTGCGCTCGGGCATCTTGGTGGATGCGACGATTATCGATGCGCCGTCATCGACCAAGAATAAGGCGGGCGCGCGCGACCCCGAGATGTCGTCCACGAAGAATGGAGACACTGGTATTTCGGCATGAAGGCCCACTTGGCGTCGACTTGGACAGTGGCGTGACCCACAGCCTGGAGACCTCGACGGCCAGGCTGCACGATAGTCAGGTCTGGGACGCGTTGCTGCATGGCGAGGAAAGCTCGGTCTGGGCCGACAAAGGTTATGTCTGTCAATCGGCGTTCAATCGGGACCCCTGATCGGCGTTGAATAGGGACCCCTCGTTGGGATGGCATATATTGACGACGGCGAGCGACAATCGCCTTGGGGGCGGCGTAGAGAGGGCGTAGCCCGACCGGAGGCGCTCGCAGGGCGAGGCGTTTTTCTGTTGGCTATGGCGAAGCGGATCAGCTGCGGTTTTTGAAGCGCCAGCTGTCGTTGCCGGTCTCGACGATGTCGCAGTGATGGGTGATGCGGTCGAGCAGCGCGGTCGTCATTTTGGGGTCGCCGAACACCGTGGGCCATTCCCCGAACGCCAGGTTGGTGGTGATGATCACCGAGGTCTGTTCGTAGAGCTTGCTGACGAGGTGGAACAGCAACTGGCCGCCTGAGCGGGCGAACGGCAGATAGCCGAGTTCGTCGAGCACAACGAGATCGAGGCGGCCGAGCTGGGCGGCGAGCAACCCGGCCTTTCCGATGCGGGTCTCCTCCTCGAGCCGGGTGACCAGGTCGACGGTGTTGAAGTAGCGACCACGAGCGCCGGCGCGCACGACGCTGGCGATGATGGCGATGGCCAGATGCGTCTTGCCGGTGCCCGTGCCCCCGACCAGCACGATATTGCGCTTGCCAGGCAGGAACGACCCGGCGTGCAGCGCGCGTGCCAGCCCCTCGTTGATCGGGGTGCCCTCGAACACGAACGCGTCGATATCCTTCACCACCGGCAGCCTGGCCGCGCTCATCCGGTAGCGGATCGAGGCGGCATGGCGATGCGCGGTCTCGGCGCGCAGCAAATCGGTCAGGATCTCGGTGATGGTGCGCTGGCGCTGCACGCCGGAGGTCACCGCCTCGTCGAACGCGCCGGCCATGCCCTTGAGACCAAGCCCGCGCATGGCGTCGATCATCTCATGTCGCTGCATGGGTATCTCGCAAGCTGTCGTAGCGGGCGCAGTCGGCGACCGGAGGGTGCATCAGCGCCATATCCTCGGGCGTGACGATCGATGCGGGTCGGGGTGGCTCGCGTCGCCGCGACAAGATGTTGAGGATCACCTCGTCGCTGGCGGCACCGGCATCGAGCGCCTCGCGGACCGCGGCCTCGACCGCTTCCAGGCCGTCGCTCAGCACCGCCGCCAACACGCGCACGAACCGTCGGTCGCCTTCGTCAGAATTGCCGAGCTTGCGGCGCAGCTGGGCAAGCGCCGGCGGCAGCTCCCAGTTCTGGAACGGCGCACCGTTCCTGAGCGCGCCAGGCTTGGTCACCAGCACCGGCAGATAATGCCAGGGATCGTGGATCGTTCGGTCACGCCCAAAGAACCGAGGATGCTCGGCAATGACCTCGTCGCCCATGCGCACGGCGATCCGGTCGGCATAGGCACGGACTTGCACCGCACAGCGGACGGCCTTGGCCGCGACCGAGTAGCGGTTGCGGTCGAAGCTGATCAGACAGGTGCCGGTCACCGCGTGCTGCGTCTCGTGAAAGCCGTCGAACGGCGCCAGCATCGGTTGGAGAGCGGGTCGCTCCAACTCCAGCGCCTCGCCAACCGTCATCTCTTTCTGCTCGGGATGCGGATGCAGTGCCGCCCACCGCAGGCACTCGGCCGCCAGCCAGCCATTGAGCTCCTCCAGGCTGGCGAACCGCAGCCGGGGCTTGAAGAAGCGGCCCCGGATGGTCTGGACCTGGTTCTCGACCTGGCCCTTCTCCCAGCCCGCGGCCGGCGAACACGCGGTCGGCTCGACCATGTAGTGGTCCGCCATCACCAGGAACCGGCGGTTAAACACGCGCTCCTTGCCGCAGAACACCGTTGTCACCGCCGTCTTCATGTTGTCGTAGATGCCACGCTGCGGCACGCCGCCGAAGAAGGCGAAGCCGCGCGCATGCGCGTCGAACAGCATCTCTTGGGTCTCGCGCGGGGCGAGCCTTGGGGCGATCGGGGCAGGGCGTCACCGAAACAACCGATGACAAGGCGGGGGCCGAGATTGCCGCTGTCTGGGACTACGTGAAGGGAATACTCGATGGTTAGGAAACCTCTGTCGCTTGACGGGATGCTCAACACACAGACCCGCCCGATAGATACCGGCATACCGCAACGCGGGGCAGGGCTTCAGCCGCCAAGCAAGCCCGCAGCCAAAGCGCCCAAAAAGCGGGAAGGGGAAAAGCGGCTTACGCTGGCCCTTGATGGCGAAGCCTATCGCGCTTGCGGATGCATGCCGCCGAAACTGATCAGACACACCAAGACATTATGGAAGCTGCCCTTGCGGAATACCTTAATCGCGCAAATGCGTAGTTACGTAAACACATATTTGCGGAAGTAATCGTATGACACCCCCCGTTAAAAATAGGGGAATTATCGCGGAAAGGTCGATCTGTTCCTGCTGCCCCGCGCCGCTGTTAAAGCCGGTGATCACGTCGCGGTTCAGCACACCGGCGCGGAAATTGGAAAAGGCCAGATAGACGAAATCAACCTCGCCCAAGCCGCCCACCAGCGTATCGACCCCCTCGCCGTCGAACAGCATGTTATTGCCTGCATAACCATTGATCTGATCGTTGCCCCCACGCCCCTCGAGGCCGCTGGCGCCGTCGTTGCCGACCAGCGTCCCCGGCGCATCATTGCCGATCAGCGGCAGGTTGGGCGGGGCTATGTCATGAGTCGAGAACGGCGGAGTGCGGCGCACGAAACAATCTTTCCCCAAAATCGCCACTCCCAATTAAGGCCTGCTCAGGTCGTCCCCATCAACGTTGCCCCCAAGCCGCAGCCCGATAGGGCTGAGACAACCAAAACGCCCAGCCCGGGGCAAAAAAGCGGTTCGGTAAATATCCCGAGTTCAGAAATTCCGTAACTTGGTGAATACGGGATGAAGATTCTTGTGACAGCTTTTCGTAATGGCCCCCAATACGCCACATACTTACTATGATTAGAACAACGTCGCTCGACACCTCTTAGATGTGATATGTGAGTCAGCTTATAATGGCTTGCATGAATCGAGAAAAATATAATACATCGAGATCCGCTATGACAATTCTTGCATTGACGCCCGTGTTGGCATCATTCTATTCCGAGCAAACTATTGACTCCCGGCACTTCGGTGCAAATTTGATTTTTGACCGGGACCGATTCGAGACCACGGCAAACGGGCCGTCGGGGACTTATGGAACAGCTCTCGAGATGCTTGGTGTAAATACCATTCGCTATCCAGGTGGCACCGTTACTGAACTAGTATTCGATTTGGCCAATCCTAACGCAAATCAGCCGACTTTCGAACTTGTAGACGTTTACCGCATTTTTGATCCTGATCGAAAAGGTCCACTCCAAGCCAGTCTATTGGGTTTGGATGAGGTTTTGCAGTATGCTGGTCAAGCATCGCTCTCCATGAGCTTTGTTATGCCCTCGCTGCGATTCCTAGGTACCAATGCTGATTCAGCCGGTAATCGTCAAGCGGAAGTGGAAGTTGCACTAGTTCGAAATTTTACAATGAACTTTCTGTCTCAGGCGCTCGCGAGCGATGTTCCAATCCAGGCGATTGAGCTGGGGAACGAGTGGTGGGTTGACAATGCAAATCTGCTCGGTGGAACTCGCATGTCAGCCGTGGAGTACGGTCGGATTGCCAGTACTCTTGCCTCTATCATTCAAGAAGCAATCGACGATTTTCGCGAAAGCTTGCCGTTCGGTACAGTCTGGTCGGAGCCAGATATCGTAGTTCAAGTCGGACCTGGAGGTTCGGCTGAAATGGTCATGCAGAATGGGCATCGGCCATTGCCAGGGTTTACTGGAGAACTTTACCGAGCAACAGAGATAATCTTCAATCAATTTGACGAACTTGTTGAGCAGACGGCGATCGACGGTCTGCTGACGCATAGATATCAAACTAACGAATCACACAACATTAACGGTTGGGCCTATAAGCCATTTGAAACCTGGAAGCATCTAGCATCGCAAGATTCTGACTTTGGAGCACTCGACTATTACGTGACAGAGTGGAATGTTGCCGCCCGCAACGCAGACTACGCCGGACTGCTACAAGCCAGCGCTATAATCTCTTTGTTCTCGGAAATGGTGATGGCCGGTGTTGATCACGCAAACGTTTGGGCGATTCAGCAGAACAATGATACCCGGCTAACGGACAATATCGGCTGGAATGGCGATACAACAGTCAACTTGAGCCTTGCTGGCGAAGTCTTCCGAATGCTGAACGACAGTGTTCACGGGATGCGTGTCATACCTCTAATTCAGAGCAACGCCACTTTCTCTACAAGAGCATTTGGCAACGAAGAGTCCATCGTGCTTTACATTTCGAACTTGTCAGGTCAAGCAAATGCCATCGACTTTGACATTTCTAGTCTCGCCGAGCGCGTCGTCGATGTCGATGGAACGGCACTGCACCTGCTTGGAAATAATCCGTTGGATAATGATGCCCTTCCAGTGGTCAGCGTAATTGGTAGCTTGGTGTTCACCCGGCCTTCAGAGGTCAGTTTCATGCTGGGCGCGTATCAGACTGCCGAGATCGAGATAACCTTAGGGAACGTAACGATACAAGCTTCTGGCATAGGTATCGCCGAAAGGGTGTTGGGTAGCCAGAATGGCGACAACCTCGATGGTTTTGGTGAAAACGACACGATCTATGGCTTCGGCGGACGCGATACCTTGTACGGAGGGAGTGGCGACGACCGGTTGTTTGGCGGTGCTGGCGCAGATCTCCTTTTCGGTGGGACGGGGTCCGATAAGCTTTTAGGAGGCGAAGGCAACGACCGGCTTTCGGGCGAAAGCCCGGATGCGAACTTTGATCCGGTCGCGGCGCAGGTCTATCGCATCTACCGCGCCACGCTGGATCGCGCACCCGACCCGGGTGGCCTGATGGGCTGGACCGGGCAGCTTCTTTCGGGGATGAGCAGTGATCAGGCGGTGGCGGGCTTTTTCAGCTCGCGAGAGTTCCAGATCGGCTATGGCGCCACCAGTGATAATCAGTTCGTGACTCTGCTTTACACCAACGTCCTCGACCGCGCGCCCGATGCCGGTGGCCTTGCCGCCTGGACCGGGGCGCTGGCGGGCGGGACAAGCCGCGAACGCGTCGTGCAGGGGTTTTCCGAAAGCGCCGAGTTCAACACAAGGACCGAAGGCGGCGCCATGGGCGTCAGCCGCGCCGCCCTGCAGGGCGACTGGGCCGACGATGTCTTTCGCCTTTACCAGGCCACGCTGGACCGCGCGCCCGATCCGGGCGGGTTGGCGGCCTGGTCGTCGGCGCTGGCGCAGGGGCGGCCCTATCTGGATGCCGTGGCCGGTTTCGTCGCCTCGGCCGAGTTCCAGGCCCGCTACGGTGCCACCACGAATGCGCAGTTCGTGACGCAGCTTTACGCCAACGTGCTGGACCGCGCGCCCGATCCCGGCGGTTTTGCCACCTGGACCGGGGCGCTGACTGGCGGGATGAGCCGTTCCCAGGTGGTGCAGGGTTTCGCGCAAAGCCGCGAGTTCAGGGCAGCGACGCAGGACGACATCCTGGCCTGGATGCGCGCCCGCCCCGACGACCGGATCGAGGGCGGCGCGGGGCGCAACGTGCTGCTGGGCGGGATCGGGGCGGATACGTTCGTGTTCGACCGCGCCGATGCGGGCAATCATGTGGTGGCCGATCTGGAGCGGTGGGACATCCTCGATTTCGAGGGCTTCGGCTATGCGAACGCGGCTGAGGTTCTGGCCCGGATGACCCAGACCGAAGCGGGCGTGGTCTTCGCCGATCAGGGCACCCGGTTCCTGTTGGCGGATGCCATGCTGGGGCAGCTTGGCGCAGACATGCTTTTGTTTTAGCCAAGGAAGTGGCCGAGGCAAAAGAGCGAAAGGCGAAGGGTTTGCGCCTTTAGCAGGCTCTGTCGTACACATGGCTTGACGGTCGAAGGTCCCCTTACACTGGACGGACTTATCCTGCAGCTTTCGTGACGAGAATGCCGAGCGCAGTGAAGCCGTTAATGACGGCGACAGCGACTTGGAGCTCAGCCACCTGACGATCAAAATCCCGCACCATGAGGCGCTGGCTCGGCAGTTTCACCCAAATGCATCTTTGTTTCGACGCGGCTTCGGCGGTGGTAACCGCCCTATCGTCGTCAGAGCGCACGGCCGAGGCATTCCGACGCCCGCAGGGCCTAGGTTCAGGACCCATAAATCCGCTTGATCGACGGATCGCGGCGTGATTCAAACTCCCAAATTCGGGAGGGATCATGAGCGAACCTTGCTAGCTGACGGAAGCGCAGGTCGAGCGGCTAAAGCCGTTCTTCCCGAAGTCGCGTGGCAAGCCCAAGGTCGATGACCGGAAGGTGTTGAGTGGGATAATCTTTTTTCAGCGCAATGGGTTGTTGTGGAGTGAGGGCTGAACGCCATTGGTCCGAGTGAAAGCCCGAACGCACCTGGGGCCTACGGCCCACCAAAGACCCTATACAATCGCTGGAAGCGGTGGAGCCGGATGGGCGTGTTCGCCACGATCATGACGGAACTCGCCGCACAGGCCCAGCAGACCGAGACGGTGATGATCGACGCAACCCACCTCAAAGCGTACCGGACGGCATCAAGCCTGGCGGTGAAAAAGGAGGGCGCTTTGCAGACCGGGGACGGCTGATCGGGCGCACGAAAGGTGGGCTGAACTCGAAACTCCATGTCTTGGCGGATGCCAAGGGCCGCCCGATTCACATGTTCCTCTCAGCGGGCCAGACCTCGGATTACATCGGGGCGCAGGCGCTACTGTCCTCGTTTCCGCAAGCCGGGGCGCTATTGGCAGATCGGGGCTATCGAGCCATTGTCCGCCATCGGGCCAAGGACGATGGCGAGAGCCAATTTGTTTCGCAAAGCATTAATAGAAATTAGTATTTTCCCGTGTATTCCGTCCCGCGCCAGCCGGAAGGTTCAGATCCCGCACGACGCTGAACTCTATCGCCTGCGCCACAAGATCGCGAACATGTTCGCCCGCCTCAAGGACTGGCAACGGATCGCAAGACGCTACGACAGATGCCCGATCCTGTTCCTCTCCGCCTGCGCCCTCGCAGCCACCGTCATATACTTTGTGAGTCCTGGTCCTAGTTGCGCGCGACTGCACCTGCGGTGATAACTTTCCACGTCTTGGCGTTCCTGCGCGGCGGAATGAGAGCGGCTGCGCCTCGTTCGGCGATGGCATCGCGGCACTTTCTGGTGTCATAGGCCCCGTCGGCGGTGACGTCGGCGATCTCTTGATCCAGCGGGATCTGGTCCAGCAGTTGCGGTAGCATGCGGGCAGGCGTCTAAGCGTCCGGCGAACATTATGGCCAACTGATTGCGGGCCACAACCCCTTCCCGGACGGCGCGACCGCCCTTTTCGAAGTTGCGGATGGCTAGAAAGATCAGCTTGGTCGCGGCCTCCTTGGTCGGGAAATAGCCCCTAGTTTTCAATGTTTTCCGCAGCATCCGGTTTAGCCACTCCACGGCGTTCGTGGTGTAGATGATTTTCCGGATCGCTGCGCTGAAAGCAAAGAAGGGCCTCACCTCAGCCCAGGCTAGGCGCCGGGCTGGGGCAATGGCGGGTATGTCCCGGGCCCCTTTTTCCTCGAAGCCATCGAGATGGCGGGCGATATTCTCGGCGATCGGGGCCTCATAGATCGGGTGCAGATTGGCGGCCACGGCCTTGCGGTCTTTCCAAGAACAGAAGTTCATCGAATGCTGGATGGCCTTTCGATCAAACCGAGTCTCTATGACGGTCCCTTTAACGATCAGACTCAGCTTGTCTTCGTCAGCCAGGTCGCGTGCTATCCAAGCGTCCCAGTCGACTTTCACCTCGTGCCAGGCACGGCTGCCCCAGACATGGCACTGGGCATCACGAATGGGAATAATCTGTCGGGCGACGAACACTATAATTGCAAGGATATCATATGTATTGGGCTTCTCGGCGGCGACGTGCAGTGTACAATGCATCGATTAAGTGTATTGCTGTGTATGGCCATTAGAATTGTAGTGACGGATTCGTATGGTAGCTGAGGCACTGTTGGGTCCGTAAAACGGTCTTGAACATTGGAAGTTATTGAGCAAACATGGCTGTCTTGAAGTTGAGTACCTTCCATCGAAACTAGATGATTGCTGCCTTCTGCGATGAAATCGCAGATGCTCGTAACTATTAGTGATATTGATTCAGCTGGAAAATGCAATTCAAGATACTGGCGCATTGCGAACTCGCACAGATCCCAGTAGCTATGAAAACGAAAACGGCTTAGTGGATCATCCGAGAATGACCAACTTAAATTGAGTTTACTCTTCATAACCGCGCTTTGATACTCAACCGAAGCGATTTCCAGTATCTCGCAAGCGTCGGCCTGTGAGAATGGCGTATAGATTGTACTCATAGTTTGCATGTGTCGTCGCGCGGGCGAGAGTGGGCTTCCTTGCTGATGAATACGAGCGCCGCCCCATAATGGAGCGGCGCTAGCAGTCATAGCCTCGGCGGCACCCAGCAAGTTCCCGCTCCCTTTTCCCTAGGTTTGAGTTGATGAGTTTAGTAACTGCTCATCTTTGAGTTTTCGACTATATTGGTTAATGGTCAGTAAACTTGAGGGGCGTTGTTGCACAACTCTGATCGTGGAGGATTCACAACGTGAATCCATGCGGTTAGAAGGGCGTCATGACGAAGCCCTCACCCGCCCGCTATCGCACGACGAACTGGCCCAGCTACAACGC